>Ga0315905_10008957_pt1 | contig 10137 bp, 6 predicted proteins | sample LakEriMetagenome_5_FD_203522 | JGI IMG/M metagenome (GOLD analysis project Ga0315905, IMG submission 203522) | Freshwater fungal communities from buoy surface, Lake Erie, Ohio, United States - Buoy 4 MA121 | ecosystem: Environmental > Aquatic > Freshwater > Lake | place: USA: Lake Erie, Ohio... | reverse complement strand
GAGCAGCTACTGCATCTGCAGCATCTTGTGCTGCAGCTGTTGCTGCATCTGCTGCTTCTGCTGCAGCGTTAGCTGCATCAGTTGCTGCATTTGCTGCATCAGTTGCTTCTGCTGCTGCATCTGCTGCTGATTGTGCTGCGCCATCGCCAGTTACTTCAACAGTTACTGATGAAACACCAGCTGCTGAGAATGTAGCTCCGACGCCAGTTTCAGCGGTTGTTGTTGTTCCAACTGTTGTTGCTGTGAATACAACTGGAGTTGCAACATCACCTAGGTGGTTTCCAGCTGCAGCTGTTGACTGATCTGCTGCTAGCCCTGTTCCTGCTGGGTTGATTGTTGTCAACTTCACTGTTGCATCGCCACCAGCAACTGCAACTGTTGCTGTTCCTGATCCATCAGTTGTAAGTGTTGCTGAACGAGCTCCGTTTGAACCGAAGTAACCGTTTCCAGCTGTGATAACTGCGTAAACAGTTCCGTTAACAACTGGGTTACCGAAGCGATCCTTTGGAGCTGCAGTTACGATCTGACCTGTAACTGAACCTGAAAGAGTACGGATTTCAGATGATGATTCCTGGCGGAATGATGTAACACCTGTTCCAGTCTTTCCACTAGCTGTTGCTGTAACTGTGCACTTACCTGCAAGCCATGCGTAGACAGCAGATGTCGCTACGCCAGTTGAGTCAGTGTATGAAGTTGCCTTTGTTGAAGGAATTGCGCAACCTGTACCAGCTACGGTCCACGTTACAGGTACACCAACAAGTGCTACCGCTGAAGCGTTAGTGATTGTTGCTGATACTGCCTGTGTTGTAGCAGATGGACCTGCAAGACCTGCTGCAATGTCCTTGTTTGTAACATAAAGGTTAGCAACACCAGCAGTTGTATCACCTGAGTCTACAAGTACTGAAGAAACAGCATTTGTAGCAGCATATGAAACTGAAGTTGATGCACCAGCTGCTCCACCAATTGTGAATGAAACAGTATCTGTACCAGTTGTACCCTTATCAGTATATGAATATGTAGCTGTTCCAGTTGCATCTGTCAGAACGTTTGTAGCAGCAGTTGTTGCGTTACGTCCAGCGATTGAGAACGCTGCAACCTGGCCAGCAACAGCTGCACCAAACTGATCAACAGCAGTTGCAATGAGTGAAATAGTTCCACCTGTTACTGCACTGACGTTTGATACGTTCACTGTTCCTGTTGTGTACTCTGGAGCGACAGTTGTGATAGTAAATGCCTTTGAAAGAGCATCTGTTGTCGAGATGAAACCGGCTGCGGTTGCTGTGCTTGCAGGAGTCTTATCAGTTACAGCAGCTGTTGTGCCGTACTTGACAGAGAATGATGCAACACCAGCTGCAGTAGTTACATATGAAGTGTAGTTAGCACCAGAGATACCTGAGTTTGCGCCAGCTGCGTCCTTAACAAAGTAAGGAACAATCGCATCTGCCAAAGCAGTTGTCTGTGTGTACTTCATAGTTATAGTGCCACCAAGTGATGAACAGTTAGTAGCTGTGTAAGTAGTTGCACCTGCAACTGCAGTTGTAACAGAACATGTCTTCAGTGTTGAGATTGTTACAGCACCTGAAGCTGGGAACTCAGTCGCAGCCTTGTAAGTGATGTTTACAACCTGTGCAGGAATCGTTGAGATTGTAACTCCTGTTGGTGTTGCAGTAAGAGTTGTAGTTCCTGCTGCTGTATCGCGAACGTTGATTGCAACAAGCCCCTTTGAGTTAACAGCTGTTGAAGATGTCAAGTTAACCGTCGCACCAGCTGTTGATAGGCCTCCAGCATTAACATCGATCGTCGCTGTTGTTGTTGATGGAACAAGTGCAATTCCCTCACCAGATGCAAGCTTTGTAAGGTTACCGGCGGCATCCTTCAAAGAAAGCGTTGTAAGCGAACCATAGTTGTTTGCCTCAAGAGGAGATGCAGTCGCGTAAGTAGGTGCAGATGCGTTAACAGTTGCAAGTGTCATTGTTGCTGGAATGTCACCAGCAGTCACCTGAAATGTTGCGCTCTTTTCGCCCGTTGTTACAAGTCCATCTGCATTCTGATCGTTCCAGATGAGAACCTTGTAAACGCCCGCAACGTCTGTTGTGATAGATGCTGAGATCGCTTTCTTTGAGAGGTTCGTAGCTGCAGTGATAATTCCGTCAGCTGTATCAGATGCTGCAACAGCAATCGAAGCTGCACCGCCACCAGCGGTACCTGCAACAAAAGTACCTACTGATGTAGTTAGAGCCGACCCTGTTGCTGTCGTTGACACTAGTGGAGTTCCGCTTGGAGCTGCCAATGTGATGCTTGAGTTATTCAAAGCAGAAGTTGCTGGAGCTGAAAGTAGGACAGCGTTAAAAGTGTTCTTTCTGGCTGCGGCACCTGTCAGCATTGATACTGATACGTCAGTAGCGGCGGTAGATCCCTTGCGGACTACCACGTCTGAAACCTTCATTGCTGTGATCTTGACTGTTGCTTCTTCTGTCAACGCAGTAAATGCTGCTGCGTTAGCACCGGTGGCTGCGTTAGCAGTCACTGAAGACAGTAGACCAAAGCCCAGAGAAGCAACTGCAACAAGCGCAATGCGCTTGCGTAGTGTCTTTGTAGACATTTGTTTCCTTTCGATTAGTCGATCGGAGGAATTTCCCCCGGTCGGCTTTGGGTAATAAGTGCCTTCTCATATGTCATGAGAGGGCATTCGAGAGGGGTTGCGGGCCAGACTCAGTTTCTTGGTTTGGACAGTCAGAACTGCTGGGGTATCAGGTGTTTGGGGTAAATCGACATGAAGAAAGTGCGTGGGAGATTTAGGATGCTCACTATGTCCAAGAGGCTCTCATCGTTTATAGCGATTGTTATCGCTTTTGTTTCTGTGGGGCTTTCTCCTGCTTACGCTGTTGATCAGCGTGTAATCGATGTTGTCGAAGTTACATGGCCAGGTGCTGTGGCACCTGTCGGTGATGGTGCAGCGGTTGCAAAGGTAATTGATAAAGATGTAAATGCTGATTGGCTTAAATTTACTGCGATGTTTGGTGATACAAAAGATCGTGGAGTTTCATTTAAAACTGGGCAAGTTCTAAAGGAACCAATTGGTCTGGTCTCAAAGATGGCATGTATTGGATTTGCATCCTCTGAATTTATGAGCTCAATACGTCCAGAGGCATATAAGCGTTTAGGTATTAGTGATTATTCAAAGCGGTACTTGTTAGTTATTGCGCCAAAGGCTGGATGTGTGTGGTCTGGTCGTGCCAATTTAGGTAGACCAACTAGCCAAAGTGGAACTTTGATTTTGCATGAGAGTGCTTCAAGTTTTGTTATCTCTCACGAGTTAGGTCACACCTTTGGCTTAGGTCACTCAAACTTTTTACGATGTGATAATGCTGCCTATGACGGTGCGTGGGGTGAGACATGTAAGGGTGTTGAGTACGGTGGCACCATCGATGTGATGGGAAACGTTGACACCTCATCTCCTCTCAATACGTATCATCAATGGCGTATGGGTTTAATTGATGATTCGCAGATCAAACAGGTGTGGCAATCAGAGAACATAACTTTGGCACCTAGTGATTTTGCTAATGGTATAAAAGTAATCTTTATCAGAGATGGTAAATCTGCTTACTGGATTGAGTATCGTCGAAAGACAGATGGTGCTGGATATAAGCCAGGCCTTGCAATCTATCGCTTAGATCCACCACCGATCTCTGCAGTTGTTTCTGTTAATCCTGAGGATGCTGAAGCTGCTGAGTTTGGTTCTGTTTTAGGTACTGATGTGTGGATGCTTAACCTTGATACCTATCAATACAAGGATTCAAAATCTGTTGGTGGATCAATGACGGCCCTTACTGCAAAGACCTACTCTGGCAACGTTTCTTTCAGTGCTGTTGCATCTGAGACAAGTGCCGTAGTTACGATTACAAAGAAGGCTGACACAACGCCTCCTCCAGTTCCTAACGTTCTACCTGTTGCCCAATGGAACTCTCCTAACATGGTCATTCTTGGACCAGGTGGAGAAGATGCAGACACTGCAGTTGTTGGCTTTGAAGCTCAGATAGATGGAGTTGTTCAACCACTTAAAGCCTCAGATATTGATGGCTGGATGCCAACCTATTTAAGTCCATTTGTTGCACCAAAGACTTTTTACCTGCGAGATCTTGCTGAGGGTAGCTATTCATTTGCGATGCGTGCCATAGACATTGTGGGCAACAAAAGTGATTGGTCGAGTACGCAAAAAGTAGTAATCGATCGCGCATACCCTGTTGTTACTAATGACTTTGTGTTAACCGGAGCAGCAGCAAATGAACTATCCCTGGTCTGGAAGGGTGCAACAGATGCTGGTAGTGGAATCTGTCAGGTCAATGTTGTTGATGAGGATGGATTAGTAATTCAAAGTTCAAATGTTAAGAATGCACCAGTTGTTAAGGTTGCAGGCGGTGCAACAGTTTCAGGAACGGCACAGATCTTTGACTGTCTTGGTAATGGAAAGAGTGGCGATTTAACTGTTGCTGGCACCTTGGTTGCTGGCGATAAGAGTTCAAAGACCGGCAAGTGGAGCGCAGCAGGGGCGGCATATGGCGCAGGTGCCATTAAGTGTGTTGGCAAGTGCACGGCATCTCTAACTGTTTCTGGCAAGAATGATATTTTAGTTGGAGCAGGTGCTGCAACAGTTGCAGTTGGCAATAAAACAGTTGCAACAATTGCAGATAGCAAGGTTGCAAAGCTTCGTATTGGCGCAAAAATTGATGTTGGATCAAGCAAGAAAGTCGTCCGTGTTAGTGGAAGTAATTTTGTATTAATTGGTTTGGCCTCTGTTACAACAACTCTCGGAGCGCTAAAGGATTTTGAGCGCACACCAGCAATCAGTGATCCATCGCTATCGGATGAGAAGCAGGCAAAGCTTGCAAAGCTAGGCTTTAGAGCAGAAGACTTCAGTCAAGAATGGACCGTGCTACCAATGGGTGGTGGAACAAAGCTTGATGACCCTTCACTTGATTTGTGTAATGGAACCTACTTGTCAGAAAAAGAGCGTGTTGAGCGTCGCCAAGTAGCTGCAACAAAAGTTGGTTCCACTTTCGCATTCTTATCAACAGAGGTTGTTAAGTACTCATCCGTTGCTGCAGCAACTGCAGCTCAGAAAGAGTTAGTAAAGGTTGTGGCCCAGTGCCAGAGTGAAAAGGGTTATAAGGATGCGACAGGTGCTCTGATTCCTTATGACTTCAAGACGTTAAAGAACATTCCTACTGGGGTTGTTAGTGATGGTAATCGAGTATTTGTGCACACAGTCATTGACTCAGGTGAACGTGCTCGCACATTGCTTGGCTTCTACCAATTCAATGGAGATACCTTTACAGGTCTTTATGTCGTTAACGCTGAAGGCTTTAGTGATGCGCAGGTTGCCAAGTGGTTAAAGGTTGCGGTGACGATGGCGCAGCGTTTACAAGCAAAGAATTAAGCAACTTACTTCTTTAATTTATAACCGCTTGGACACTTTGGCTTAACTGCTGTTACTTTCTTTGTCAGTTTTCCCTTTACACAGGTAATTGTTGTTTTCTTTAAAGCTGCTGCTTTCGCTTCGGCCTCTTGCTTCGCTTTGAGTTCAGCAGCGGCCATTGCTTCCGCTTCCAGCTTCACTTTCAATTCGGCAGCAGCCCTTGCTTCTGCCTCTTGCTTGACTTTTAATTCGGCAGCAAGACGCACCGCTTCAGCAGCAGCGAATTCTCGTTTTTTGTCTTCTTCAACCATCTTTTCGGCAGTTTTAATTAAATCTTTCAACTTAAATGCGGGGTTAACCCAACTCATCGAAGGTGCCGGAAACCAAGTCGCTGGTGGCGGACAGACATTGTTGATTAATCCTTGTCCAGTCATGCCAAGTACGTATCGAACATTGTTTTCTTCTACAAAAAATGCAGAACCTGAATCTCCATCACAAAGTTGGCTCTTCCCTAATTCACGGTGTTGAACTATTCCATAATTTCCTTCTTGAACTTTATACGCCGAAGGAATTGCATTTGGATATTGTTTGTAGAACTGAGTTACCTCTTCGGGAGATATCAGCGTGCTGGTTAATTTATTTGGTGGTCTGTTATTCTTTTGACCCAAGAATTGTCTTTCGCTTGAGGTTCTGATTCCGTAACCTACTAACTCAACTACTGACTTCTCTTTGACGAAACGTCGCATTTGCTCTTCTGTAGCCATTACGGCTTTCTTTGTTAGTGGGATGTCCTCGCTCAATACAAGAACTGCCAAGTCATCTACTGCTTGAATCGGTTTGGCATAATCAGGTGCAAGATAATTCTCTGACATAATCACTTTTTTAACTTTATAAGTCTTCTGCCCATCCACAGTTACAATTCCGGGGCTATATATGACACCGTTACGTTCCCAAAAAGCAACGCCCCCCGTGCCATCAATTACGTGCCCAACGGTAAGAACGATTCTTTCCGAGTACAAAAACCCGGATCCGCCTCCAACTTTGACAGCATTCGGATCACCTGTTGCATCTACGCCAAACTCGACTGATTGAGCCAACGAAATATTGCTTGTAATCAGCCCAATCGCAAGGGTTATTGATATGAAGAGATTATTCCGACTGATTCGCATGACAAAAGGGTAATAGGAATCTTCATACTTTTGGAGTCTTGAGCAGTCATTTTTCGCTCACCACCCAAAATTCATGTTCACCTAAGCAGAAAGAGCGCTTAGCTTTTCTACTTCATCGCTTGTCAGTTCAACAACCTGAATAATCTCCTCTAACTGCGGCACTGTTCTAGCAGAAGCAATTGGTGCACTCACCGTTGGTTGAGCACGCAACCAGCCAAGTGCGATAGCACCTAGCGGGGCGTTGTGAGCTTTAGCAATCTCATCCATTGCAGTAAGGACTGAATAATTCTTATCTATTGCATATTCACGTGCACCAGCTGCGCGTTTTGAATCTACTTCAGTAATTCCTGGGCGATATTTTCCAGTTAAGAAGCCACGTGCGATGCCATAGAAAGGAATGTTTGAGATTCCGAGATCTGCAACAGTTGATGCCATTTCTGTTTCATAGGCTTTACGATCAACAAGGTTGTAGAGATCTTGCACTGCAATATAGGAAGGCAAGTTGTTGTCTTCACTAAACTTCATTGATTCACGTAGGCGTGCTGGTGTGAAGTTAGAGGCTGCGATGTAGCGGACCTTGCCTTCTGCGATTAGTTGGGCGTAGGCACCAAGAGTTTCTTCTAATGAGACTGTTTCATCATCTGAGTGGCTGTAGTAGAGATCGATGTAATCGGTTTGTAGTCGATCTAATGATTCTTCGCACGCTGCAAAGATGTTCTTTGCAGATAGTCCTGGGCGGCGATCCATCTTTGACACCTTGGTTGCAATCACCATTTCGCTGCGGTTACCGCGAGATTTCATCCAATTGCCGATCACTGTTTCTGATTCTCCGCCAACATGGCCTTCAACCCACTGGTTATACATATCTGCCGTGTCAATGAAGTTGCCGCCATGGCTTTTGTAGGCATCCATTACTAGGTGGCTTTCAGCCTCCGTGGCATTGCCACCAAAGATGTTGCTGCCTAGGCAGAGTTCATGAACTACAAGGTCAGATTCTGGGATAGTGATCATGGCGTCAGATTAAGGCACAATTACACACATGGCGACTACGACAGGTGGATTTTCAAGTGAAGGACTGGCTTTAGAGTCCAGAACACTTGAACTGGAATCCCTGTCGCAAAAAGAGGCGATTGAAATAGGTGAGATCGCATTAGATTTTGGCTTTGCCAGAGGATTAACAATTGCAGTTGAGGTGCGGTTAAAGGAGTGGACTGTCTTTCATGCTTCATTGCCTGGCTCAACACCCGACAATGATGCATGGATTGCTCGCAAAGCACGAGTAGTACTGGCAACAGGTAATTCAACAATGTATGAACGAGTATTAGCCGAAGAGCAAGGTATTGATTGGTATGCAGTTAAAGGATTGCCGGAAGAGACACATGCAATCCATGGTGGTGGATTGCCACTAAATGTTAAAGGTATGGGTTGTGTTGGTATTTTGTTGATTAGTGGATTGCCTCAGGTGCAGGACCATTTGTTGGGTGTTGAAGTGTTAACAGAGTTCTTGGCACGTAAGGGAGAGCTGCTGTGAGTATCTGGGTGTGCGGCGAAGTATTAATTGATATTTTGCCTACTGGTCCTGTTGTGGGTGGTGGACCAGCCAACACCGCAAAAGCACTTGCTCGTTTGGGCCATGATGTTGATTTCATTGATGGCATTTCAACTGATACTTATGGTGTGAGTGCGCGCAAAGAATTAGAACGAGATGGTGTGGGACTGTCGTTGTCACTCACAAGTGACAAGCCAACCTGCACAGCAACAGTTACTTTGGATGCTGCTGGTTCTGCCTCATATGAGTTTCTGATTGATGGCACAGCCACCTTTGATTTTTCACCTACCTGGTTGCCAGATCCAGAGCGTTTAAAGCCCTCTGTATTACACATCGGCACCCTTGTAACAATCGTTGAGCCGGCATCTACTAATTTGTTTGATTGGGCTGTTAAGTGTGCAGAGTTAGCACCTATTGTCTTTGATCCCAATGTGCGCTCATCTGTTGTGGGAGATAGAAATAAATACCGCACGGCTGTTGAAAAATGGGTTGGAATATCTAGTGTTATTAAGCTTTCAGATGATGATATTTCTTGGCTCTATCCAGATGTTTCCGCCGATGAAGTAGCAAAGGGTTGGATCGCAAATGGTGCTTCTTTAGTTGTTGTTACGCGCGGTGCTAAGGGCATCATTGGTTATACCGAGCACGGCTTTGAAGAGGTCAATAGCGCCAAGGTCACTGTCGTTGACACTGTTGGTGCTGGTGACACAGTTGGTGCCATTCTGGTTGAGGGCATCATTAACCACTCTGTTTCAGGATTACATGGACAGGTACTTAACTCAGTTCTAGATCGCGCAGCGATAGCTGCAGGTATTACCGTTTCACGTGCTGGCGCTCAGCCTCCACGATGGCATGAACTAGTAGAAGCGTTGGATGCATAATGCAATTTATTGATGATGCTGAGTTTCAGATCGCAATTGATGATGACAATGGTGCGCGCATCACTTCATTGAAATGGAGAGAGAATGAGTTTGCTGTTCCTTTCCGTGGACAGGTCCATACCTCTGGTTGGTATGCGATGGCGCCTTGGGCAGGACGTATTAAAGAAGGTTTAATTACAAATAGTGCAGGACAACAGATTCAACTGCCAGCAACTATTGATCCACCCCATGCGTTGCATGGGTTTGGACTTATTTCTTCTTGGCAAGAGATTGGTCCGGGTCGCTCACTACTTCATTTGCCATCTCCTTATGGCAACGCAACTGTTGAGCAAAAAATTGAAGTTTTAGATGATGCAATCCGTTGGTCACTTGAATACGATGACAATGGTTGTGATCTACCAGCGTGGTTAGGTTTTCATCCTTGGTTTGCCCGTGATCTTGAGCGCGGAGGAAGCGCCGAAATCGAATTTGAAGCAACAGAGATGTTGATTCGTGGCAGTGATGGCATACCAACAGGCAAACGCAGTGCTCCAACACCTCCGCCTTGGGATGATGCTTTCACGGGCATTAAGGGCACTCCTGCTGTGGTTTGGGAGGATGTGGCACGGATTTCTATTGAGTGTGATGCACCGTGGTGGGTTGTTTATAGTGAAGATTCTGATGGTGTTTGTATAGAGCCACAGACTGCGCCCCCTGATGCGCAGAACTTAGGAATTAGTGGTGAGAACTACATCGAAGCTTTATTTGTTTTTGAATCACTGGAATAAGATCTGCCAATGATCAATCGCGACCGTTTAGCAGCCCTTCGTAAAATTGAAGATGAGCGCTTTTTAGCGCTACATCCAAAATCCGGAGAGCTCTTTAAGAAGGGCCAGGCAAATATGCCTGGCGGAGTTCCTATGTCGTGGATGGCTAAGTGGCCAGGGCAGTATCCAATCTTTATTGAAAACGCTAAAGGTGCGCGCTTTACCGATGTTGATGGCAACACTTATATAGATTTTTGTTTAGGTGACACAGGGTCGATGACAGGTCACTCACCGGATGCAACTGTTGCAGCTATTAGAGAACAAGCAGGTAAGGGCATAACAGCAATGCTTCCCACTGCAGATGCCTCTATCGTCT
>Ga0315905_10008956_pt1 | contig 10138 bp, 10 predicted proteins | sample LakEriMetagenome_5_FD_203522 | JGI IMG/M metagenome (GOLD analysis project Ga0315905, IMG submission 203522) | Freshwater fungal communities from buoy surface, Lake Erie, Ohio, United States - Buoy 4 MA121 | ecosystem: Environmental > Aquatic > Freshwater > Lake | place: USA: Lake Erie, Ohio... | reverse complement strand
TAGCCTCACGCAAAACAGCCAAGTTAAAGTTTGTTGATTCTTTAGGGTCTGTAATTTGAGCATTACGTTGACCATAGTAGCCAATCTCAAAGTTAGAGATAGCTCCAACTGCTTCAGACAAACTCTCACCAGTTAAAGCGTTAATACCTTGACGGGCTGAAATAGCATTTGTCAAGAATTGTTTATTTCTCTCTCCAGAAACACCAAGACTGTTAAACACATTTCCTAGTTGAGTTCTGACATTGGTAAATGAACCAGTATCAAAGCCTGGCTGGTTATAAGCATTTTGCAATTGGTCAATTACTGGTGAAGTCTTTTTAGCTGTTTGAAAGCCTTTGTAAGCATCATCAAGAATTGGTTTATATGCTTGATTCAAAATTCCTTGTGCTGTACTAGGACCAGTTACTGGTTGTGTAATAGTAGGTTGAGCAGTACCTGCTGGTAGTGTAACGCCACCTGCAAGACCTGGAGGAGTTGCATAAGTAAATGTTGGCGCACCAGTTGCTGTAAAGCTTGGGCGAGGAATATTGGCTTCACGAGCCGCAGTCTCTGTTGCAGTTCTTGCTGCCAAAGATTGAAGCTTCCCATTTACATCCATCAAACCAATTACATTTTGGTTGTTATCAAAGACATATTGTTGTCCTTTTTCCAACTCAGGTAATGTATTAAGCGCAGCAGCTTTAGCCGCACCCCTTAACACATTTGTTTCAAATTGAGGTTGTCCACCAACCATTGTTCCAGTTGTAACAGTGCCACGAGTTGTGTCAACTCTAGGAGCAACACCTTCTATTTTTCCACCTGGCGCAACAATAAATCCATCTTGCAGTTTTCTTTGCATTGAATTTAAAGTTTCACGAATTTGAGGTTGTGCAGGGTTTCCAGATAAGCGTAATGATGCGGATAAAGCTCTATCGTAATCAATTGGCTGATTAGTAGCTTGTGGCTCAATACGCTCTTGTGGCAAACCTAAAGATGTGCCTAAAGCATAAGGGCTTGTAGCCATTCTTGGTCTTCCAAGATTTGCATTTAAAGCTTGTCGTTGTGCTTGCATTGGGTCTGGAGCAAACTCTTCTAAGAAGTTAGATACTTCACCACGTTGGCGTCTTTTCTCTTGCATCTCAGAAATAGCTCTTTGTCCACTCAAATACTGCTCTGGTACAGACATGGCAGACTTTAAGCCCATAGATGGATCATTGCTTAACAAAGAGCCAAGCAAGAATTGTTGAGTAGCTTGCTTTTGCAGGTTACTCTTCTCTTCATCACTAAGACCAGTAAGTGCTGCATCAGACAGCAAACCAAGATTAAACATATAGACTCCTTAGATACCGAGCAAACCAAGCAAGCCTTGGCGTGAAGTAGATGTAGATTGCGTACCAGAACCACCGCCAACATTGAGTCCCAATGCTTGGTTAATGATCTGTTGTTGCTCCAACGGCAGATTGCGGATTGCATCCAACTGTTGTTGAGAGAAACCTTGTTGAATAGCGCCTTGTTGAGCAAGCTGATTTGCCTGACCAAAACCTAAGTTCTGCAAGTTTGTGGCAGCAGAGGCTAACTGGCTTCCACCAGTGATTCGTTGTTGGTTAGCACTCAATCCTGCTTGCTGGTTAGCTAAATTAGCTTGCAAGAAGTTTTGAGCATTTGTTAAACCAGTTTGCTGAGTCAATCCTGCTTGTTGGGCAGCAGCCGCATTAAGAGCAGCTTGGTTTGCCAAGCCTGCTTGATTAAATGCAGAAGCACCAAACTGACCTGCTTGATTCTGTGCAGCAAGGTTAGCCAATGACATAGCTTGCTGATTACCAGCATTAAACTGAGCCATTTGATTGCCAGCAGCCGCATTCTGCAAAGCCGCCTGATTAGCTGCAGCAGAACCAAATTGACCCGCTTGATTCACCGCACCAACATTTGCAAGACCTGCTTGTTGCAGATTGCTTGCATTAAACTGAGACAGTGCGTTTTGCGCTGCAGCATTTGCCAAAGAAGCTTGATTTTGAGCGCCAGCACCAAATTGTGCGGCTTGGTTAGCGGCAGCTTGAGAAGACAAACCCGCTTGTTGCAAGTTACTTGCATTGTATTGAGCCATCTGATTAGCGGCAGCTTGATTAGCAAGATTTGCTTGTTGCATATTCTGCGTATTTAACTGACCAACACTTAGATCAACACCTTGGTTTGCAAGGGCGGCTCTCAATGCGGCATCTTGATTAGCTTGTCCAGCTTGCAAAGCAGAAGCCTGATTTAACTGTTGAGCTTGTAAACCAGTAGATTGATTTGCAAGAGAAGCACGTAAAGCCGCATCTTGGTTAGCCAAAGTAGCTTGTTGTTGCAGTTGAGCATTACTTAAACCATACTGTGTATCAACACCTTGGTTAGCCAAAGCCGCACGTAAGTTTGCATCTTGATTAGCCAAACCAAACTGACCAGCAAGTTGCAGTGCTTGCTGAGTAGTGGCGGCATCTTGAGCTTGGTTAAGTTGTTGTGCTTGCATCTGACGAGCAATATCAGCCTCAGAAGCTTGTTGGGCAGCGGCATAAGCAGCAGCGTTCTGTTGAGCAACCAAACGAGCCGCATTTTCACCAAATGCACGATTAGTTTCAGCTTCAGCAACACCTTGACGAGATCCACCATACGCTCTGGCGGCAGTTGCTTGAGCCGCAGTTTGTTGTTGTTGCAATTGGCGTGAACGCTCTAAATCTTGCAAACTTTGTTGAGTAACAGCTTGTGTATATGGATTCATATACTGCTGAATATTCTGATTCAAGAATGATTGGGCTTGAATATCACGTACATTCTGACGGGCTTGTGGAGCAATCTGTCCCAAAGCTTCAGAAGTAACTTGTGCGCCTGTTACACCAGTAGCAGATACATCTCTTGCACCACTACGTGCGGCTTGTGCGGCAGCGGCTTGTTGGGCGGCAACTCTTTCAGCGGCAACACGCTCTGCGGTAAGTTGTTGAGCAGAAACATCACGAATATCACCACGGCCTAAAGCAGCGGCTTGCGCTCTTTCCGCATCACCCGCAGACACACCCGCAAATTCACGGGATGTGTAACCTAAACCTTGTGCCAAGGAAGCAGGACCTGCTTGTGCGCCAGCAAATTGTGCTGCGGTATAACCTTGTGATCCTGCTTGTTGAGCCGCACCTGCACTAGCGCCTACGCCAGTTTGTGCCGTGTAACCTTGTTGAGCAGCCAAAGCCGCTGGCGATACTGTTGTGCCACCATAAGCTTGGTAATTAACATTTTGGGGTACGTATTCAGCACCTTGTTTAAGAATATTGGCAGCATCAGTTGCATAAAGAGTCGGTGCGCTTAATGGACTTGCATACAAACGATTTAAGTTAAATGCTTGATTTTGGTCAGCATTAAACCCTGCAAACTCACGGGCTTGCAAGTTACCTGCTACACCTTGTGAGCCTTCTAAATTCTTTAAGAACGCATCACGAAATGCAGGATCAAGCTGCGCTGTTTGTTGACTTGAACCACCAGACATAATTACACCTCCGTTGATAGCCAATAATGTGTTGGCTTCATGTTAAATTTGGATACAAAAGTTCTTGACCAACCCTTACGTCCTGTTAAGGTGATCTTTTGGCATCCCATGTATTCAGCGAACTTTTGAATATGGGGGGTAAGTGTTTCTAGTTCTTCTAGATTACCACCTGCCAGAAATATATGCAAAACCTTCATTCTTGGAAAGTTTTGAACCTGAGTAACAACTGCACTGTTAACTCCAGGCCATAATTGCATCGTACAACTGTCAATACAGTCGGCTACGTCCTGCATATTATGAGTGTTATCGTATTCTAAAGCAGGTTGAAGTATTTTCTCTACTTTTTGAAAAGATACAGCCCATAATGGTAGTTCACCATTAATCTTGTACTTTTCATAGTCAATCATCTCAAACTGCCAGGTTTCCCATCAAATCTAATAACACCAACTCGCCAATCAGCTAATCTAACGCCTTCAATCTTAGCCGCCACTTGTCTTCCGCTTATGCGTACTGAAGTAGGGCTTGCCATTGAATATGGGCCATAGTTGTATTCAGTAGAATTGGGGTAAAACTTGGTGCTAAAACGCACTTGCACATCACCAGCGGTATTTTCATCAGGGACTAATCCTGTCAGACTCATGGTTCTATCGCCATTGCCTATCTCTACTGGTCCAGACTCAGCAAACAATGTCTGTGAGTCATAGTTAAATCCAACTTCATGCTCATATACGTAGCCATCTGAAGAAACCATAATTGGATTAACAAAAACTCCACGATCAGTACCACAGGTACGAGCCAAAGTTCCAATAGCCCAATGATTCTCACGATAATTGTAAGAAACATAGGAATCTACTTCATTAGATGCAGAACTTGGATAGAACCACCAAATCTCACCATAGGCAGAGTTATGGACGCAATAAACCTTAGATGCTTGTTGATAGTTAATATTTTTAAAGATGTAATCACCAACATCACATGACAAAGGCTTAACAAAGCCATCAAACAACCAAAAACCTGACTTTGACATCCAAATACATGAATTATCGGTAGCTGCTACTGATTGACGGGAAATAACTCCACAACCAGTACCAACACGATCAATACTGTAAATAAATGGTGGGCCAATATATGTAGCAGTATGTACGTCTACATCAGTAAATATAATTGTAGATCCACGGATGCGTTTGGCGCATTGCAAAGAGCCAGTAGTAGTTAACTCAAAGTCACCAGCTTGGTTAGTTGCAGCAGGAGTCCATACAGTATTGTTTTCTTGGTCAGACCATTGAATCTTACGAGGATTACCACCCGCACCCAATGCAAACAAGAATCGTTCTTGAGTAGTAATCAAACCAACACAACTAGTTGGTGCGTTAGTAAGTGCAACAGCATCAGAACCAGTATTTAATTGCCACTCAAGAAGCTTTCCATCAGCATTTGAGCAACCTACTAAATATTCACCCCAAGTATCTAAACTCCAAGTAGTCGCAGGGATGTAAGAGCCAGAATCTGGCCTAGCAATGCCATAGGCGGCAGATCCATAAGCACCATAACCATAACCTAGTTTGGTATCTGCATCAGCAATGCCAACAGTAAAAGATGTGGGAGTAATGTCAAATGCTACTCCACCTTCGTTCATTGCATAAAGCTTAGAGTGCGTACCAACTGCTGTCCAACGAACATTAGCGTTATCACGCCATGTAATCAATCCTCTAGCAGATCCAGATAATTGGGTTGACGAGCGTTTACGCCATCCACCAATTGGACGGATAGTATTCTGATACCAACGTACCAAATTTGAGCCGTTCCAACGGCCTTTAGACTGATATTCAGTCCCATTTTTGTATACGCCTGGAGGAATTTGTAGTGGAATGTAAGCCATATCTTTATTCTATTACCTAGGTAGGTTAGACACAAAGCTCATTGTAGCAATTGCAGATGGAATTGATGGCCTAGTTGGTGTTGAACTGGCAACGTAATGTTCAATATATACACCAGTATCGCTAGTTCTCCACATAATTTCAATATAGTCAGTTGCATTTAAACTAGCAAAATAATTCAAAGCCATAATTACATGAAATGGATCTCCCGCCCCTTTTCTTGGAGCCAATCCATATCTGCTATTTGAGTTGGCAATATTTGTACCATTTACTCTAAACCAAACATCCACATCCTGAGAAGCATTTGTTGTATTTGTAAATTGAAGCGAAAACTGTAAGTTCCAAATTCCATCATCAGCTACAGTAATCCTAGAGTTACTAACTATAGTTACACCATTGGAAAAATCTGTAGTATTGAATGTTACTGGATAAGCTACAGTGGTACTAGCCGCTACTTGGTCTGTAGAGTCTTGAAAAGCTCCGTAAGGATTGTTCAAAAACTTACCACCTCTTGGGCCAATAACAGACTGTACTGAATTAACTAACTTTGTAAAAAACAACCTTAAAAGTCCATTGTTTTGATTCTGAATATTCTCAGAATAAACAATTCCTGACGTACCTAAAGATGGTACAGCAGGGATTTCAAGTTGTTGTTTTACATTAGCCATTACTTTTTAAGCCAAGTCTGCCAAACAGCACCAGCAGCCATGATTAACGCACCCACCCACAGAATAGGCTTGGCAGCAGAAGCAACCCATCCCAATACTTTAAAAGCCCCATCAAGAGCCTTTATAGCCTCTACAAGACCCTTTGTGTTCTGGTCTATGTTATCTACCTTAGATTCTACTTCAACGAGCCTATCGTAGATTTGCTTGTGGGTGACTTCGTTTTCCATGATTACACAGAAGCCGCCTGTAATGGTGCTAAGTTTTCATTTGTCCAAAAGTCTTTAGCCAACATGATTTGCAAGTGTTCTTTATTGCGTGACAAGCAAGCAGTCCAGTCAGCGTCAGCCATGCCTTCTGGCTTGCCAGCATTAATTAGGTTTACGCTGTCCATTGCGGCAGAGTAGTGCTGTGCAATTTGTTCTGGTGTTAGTGTTTCAGTAATCATACTTAAACTCCTTGTGTTTCTTGAGCCGCTTGATAAGCTGCAATAACTTCAGCAGTCCAGACTGTGTTGCAGATTGCAACAACATTAGCGGGAACGCCTGTTAAGTCTTGTGCGGGTGTCAGGCTTGAACGATGGTAGGTTTGGCTTAGTTGAACACCATCTTCCATGATGCGTGTGGCTTCACGATAGAGAATGATTCCATTCTCGCTTACTGTGATTTGGTCAACGACTGTTTGTTTGGTAAGTGACATGATGATTTCCTTTTGAGTTAAGTGTCCGACTAAGTAATCCAACTTAGTTAATTAAACATGGTATGTAACAAATCCTAAACATCTTGAACTATTAGCCCAAATGTTTTGATTGTCACCCAAAGTAGCCGCTGCCGCAGTAGCTGTTTCAAATGTCACAATCACTCCGCTTCCAGGAACAATTGGGTTAACAATTACAAAACTACTTACCAAACTAGAAAAGTATCCAATACCACCAACACCTGGAAGTGATGATGTATTAGTGAATGGAAGTCCCGATAATGAACCGCCTCCAGTTCCAATTAAAAGAATTGTTACATCAAACCATGCCGTGACTTGTCTACCAATTTTTGTGTATGTACCAGTTCTACTTGAATAAGTAGCAGTTCCACCAACGCTAGGCGTCCAAGTTCCTTCTTCATAGTCATCTAGGGTATTAGCGTCTGTAGATGCTGATTGAGTTGCGGGGAATGCGATGCCTGTTCCTGAGTTTGGAACTGCTGAGTCAAGCGCAAGGGTCTGTCCATTTGCAGTTGATAACAAACGATTTCCCGCACCATCAGAAATGACTGCATAGTTGGTTGCTGTACGAATATCTAAACCATCTTGGTTTCCATCGTACTGTCCAATAAGGGTGTGTCTAGCGCCTGACGTTACTGCATTACCAGCACCACCACCCGCACCACTACCCCTAGCGCCAACAAAAGTGTTATCACTTCCAGTTGTTACGTTTTCACCAGCCGCAAAGCCTACAAATACATTATTTGCTCCTGTTGTGGCAAGGTATCCCGCCCGATGACCGACAGCAGTATTACGAGCGGCTGTACTGGTTGTGTTTAACGATTGATAACCTACAGCGGTGTTTTCTGATGCTGTGGTGTTGGATTTAAGAGCTTGTGTACCAAATGCAACATTGTTACTGCCCGTTGTGTTTGCACCTAAAGCCGCCACACCTGTAGCTACGTTATCACTTCCAGTTGTATTAGCTGCTAAAGCGGCAGCAGTAATAGCGTAAAACTCACCACCAACAGCAACATTTCGGTTTCCCGTTGTATTGGCGGTTAACGTATTAAGACCAACCGCAGTTAATCCATAACCAGTAGTAGTTGCTGCTAAAGCGGCAGCACCAACAGCGGCATTTCCAAAACCAGTTGCAGTTGCTAAAGCGTTTAACCCCACAGCAGTGTTCCAGCTACCAGTTTGATTGGTGAAAAGAGTGTGGTATCCAATGGCTACGTTATTTACGCCCGTGGTGTTAGCTTTTGCGGCCTCATAACCAAATGCCTCAATTGGAGAGCCAGTGGTGTTGTTATAAGCCGCCTGATACCCTACGGCTGTAACAGTACCAGTAGTATTGCTATACCCCGCCTGATAACCTACCGCAACATTTAGTGTGCCTGTGGTGTTATATGTAAGGGCTTGATACCCTACAGCCGTATTACTGGATGCTGTAGTGTTTCGTTGCAACGATCCTAATCCCAAGGCGGTATTGTTTGAGCCAGTAGTAGTTGCCGCTAAAGCAGAGTTACCTACACCAACATTGTTACCGCCTGTAGTTGCTAAGTTTAAAACAGAATTTCCTACGGCAACACTTTCGCTACCAGAGGTCAAACTCTGCATCGTGTTTCTACCGATGGATGTATTAAATCCACCAGTAGTTGAAGCGTTATTTAATGCCCCACTTCCAAGCGCAGTGTTGCTTGATACACCGCCAGCACCACGGCCTACAGTCAACAAGTTAATTGTTCCTGTACTTGTTAGAGTAGTAAAAGCACCAGTGGTTGCTGTAGTAGCACCCACAGTTCCGTTAATGTTAATAGAAGCTGTGCCTGTAAGATTAGTTACAGTACCACCAGATGGAGTACCTAAAGCACCACCATTAACTACTGGCGCACCAGCAGAACCAACATTGACCGCTAAAGCAGTGGCAACACCTGTACCCAAACCAGACACACCAGTTGATATGGGCAGTCCTGTAGCGTTTGTTAAGGTTGCGCTAGTAGGTGTTCCAAGGACAGGAGTTACTAGTGTTGGCGATGTTGACAACACATTGTTGCCTGACCCTGTACTTGTGCCAACACCAGTGCCACCCTTAGTTACTTTAAGAAGTGGGCCAGTATCAAACAATGCGTCAATGGTATCCAGATCAGTATTGATCTTAGTACCCCATGTATCTGTTGAAGCGCCAACTTCTGGCTTTGTTAAGCCTAGATTTGTGGTTGTTGTATCTGCCATGTTTTACCCCTAAGAGAATTATTTAAACTGAAACTGTTGTCCAAGACTCTGCGACATCCTCAATGGGAGTCCAAGTTTCTGAAACATCCGCTTCAGTTTCCCATTTCTTTCTAGCATTAATTATAATGTTTGAGCCAGATAAATAATTAACATTACCAAGCCCGACTCTTACACCATTAACTAATACACTGCTACCTGCAACAAATGCTACGCTGTTGCTTGTTATTACATTTGCGCCAATAACAATTGTTGAATTATCTGCAACAGTCATTGCAGCAAATGCGACTCTAACTCCATTAACAACTAATGAACTAGTGTCAGCAATTGCAACTGCGCCTACAGCAACACGTTTTGCAGAAATTGCAACAGTGCTTGCATCAACAATACTCGCAGCGCCAAGGCTTACACCATAGGAGTAATTTCCTCCTCCGTAATAGCCAGAACCATACGCAGCCATTTTATGTCAAAGTAATTGTCAAACTTGTAGCAGGAATACGGAAAATATCACCATCATTGATGGTTCGTGCTGTGGTCAATGGCGCCCAGGCCAATAGATTTCCACCAGTAGAAGCATCAAAAATACCTGCCCAACCAATTGAACCCCAATTACCACCAGAAGCAGCGGCAAATTCAATTGCGGCAGCATTAGTAAATGTAGTTGCAGTACCACTACCAGATATTGTTCCAGTAACTACACGGGCATAACCACTTCCAGAAACCTCTGTACCACCACCAGTATCACTAGGTGCGGCAGTAAATAGACCCACATACCAAGCCGTTGGGCGTGTTGCCGAACCAGTTGTAAACAAGTACGTTAGTACAAGATTTTCTGTGTAATCGCTAAAAGATGACATTTATTACCCCAAAGATCGGGCACGAACAAGTGGAGTTGAAGAAACAGATGCCCTTTGATCTGCCACCTCAATGTCGCTAATGGAGTTTGTATACATTTGACCCCATACAGCTAAACGCTCATCATCTTTCAAATATGGTGCGGCCTCAACCAATGCACCATATAAGTACAAGTCTGGGGCATAAGCTAGAAGCCAGTTGCTTGTGTTTGAATCACTCAACGCAGGAATCTTAGCATAATATGTAAGTTCTGCGCTATATGTTGAATCTGGTGTAGGAATAAACTCTAATTGCGAACCAGTAATTGTGTAATAAACTGGTTG
>Ga0315905_10008955_pt1 | contig 10138 bp, 9 predicted proteins | sample LakEriMetagenome_5_FD_203522 | JGI IMG/M metagenome (GOLD analysis project Ga0315905, IMG submission 203522) | Freshwater fungal communities from buoy surface, Lake Erie, Ohio, United States - Buoy 4 MA121 | ecosystem: Environmental > Aquatic > Freshwater > Lake | place: USA: Lake Erie, Ohio... | reverse complement strand
GGTAACAGGCTGAAAGGAAAAAGGGCGGCCCCTGCGGACCGCCCTTTTCACATCAGCTTGATCGGCTGACTTATTTCTTGCCCAGACCAAAGCTGGCAAAACGCTTGTTGAAGCGCGCCACCTGGCCGCCGGCATCGAGCATGCGACCGCTGCCTCCGGTCCACGCCGGGTGGCTGGTCGGATCGATTTCCAGGTTCATCGTGTCCCCTTCCTTCCCCCAGGTCGTGCGGGTCTGGTAGGTGGTGCCATCGGTCATCTTGACGGTGATGCTGTGGTACTGCGGATGAATGCCGGACTTCATGATGCTTTCCTTCGTGGCAGACCGGTTCCGACCGGCCCTAGAAAATGAAGGCGCGACATAGCGGCTTGACCTTCACATTGCAACAGGCGTAACCCCGTCGCCGAACGGTGCCCGCCTTGACCGGCGGGAGAATAGGGAAGCCGGTGCGGGGGAAACCCCAAGTCCGGCGCTGTGCCCGCAACTGTAAGCGGCCAGCTGATGCTTCACATGCCACTGGGGCAACCCGGGAAGGCGAAGCGCCAGCGCCATGAGCCGCAAGCCAGGAGACCTGCCGTTCCGTCTGTGGCCAATCTTGGCCGCTGGCGGTCGCCCCATGCCTGCCGGGACCAGCGGAGCATGAGACGGGGAACGGCAGGCGCAGCATCGCCCCTGCCCGCCCTTTCGTTCGTGGCGACTTCGTGTCGCCAACCTGTGCCCGGGCTCCGTTTCCGGTGCCGAACGAAAGTGCTTGTCCATGATTTCCTTCATTGCGCTTGCCGCCGTCCTTGCCGGCCAAACCGAAGCGACCGAAGAGGCCGGCTATGCCGATCCCTCGGCCACCCGCCTGGCACCCATCACCGTCACTGCCAGCCGCACACCGGTCGCCATCACCGAAACCGGCATCAGCATCAGCCAGATCACCCTGCCGCAGATCGAAGGCCTCAGCCTGCCGCTGGTGAAGGATTATCTCACCCTCATCCCCGGCGTCTCCGTCGCCCAAACTGGCCCGCTGGGCGCGCAGACGCAAATTCGCATCCGCGGTGCCGAGGCCAATCACAGCATCACCTTCATCGACGGCATCGAGATGAACGACCCGGCATCATCGGGCGAGTTCCGCATCGACACCCTGCTCAGCCACGGCATCGAACGCATCGAAGTTCTGCGCGGGCCGCAATCGGCGCTGTGGGGCAGCCAGGCCATTGGCGGCGTCATCAGCCTCACCACCCGCGCGCCGGTGCGCGGCACGATGCTGTATGGCGAAGTGCAAGGCGGCAGCCTGGGCACGGTGCGCGGCGGCGTGGGCGCTGGCTGGGCCGACGACACGATCAGCATCAGCGGACAACTCTCCGGCCTGTCCACCGACGGCTATGACATTGCGCGCAGCGGCGGCGATAAGGATGGCTATGACAATGTCACCGCCCATGGCCGCATCGAATGGAAGGCCGCGCCGGAACTCACTCTGCTGCTGGTTGGCCGCCACCAGGATTCGACCTCGCGCTTCGATGGCTTCAACTTCGCCACCGGCGTGCCGCGCGACGAACCACTCTCCACCAACAGCCGCCAGACCGCCGTGCGCGCCGAAGCCGCGCTGGCGCTGTTTGACGGGGGGTGGACCACCCGCGCCAGTTTCATGGGGGTGCGCGCCGACAACATCAACCGCCGCGCCGGCAATTTCCAGAACCGCAGCGATGGCGAGCGTGATCTGTTCCGCCTGCAATCGACCGGCCGCGTGCAGGCCGGCGACCTCACCCACAGCCTGACCGGCGCACTGGATGTTGAAACCGAACGCTTCACCAGCAGCGACTTCAGCACAACGGCGGCTTCCAACCAGCGCCAGAGCCGCCGTCAGACCAGCCTGGTCGGCGAATATCGCCTGTCCGCCAGCAACGGCATCGGCGTTGGCGCCGCCGTCCGCCACGACATGAACGATCGTTTTGCCGATGCCACCACCGTACGCTTCGACGCGGTGGCCCCGATTGGCGATTTGCGTCTGCACGCCGCCTTTGGCACCGGCATCGCCGATCCGACCTTCTTCGATCAGTTCGGCTTCTTCCCCGGATCGTTCCGCGGCAATCCCGATCTGGTGCCGGAACGCAGCCGCAGCGTCGAAGCCGGCATCGGCTGGGCCAAAGGCAACAACAGCCTGGATGTCACGCTGTTCGACGCCAATCTGACCAACGAGATCATCGGCACTTTCAACAGCACGACCTTCATCGCTGGGGTGGCCAATGCGACCGGGCGCAGCACGCGCCGCGGCGTGGAAGTCGCTGGCCGGGCCGAACTGGTTGAAGGATTGGGCCTCTCCGCCAGTTACACCTATCTCGATGCCAATCAGCAGCAGACGGCGGGCAATGCCGTGGTGCGCGAAGTGCGGCGGCCCAAGCACAGTGGCAGCATCGCGCTGAATTACAGCAGCAGCGATTTCGATCTGTCGGCGGCAGCAGCGATCACTGGCGCACGCGGCGACACCGATTTTGCCCGGTTCGTGCCGGTCACCCTGCCGGCCTACACGATCGTGACGCTGGCCGGTGCGTGGCACATCACCCCGCGCATCGATCTGACCGGACGGATCGAAAACGCGCTGGATGCCACGCAGGTTGATGTGTTCGCCTATCGCGGCCCTGGCATCACCGTTCACGGCGGGATCCGGTTCCACCTGTAATGGTCTGGGTCGCCCTTCCCTTGCTGTCATGCTGGCGCAGGCCAGCATCCACTGTGGGTCGGGTGCACGCATTCTGGCCGAAGTTGGCTCAGGCGGCACGGTGGATGCTGGCATGCGCCAGCATGACAATGGGGGTGGTTGCGGCCGCAGCCACCCCTTCCCGCATTGTCAGCCTCAACCTGTGCACGGATGAATATCTGCTGCTCACCGCGCGCCGCAGCCAGATTGCCAGCATCAGCCGGCTGGGGGCCGATGCGCAGGAAAGCCCACTGGCGGACAAGGCACGCGGGCTGGCAACCAACAATGGCAGGCTGGGTGATGTGCTGACGCAGTCACCGCAACTGGTGCTGACCATGGGCCATGATCCGCAGGCCAAGGCGCTGGCAGCCCGGCTGGGGCTGAAACTGGTGGCCCTGCCCTATCCTGCCAGCCCGGCCGATGTGGCAGCGCAGGTGCGCCAAGTGGCCAATCTGGTCGGCAACGCGGCGGCCGGTGCGGCCTTTGCCGGTAAGGTCGCCGCGCTCACCGCCACCGCCCCACCCGCCCGCGCCGGCCTGATGATCGGCGGCAGCGGCCTGGCGCCGGCGATGGACGGGCTGGCCGCCGGCTGGCTGCGGCTGGCCGGCATCCGGCAACAGCAAAGCGGCCAGATCAGCCTGGAAACACTGCTGGTGCAGCCGCCGGCCCTCATCATCCGCAACGTCTATCGCCCCGGCCAACGCTCGTTGCCGCAGGCGTGGAGCCAGCATCCGGTTCTGCGCCAGCTGCAGGCCCGGCAGGTGGAGGCTGATGGCCGCGCCTTCCTGTGCGGCGGCGCCGCAATGCCGGCAGAGATACTGCGGCTGCGCAGGGCGCTGTCATGAAGGCGGGCTTGGCCTTGCTCTGCGTGCTGCTGGCACTGGCATCGCTGGCGCTGGGGCCGATCGATCTCGCGGCACTGTGGGCGCGCGACCCCGATCTGGCGCGCAGCCTATTTATCGAATTGCGGCTGCCGCGCACCGGCCTCGCGCTGGCGATTGGCGCCGGTTTGGGCGCTTCGGGCGCAGCAGCGCAGGCTTTTTTCCGCAACCCGCTGGCTTCGCCCGATGTGCTGGGGCCATCCAGCGGTGCGGCGCTGGGCGCGGTGCTGGCCGGCTATTTCCTCGGAGCCGGGGTGATCGGCATGGCCATTGGTGGCTTGGCCGGGGCCGGGTTGTCGCTGCTGCTGTTGCTGGCGCTGGCCGGGCGCAGCGCCGGTGCAACGCGGCTGGTGCTCGCCGGCGTCGCCGTTTCCATGCTGCTTGGCGTTGCCATCAACCTGGCGCTCAGCCTCGCGCCGTCGCCCTTTGCGCTTTATGATCTGATGTTCTGGCTGATGGGCAGCCTGAATGATCGCAGCCTGCCGCAAATGGCGCTGGCAGCACCCCCCATCCTTATCGGCATCGTCCTGCTGCTGCGCGCTGCCCCGGCGCTGGACACGCTGGCGCTGGGGGAAGAGGTGGCGCAGTCGCTGGGCGTTGGTCTCTCTGCTGTGCAGGCGCGCGTGGTGCTGGCCATCGCGCTCGCCACTGGTGCCGGCGTGGCGGTGGCGGGCAGCATCGGTTTCATCGGGCTGATCGTGCCGCATCTGGTGCGACCGTTCGTGGGCCACCGGCCGGGCGCGGCAATCGCGCCTTCTGCGCTGGCCGGTGCGGCCCTCTTGAGCGCTGCGGACATCGCGGTGCGGTTGCTGCCGGCCGGGCTTGATCTGCGGCTGGGCGTGCTCACCGCCTTGATCGGCGCCCCCTTCTTCCTGTGCCTGATCATGGGGCGACGCTGATGCTGGAAGCCATTGATCTCGCCCGCCCGACGATGCTGGCGCCGACCAGCCTGACGCTACACCCCGGCCAGCTAACAGGCGTGATCGGCCCAAATGGCGCCGGCAAGACAACGCTGCTCAAGGCGCTGGCTGGGCTGTCGCGCGGGCCTGGAACGGTGCGGCTGGACGGGCAACCCTTCCTACCACACCCGCAGCGGCTGGCCTGGCTGCCAGCAAGCCGCGATGCCGTTTGGCCGATCCCGGCGGCCGCGTTGGTGCAGCTTGGCCTGGGCCCGGCGGCCGCGCCCGACCCGGCCGCGGTCTCCGCCGCGCTAAGCGCCTGTGATGCCACGGCGCTGGCGCATCGCCCGGTGGCCCAGCTTTCCACCGGCGAACGCGCTCGGGTCTTGCTGGCACGCGCCATTGTGGCGCGGCCGGCGTGGCTGCTGCTTGATGAACCCATCGCCAATCTCGATCCTGGACACCGGCTGGACGTGATGGCGTTGCTGGCATCCGAAGCCGCGCGGGGCGCTGGCGTGGTGCTGGCGCTGCACGATCTTGATCTGGCTCGGCGCTGTGACCGGCTGCTGTTGATTGCCAACGGCGCGGTGATCGCCGATGGCCCGCCGCATATGGTGTTGAACACAGACCAGCTTGGCCGTGTCTTTGGGGTTCAGCATGGTCCTGACGGTTGGTTTCGCTGCAGTCGCTTTGACCATTGAGCGCATGGCCAACATCGGCCATACCCGCCAACATGCCCGTCATTGGTCAACCCCTTCCCCCGTCAGCCCGCACCACGGCTGCTGCCATGGCCGAATTGGTCACTGAACTGCGCGAAAAGGCCGCGCGCATTGCCCTTGGTGGGCCGGCGGCGGCGCGCGAAAAACACGTGGCGCGCGGCAAGCTGTTGCCGCGCGAACGCGTGGAGGCGCTGCTCGATCCACACAGCGCTTTCCTTGAAATCGGCCAGTTCGCTGCTCACGATGTTTATGGCGAAGACGTGCCCGCCGCCGGCCTGATTGCCGGGGTGGGCCAGGTTGAAGGCCGGCTGTGCGTGATCGTGGCCAACGATGCCACGGTGAAGGGCGGCAGTTACTATCCGATCACCGTTAAGAAGCATCTGCGCGCCCAGGAAATCGCCGCGCAGAATGGCCTGCCCTGCCTTTACCTGGTCGATAGCGGCGGCGCCAACCTGCCGCGACAAGACGAGGTGTTCCCCGATCGCGATCACTTCGGCCGCATCTTCTTCAATCAGGCCAACATGAGCGCCAATGGCATCCCGCAGATCGCCGCCGTGCTGGGCAGTTGCACCGCGGGTGGCGCCTATGTGCCGGCGATGGCGGATGAATCGATCATCGTGAAAAACCAGGGCACGATCTTCCTCGGCGGGCCGCCACTGGTGAAGGCCGCCACCGGCGAGGAAGTGACCGCCGAGGATCTGGGCGGCGGTGATGTGCACACGCGCATTTCCGGCGTCGCCGATCACCTCGCCGAAAATGACGAGGATGCGCTGGCCATTGCCCGCCGCATCGTGGCCACCCTGCCCGCCGCGCCCGCCGTGGCGCGTGGCCCGGCCCGCCCGCCGCTGTTTGATGCGAGCGAGTTGAACGCACTCGCCCCCATCGATACCCGCGTGCCGGTAGACGTGCGCGAGATCATCGCCCGGATGGTGGATGGTTCGGTACTGCAGGAATTCAAGCCACGTTACGGCGAAACGCTGGTCACCGGCTTTGCCCATATTGAAGGCTATCCGGTCGCCATCATCGCCAACAACGGCATCCTGTTTTCAGAGAGCGCCCAAAAAGGCGCGCATTTCATCGAACTGGCCTGCCAGCGCCGTATTCCGCTGTTGTTCCTGCAGAATATCAGCGGCTTCATGGTCGGCCGCCGCTTCGAGAATGAAGGCATCGCCAAGCATGGCGCCAAGCTGGTGACGGCCGTGGCCTGCGCCGCCGTGCCGAAAATCACCGTGGTGACCGGCGGCAGCTTCGGTGCCGGCAATTATGGCATGTGCGGCCGGGCTTACTCCCCGCGTTTCCTGTGGATGTGGCCGAACGCCCGCATCAGCGTGATGGGCGGCGAACAGGCGGCGAGCGTGCTGGCTGCGGTGAAGGGCGGCGGCTTCAAGAACGCCGCCGACGAAGAGGCGTTCAAGGCGCCAATCCGCGCGCAATATGAAGCGCAGGGCAACCCCTATTACGCCAGCGCCCGCCTGTGGGACGATGGCATCATCGCGCCGGAAGACACGCGCGCCGTGGTGGCGTTGAGCCTGGCGGCATCATTGCAGCAGCCGGTGCCGGAAACTCGGTTCGGCACGTTCCGGATGTGATGGCGATGCTGGACGAAACCCTCGACGATTGGGGCACGGCGCGGCTGACCCTGAACCGGCCGGAGCGGCACAACGCCTTCAATGCCGAACTGATCGGGGCGCTGGAAGAGGCCTTCACACGGCTGGGCCAGGCTGACGAGGTGCGCGCCATCGTGCTGGCGGGCAACGGCAAGAGCTTCTCGGCTGGTGCCGATCTCGATTGGATGCGGGCGGCCGCTGGCTGGAGCGAAGCCGAGAACCAGGCCGACGCCATGGGGCTTTCCAACATGCTCGCCGCCATCAATGATTGTGCGAAACCGGTGATCGTTGTTGCCCATGGCCATGTAACGGGCGGCGGCGTCGGGCTGGTCGCCTGTGCGGACATGGCGGTGGCGATCGAGGGCGCGCAGTTCCGCCTTTCCGAAGTGCGGTTGGGCCTGACACCGGCGACCATCTCGCCCTTCGTACTGGCAAAGATCGGTGCGGCGGCGCGGCGCTGGTTCCTTACTGCGGAGGCGTTCACCGCTGGCGAAGCACTGGGCATGGGGTTGGTGAACGAAACCGCCATTGATGAAGACGCGGCCGAAGCCGTGGTGGCACACTGGCTGGCCCACATCGGACAGGCCGCGCCCGGCGCCGTGGCAGATGCCAAGCTTCTAGCGCTGGATTTCGCCGGTGCCGAAATCAGTGAAGAGCTGCGCGAGGAAAGCGCCCGCCGCATCGCCGCGCGACGGGTAAGTGAAGAAGGCCGCGAAGGCATATCTGCCTTCCTGAGCAAGGGGGAACCATCATGGGTAATCGAATAGAGCCGCTATTCGCCGCCGCGATGTTGCTGGCTGCACCTGCTGCCGCTGCGCCCAAGGACGAAGTGCTCGCTGCCACCAACGCCTTCATGGATGCGCTCAACAAGGGCGATGCCAATGGTGCCGAGGCGATGACGCATCCGACGCTGACCATCCAGGTGCTGCGCTTCCCGCCCGAGGGCGGCAGCAAGTTTGGCGTGATGACCCGCCAGCAATTGTTCGACAATTTCCGCGCAGCGCCGCCGCAGCGCAAGTTCGACGAACGCACCGTGCGCTCGAAAATCCTCGTTACCCGCGATTATGCCCATGTCTGGGCGCCTTACACGCTCGATATCGACGGCAAGCGCATCCATTGCGGCGTGGACAGTTTCGGCTGGAGCAAGATCGACGGCAAATGGCTGCTGACGACGTTCGGCTGGACGGCCGACCCGAAGGGCTGCCCGCCGAAGTGAGAGACATGCAGAAAATCCTGATCGCCAATCGCGGGGAAATCGCCCGCCGCATCATCCGCACTGCGCACCGCATGGGCATTGCCACAGTTGCCGTGCATTCGGCTGCTGACGCGCATGCGCCGTTCGTGCGCGAAGCCGGCCAGGCCGTGCCGCTGGCGGGGGACCGCGCCTATCTCGACATGGATGCCATCATCGCAGCGGCCAAGCGCACGGGCGCCGATGCCATTCACCCCGGCTATGGCTTTCTTTCCGAGAATGCCGATTTCGCCAAGGCGCTGAAAAAGGCCGGGATCATCTTCATCGGCCCGCCGGAAAGCGCCATGCGGGTGATGGCGCTGAAGGACACCGCCAAGGCCGCGATGAAGAAAGCCGGCGTGCCGATCACGCCTGGCTATCAGGGCACGGACCAGAGCCTGGTGCGGCTGCAGAAGACCGCCGAAGGTGTCGGTTTCCCGCTGCTGATCAAGGCGGTGGCCGGCGGTGGCGGCAAGGGTATGCGCGCCGTGCATTCGGCAGACGAATTCCAGGAAGCCCTGATGGCCGCCCAGCGCGAAGGCGAAACTGCCTTCGGCAATGCCGGCGTGATGCTGGAGAAGCTGATCCAGCGCCCGCGCCACGTGGAAGTGCAGTTGTTCGCCGACAGCCATGGCAATGCCGTCCACCTGTTCGAACGCGATTGCTCGTTGCAACGCCGCCACCAGAAGGTGATCGAGGAAGCCCCCGCCCCCGGCCTGTCTGACCAGTTGCGTCACACGCTGGGCGTCGCCGCCGTCACCGCCGCCCACGCCATCGGCTATCAGGGCGCCGGCACGGTGGAGTTCATCCTCGATCTCGACACTGTGGATTTGCACGCTGATCCGGCCTTCTACTTCATGGAAATGAACACCCGCCTGCAGGTGGAGCACCCGGTCACCGAGTGCATCACCGGTGAGGATCTGGTCGAATGGCAGATCCGCGTTGCTCGCGGTGAGCCGCTGCCGAAAAAACAGGACGAGCTCAGCGTCAACGGTTGGGCGATGGAAGCCCGGCTCTATGCCGAAGATCCGGACAGCGGTTTCCTGCCCGCCACCGGCACCATTTCAACCCTCGAATTCGGCGCCGGCCCCGGCGTGCGTATCGATACCGGCGTCGAAACCGGCAGCCGAATCGGGCTGGATTATGATCCGATGATCGCCAAGGTGATCGCGCATGGTGCGACGCGTGAGCAGGCCATTGATCGGTTGGTCGGCGCGCTGGATGCCACCATCGTGACGGGCCTGAAATGCAACCGTGCGTTCCTCGCCCGCCTGGCCGACACCAAGGCCTTCCGCGCCGGCGAGGTCGATACCGGCTTCATCGCACGCCATGCCGCAGAATTGGCCGCACCCGGCCTGTGCCCGGCGCCGGTACTACTCGCCGCCGCGCTGGGGCTGGGACTGCCGCAGGATGAGCTCCGCAGCACGCTCTTTGGCACACTGAATTTCCGCATGAACGTTGCGGCCGAAACCCATGTCCGCCTGTGGTGGGGCGATGAACGCCATGCGCTGACGCTGCGCGCTGCCGGGGGGCCGCGCTGGCGGATCGGCGGACTTGCCGGCGTGGGCGAGGTCGCCGTCACCCGTACCGGCGCGTACGGCCTGTCGATCGATGTGGGCGGGCAATTGATGCCGGCCACGGTGGTTGCAGGCGATGGCCTCGTGGACGTTCGCATGGCCGGCCAGAGCTGGACGCTGGGCACCCGCCCGCCGCGCACCAAGGATGTTGGCGGCGGTCATGCCCATATGATCGCCCCGATGCCAGGCCGCGTGCTGGCTGTTGACGTGACGCCGGGCCAGGCCGTGGCCGAAGGCGATCGCCTGCTGGTGCTGGAAGCCATGAAAATGGAGCATCGCCTGACCGCCCGCGTGGCCGGCACCGTGCAGACCGTGCATGTCGCGGTGGGTGATCAGGTTGCCGATGGCATGATGCTGGTGGAAATCGGCTGATCGTGAGGGCCGGACCGGCGGGGCTCTTGCCGGTCCGACCCCTCCCGGCCGGGAACTTGTTACTCGGCGTCGTCTTGCGGCTGTTCGCGCCAGGCCAGAATGATGCCCGGTAGCGCCATCGAGGTGATGGCAAAACCCGAAAGCAGATCGAGCGCCTGTTCCTGCCCCGGC
>Ga0315905_10008954_pt1 | contig 10140 bp, 7 predicted proteins | sample LakEriMetagenome_5_FD_203522 | JGI IMG/M metagenome (GOLD analysis project Ga0315905, IMG submission 203522) | Freshwater fungal communities from buoy surface, Lake Erie, Ohio, United States - Buoy 4 MA121 | ecosystem: Environmental > Aquatic > Freshwater > Lake | place: USA: Lake Erie, Ohio... | reverse complement strand
CAGCCATGAACTCCGACGTGGGCGACAGTCATCTCCTTGAATCGCTTTATGGGCCCTGTGGATGATTCCGTTACCACGGACACAAAGTCACAAAGTCACAAAGATATCCAACGCTCTCGGAGCTCTTGTTGCCGTCGTACCTGTAATATTTACAGCTTAAGGGGCAGATGTAGGGACTGCGAGAGGTTCAAAGTTGATCATGAAGATGCCTCCCATAGTTGCTTAGCTCCCAGTCTCAAAGACATGACCCAGGAGCTGAGATTGCAAGTAAAGTGGGCTGGAAAGGAAGGCTCCTCCTCAGCATACTAGCCGGTACTGCTCGGGGGCCCAATCGCGAGAGCAGATCCAGGGCTCTGACTCGGAAGCCGCCGTCGTTGAGTCTCGCGAGCCCCAGCCCCGACCCGCTCCGGAGCCCTAGGGTTAGCTCGCGCCTCGTTGCTTGCCCCATCTTGGCTGCTCCCAAAGAAGCAGCTCCTTTGGTCGGAGGAGTGAGGGTAGAGCTCGTCCACAGCGTGCTCAGCCGTCGTCTGCGGGCCCGCGTCTGCGGATGTCTGAGTCCACGCGTGACCAACGCATGACCCCGGGGCTGGCGCCAGTGGCGTGTGTGGACATGACGGTGCCGAGGGCCACCTGCGAGGGAGGCAAGTCCGCCAAGGGTGGCAAGCCCATCAAAGACAAGGGCAAGGGCAAGGCGGAGGAGGGGCAGGACACTTACGAAGAAGGAGGGAGCAGTGGTAGGGACGGAGGCCGGGGAGAGAGCACGTGTTGACATGGCAAGCAGCGGGGCAAGTGGGAAGCGGCAGGCGGGGAGGGGAGGGGACGGGAGGAGCCGGAGACGCAGGGGAGGGAGAAGAGGGCAAGGACGACGCACCCGCAGACTAAATGCCCGCATGGCCGACGCCAGAGCCAGTGCGTGGACTGTCGGGGCAGCAGCATCTGCGAGCACAGGAACCGCAGGAGCACGTGCAAGGAATGCGGGGGCACCTCCATCTGCGAGCACAACCGAGTGAGGAGTAGATGCAAGGACTGCGGGGGAACCTCCATCTGCGAGCACATGCAAGGAATGCGGGGGCAGCAGCATCTGCGAGCACAACCGAGTGAGGGGCCAATGCAAGGACTGCGGGGGCGCCTCCATCTGCAAGCACAACCGAGTGAGGAGCAGGTGCAAGGAATGCGGGGACACCTCCATCTGCGAGCACAACCGAGTGAGGAGCAAATGCAAGGATTGTGGGGGCGCCTCCATCTGCGAGCACAACCGAGTGACGAGCTGTTAGAGTTGAATATTCGGGGTGCCGCGTTCGTAATAGGAGCAGATGCAAGGAATGCGGGGGAGCCTCCATCTGCGAGCACAACCGAGTGAGGAGCACATGCAAGGAATGCGGGGGCACCTCCATCTGCGAGCACAACCGAGTGAGGAGTAGATGCAAGGAATGCGGGGGAGCCTCCATCTGCGAGCACAACCGAGTGAGGAGCACATGCAAGGAATGCGGGGGCGCCTCCATCTGCGAGCACAACCGAGTGAGGGGCCAATGCAAGGATGCTGCTGCTGCCTAGAAACTGCAGCAGCATGTCGATTGGAAGATCAGCAACGCCCTCCTCAAGAAAGGGACCCGGGAGGCATACAAGACGTGGACCCAGGACCGTGCTTGGGTTGACATGCGGCTCCATGAGTCGAATGAAGAAGACGGTTTCGGTGTCCAACAACACAGTCACGCTGCCTCCTACACGACCAACGCCAGGTTTGTTGCCTTCCTGGGCACCTTTGCACGCCCTGCTCAGCAGGTCTGGCTGCCAGGCAACGACATCCAGGACCCGCTAAGGCTCGTGAGCTCTTCTGGAAGCCCCTCTCATGGCTCGGCGCAATCCCGCCCACAAGCGCCGACGAGGCCTTCGACCCAGCGCTCTGGGAGACGTTTGTCTCCACGACGCTAGGTTTGGAGGTCCCCATCGCTCCATCCTTGCCCTCCCACGCCTCCATAATAGCCCGCTTGCTAAGTGCAGCTGCAAAAAGTTCTGCATGGACTTTCACGGCGACCACACGAGCACGTGCACAGCTCACTCAGGTGCAACCAAGGCGCACGACTGGATGGTGAGTGTGCTCGGGCCGTTGTTCCGCACGGCCTGACACGTCGTGCACACACAGCACGGAGTCACGGCAAGTGCAGGCCAACGGCGCGGCGATGTGGAGGTGCGCAATTATCTCCGGAGGGATCAGGCCGGGAGCCGGAGCTTGGTCTTTGACTTCAGCATCGCCCATGACAGGTTTGGGTCAAGCAGCCACGTGCAGCAGAACGGGTGCCTGTCGCACCCTCAGGACATAGACGCGCATCTGCATATTGCTGCACAAGATCGCCGCCTATCGGCAATAATACGCTGACAATCAGAACATTTCTTTTCTCCCCGCTATAGTCTCCACCAGCTGCCGCATGCACGGCGAGTTTTTGAGTCTTCTTTTTCTACAGGCCAACCGGGAGACTAATGTCCAGGGCTGTGGCACGGGAGCAACCCCAATGCACGCTCCCTCTCGCACTCCCCTTCTGCTCCCCCTCCTTCTTTCACACAATCTCCCTATCCCCCGCGTTCACTAGTGCGTGATGGGCAGACTAGTCCACACAGGCCTCGGCTCGTCGTCTCTCGTAGCACATGTCCTCCACTATCTTCCCCCCCACACGCGAACAGCTTTGTAATAGGTCCTGCAGTAATAAAACACACACGTAGACGTGGGCCCGCCCACGCACGGACTCTACAGCGGCACATGTCCTCCACTATCCTCCTTCCCCCCGCCACAGCTTTGTAATGGGTCCTGCAGTAGTATATTCAACATCACCATACGCGGCCATTTAGTGCGCGCGAGAGAAAGCTTTATTAGGAAATTTGGGCGAGAGAGAGAGACTCGGAGAGAGAAAGCTTTATTAGGAACTTTCCATAATGGGGGGGCTAGGGCGTCGCCGGTCACGTTCCGGCTTTTTACCGTCACATAGCCAGCGTCAGAATTAAGTTAAGTTGAACCCATGAGTTAAGTTGAACCCATGTCGATTACGTAAAACAAAGAAACACACGGTGCCGCAGCTCGCGCTCTCTCTGTGTGTCTCTCTACCCAGAGTGCGCGCGAGAGAGGAAGCGGCGGAGGAGGAGGTTTGCGTATTCATTGATATTCGACGGGACACAGGATGCAGCCAGGAAACGCTCCCGGGGACGCCGCCCTTTGTAGTTTTGTGTCACCTTTGTGGTGCACTCAGGTACCGTGCGCTGACGGCGGCGACTGGCTCCGGCGTAGGCTCTCTGGTCCACTTCTTAACAAAGTTGGAATTGAGCAGGAGGGCCTCGATATCAGACTCCTGCCGCTGTAGAATGGTTCGCAACTTCTTCTCGTATTCGTTATCGTCCTTGATCTTTACAGTGTCCTGTCCCCAGAGGGGAGGGAATGGGGAGGGGGAGCCATGTACGAGTAAGGCAGGTTTCGCCCTCTTGCTGTCTTTTGAGAGTGCTTGCGCAATCAGAATGAGTTAGCAGGGGAGTGCGGAACAATCAGAAAGACTGACAGCGCCAGCGATGCAGACATGCCACTTCAAAAAGCAAAAGAGCAGACCTCTTCCCAGTACAAGTTTTCAAGCTTGCCGCGCGAGAAAGAATCTGTATTCAACAAAGCCTGCCAAAGCTGGGCTCGATCTGCCTCCTCCTCCTCCAATTCCTGCTTTTTCTTCTTTTTCTTCTTTTTGGCCTTGTCGGCGGCGGCTTTCGCTTCCTTGTCCGCTTGCATTTGAACCGATTCCAGCGCATTCAGCAACTCGAATCTGCCGATCCCCACTAAACACATTCAGTAGCCATCGACAGCATGGAAAAGTTGGAGCCTGAAAGACATGATGTCGTCCGGCAGAAAATGCACGCTGGAGGAGGAGAGAGGGTGGAAGGGCACGAGGACGGGCTCAAACCGTTCAGAAACAAACGAATCTATCCACGCGGAGCGCTCGGTCTTGAAGCGCTGTCGTTCTGTCGTCAAGGTGTAATTCAGTTGCGACGAAACGTCGTTGTACTCCCGACGGAGATGTTGCAAGCTGATATCCAATTCTGCAATGAAAGCACGCAGGTCAGTGGACCCTCATTTCCCCACTTCAGCTGACTTCGCGAAACTCAGCCCCAGAGTCCGGAGCTTCAGAGTCAGAGTGCGTCAGAATTACGTAATTTCACCCTTGCGTTGCAACGCAAGGGTGGAATTTTGCAGAGGCGAGACGTGGGGGTGGATGGTGTGATGAGGGAGACCAGAAGCGCGTTGCCAGATCGTCTCGTTTCGGGTTTCGAGTTCAGAGTTCTTTTTTTTTATCTCAGAGAGATCTTTTCGTAGAATTTCGGCCTCAGCCATGACCGCATCAGATTGAGCTTTGATTCGCTGCAGCTGATCCTTCAGGCTCTGGTTTTCTGCAGTTGCAGAAATCACTGTTTCTTCGGCGGTCAAGTGGACTCTGAACTTTTCAGCTTGCAGGTCTGTTATGATGGCCTGCAGCTGATCGATATTTTCGCGCAGGGCATCGACGCCAGAGGTCTTGTTCAGCTCCTCGGTGGACGTCTGCGTAAACGCTACCGAAAACGACTTCGCCTTTGGTGCGTCCTCATTCTCCTTCTCAAACTCCCGCACGCGCAGCCTCAGCTGCTCGTTTTCTGCAAACTGACGCTCCGCAATCACGTAGTAGGGCACACAGGCCTTAAACAGGTCCAGCTTGGTACGGAAGTCCTGTTTGCCCTTGCTTGCGTAGTCTGCAAAGAGGCCCGTGAAAATCTGTTCCTTCACCTGCTCGAGCACGCTCGGGTCGACGTTCGAGACGTCGCGCCCCGCGAGCTGGTGCAGCATGTCACACGCCTCGACGATCCTGAACACAGAGCTCCCCGTGGAGTGTTTCTCGTGCTCCGCGGCACGCACCCTGCTCTCCTTGAGCCGGATCTCCCAAAAGAGCGAGGCCGACTTGAAGCGGTCGTGCGACTCGCCACCGCGGACGGCACTGAACTCTTTCATCACCGCGCCCTCCTCCTGCACGGTCACGATGCCCGCGGGCTTCGTGTGCGCCCTTTCGCCCGGGGGCGGCTGAGAGAGGGAAGTGTGGAGGAACTTGGCCTTGGGGTGCGCGGCCTGCTTGCCATGCCCAGGGAGCATCTGCTGCGCGCTGGTCCAGATTCGCACCTGCTGCGCGCCCCGGCCCGCGAGCTCCTTGCCGATGACGGTCCGGTCCTCCTGGGTGATCATGTGTGCCATTTAATAACAGCCCTCACGAACTCTGTTGACGTGGTGGGCGGGAAGACGCGCAATATGCCGTCGCCGGCGCCCAACAAGGCGAACTCGGAGGCGACGAACGAGTTTGCGCAGCGCTTCCATAACACGCCCGTGACGCGCGTCATGTGCATTGGCGCGGGCCCCGTGGGCACCTCTACCATGGCGATAATGGCGAGGCATATGCCTGACGTGCAGATCACCGTCTTCGACGACGACCCCGCCGTCATCTGCGGCTGCCAGACCGGCGCCCCGCACTTTTACGAGCCGGGCATACAGGAGCTGGTGGCCTCGCTGCGGGGCAAGAACCTCGCCTTCTCGCCGGCGTTTGACGAGTGCGTGCAGGCCGCGCAGGTCATCTTCGTCTGTATAAACACGCCGCTGAAGAAATCGGGCATCGGCAGCGGCCGTGCTGCCGACCTGTCGGGCTGGGAGACGATGGCGCGGCGCATCGCATCGGCCTCGCGGGGCGAGTGCAAGATCGTGGTCGAGTGCTCGACCATTCCCGTCGCGACCGGCGAGACGATGCGCAAGGTGCTGCATGCCGTGGGGGATGCCGCCAAGTACGAGGTCCTGTGCTTCCCGTCGTTTTACCGCGGCGGCCAGGCAATCAAGGACCTCGAGGCGCCGCAGCGCGTGCTACTGGGGTGCCAGGACACGCCCTCGGCGCTGATTGCTCAGGAAGCTGTTACGAATCTGCTCAGCAGATGGATTCCTCGCGAGAACATAGTGCACAGCAATCTCTGGAGTGCAGAGCTGTCAAAGCTGGCGCAAAATGCCATGAAAGCACAGCGCATTTCCTCCGCCAATGCCGTCTCTGCCCTTTGCGAACGCACGGGCGCGGATTTGGACGAGGTCATGAGCGTTGTGGGCACTGATTCTCGCATCGGTCCTGGGTACCTCAAGGCTTGTCCTGGCATGGGAGGGCCGACGTTGATAACAAATCTGTCGATGCTGGTTTACATCTGCGAGACCATGAAGCTCCACGACGTTGCCGAGTACTGGCAGCATGTGCTGACAATGAACGAGTACCAGCAGCAGCGCTTCTGCAACAACATAGTGCACACCATGGTCAATGTTAAGGGCAAGAAAATCGCTCTCATGGGCTTTGCCTACAAGCCCAACACCTCAGACTGCCGCCAGTCCCCCGCCATTGACATCGCCAAGGCCATGATTGCCGAGGGTGCACGCCTCGCTGTTTTCGATCCCCAGGTCAAACCCGAGGTAATTATCGGTGCGCTCGGCGATGTTCCATCACTCCAGGTGACAATATGCAAGAGCGCCATGGAGGCCTTGGAGGGTGCCGACGCCATGGTGCTCGTCACAGACTGGGAGTGCTTCAGCACACTTGATATGTCACACGTGTACACGGTGATGAACAAGCCGGCCTTCGTCTTCGACAGCCGCGGCACGTTTGACAATTCTGCGCTGAATAAGATTGGTTTTATTTCCTACCGTATTGGCAAGGCTAATCTGCGTTGAACCGCAATCTACATGTGATGTCTGAAGGGACGTCGCAAGGTGTGGTGTGGTATTGAAGCGTCGCACTAGCCACAGCAATGAATTGAATTTGTCGCGTCGGAAGGAATCAAATCCAGTGGAAAAGCAACTTGCGTCCTGCTCATGGGCGCCCGCTCCACGGCTGGGAAATTTCCGAGAGAGAGAGAGAGAGAGAGAGAAAGAGAGAGAGAGATTTTATTAGGAAAGGTACTCCATAACGGAGGGTCCTGGGCGTCGCTCGCTCGCCGAGGCAGGGTGTGAATAGTGCAGGAAGTGAGCTCTGCAATCGAACAGGTATGAAGGGTCAAGGGGAGATCCGGCAATGTTCTCGCAACATCCAATGCAACACCCAACTAAACCAACGACGTGTCATTTTTCTCTACAGTTCGTTTATGCAAGAATGATCAACTAAGAATATCTTCACTCCGGCTCATGACTCGCCGAGCTCATCTTCCTCACTGACGGCGCAGCCGTCTACGCCCTTGGCGATCATTCTCTTGCAGAATTCAAGAATATGATCTCGGTCGATCTGCACCAGCCCATGCACACCTCAATCAGTACGTGAGGACATGCCAAAACACGCTGCTAGCCCTGGACCATCCGTTAGGGGGGAGGGGGGTGGGGGTGGGGTGGGGTGGGGGGGGAGAGACTCTTGTGCTAGCCCTGGACCCTGCGTTATGGAGTTTCACTCCTAATAAACTCTCTTTATCTCTCTGCCTAGCACCGGTAACAGACTGGCAAGTAAACTTCCTGCACATTGGCGTACATCTGTTGCTGAGGACTGCTGGAGGACGAGACGCACCTGGCGAATGTTAGGGGCGACTTCTTCAAAGATTTCGAGACCATTGAAAAGGCAAAGGAGGTGTAGCAGAGCGCGTTGTGCGGCGCTGGATACATCCTGAGACCTCCCCAGCATTTTATCAGCAGCGGCACTTTGTCAGTCATGACCACCGAGTAACGTGATGGATTTGCAAACGAGTCACACGTACGCACACGCACTCACACCGTGCCTCGCGGTACAAGCACGTCGCGAGAAGTCAAGTAGTAGCAGCGCGCAGAGCAGCAAAGACGGTGAAGAGGAGAGAGCGCCGGCTCGGTGATGGGGAAGGCGGCAGAGGGAGGAGACCGGAATTCTGTCACGCAGGCAATTGAAAGTTGGAACGAGGACAATTTCCACCACATCGTTGCTGATGCGGCCTGCCAAAGCAGTGCGGCAGACAGTTTTGACGCTCAAAAGAGCAGCCAAGCGCACGTCAGGCGAGGTGTCGGTGATGAGCGTTACCAAGTTCTTCCACAGAGCTGCCTGCTCGTCAGGGGCGCAGACAGTACCCGCCAACTCCGCGGCCATGAGTATGCGAAGCATGTTCTCGGCAACAAAGGCCGCGGCCGAACGCACGGGCACACGGTCGTCCCTGACGAGAGTTGGCACTTTGGCGGACAGAGCGGCGACGGCAGGCGCAGCTGACCAGCGCTCGGTGTTGGTGGCATGCTTTATGAGGGTTGCGAGGGCGAGGCTCTGGCCTGACACACGTTCTCAAAAGTCAGTGCCAATGTAGATTTACTATATTAAGTCGCTGGGTTGAAGACTTTTGAGAATTTTTCACCATGGCGCTTGGTCCACTCGGCCGAGTGCTGGAGGAGACCTTCCATCACACCCGCCAGGTCTTCGTCCGCTACGTTGCCAGACTGGGCTCCAAACGCTGCAGCGGCGGCGCTACGCACATCGTCGTCACGGTCTCCCATGAGCTCTGTGAGTAGCGCGACGGTTGCTTCACTCACGGGGGCGGTAGCCAGTTTGCCTGCACGGCCGAGCACGATTTCCAGCGCTCCGATAAAGGAGATTTTGATGCTAGGTTCTGCTGTCTTGATGCCCAGGAGCAGTTCATTGATCAACGGGTCAACGCGCGCACTCATTTTGACGAGGCGCTCGAGCGCGCGAGTGGCCCGCTTGCGCAAGACCATACTCGACTCAGACAGCGACTTGACGAACGTCGTCTGGAGCTGCGGCAGGAACGGCTTCATCATCACCCCACCTCGAGCCAGCAGGAGCGTGAGGGTTTTGAGGATGGCTGCCTTGACCTGCCACGGGAATCGGTCGCCAATGATGCGGATGAGGGGCCCTGACATCTGCACTACCATGGGCTTGAGCGCAGCTTCAGAGGTCGCAGAAACCAAAATACCCAGGCCCGTCGCTGCCTGCTCCCTGGTTTCGGGCGTCGCGCCGTGCATGAGCGCCTGTAGGAAGAAGGGCAATACGGGAGCTAGACCTTTGGTACGGTTGAAACCCTTGACGCCATTTGCGTCGGCAAAATCCGCCAGGAGCTTGACTTCCTCGAAGACGCTTTCGATGTAGAGGCCGCAGCTGACTGCCGGAGCCTTTTCGTCCTCTTTCTTATCCGCATCTTCAAGCCCCTTGACAAGTGCCAATAAGCACTTGTGAGCCCAGTCAAGCACAGGCTCCTCGCTGTGACCAAAGAGGTGTAGCACTTGCTTGATCATCTGCGCCTTGTACTCCTGAAAGTCGTGCTGGGTGTTGCTGCAGAAAGCGCAGAGGAGGCGCGCTGCCGACTCGCGCGTTGCTGTCGACGCACCATCATCTAGGCGCCTGAGGAGCTCAAGCAACATCATCTTGAGGCCGTCCGGTGGCACCGCCATCACTACCTTTTCAGCAGAGGTGGCGATAGCATCAGGGACATCGCCGGACTCCATACCGTCGGTGAGTGCGCCCAGGATAGTCGGAATGCGCGAGCACAACGCGTCACCGGCAACACCAGCGAGCGCACCGAGGGCAGCAGCATTCGAAGCCGTCATGGGCGGCTCCAGGAGCTGAGGGATCAAGTACGGCAGCACAATCTTGCCACGCACATTCAGCAGCTGACGCAGCCCCTCGAGCGCGTGACCACCAGAATCGTCGAGGTTGTGAAGCAGCGTGGGCACGACATCTTCGATGGCCCTCTGGCCAATGGCCTTATAGAGCGAGTCGAACGCAAGGGCCGCGGATGCCCGCACGCTCCTGGCCTCGTCGCACAAGCCTTTGCGAATGGTAGCAACGACATCCTCGATGTGCGTGTAGATCTGCTGCTTCTGGCAGTTGTCAATCACTTCTGAGAGACCCAACGACACACCAGATCGCTTGAGCTCGCTGTCCGAATCCAGGCCGAGTTGCAAGATGGGAATTACCTCTGGCAGCACACGGTCGCCGAGCTTGCTCACCATCTCACCCATTGCCTTGCCCGCCACGTACTGCTTCTCTTCAATGGGGTCGGAGAGACAGCGGATGAGCGTGTCCATGAGGACGGGAAGGATGGCCTTGAGCGTACGCGACTGCGATTGCACAACACTCTTCCAGACCTGGAAGGCAGAGATACACACCGACTGGT
>Ga0315905_10008953_pt1 | contig 10141 bp, 10 predicted proteins | sample LakEriMetagenome_5_FD_203522 | JGI IMG/M metagenome (GOLD analysis project Ga0315905, IMG submission 203522) | Freshwater fungal communities from buoy surface, Lake Erie, Ohio, United States - Buoy 4 MA121 | ecosystem: Environmental > Aquatic > Freshwater > Lake | place: USA: Lake Erie, Ohio... | reverse complement strand
GCTGTGCGCGAGCACCTCTGCGACGATTTCGCGCATGCTTTGTGCCTGGTATTTGCGGCGCACGTGCGGCACCTTAAACTGGCGCACGAGAATCTGCTCCAGCGGCCGCAGGTCGCCATTCATAAGCGCTATCTGTGCACCGCGCTGCAGCTCCTCGTGCCGCTCCGCCTCCATGTCCTCCATGTACACCGCCCACTGCTGCAGCGCGGCAATTGCCGAGGCGAAGACGACGCGCGTGCGCATGCGCCTGATGATGCGCATGTGCCGCACCAACTCGGCCGCGAGCGTGTGCCACGCGGCGAACGCCTCAACCATGGCGCGCTTGAGGAAGCGCGCAATGATGGGCGACTTGTCGGCCAGCGCGCGCTGCTGCGCGAAAACGACATCCATAACCACCTGGTTCCACAACTCCAGCGCCACCGCCGCCGGTCGCCAGCGGATCCTCGCCAATACCACCCGCACCCGCACCTCCTGGGCCCTGTTGATCCTGAAGCCAGCCAAAACGCGCTTCGAAGACAAATTCTCAAAAGTCACTGCGCGAGCACGTTTACTATGTAGTGTCACCATACGGAGTACTTTTGAGAATTTGTGCCTTGCAGCGCGACTTGACCACGCGCCGCATGCCCTCTGCCACTGCCTCCCGGTTCCTCGTGCGGCGATGCGCATAGAGATAGAGTGAGCGGAGGCCCGCTCTGCCAAGCCATTAGTAGTGTCAAAAGAGACCTATTAGTAGTGTCAAAAGAGACCTATTAGTAGTGTCAAAAGAGACCTATTAGTAGTGTCAAAAGAGACCTATTAGTAGTGTCAAAAGAGACCTATTAGTAGTGTCAAAAGGAGGCCCGCTCTGCCAAGGCCAAGGCATCGATCAAGTCAGTCTAGAGTCTGTAGTGGTGTCAAAAGAGACCTATTAGTAGTGTCAAAAGAGACCTATTAGTAGTGTCAAAAGAGACCTATTAGTAGTGTCAAAAGAGACCTATTGGTAGTGTCAAAAGAGACCTATTAGTATTAGTAGTGTAAAAAGAGACCTATTAGTAGTGTCAAAAGAGACCTAATGCCAGTCAAGGATATAGGGAAGCCAGCAAATGGTATTTTGTAAATGTATTGCGGATAAATTACAACCAAGAAATATTAACGTCGCATTCACTAATAACAGTAATGTCCCTATTGATATTTAAAATCTTTATACTTCACTCTGATCAATTAGCAATAGATGATGAAGCAGGTATAGTAAATAAATAAAAAATTTAAAGCCGGAGGCTTTATAGAGTATTTTATAATATTGCTATGATAACATAATAATATTATATGCTTTTTGAGGGGGAGTGCGGGTTTAGCTCTCTTGTGAAGTAAAAATAAGAGAAAAATTACGCTGTCTTTTACTTCGCCGGAAAAAGATTACATATATATATATATATATGATGTGATTACATGGGAAAAAAAAGAAAAGCGCTACACCTATCACTATGTTGAATACACTGCTCATATGTAATACACATATGTATGTTGAATACATGCCTGCGGCCCTTGTCAATCCACATGGCTATAAGGGACTTGAGCACTTTGCGCATGTGCACGCGCTCGGCGACTACGTCGCGGTACGCCTGTAAGGCGATGATTTCCCCCCGGCGCTCGATGCGCTGTGTGTGTGTGTATGTGTGTGTGTGTGTGTGTGTGTGTGTGTGTGTGTGTGTGTGTGTGTGTGTGTGTGTGTGTGTGTAAGTGTCAGTGTGTCAGTGTGTCAGTGCGTCAGTATGTCAGTGTGTCTGCGTGCCAGTGTGTCTGTGAGTGTATTACATATGTACTTTTACTTTGTACCATGCGGATGTTGCCGAGCACCTCCCGCTGGCGCTTCTCCTCGCGTACAAGGCCCTTCCAAGACGAGAGGCTCATATAGAGAGTGGAGTTCGCGAAACGCGCACGTGCACGGCGGTCCTTGAGCACAGTAGACGACCAAGCAGGACAGCACACGTCAGTAGTTAGTTGAACTAAGGTAGTATAAGTTAGTTGAACTAAACTAGTAGTAGTTACCTTGAGCACAGTAGACGCCCAAGCGTGAAAGCACAAGTCGCGGCAAGCCCCCTTCAAACGAGCTGCGACTCCTTTGCATTTTTCCTGCACCTCAGCGTAGAGTTGCCAGCGCTCCGCGCACTCGCCTATTAGTAGTGTCAAAAGAGACCTATTAGTAGTGTCAAAAGAGACCTATTAGTAGTGTCAAAAGAGACCTAGCGTAGAGTTGCCAACGCTCCACGCACTCGCCTGCCCACAATACACACACACACACACACACACACACACATTTATACATCCAATAATAACATCTCTGATTTTGTTTAAATCTGATTTGAATTTATTAAAAACTCAGGAATGTCATTAAAATTTATATCATTTTCTTCGCAAAATAATTCAATATTTCCTCCATATAAAATTCTAATTATTAAAATTTTAACATCATTTTTAGATATTTTCCATATTTCTGAATTTTTTTTTCAAATTGATTCTCTATCATCAATATATTTTTCAAATTCTATTAATAACGTATTATGTTTTCCCCAGCAATTTGAGCGCTCCGCGCACTCGCCTGCCCACAGCTGAAACATGAGCACGAGCGTCGAGTGCGTCCAGCGCCTGAGCGCCTTCTTTTTCTTTTGGGCAAGCTGGCACCACTCACGAAAGATTAGGCCCTTGAGCACCTTGCCAGCGGCCATTAGCGTACGCCCGAGCTTGCCTTCAAGCTCAGCCTCAAAGTCGTGCTCCGCATGCACAAGCCCCGCCCAAGCCCCAAACACCCAAAGCAACGTGCCGTTGGCCCACCGAGCGAAGGCCCGCTTTTTGTTTTGCACTAGGCGCTGCCACGCCTCGAAGACCGAGGACTTGAGTTCGTGCGCGCCGTTGGCCATGGCCTTGAAGCGCGAGGCGTCCACCTGCTTACTGAGACGCACAGCTTGGCGCCAGAGGCGGAAGCTCTCGTCGCGTATTGTTACCGACTTTGAGAAGAATGCCGTCGCGTTTTTGAGTTTGATGCGCATCTCTTTGTTCACCTCGCACTGCTGCCGCAGCACGGTAAGGACCTTGCGTCTGAGAGACGAGGTGGAGTTGAACCCGATGCGCTCGCCAATCGCCCGCATTTGCTTCGAGGTTTCGGCGTGCTTGTAGAGCAGCATCCATGCCTTCACATACATGACGGTGCGCAGCAGCGCCGATGCGCGCATCAGTTCGTTTTTCCCGAGGAAGGCGTCATTGCTCGCCACGGGCCGCTCCATGTCAAAGCGCAGGCGGATGCGGTTGATGGCGAGCTGGTCCGCCTGTTTACGTGCCATCTTGTAGATATCCTTGAGGGAAGCGATACTGGTGCGTTTGCCGTCTTTGTCGAATTCATTTAGCGTGTCGAGGTAGTCCTGCAAGTATGAATAGGTCGTCTCCTTGAGTTTACGGTCATCTAGGCGCTTCTTTAACTCCGCGGCGCGCGCTGACTTCTCGAGCAGCACATCGGCCACGGCATTCATGTGCTCCGCAAGCTTGACGCGCATGTCGACATCTTCCTCAGCTGTATTCTCTGAGAAGTCCAGTTCCCCGTTAGTGTCTGTGAAGCCTATCGCGGTGAGGACCTTGACGTTGGCCTTGCGCAAGAGGTCAAGGTTGACCACGTCATGAAAGTGCGCGTCTTGCACCATGCCCCTTCTCCTCGCCGCCATAAAAGTCTGGCCGTTAGCTAGATGAGGAGGAGGCGAGCTGGTGCCTGCATGTGAAGAAGACAGGGAGCCGGGCATGCCCGGTTCCCTGCGCCCCAGAGGAGAGGACAGGGGCGAGGATGATTTGGTCTTGCGCAAGAGCGGTGAATCTCCCTTATTACCCCCTTGGTCCGGTTTCTTGGCGATGGCGCGTGCGGCCTCTAGCTCCTCGAGAGTCATGCCCATTTTTGCGGCTGCCTCCCTGAGCTGCTCGCGCTTGCGGCGGCGGCGGTCGCGGTCGTCGATGCCCTTCATCAACTCCTTGCACGTGTCCATCTGTAAGGCAACGAAGCGCTGTTCAGCCTTGTTCTTCTTTTGATTCGCCACAATGGTGTCTGTGTTGTCTGCGCTGAATCTGAAGTAGCGCCGCTCGTCCGCCACGCGCTGGAGGGAAATTCTGGAAATTCAGTGCCCTAGTACATTACTATACAAATTCACTATCAACGGGATTTTTCAGAATTTTTGCCTGGCGCACGGACTCTCGGATGGGCGCGTACGAGTTGACCATCTTGTCCTTGCGCAGTAGCTGCACGACAACCTTGATCATTTGTAGGCGTTCGTCCTTGGCGATGCCGTCGTGCTTGAGAAACATGCCAAAGAGTTCGCACAGCACCAGCACCTTTGGTTTCTTCCGCTTACGCTCGGCCTGGATGTAGCAGCCAAGCAACTTGCTAAAGTACCTTTTGTGCTTCTGCTTCGTTGGCGCAGCGCCCGCGCCGGGGTCCTTGGCAGGCGTCTGGGCACGCGAGCCGGCCTTATCGAAGAACTCCTGCAGCCACTCCTCGTCCTCATCGCCGCTGTCTTTTTCAACAACGGTCCCGCGCCTCTTCTTCACCACCTGCGGCTTGCCCGGGGTGCCCTTCGACTCCAGCGGACTCGACATCGGACGCGTGCGGGCGCACGAATAAGTCAGCCGTGCCTCCCCGCCCGGTCGTCGCCTCGCCCTCTCCCGACCCCGCGTTTATTCATAGGCACGACCATTTTGTCTTTAGGGCCTAACTGCATCTTCACGAACTGTTGGTTCGTGTCTCTACACATGCAGGGCTCGCCCGCAAAGCGAGCGACGGCGCAGACGAGAGAGGCGCTGGGCATCGTGGACGCGGCGAAGGATGTCTTCGAGACGGCAGACGTGCCCGAGGCTTCCGGCGACACGCAGCAGCTGCGGAGGGAGCTCGAGTGCGCGCGCCGGCAGCAGCGCGACGAGCGTCCCAAGCAGCCGGCGCCGATCGACCGCGCGCCGCTGGAGCCCGGGGCCGCCCGCAGCTTCTTCCAGACGCTCGACGCGGTGTCGCGGCCGCCGGACTCGGATTTTTCGCAGCAGGCGCACGAGCGGAAGCGCGAAGAGTGGCGGATCCTTGGCAGCCGCCAGCGCTCGCTGGAGACGCCCTTCGACCGCTACACCCGCCTGCTTGCCGAGACTCAGGCCCTGCAGAGGTTGCGCACCCGCAGAGGACGCGCGTGCGTCCGCGCGCGCATGGCACTTTGTCGCACGCTGTCTGCGTTTGATCGGCGGGCCAAAAGAGTCTGACGAAGCGCAGACGAAAGACGCACACCGGTCAGTCCGTGCGCCTGACGCGCGCAAACGCCCGTCGCACCCTGCGATTGCGCAGGGATCTTCAGGTGGCCGAGGATGAAAGCGCTGCGGATGGCGCCTCGACAGAGCATCTCTACCCGTCGCACATTAGAGAGGAGGTACTAAATTGTTTATTTTTAGGGTATATACAACTATATTCGGCACGAGGTATTTTTATAAATATCATTAATTTTACGCTATAGCACTACACAAAACTGAGTGAGCGTGAGCGTGCGCGCACACTGCATCCGCTTGAGCGTTGACGTCGCGTGCTCCGCCCCCCAAAACACCAGGTCCTCGACCTTCTTTGGGTGTTTTTAGGGGGTTTAGACCCTATGCTCGCGCGAGGCCTCGCGCCACGTTCAGCTGGTGGGGGGCTGCCGCTATTAGATGCCCTTCGTGGCATGTTTCGTGTGGAGCGGGCATTGGGATCCAGAGCGGTGTAGGCGGGGAGCCATGATGCAGCACTGCCGCCGCGGGACCGGTTGCTGATGGTTGAAAGCAGCCGATGGATGAAGTCTGTTCGCAGGGATTAGGGTCTAAACTCTGAGCATCAAACCCTAAAACCTAAATCCTAAACAGGTCGAGGACTTGGTGTCGCGATTGCAGCAAATCCAGCACCGGGCTGTACCCCACCCACTGCTCCCCGATCCCACCCTACGCGCACGCAGCGCCTCGTCGGCAAACGCACGCCTCCTGTCGCTTGCACGCCGTCTCGAAGAAAGCAGGCAAAAATTCAAAAAAGTCCCACTTATAATGAACTTACATAGTAAATATACTAGAGCGCCGACTTTTCAGAATTTCTCTAAACTTCTCTCTCTCTCCTTTCCCCCCCCGCCACCCCCCCGGTGATGGCGGCAGTGGAAATAAGCATTCTGGTAGCGACACAGGTGTAAGTGCGATCTCGGGAGCGCCCGGAAGCGGTGCGGAAGTGCGGGAGTGGGAGTGGGGGTCCGGGCCCGAGAGAGGGGGCGAGAGAGATGTTAGAGGGATGCTGGAGATGACGGAAATAGAGAAAAGAGTTGCTAGGTTGGAGACTCTGGTGGGGGATGGCGACGTGGCAGATCTGTATCCAGACTTGTGCTCGGCGCTCGATGCGTTGGAAGCGCGTGTGGCGTTGGTTGATCCAGCGACACTCAAGGCTGTCGGAAAGCAAATCACAGAGTTAGAGGCGCGGCTGGTTGCTGCAGAAGGTGTGCCCGAGGGGCAGGGGGGGGGAGGGGACACAAACGCCTCCGCGTCTGGTTTCTCTTCTTCTCCGAGTCGTCTCAGCAAATTGGTCCATGTCGTTGAGCGCTGGGATGCCGTTGCAATGACGCTACCGATGCTCATAGAGCGCATGCGCACACTGCGCAGCGTACACGAGGACGCCACTGCTGTGGTGCATAGCGTGCGCGAGCTGCAGCAAGTGCATGCACAGACCGCCGCTGCTCTCAAAGCTCAGGAGAGTGCGCTGGCGCTGGCCTCGCAAAGTTTGGGTGACAACGTCGCCACTATGGCTGCCAACCTCTCCTGTCTTGACGCACGCCTACAGGCTCTCGAATCCTAGGTTGCGCGGGGAAGGGGAAGAGAGGGAGCGCCAGCACTCAGGGTACGGGAGGGTTTCGCTTTTTCAGTCACACGCTCACAATAAATACCGCAATCAATGGATGTTTCAGACGAAAACTGAATGCCACAAACAAACAAACCAAAAAAAGCACAGCTAACAATCGTCCCGGCAAAAACAACAGTCGTTTCCCCGCAAAAATAATTGTCGCTTTTGCCGGCAGCCGTGTCTACCTCCGCGCGCATGAGCGGTGCATGCATTCAAAGGTCCAGGGTGAGTCAAGCTCTCTGCCTCGGCTCTAGTCTCCTGCTCAGATGGAGGAGGACGTAGGCTGAGGAGAGTCGCTACTGAGATAGTCCTCTATCTCTGAAGATTCCTTCCCAGCATCAGGGTCCTGTCCCAAAAGGCGCTGCTCTGCCTCGGCCATCTCAGCAACTTCCTGCGCCATCACCACCACAGCACAAAAAAAAAAGCATCCTCTCCCCATCAGTGGAACGCCTGCTCGCGAGCCGCCGCAGCAGCACTCACGCGCTCCGCATGCGACGCACGACTAGCTCCGCCATCCCACCCCCCGCCGCCACCTTCCTTGTCTACGTCCGAAATGCAATCCTTGTGCGTGCGCACATGCGCGTCATCTACGCCATGAAAACCGTGAGTCCCCCGTCCCTCTGGGGTGTATTGCGTCTTGATGTGTAGAATCTGGGATTTAGGGTTTAGGGTTTGGGGTTTAGGTTTAAGGTTCGGTACCTCTGGGGTGTAGGTCGTCTTGATGTGCGGCTCGATGCCGAGCTCTGCATTGGCCTGCCACAGCGCTTCTTCTGAGTCTGTGTTGACACACCAATTGTGCTCGTATGGGTCCAATTCGTACACGTTGGGCATCTGGGCGTGGTAGATGTCGATGTAGGCGTCGACGACGGGCTCGCTGATGTTAAGGCCCTGTTTGTCCATCTTCGCGAGCCACTGGTACCCCTCGCTCAGGAATCCCTTGGGCTCTGGATCCTTGTGCTTGGCGCCTGCTGCAATGAGTAGCATCATCTGCAAGTAGGTGTCCTCGTTGGCCTCCAGGCCCTCGCGCTCGAGCCGCTCCACGATGCGCTCGCCGTCAACAGTCGACGCCTGCCCACCCTTCGCCAGCTCCACAGCCACGCGCAGAAAATCGTTGAAGAACACTGTGTTGACGGGCAGCCCCTCGAACTCAAGCTCCTGCAGCAGCGCATACCCGTCCTGCAGCCCGCCCTGCGCCCCCTCCCGCGCGCCCTGCACCAACTCCGCCATGCGCCGCAGCGCCTCGCTGCAGGACGGTTCGTCTTCGGATGACGAGCTCAGCGACTCAGCACCCATCTCCCCGCCCCAGTCGTCCTGAGCACCCATCTCCCCGCCCCAGTCGTCATGCGTGCTGTCCGTGCCCCCCCGGAGCGCTGCCAGCGGCCTCCGGAAAGCCGGGCCCTTCTGCTGCCGACTCCCGCATTCTGCTGGCAGCGGACTGATGCGCATATGTGCGCCGCGGACGCTAGACAGCTCGCGGGTGCGCGCTTCCCTTACGCACGCCAGGAGGACCAGAACCGCAAAGAAATTGTTTACCCTACCGACGGTCGCCATTCCTCCTCACGATCACTAATTGGTCGCCAGCTCTTTTGTCGATCCCAACGTGGTAACTTGCCCCAAGTCCCGCCGCTTGCAATTGGCTGGTGACATCGGCGATTAGGGGTCGCCAGCCCTTCTGACGATCGCTAACTCGCCTGTTTCAACTTGCCCCCACCCCCAGCGCCCCACCCCCAGCGCTTGGGACAACACACCTATCCGTGCCTGGGTACCGCATCAACTTGCCAAAAAAAAAATTGTTGTGACCATGGTATGGTTGCTGGCGGCGCTTTTGGCGATCAACCTGCCAGGCGCTGAGTTGGTGAGCACTCAACCGGGATGCGCGGGCTGCCCCGCTTGCCCGTCTCACCCGCCGAAACCTGCGCCCCGCCTTCTGCCGCTTCGCGGCGGCGGCCTGGCCGAGGAGCAGGAACAGCGCGAGAAGAGGATGCAGGAAACCCTGGACAAGCTGCGGGGCTTCACAACGCAGCTCGAGGCTGCCGCCAATGCGGACGAGGATCAGGTGCTTGTTGCCTCCTGCGTCACTTCTCGGGGTACTGAGCCTGCAGTGTCTGCCAGGCCCCCGCCCTTTCAAACAAATCGGTGCTCTGTGCCTTTGGCATGCTGTGCGTGCTGTGCGTCTGGCGTGACGCCATGGGCGTGATGGGCAGGACACAATGGGCTACACATCCTGGGGCCAGCCGCTGAGCCACAACCCGGTCAATGCCGTCGTGTACAATCCTGATGAACTTTCAGATGACCCTGAAGTGGAGGCGGAAGAGGAAAGGGCAAGGGGGCGACATGCACCAACGCCCGAGGGCATTGCATCTGCCATGGAGAAGGTTGACTGGATCCGCGATGCCGTGGACCGACTGTCGCCGGAAAACATCAATGCAGGTCCTTGGCGCTGCCTTCGCTGTCATTTGGGGCCCGCCTCGGCGCTCCAAAACAATAAAATCTAAGCCAAGCCCTAAGCTTTTACCCCTAAACCCAAAGCCCTAAAACACTAGACGTCTTTGCCATCATTTGGGGCCCGCCACAGCAGCTGAAGCGTCTTCTTGTTGTGCCATCCCCCATCTCCGTCCCTGGCAATTGCTTGCTGTGCTTGGGACTGGGAACACACGTGCATGCCCTCTCCTGCGGTTTGGCGCAGGGCTGGAGAAAATGGGCATGAAACTGGAAGACTTGCAGGCGCAAATGAACCCCAGTGGCACGACGATGGGCAACTTGACGCGCATCATGGAGGTACGCCATATTTTCATGTTTTTTTCTCTTATTTTGTTATTATTTATTATTGTACCATTATGTGTGTAACTTGACGGCATCAAAGAGGTAAGCCTTCTGTGTAAGTTTTCCCTATTACTTTTTTTAGTATTTATTGTTACTATTTATGTTATTCTTGTTACTATTATTACTTTATAACTTGGCGCGCATCAAAGAGGTAAGCCTTGGGTGCAAATCTTTATCATTCTTTTTTAATTATCATTATTTTATGTTATTATCTTCATTATTACTTTAGAGCTTGGCGCGCATCAATGAGGTCAGCCTTCTGTGTAAGTTTTTTTGTTTAATTATCATTATTTTATATGTTATTATCTTCATTATTACTTTAGAGCTTGGCGCGCATCAATGAGGTCAGCCTTCTGTGTAAGTTTTTTTTGTTTAATTATCATTATTTTATATGTTATTATCTTCATTATTACTGTAGAGCTT
>Ga0315905_10008952_pt1 | contig 10141 bp, 9 predicted proteins | sample LakEriMetagenome_5_FD_203522 | JGI IMG/M metagenome (GOLD analysis project Ga0315905, IMG submission 203522) | Freshwater fungal communities from buoy surface, Lake Erie, Ohio, United States - Buoy 4 MA121 | ecosystem: Environmental > Aquatic > Freshwater > Lake | place: USA: Lake Erie, Ohio... | reverse complement strand
TTGTACGCCCTGCAGTCACAGGCGGAGCGCCTCAAGCTGTACCTGCTGCTGCTGCTCGTGATGCAGGGTGGCCTGATGGGCGTGTTTGCCAGCGTGGACGTGCTTTTCCTCTACTTCTTCCACGAGCTCGCGCTGATCCCGACCTTCATCATGGTCGGCGTCTGGGGCGGGCGGGACCGCGCGTATGCGGCGATGAAGTTGACGATCTACCTGACCCTTGGGGCGATGCTTTCCCTCGCGGGGTTGATTGCGATCTACGCCCGGAGCGGCGCGAATTCCTTCGATCTGATGGCGCTGCGCGAGCACCTCGCGCGCTTCCCCCTCGACCAAGCGCTGCAGGGCAACCTGTTCGGCCTGCTGCTCGTGGGCCTCGGGGTGCTGGTGTCCCTCTTCCCGCTGCACACCTGGGCCCCGCTCGGCTACGGCGCCGCCCCGAGCTCGAACGCGATGCTGCACGCCGGCGTGCTCAAGAAGTTCGGCCTCTACACCCTGATCCAGGTCGCCTTGCCGCTGCTCCCGGCGGGGCACGCCGCGTGGGCCTCGCCCCTCGCGTGGCTCGCGGTGCTGGGCAACGTGCTGATCATCGGGTTCGTTACTTTGGCCCAGCGCGACCTGAAGCAGATGATCGGTTACAGCTCCGTGATGCATATGGGGTATGCGTTTTTGGGCATCGCGACCGGTACGGCCGTTGGGGTGGGCGGGGCGGTGTTCCTGATGGTCGCGCACGGCCTCTCGGTTGCGCTCCTGTTCCTCCTCGCGACGAGCGTGCACCACCGCACCCAGACCTTCGCCCTCGACGAGATGGGTGGTCTCGCGCGGCCCGCGCCGGTGTTGGCGGCGTTTTTGGTGGCCGCGACCTTTGCGGGCATCGGCCTGCCGGGCTTCGCCAACTTCTGGGGTGAGCTCGCCGTGTTCGTGGCCCTCTGGCAGTTTTCGCCGGCGGTCACGGCCGTGGCCGTGGCTGGCGTGGTGATCTCGGCCATCTACGGCCTGCGGGCGCTGGCCCAGGTGTGCTTTGGCCCCGCGACGCCCCGGATGGAAGAAGTGGCCGCCCGGCATCCCCCGGTTGACCTCCGCTGGTCCGAGCGCGTCCCTGCGCTCGTGCTCCTAACGGCTCTGCTGGCCCTCGGCTTCTGGCCGCGGGCGATCTCCGACCCGATCCACGCGGCCCTCGCCGCCCCGGCCGCCGCAGCCGCCGCCCCTTCCGCGCGATGACCCTCGAAGCCGCCAAGCTCGCCGCCGCCAACAACCTCTGGGGCGCCATCCTCCCCGAGCTGATGCTCGCCGGGGTCGCGCTCCTGTTGCTGGCTCTCGAGATCCTCCTGCCCCGTCGGCAGCACGCCATCCTGCCGGACCTAGCGGGCGCGGGCATCCTCGGGACCCTGCTGGGCCTCTGCTTCAACTGGGACTCCGGGATGCTCGGGGCGGAGACCTTTGGCGGGCTCCTGTACCACAGCACCTCGGGCCAGTTGCTGCGCGCCTTCTTCCTGATCGCGGCCTTCCTCACCTGCGTTATCGCCCGCATCACCCTGGCCCGCCAGAAGATGCCGCGGGTCGAGTTCTACCATCTCCTGCTGATCTGCACCGCCGCGATGATGCTGCTGGCGCAGACGAATCACCTGCTGATGCTGTTCGTGACGCTCGAGACGCTCACGATCGCTCTCTATGTGCTGGTGAGCTACCACCGCACGAGCCCCGCCTCGCTCGAGGCGGGCCTGAAGTACGTGTTGATGGGGGCGCTGAGCTCGGGCCTGCTGCTCTTTGGGATCACGTTGTTGTACGGCGTGGCGGGTAACCCGTCGCTCGCCGGCCACGCGGCGCGGCCCTTCCATTACGCTGACCTCGCGGCCTTCCTGACCGCTAACCCGAACCATTTCCTCGCGAGTCTGGGCATCGTACTGGTGCTTTCCGGTGTGGCCTTCAAGATCGGCGCGTTCCCGTTCCAGATCTGGGTCCCCGACGTGTACCAAGGGGCGCCGACGCCCGTCACGGCCTTCCTCGCCGTGGCCTCGAAGGCTGCGGGATTCGCGGTTCTGCTCGGCCTGTGCGGCCCGGGCGCGGTGTTTTCGGCCTACGCGTGGCTCACCATGCCCGTGCTCACCGCGATGGCGGCCGCCTCGCTCCTCTTCGGCAACCTAGCGGCGCTGACCCAGCACAATGTGAAGCGGTTGCTCGGTCTCTCGGGTGTCTCTCACGCGGGCTTCCTGCTCCTCGGCGTGGTGGCAGCCGGGGCGACCCCGATGGCCCTCGGGGCGATTTACTTTTACCTCTTTGCTTACCTCCTCGCGGCTTTCGCGGTTTTTGGGGTGATGGCGCACCTCGCGGGTCCGGACGACGCCGACCAGGAGCTCGATCACTATGCGGGGTTGGCGAAGGAGAGCCCGTTCCTCGCTGGCGTGCTCACCGTGGGCCTCGGTTCGTTGGCGGGTATTCCCCCGCTGGCGGGCTTTATGGGGAAACTCTTCATCTTCTTGGCCGCGTTCCAGGCTGGGGCGCGGGCGATGCTGGCCGTGGCGATCGTCGGGGTGGTGGTCTCCATCTACTATTATTTCGGTTGGATCCGGGCGGCTTACTTCGAGACTTGGACCCCGCCGGCGGATGCGGCGGCGGGTCCAACCCGCCCGGCCCGCACCCCGGTGGGCCTGCTCGCCGGCGTGACTCTCGGCGTGCTCGCGCTCGCTTCGGTCGTGATCGGTTTCTACCCCGGCCCCCTCGGGCACTGGCTGGCGATGCGGTGAGCGCGGAAGGGCGCTTGCCCCCCGCACCGGTCGCCGGTTTATCCGCGGTATGAAGATCACCGGCCTCGCCTTGGTTCCCCCTCCCGGCGCGGCGGATCTACCGCGGGTGACGCCCGAGTTGCTCGCCTCCGTGCTCGCGCGCTACTCGCGTAGCAACGAGGGCCTCGGGGCCATCCTCGCCAAGGTCGACCCGGCCAATCCGGACGCCTCGATCGACCGCATCCTCAAGTTCGTCGACTACGGGCACGCCTCGATCGGCGGGCTCACCGGCGGCCTCGCGGTCGCCGTTGACGACGTTTCGATGTGGCTCGCCTACAAGCTGTTCGAGATCGCCACGATGGCCGACGGGCAGGAGTCGAGTTCCCGCTACATCACCCTCGCGCCGGAGAATCTGCCGGCGGCGGAGGAACTCGGGGTGCCGGCGGATCTCGCGCCGCGCTGGCGTGCCGTGATGGCGCGAGCCTTCGCGGCCTATCAGGCGGAATACGCCCGCCTCGACGCCCTCGCGGTGGCGGAACCGCAGCGGGTGCGCCTGCCGGCCGGAGCCACGCCGGCGGTCGCGGGCCGGCTGCGCAAGAACTACGCGCTCGATCGCGCCCGGTACTTCATCCCCTTCGCCACCCGGACCAACGTCGGGCTCGTCCAGACGGCGCGGATGTGGGCGGCGACCGTCAAGCAGCTGGCTTCCCTCCCGCACCCCGAGGCTCGAGCGGCGGCCGACCTGATTCGCGGCGAACTCCTCAAGCAGTCCCCGCGCCTGATGCGCCACAGCCAAGCCGAGACCTCGCACGTCGAGCAGGCGGCCCAGGAGTTGGCGCGTTCCCTCGCGCTCGGCCGCGAGCGGTTGTCGCACGCGCCGCTGGCGGATGACGTTTGGGTCCACGTCGACCGCGCCGCGCCGCCGTGGCTGGCGGAGACCCAGCCGGTCGCCGAGGCCTTGCGGCACCGTTCCAACCGCTACGGCCAGCAGGGCCTGGCGACCCGGCGGATGCGAGTGAGCTTTGCGTGGAACAATATGGCGCTGGCTGAGCTGCGGGACCTGAACCGCCACCGCACCGGCCACCGGTTCACTCCGCTCATTCAGGCCGGCTTCTACCTGCCGCCTGAGATCGACCGCGCGCCGCACGCGGCCCTGCTGGCGGACCAGCTGGAACTCACCCGCGAGCTGCTCGCGCGGGGCAGCCCGGCCTACGTGTACTCGCTGCTGCTGGGTGCCCAGACGCCGTTCGAGCACAGCACTCACGCCGACAAGTTCATCTACGAGGCCGAATTGCGGACCGGGATGGGCGCGCATTTCCGTTACGCCGAGCATCTCAGCGCCGCCCTGCGGGCTTTCTGCGCACAGGTGCCGGAGGCACGGGACTGGGTGGTCGAGGGCACGGCCGAGCCCGAGTAAGCGTCGGCTTTGCCGTTGCCCGCCGCGCGGCGCGGGCCTTCATTTCTGGCCGTGAAGCTGCGCCTCGCCCCCCTGCTTGCCTTGGTCTTCGGGACCGGGTTGGCCGCGGCTGACGCCACCAGTCCGGTCGACGCGGCGCGGCGCAACGAGACCTTTGCCCCTGGCGGCACCGTGACCCCCGCGCGCCGCGCCCCCACGGACGAGGGTAACGCGTCCGTGCAGACGCGCCGCTTCGGGACGGAGGTCGTGCCGCGGAAAGAATCCCCGCTCGACGGGCGGCGCTCGCCCATCGACGGGCAGGAGGCGCGGTCCAAGGATGTCCAGGACAAGGTCTCGACCCGCCCGGAGGCGCCGGAGCCGCGGCGCAGCGCCCTCGATCATCGTACCGCCGACATCGCGACCACGCAGCAGGTCAATCCGCCCAAGGTGGCGCGGTTCCAGGAGAGTCTGGATGCGGCGAGCGCCGCCAATATGGCCCGCTTCCCGGCGATGGATCAGGCAACCGGGGTGAAGCTCAACCGCTTTGTGTTCCGCAAGAACCCGCCCGACAACGGCGGGTCGTTGCCGGGGGCTCCGGTGACTCCGGCGGGCGGCCGCGGGCCGTAGTCCGCAGGGCGGGGCGCGACCGGCTCAGGCTTCCTCGGCTTCGCGGCGCACCTTGTTCTTCTCGGCCTCGCGGTCCTCATCGAGGCGAGCCTTCTCGCTCGCCATCTGCTCCTGGATCTTGCGGGTCTCCTCGAAGTTCGAGGCGGCGAGGGCGTCGTTCAGCTGCTGTTTGAGGAAGATCTCCCGTTCGGCCAGCCGGCCTTGGTAAACCCGGTCGATGTCCGCCAGCCGTGACTTCTGCTCCGGGGTGAGGGCCCGGCCGGGCGCGGGCTCGTGTTTGGCGAGGCGCTCCATCGCGAGTTCGTAGGCGCTTTTCATACGGTAAAACGTGCCCACGGCGGGCGGGACTTCAACCCTCATTGCGGCTCGGCGACCTCCGTTTCCAGTCCGAGCAACAGCACGACCGCGACGATCCCGAACGGCGGCCACCAACCGCCCAGTCGCCTGCGCCACCCGGTCGCGTAGCCAAAGAGGAGGCTGGCGAGGAGGAGCGTCAGCGCGGCGGGGCCGATCCACGGGGCGGCGAACTGGGCGGGAAAGCAGAAGCCGGGGAGGTCGACCGTGGCCGTAATTACGGCGTCGATTCCAGCCAACACCAGTGCGGCTGCGTGGTTGGCGACCACGGCGGCGAGGTCGGGCCCGACCAGCCCCGCGAGTAGGGAGGTGAAGCCGGCGAGCGTGACGAGCGTCGCCGCCGGCAGCAGGAGCAGGTTGGTCAGGAACGAGCCCGGGGTCAGCAGCCCGAAGAAGTGCACCCCGGTGAGGAGGCTGACCAGGGTCGTCGCGAGCCCGACCGCCACGGCCACGGCGAGCCCGCGCAGGCCGGCCTCCACCGCGCGGTGCCAGGGCCGGCGCTCGGCTTCCGGCAGCAGGGGCCAGAGCCGGCAGCGGTCCTGCCAGGCCTCCCCGAGGGGCAGTCCCAGGACCAGCAGCGCGAGGACGATCGCGTAGCTGAGCAGGAAGCTGGTCGAGAAGGCATCGAGAGGTTCGAGCACGAGGACGGCGAGGGCGGAAGCGGCGAGGGCCGCGACCAAATTGCCCGGCTGGCGCCCGACTTGCGCGACTTGCACGAAGGTCGCCATTGCCCAAGCCCGCACCGCCGAAGGCGAGGCGCCGGTGATGTCCACGAAGAGCCAGAGCGCGGCGCTGCCCACCGCGAGGGCGAGCCAGGGCGGGACGCGGGCGAGGGCGAGCAGGGAGCGCAGGGCCACCGCGATGACCCCAATATTGAGGCCGCTGATCGCGAAGAGGTGCATGGTGCCAGAACGCTGGAAACGGTCGCGCTGGTCGGCATCGAGCTCCTTGGTGTCACCCAGCATCATCCCGCGCAGGAGGGCCGCGAGTTCCGGGCGTCGCTCGGCGAGACCGAGGTCGAGGATGCGGCGGAAGCGTGCCGCGGCGGCGGCGCAGAAGCGGGCGTAGGTGCCGGCAGGGCGCGTTTCCGCGGTGATCGCCCCGCGGTGGAGGCGGAACTGGACCCCGATGCCGGTGAGGTAGGCGTCGAAGCCGCCCGGCGGCGGCGCGCGGGGGAGGGGAGTGAGGATCGTGCGCGCGGCGAGGTGGGTCCCGCGCAGGGGCGGGTCTATTCCCGCCGGCACGGTGAGGGCGAAGGAGACGCGCCGGCCGGTCAGGTCGACGAGGTGGGGTGGGGCGCGGGTGACGCGGCCGAGGCCGGTGGCGCGGCGTTCCCCGGGGCTGGAGTAGAGCCGATCGACGCGCAACTCGAGTTCCGCCTCGCGCGGCGGCAACCGGTCCCAGTCGCCCAGCCAATCCCGGTGGAGGGCGTGGCTGGCCGCGCCCGCGGTGCCGAGGGCGAGATGGAGGAGCAATGCCCACGCAGCGGGACGCGCGGAGAAGAGTAGCGCGGCGGTCGCGAGCCCAAGGGCCGCGGCCAACAACAGGCCGGCGGGGGTTGATCCGGCGGCGTGGCCGGCGGCCAGCCCGGCGAAGTAGGGCAGAGCGAGGTGCAGGAGCGGGGCGCGATGCCCGAGGCTCCGGGCGGGTGGCGCCGGAGTAACGGGAAGATCGGTCGAGATTAGGACGGACATCGCGGCTGGAACCCAGCGGCCCGCCGGTGGCGCGGCGAGGCGCGCGTGTCCCGGATTCGCGGGTCAGCCGCAAAATGCCCTTCCCACGCGTCCCGCGGGCGCCGAAGATCGCGGGATGGCGTCGTCCGAGCAGTCCGACCTGTTCGCCGCCCCCGCAGCGGGCGCGGAATGGCCGGCGTCCGTCTCCGCGGCGCCGGCGCCGCTGGCGGCGCGGATGCGCCCCCGGCGGCTGGCCGAGGTCGTGGGGCAGGAGCATTTGTTGCGGCCCGGCAGTCTACTCCCGCGCCTCGTGGCGCAAAACCGCTTTGGCTCGCTCCTGTTCTACGGGCCGCCCGGCTGCGGGAAGACCTCCCTCGCCGAGGCTATCGCCCGGGAGACGGGCAGCCGTTTCCTCCGCATCAACGCGGTGATGTCCAACGTGGCCGAACTCCGTGAGATCCTCGCGGCGGGCCGGCGGCGCCCGGAGGCGGGGACGCTCCTCTTCATCGACGAGCTGCATCGCTTCAACAAGGCGCAGCAGGACCTGCTGTTGCCGGACGTGGAAGAGGGCGTGGTGCGGCTGATCGGAGCCACCACCCATAACCCGGGCTTCTATGTGAACCCGCCGCTGCTCTCCCGCAGCCACCTGTTCCGGTTGGAACCCCTCCCGCCGGCGACCATCGCCGGAGTATTGCGCGGGGCACTGGCCGACGTGGAACGCGGTCTTGGCCGGCGAGGCAACACGGCCGCGGAGGCCGTGCTGCTGGACCTAGCCGTACTGGCGGACGGCGACCTGAGGCGCGCACTCAACTCGCTGGAGGTGATCGCCTTGGGACTGCCCGAAGGCGCCGAGATTACGCCCGCCGAGCTGGAGACCTTCGCCCGCGAACGCCGCATCCGGTACGATGCGGACGAAGATGAGCATCACGATACCATTTCGGCCTACATCAAAAGCTGCCGGGGCAGCGATCCGGACGCCGCCCTCTATTGGCTGGCCAAGATGCTGGCCGGCGGCGAGGACCCCCGGTTCATCGCCCGCCGCCTCGTGATTTTGGCGAGCGAGGACATCGGATTGGCCGATCCGCAGGCGCTGCCGTTGACCGTGGCCGCGCACCACGCGGTCGACTTTGTGGGGTTGCCCGAGGCGGAGCTGACCCTGGCCCACGCGACGCTTTACGTCGCCGCCGCGCCCAAGAGCAACTCGGCCACCCTGGCCCTCGCGGCCGCCCACCGCGAACTCAAGGAACGGCCCGTCCAGCCCGTGCCCACATTTCTCCGCTCGAAGGGCGGCGAGGCGAACCGCCGGCTGGGGCAGGGCGCGGGTTACGATTACTCCCACGATTTCCCGGAGAACATCTCCGGCCAGGATTATCTCGAGCGGCCTGTGACTTTATACACGCCGAAGACGGCGGGCTGGGAGGCCAAGATCGCCGAGCGCCTCGCGCGTTGGCGCGCCCTCAAGACGGAGCGTCGGAACAGCCCAGATTTCGCGCCCTAAATTCAAGGTTGCTTCAATAAAACCCCTGCGGGGTTAGCGACTTTCCCCGCGCGCGGAAAAAAACGATTTGCTTTTGGTATTAGGCTTGATCGACCCGCCCCTGCGACGTTCTCGTCGCTGCAATGTTGAGGGGGACAAGACTGCGGGTCAGCCGGTCCCGGATCGAGGTGGCGCCGAAGCGGCGTTGCTGTTGCCCGGGGCCTTTGCCGACCGCCTGATTTGTCCTCCTTCCTCCCGATGAACCCCACTCTCCTCCTCCTCTCGGTCGCCGCCTTGGCGGCGCTGGGGCTGGGCGGATGGCTGATCCTCAAGTCGGTGCGATCCGCGAACGACGGTTTCGAGGACGAGACGGGTTTCCACCTCGGTCCGGAGCCGGTGGCGCGAGTAGCCTCGCCGCTGCGGCCAAGCGAGGGTCCGGCGGGTTCACTGCCCCGCTGAATGACGTTTCCCCGGCGGTGGCCGGTGGTTCCCTCAGAGCGCGGCGATGGCTCGCGGGCAAGCGGCCGCGGCTTCCTCCGCGCTGCCAGCGGAACAACGCAGGTCTCGGAGCAGCCCGTCGCGAATGGCGTAGATCCAGCCGTGGACGCGCAACTCCTGTCCCCGCGACCACGCGTCGCGAACGATCGTGGTGCGGCAGACATTGGCCACCTGTTCGACCACGTTGAGCTCGCAAAGCCGGTCGCATCGGGCCGGGCCCTCCCCGGCCACACAGGCCAGCTTGGCCTCGTGTTTCTGGCGAACATCTTGGACGTGCTGGAGCCAGTTATCGGCTAGGCCGATCCGGTCCCGCGTGAGCGCCGCGTTCACGCCACTGCAGCCATAGTGGCCGCAGACAATGATGTGACGCACCTTGAGGATATCGACCGCGAACTGCATCACCGAGAGGCAGTTCAGGTCCGTGTGGACGACGACGTTCGCGATGTTCCGGTGCACGAACAGCTCCCCGGGTAGGAGGCCGACGATCTCGTTGGCCGGCACGCGGCTGTCGGCGCAGCCGATCCAGAGGTAGGCCGGGGACTGCTGCCGAGCCAGCTGGAGGAAGAAGTCCGGCGTCTCTTGGCGGATGCGTTCCGACCAGGCGACGTTGCGGGCGAAAAGTTCCTTGGTCTCGTCCATAGTCGGAGGGAGGCGCCGGGAGCCGCCGGGGTCAATGCGAACCCCGGGGAGCGGCCTTGCGCGGGGGGCGGCGCCCGGGCAGGCTCGGGCGATGATGTTGCGGGTGTGCGCCTTCCTTCTGTTGTGGGCCGGATCGCTGGCGGGCGCGGAGGCGGAGCGGCCGGAGGCGAGGATCGAGGGCGTGCTGATCCCGCGGGGAGAGAAGGGGTTTCTGGCGCTGCGGATCGCGGGGGCGGGCTTCGAGTTGCGCTTCTTCTCGCCGGAACGCCGGCCGCTTGCGCCGGACGCGCCGCGGGCCGTCGTCCGCTTCACCCCGGCCGGGCGGAAGACCGGCCCGGAGTCGCACCTCCTCGAGGTGTCGGCGGACGGCAAGGCGCTGCAGTCGGCGCGGACCGTGCGGCCGCCCCACGGGTTCCGGGTCACGGTGCTGCTGTTTGCGGCGGGCGCGGAGCAGCCGCGCGAGACCTACACCGCGGATTTCCGGGCGGACGGGGGCTGAGGCGCAGCGCCGGGCCAAGAATCAGGTTGCCGGCCGGGCGCGCCGTGCCGCACGCTTGCCGGTCCGTGATGTCTCCGACCCGTGCCGCCCACCTCCGCCGCCCCTCCCGGGAGGGGCTCTCCCGATGAGCCTCGACGCTCCGGTCGCCCGCTTGCGAGATGGCGCCCGCTTCCGGTTCGGGATCGTCGCCGCGTGCTTCAACGCCACGCTCGTCGACGCCATGCTGGCGCGGGTGGAGGAGGGACTGCGCGACGCGGGGGT
>Ga0315905_10008950_pt1 | contig 10142 bp, 8 predicted proteins | sample LakEriMetagenome_5_FD_203522 | JGI IMG/M metagenome (GOLD analysis project Ga0315905, IMG submission 203522) | Freshwater fungal communities from buoy surface, Lake Erie, Ohio, United States - Buoy 4 MA121 | ecosystem: Environmental > Aquatic > Freshwater > Lake | place: USA: Lake Erie, Ohio... | reverse complement strand
CAGGAGCAAGCGCAGAAAGATAGGCAAACTCTGGCCGTATTCGATAAACAATAAATGCGATAAATATAAATAGCCCAGCTAAGAAGATCTGATTAACTCTGTAGTAATTAAGCATTTCGTTCTCACCACTAGGAATGATTCGAGCGAAGAACCACATCACCGTTCCGGTAAGCACTGGATACTCCACCGCATTTGTGGTTGATGAATATGACCAACGATCATCATCTAACTCACGTGCACCGTATAACGATGGAATATCTGAATAGCAGGCATGGACATATTGATCTGGAGTTGCCCAGAGCGATTGCTCGCACGAGCTGAATTTAACTGCTCCAACAAGAGTTGCAACCAAGCTAAGAAAGATAAGTACGACTGCTGGTTTAGCAAGACGTGCGCTCATAGAAGTTAAATTAATCTTCTCTGATTTGGACGCCGCCGGAAGTCATCACGATCGGATCAAGTCCACCAATATTTGATGGCGCTGGAAAAGTCATGACAGGTTCGCCCTTGAGAGCGCCCTTCATAAATGCTGTCCAGATACGTGCGGGGAAGGTTCCGCCTGTAACAGAAGTTAATCCGCCGATGCCGTTGAGTGATTCCGATGCAGAATCTCTAAAGAGTGCAACGGATGCTGATAGTTGTGGTGTATACCCGGCAAACCAAGCGGAAGCATTCGATTGTGATGTTCCTGTCTTGCCTGCTGCGGGACGACCGAGTGCCAGTGCAGCTGCACCCGTTCCGCCATTTACTACGCTCTTGAGTGCGTAGGTGAGATCAGCCATTACCTCTTTAGAGAAAACTTCTTGTGTTTGTGGAGTCGCTTCATAGAGCACACCTTTATTTGGACCTGTAACGGATGCAACTAAGAATGGTTTTGCGTAGACACCCTGAGCCGCAAAAGTAGCGTAGGCGTTAGCAACATCAATCACGTGAGGGGATGCAACGCCTAATACAACAGATGGTGTTGGAATCATCGCTACGTTTTCCGGAATACCTGCTCTACGCGCAGCATCAACGACTTTATCCATGCCCGCTTTCATACCGAGCGGAACAAAAATTGTGTTGACTGAATGTTGGGTTGCAGTAAGAAGGTCGAGTTGACCCCACCCTTCATTGCCATAATTACTGACGATATAAGGCTTACCAAGATCATCAAATGTTTGTGGTGAATCACCGTTCCACATTGATGTCAGGGGGATTCCTGCTTCAAGGCCAGCGATGAGTGCAAATGGTTTAAATGTTGATCCTGCTAAAGCAATTGATTGTGTTGCATCATTGAGTTGGCGTTCCAAGTAATCCCGGCCGCCATACAGTGCAATGATTTCGCCGGTTCCGGGGCGAATAGCAACAAGGCCAATACGTAGGTTTTCAGGGGCTTTCTTTGGATAGAACTTGCTCACTGCATCCACTGCAGATTGTTGTGCTTTCTGTACAAGTGTCGTGCGAATAACAAGTCCGCCCTCAAGTAACTGCTCCTCAGAGAATCCAAGTCGACCTAAATCTCTCTGCACTTGTGAAATGACATGACCTTTAGGCCCACTCAAAGTTCCCGATGTCACGCGAGGTGCAACAGTTGGAAACTTTGCATTGTCGGCTTGTTCTTGGGTGATCCATCCTTCATTTAACATTCCATCAATAACGTATTGGAATCGATTCTGCAGGCGAACAGCATTTTCTTCTGACAGTGATGGGTCGTAATAACCTGGCGAGCGCAAGATACTTGCGATCACTGCAGTCTGTGAGAGATTTAATTGATCAACATTGCGATTGAAATATTGCTGCGATGCTGTTTGGACACCGTAAGAGCCGCGACCAAAGTAAATAGTATTGAGGTAATTTTCAAAGATTTGATCTTTTGATAAGGCATTCTCTAGCTTCATCGCAATGACAAGTTCTTTAATTTTACGTTCAATGGTTCGACTTGAAGTAAGAAATGCCGTCTTGGCGTATTGCTGGGTGATGGTTGATCCGCCTTCACCATTAAGGCTTCCGGACTTCAAATTGTTAATAAGTGCGCGGGCAATACCTGTCACGCTAAATGCTTGGTTGGAGTAAAACTTTCTATCTTCTGCAGCCAGTACTGCATTACGCATATTTATTGGAATTTGAGCGATGGGAAGAATTTGGCGGTTCTGTGTACCGATGCGGCCGATCTCATCACCATTGGAATATTGAATGATCGTTGCCTGACTGTTGACGTAGGCATTGGGATCTGGAATTGAAACAGAGAACCAGGCGAAGGCAAAGAGGGTAGATCCTGCAATAAAGCCAAATCCGCCCAGAAAGATCGTGGTGCGAAATAAACGGCGACGCAGAACTGATCTATCCATTCTTATAGGTTACCTGTCTTCTACTCATCTTCGAGCGTCCGAACTTTTCGCGGCGGTTTACGGGTGATGCCATCGCCTAAAATAAAGGTGGAGCAGAGGTGATTCCATGAACATCCACGGCAGACCTCAACGACATAGACAGAGAATTCACCGAACTCACGCTCCATCGCCGCTAACTCTTCAGGGGATTTAATCCGACCTGAGAATTGTCCGAGTTGATCACCAAATGTGTAACGAAGTTCAACGAGTTCTAACTTTTTACATACTGGACACTTTCTATCCACTTTCTCGCCGTGATATTTCGCAGCCCGCATCAAATATGGATCTGCATCGCACGCATCAACTACACCACGGAAAAGGCCCATGAGAGTTGCGCGCTTATCGAGGGTGTAGTCGATATAGGCGCGAAGTGAACGCAGGGTAAGTGTTGTAGCCACAAGCGAAGAATAATCGCTTCTGAGTTACTACGCTTACCCAGTGAGCTTTAAAGAGATTCTTTTCGATCGAAAACTTATACGGTTACTGCGTATTCGTTGGACAGGTCAGCTCACCGATGGAATTTTTCAGAGCGCCCTCGCCTCTTTCGTCCTCTTCTCACCTGAGCGACAAGCAGATGCGATGAGCGCTGCTCTCGCCTTTGCTCTTGTATTGGTTCCATATTCCATAGTTGGACCCTTTGTCGGAACAATTCTCGACCGCTTCTCACGACAACGTGCACTCTTTTTTGCAAATATGGTCCGCGCAATTACTTTAGCGATTATTGCGCTCTTGATTTTTCAAGGACGAACAGGCATTGAGATGACAGTCTTTGTACTCATTGCTTTTGGCGTCAACAGATTAATTCTCGCTGGTTTATCTGCAGGATTACCTCTTGTAATTTCTCGTCACCATCTCATCTCTGCAAATGCGCTGGCTGTGACCGGTGGCTCTGTATGGGTTGTACTCGGTGGTGGAATCGGATTAGGTGTTCGTAAAATTCTCGATTCGATGACATCAGCTGATTATGCGGATGCAATCATCATCTCTATCGCCGTCTGCGGATACCTAGGTGCTGCACTCTTTGCTTCATTGCTACGCCGAGATGAAATTGGTCCGCTTCCACACGAAATTGTTAAGGCATCTTTCACCCAAGGCTTGAAGGAGATGCGAGAAGGCGTTAAATTCCTAGAAGATCACGTCGATGCAGCTCGCGGTATTGCAGCAATTGCAATTCAAAGAGGTGGGCTTACAGCACTGACGTTGATGACTTTGGTACTCGAACGAAATAAATTTAATGATCCGCTCGATACAGAAGCTGGATTAGCTGGCGTTACTTTTATGATCGTCACCGCAGCGGTGGGCTTTGTTGTGGGCGCAATTATCGCTCCATACGGGGTTCGTAAGGTCGGAAGACATCGCTGGATTCGATTAGCAATGGCAGCAGCATCTATCAGTGTTATTGCACTTGCCGTCGCCCGAACACCACTCACGCTTGCACTCACCGCTTTCTTTACCGCTCTTTGTGGTCAGAGCGTGAAGGTGACTAACGATGCGCTCGTGCAGTCAAAGATCGATGACATCTTCCGCGGACGTGTATTTGCTGTCTACGATGTTGTAGTCAACTTTGCAATTGTTTTTGGTGGATTACTTGCTGCCTTCTTACTTCCAACAAATGGTGATACGTGGACACTTCCTACGGTTATTGGAGTCGGTTATTTAGCAACTTCATTGATCATTCTTCGACCATCAAAGTTCTTTATCCGTTCCGAGTAGCCCACCACTGCATTAAATGTTCAGTTGCTTTTTCTTTACCAAGTGGGCCTTGATCCATACGAAGTTCAAGAAGGAAATCAAGGGCACGACCAACATCGGCTCCAGGTTTAATTCCAAGAAGTTGCATCACCTCTGCGCCATCAAGATCGGGGCGAATCTTTGACAGTTCTTCTTGCTCCATTAGTGCTTCGATGCGCGCTTCAAGGCTGTCATATGTCGCAGCTAAACGTGCTGCCTTACGTGCATTCCGTGTTGTGCAATCCGCACGAGTAAGCACGTGCAGGTGTGTAAGTAATTCGTCGGCATCGCGCACGTATCTGCGCACAGCAGAGTCAGTCCACTCGCCGTCGCCGTATCCGTGAAAACGTAGATGAAGAGCGATAAGGGTCTCGACCTCGTCAATAATTTCATTGCTAAATCGCAGTGCTTTCAACCTACTTTTTGCTAGGCGCGCACCAACAACCTCGTGGTGATGGAAAGAGACTCCGCCGCCTTCAAGGAGTGCGCGGGTCTTTGGTTTTCCGATGTCATGTAAAAGCGCAGCAAGGCGAATCACAAGATTAGGACCACCTAAGCGCTCTTCAAGTGCAATTGCTTGCTCAAGAACTGTTATTGAATGTTCGTAGACATCTTTATGGTGGTGGTGTTCATCGACCTCAAGTTGTAACTTAGGAATCTCCGGAATTGTGAAATCGGCTAGCCCTGTTTCAACTAAAATCGTAATACCAGTGCGTGGTTGTGAAGACATGAGAAGTTTTGTAATTTCGTCACGGATGCGCTCGGCAGAGATAATCTCTAACCGCTTTGCCATATCTTTCATCGCGACAATAACTTCTGGTGCAATCTCAAAGTTAAGTTGGCTCGCAAAACGTGCAGCGCGCAACATGCGAAGTGGATCATCGCTAAATGAGTCTTCTGGTTTTCCAGGTGTACGCAATACTTTCTTTGCTAAATCAATAAGTCCATCAAATGGATCTATAAATACAGGTTTATCACCTGTGAGCTCTAGCGCCATTGAATTCACAGTGAAATCACGACGTGAAAGATCACCTTCGATCGAAGTTCCGTAGGTAACATCTGGTTTACGAGATTCACTGTTATAACTTTCGCTGCGATATGTAGTTACTTCAACTGTTGTCTCTCCACGTTGGCCAGCAACTGTTCCAAATTCAATTCCTGTATCCCAGACACTTTCCGCCCATTTCTGCAAAATCTTTTTTGTCTCGAGTGGTGGAGCGCTCGTTGTGAAATCGAGATCGTTTCCAAGTCTTCCTAAGAGTGCATCGCGCACGGGTCCACCAACGAGAGCGAGAGTAAATCCCTTCTCTTTAAAGGCGGCAGCAAGTGAACTTGCTAGCGGGGCGCGCTCAACCAGGGATGCAATCGCCATCTCACCGGCAGCGCTTAAGCCTGCCTGCGAGGCTGGTGGGTTTTGAGAGAAAGACATAATGGCTAAGGCTAGTCCCGAGCGTTACCCTTATGGCATGAACCCGGCACCTGGTGCGGGCAGCGAAGGCATTAAGAAGAAGCGCAGGCGTAAGCGTCCTGCACATCGCGCCCCACAGAATCACACCTCTGGCGAGGAAGGCAGCACTACCGCTGCAACAAAAGGTAACCCACAATCCAAAACGTCAGCTAAGCAGCAAACAAAACCGCAAGCTAAACCACACTCTCAACCGTATGCAAAGCGTGTAGATGAAGTAAGCGCTGGTGGTCTTGTTATTGATGCAACAAAGACCAAGGGTTTACTCATTGGCCGACGCGACCACAAAGATACAACTGGTACGCGCATATTGTGGTCACTTCCTAAAGGACATATTGAAGAAGGTGAAACTCCTGAGCAGGCTGCAATTCGTGAAGTCGCTGAAGAAACTGGAATTACATCCGAAATTGAACGTTCATTAGGTGTTATCGACTTCTGGTTTATGGCTGGTGGGAAACGAATTCATAAAACCGTTCACCACTTCCAATTTAAAGAAGTGGGTGGGCTTTTAGCTGCTCAAGAATCTGAAGTTGATGAGGTGGGTTGGTTTCCTCTCTCTGAAATTATCGGTCTTCTTGCATACCCAGATGAGAAGAAGTTAATTGCCCGCACCAAGGCATCTGAGGTGGGGCAGTGAAGAAGTTTTCAGTATTAACACTTCTACTCCTCGTTATCGGGATTTCTCTTCCGCAGAGCGCTAGCGCTGCTCTTCGAAGCGTTGAACTTGTCGAAAGACCACACCAACTTCTCGATGGAAGATTTATTGACGATGAACTTGCTACTTTGCTCTCACCCGAAGGTCGATTAGGTTCACTTGTTTATACGCCAACTATTACTCAAACTCGATGGTTTATCGATGCAGCGCTCCTTGATGAAGTTGCAGATATGGCAGATGGATACGAGCTTGCAAATGAGGAAGATGGTGTTGGGGTTGAAGCTGCTGCTGCTTGGCTCGCACAACTTCGTATTGCATCAGCCGGTGCCATCATTACCCCAGTTGTATATGGAAATCCAGATTTACGGTTAGCAAAGCGCCTTGCTCCTAGCGAGCTCACTTTCTATCAAAAATACAGCGCAGACCGGATTGCTTTCCACTTAGGTAGAGCGATCACTACAGATAAAACAGTCTTTAAATCTTCTACTACTAAATTAAGTGGGCCCGATAGAAAGAATTACACAGTTAATCGCCAAGCTATCTCCAAGCTTTCAACTGTAGTAGATGCTCCAGAGTTAGAACTATTCCGCGCACGATTGGCGATCTTGCTCTCGCCATCAATTAATGGTCCGTCGGCAGAGGTTTTTGCACAGAGCGCAATTGATGGAGTTATCCAGCAGCAAAATAAGTTACGTGTAAATCCAGGAAAGTACGCACTTACTTCAGAATCTGGAAAAGTTCCTTTAACGCTGGTGAATGGCTTCACTACACCTGTAAAGATCAATCTGATTTTTCGTGCATCGAATATTCGCGTGATCGTCGATGACATTCGTGAGATTACCCTCGATCCACAATCTCGGACACAGATGGCAGTTCCATATACAGTCATTACTTCGGGTGCCACCCAAGTAAACGCAGTGCTTACTAACTCTGACGGAAAGTGGCTTGGACCTTCTTCCAGGTTAGCGCTGAGTATGACTTTGATTGATTCACGAGTGGCGTGGTTTACAACTGCAGCTGCAGTTCTACTCTTTATTGGTGCCGGAGCGCAGACGTATCGCCGAATTAGAAGGGGGCGTAAATGAAGAATAATGAACTCTTCCGCGCCTCTGGAATTATGGCGATTGGAACAATTCTCTCTCGCATCACCGGTTTCTTCCGTGCGATTTTAGGTGTTGCCGTACTGGGTACCGCTCTCCTTGCAGATACCTACAACGTCGCAAATACAATGCCGAATATTCTCTACAACTTACTTGTCGGTGGAGCGCTCACGGCAATCTTTGTCCCACAACTTGTCCGATCATTCCAGGATGAAGATGGCGGAGATGGATTCGCTTCGCGCCTGGTAACAACCATCTCAGGAATTTTATTGTTGTTGGTAGTTGTAGGAGTAATTTTTGCCCCCGCACTTGTTCGACTTTACGCTCCAGAATTTTCTACGCCAGGTTTTGAGGCAGAAAATCAGATTGCCATCGCATTTACCCGGTACTGCCTGCCGCAAATTTTCTTCCTTGGACTCTTCACCATGCTCGGTCAAGTCGCTAACTCTCGAGGATCTTTCGCGCCGCTGATGTGGGCGCCGATCGCTAATAACCTCGTGGTGATTGCAATCTTTGCTGGTGTTCTCGTTTTACAGGAATCTATAGCTATTGGAACGATCACCGATTTCCAGATTCAACTCTTGGGATGGGGAACAACTTTAGGCATTGTGGTGCAGGCGCTGATTTTGATTCCAGTAGTCAAGAAATCTGGGATAAAACTGCGCATTAAATTTGGACTCCATGGTTTAGGTAAATCCTTCTCACTCGCTGGTTGGACTCTTGTCTATGTTCTTATTTCACAACTTGGTTACTTGGTAACAGTGAATGTGGCAACAAGTGCTGCTGTACGAAGTGACCTAGAGGGAATCACCACCGGTGTTGGTTTCACACCATTTACCAGCGCTTACTACATCATGTTATTGCCGTATTCGATCGTCACAATTTCAATCGTGACGGCTCTTCTTCCTCATCTATCCAAGCTCGCTATTGAAAAGAATATTGAAGAAGTTCGTAAGCAACTTATTCGTGCTATAAAAATGGTTGGTGTGATCACTGTTCCAAGCAGTGTTGCCTTCCTTTTCTTCGGTCCCATGATGACCGAAGCTCTCTACTTTGGAATTTCGTTAGAAGATTCTAGATATATCGGTCATGTACTCTCTGCTCTAAGTTTTGGCTTAGTCGCCTTCTCAATTAATTTGATTTTGATCCGCGGATTCAATGCATTTGAAGATACCCGCACACAAGTGATTTCAATTTTAATTATTAATATTATCTCTGTCGCTCTTTCTTACGCTTCCCTCGAATACCTTGATAGCCAACAAGTAACCATTGGGTTAGGTTTAGCATTTTCAGCAAGTTATATCGTTGGGTTATTTATTACACTCTCTCTCCTCAAGAAACATACGGGCAAACTTGCTTTCTCTACCTTCGCTGGCCATCACGCAAAACTGTATTTAGCCTCAATTCTTGCTATGGCACCGCTCTTTGCTCTGGTCTATTTCTTTGAGTGGGAAAGTGTCGAGTCCTCTCTGATTGTGCGTGCTCTACGACTTGGATTGGTTTTGGCTCTTAGTGGGAGCTTCTATCTCCTCTTAGCTAAACTCTTTAAGGTGGCAGAGATCGCAACTTTGGCTGAGTTTGGTCGTGGGTTGTTGAAGAAAAGAAAAGGTAGGCTGGATTCATGATTCGTGATCTCGTTATTGTCGGTTCAGGTCCTGCTGGATACACAGCAGCTATTTATGCCTCCCGTGCGCAGCTCAATCCCGTGCAATATGAAGGTTCTGTAACAGCAGGCGGTGCGCTGATGACAACAACAGAAGTTGAGAATTTCCCAGGTTTTGTCGATGGCGTGATGGGTCCAGTTCTTATGGAAGATATGCGTAAGCAAGCTGCTCGTTTTGGAACAGAGCTCATCACTGACGATGTTGTTGAAATGGATTTAAAAGGCGATGTAAAAACTGTTAAAGATGGCAGCGGAAATGTAGTTCAGGCCCGTGCGGTAATTCTTGCAATGGGCTCTGCTTATAAAAAGATTGGCCTTGCTAACGAAGATCGTCTCTCTGGTCGTGGAGTTTCCTGGTGTGCAACGTGTGATGGTTTCTTCTTTAGAGATCAGACTATTGCCGTTGTTGGTGGTGGAGATTCTGCAGTTGAAGAGGCAACATTCTTAACAAAGTTTGCAAGTAAGGTTGTTTTAATTCATCGCCGTGATTCATTGCGTGCTTCAAAGATCATGGCAGATCGTGCATTTAATAATCCAAAGATTGAAATGCTCTGGAATACAGAAGTTGTAGATATTCTCGGTGCAGAGAAAGTCTCTGGATTGGCACTTAAGAACACCGTTACTGGTGAACTATCTGAGCGCGACTTCACTGGACTCTTTGTTGCAATTGGGCATATTCCTCGTAGTGAATTGATTGTTGGTCAGATTGATCTCGATAATGAGGGTTATGTGAAGGTAGATGGACGTTCTACACGTACCAACTTTCCTGGAGTCTTTGCATGTGGAGATCTTGTAGATCACACCTATCGACAAGCAATTACAGCTGCGGGCTCGGGCTGCCAAGCTGCGTTAGACGCTGAAAAATTCCTCGCACACTAGTAAAGTAAAGTTTTATAGAGAATAAACCAGAGACAACTGAGATACATAGGAGTAACCATGGCCACAAGCAAAGTAACCACAGCCAATTTCGATGAGGTAGTTCTCAAGAGCAGCACACCTGTTCTTGTAGATTTCTGGGCTGAATGGTGCCAACCATGCCGTGCAATTGGGCCGATCCTTGAAGATATCTCAAATGAGTACGGGGATAAGCTTAAGATTGTAAAGCTCAATACCGATGAAGAGTCTGCAATTGCAATCAAATATGGCGTTACATCGATTC
>Ga0315905_10008949_pt1 | contig 10144 bp, 7 predicted proteins | sample LakEriMetagenome_5_FD_203522 | JGI IMG/M metagenome (GOLD analysis project Ga0315905, IMG submission 203522) | Freshwater fungal communities from buoy surface, Lake Erie, Ohio, United States - Buoy 4 MA121 | ecosystem: Environmental > Aquatic > Freshwater > Lake | place: USA: Lake Erie, Ohio... | reverse complement strand
TGTCTCACGAAAGTCAGATGTCCATGTTCCAATTGGAAGTTCAGTAATTATCGCAGTATCTCCTTCCATCTTCCAAAGACCTTCAACAAGATAATCCTGCTTATCAATCTTGCTAATCTTACCCTTGAATCCACGAGTCCACGGTGCAAACTCACGATCAAGACCAGTACCCTTCTCCAGCCATTCTACAATAGCAGACTTTAGGTCGGATGGATTAAATGATGGTACAAATGTTGAATATCCAGTACCAATGCCACGTGATCCATTAACGAGAAGCATAGGAAGCACAGGAGCATACCATTCGGGTTCTACCATGACACCATCATCATCACGATATGTAAGTACATCGAAATCATCCGATGGTACAAGTTGAGAAATATGTGGCTGTAAATATGTATGAATATAACGAGGAGATGCAGAATCCTTACCTCCTTGAAGTCGTGTTCCAAACTGTCCTTGAGGAACCAACCATGCCAGATTATTTGATCCAACAAAATCTTGTGCCATTCCAACAATCGCATCATTTAGTGATGCTTCGCCATGATGGTAACCAGAATGTTCACTGACATATCCTGCAAACTGAGCTACACGAATTTCTGACTTCAAGTTACGCTTAAATGCAGAGTAGAGAATCTTACGCTGTGATGTTTTAAGACCATCCATCATATTTGGAATACTACGTTCCAAGTTGTAGTTTGAGAAATGAATCAAGTCTTTATTGACAAAATCTTCATAAATTAGATTATCGCCTGGACCAGCATTTACAATATCTGCACGATCATAGGTCTTCAACCAATCTTTGCGATTATCAGCCTTAGCCTTATTAAACGCTAAATCAATTGACTTATCCGACGCATCACCGGAATATGTATAGTTTACGATATTAAGTGTCTTGAAATATTCCTTTGCTTCATCTCGTGTAGAGGTACCCAATCCCTTATAATACTTTACCTTCCAGCCATTAGAAGCATCGGTCTTACGCCATTCCTCATATTCGTATTGAGTATAGAATGACTTATTTAGCTTTCCCTTGTTAGCCTTTACAATTGGTGTAGCCATGTAAGTGATAAATCCAGGAATCTTAATTAGTTCATGCCACAACTCATGAAACATGTTGATCAGTAACCCACGAATATGTGATCCATCATAATCCTGATCAGTCATGATAAGAATTTTACCATAACGCAGAGAACGAACATCTGTATACTTCTTACCAGATTCCAGTCCAACAATCTTTTTTAGGTTTGCAATTTCTTCTGTTGCCTCTACCTTTTTTGCTGAAATGTCTTTCACATTAAGAAGTTTACCTTTCAAAGGAAAGACTCCGTAATACTTACGCTGTTCCTGAGATAGACCACTAATAGCCATTGCCTTAGCAGAGTCCCCTTCGGTAAGAATCAGAACACATTCGTGACTCTTTGCAGTACCAGCATACACTGCATCGTCCAGCTTTGGAAGACCGGTCAAACGTGACTGCTTCTTTCCATCTGTCTTTTTCATATCCTTTGCATCTTTGGCATCCTGTGCTTCCAGAACTTTATTTACTACTTCTAGCTTTGCAACTATCTTCTTTAGAAACGCATCATCTAGCTTGCAAGAAACCTTAGAAGTGAGTACTTCCTTAGTCTGAGAGCTAAATGATGGATTCTCAACTGAGCAGCAAATAAATACAGCCAATGAATCTCGTACAAGTGCAGGTTTAACCTTAATCTTCTTCTTTGTCTCCAAATATGTAACAATATAGGAAACAATCTGATTTGTAATTTCATCTACATGCTTACCACTTCTAGTCCAGATACCATTCACAAAAGAAACATTGAATGCACGATCAGTTGGGCTATCTGATACAGCAATCTGCCATCCAGTTTGAGGAGATTCAGTTAGAACAACAGAATCCTTAGTTAAATACCATGATGCATACGATGTTAAATCACGAAACTTAATTAGAGTATCGCACCATGTTACTTTAACATCCTTTCCAACAGTCATTGCTAGATCGTATACGCGTCGTTCAATAACCTTAAGTAACTGAGCAGGAATTGTATTCTCTTTCCAGCCAAATCGACTAAAATCAGGAGTCCATGCTACCTCTACATAAGGCTTATTTTTACAAGCTACGATCTTAGGTGTACCCACAACAGACATATTGTCTTCGAATGTCTGTGTATATTTTAGCTGACGCACACTATCGACTAGCGTTAGCGTTAGCTTTTTTGCAAAGATGTTTACTAGTTTTACACCATAACCATTCTTGCCTCCAACCAGCTTCTTTTCTGTTGTATCATAATTTGTAGATGTCAGTAGTTCTCCAAATATCATCTGTGGAATGTAGACGCCATATTCTGGATGTTTTTCTACATCGATCGACTCTCCATCATTCTTTATAACAATTGAACTTCCATCTACAACTGAAATCTCAATATGCTTCACAGGATTATCAGACCTTCGTTGCTTGAGTCGCACGACATGGTCATGTGCATTAACAAGTAACTCGTCAAATAGCTTGTAGAATCCAGGATTGAAATTAGTAACCGTATCAGGAGTAAAGCTTTCACCATTTACGATATAGAGTTCCTCAGTTGTATTTTCGATTGAACCTATATATGTATCTGGTAACGATAAAATGTGCTCACGATGCGTGTGCTTGCGGTATTGCTTGGATAGTTCTGCCATATTTGATTGTATGTACCATTCCTCAAACATAGTCTATGTAAATTCGTTTTAGATGTGTGGTTACTCTATTATTTTTATATTGGTTTTCTTCATTGAAGATATTAAAGACATTGTTTCTACAAGAAGTCCTCCATTTGCAAAAATTCCATAATTAGTATATAAGTCGGTATTTTCTAATGCAAGATGCCAAACCTTATATTCTTTACTTTCTCCCCAAGGTTCTGCTCTATCATCTAAACATGCAATAAGTCTATATTTATTACCTGTAATATAAACATCACCAAGTTTTTTAATTAGTTCAGCGCGTTGATAGTCAGTGATATGGTCGACAAGAATGGAATGATGACCAGTAAGTATGAGGTCTTCTGTGAGTTCAGGATATTTTTCAGTTGAACATCTATATAACGAATCTTCCGCTCTTTCGACTGTCCTTGGGTTATAAACAATACAGTATCCAATTCTTTCTACTTTTTTGTAACCATTTAATGCTGTTTCTACGAGTGTTCCCTTGCGAATAAGTTCAATTGGAATATCTTTTTGTTTACCGTCAACTAGACATCTTATTTTACTTCCTTCTAAAAAACAGGGAACATTTGGATATAATCTATACGAATTACCTGTCAATGATGGTAGGATGTTTCCATTATCATAAGCAGTATTTCCAGGAGTTGGACTATATATTTTCCAACTAGTATATGTCAGTGATGACAGAGGATTGTTTGATGAGTCGTAAATATTTGAACCGATAGTAAATGAATTTGAACTATAACCTATATAATTTATATTTGAAGACGCATCTCCAATTGAATTATAATAGTAAATAGTTGGATTTGTAGGTGTAGACGCATATGGAATACTATCCCAACCTGGATTTGCTAGAGTAACGGGTATACTATAATTTTGTCCTCCGTATAAATATTGATTATTTGGAATAGATATACCTGGTGTAGCAATTATTGCGGATAAATATGTCTGCCCAAGAGGAGAATCCCACGACATTAGTCCATGTAGCCAATCAGTTATAACTGTTCCTGGTCTTTGTGTAACAATTATTTGTTGAGCATCTAATATACCTTGCCAAAGTGGTAAGGCTATGGTAGATGCAGATGGCCAAGGGTTTGGAGATCCATATGATCTACTACTATCAGATACCAAGCCTATAGCAATTTTGGGTTTAGGTCTACCAGGTGTTGTAGATGATAGACATAAGTAGGCCGCTTGTGAAAGAATATAGGGAAAGCTAGATCCGTATGTTGGACTTGGTCCGGGATATTGATCATTAGACTGATTGTAAAACTGAATCAATATATTGTCAAATAATCCGATATTGTTTACTGAAAAAAGTGTATTTGTACTTGTTGTGTTAAGACTTGATAGTGGATCATTAAAGTTAGTATACGGATATGCTGTACCATTTCCATTAAATGCTTTAGGAAATCCAGAACGAAAATATGGAATTTCAGGTGCACACTCTAACGTTTTGCCAGCTGGCAGATTTTGACGTAATCTACTAACAAATGTAGTCATAACATTAACATCTGCCGCCGATTGCTGTTCAAAATCAAGATCAATACCATCAAATATAAATGGAGTTGTTGACGGAGCGTCTCCTATTACACCAGACCAGCCATTTGATGGTGTTGATGCGCCAAATAGGGCAAAGTTTATTGAGTCTGCGAGATTTGTTGCAACGGTTACGTTGGGAATAGCATTTATAAGGTCAAATGTTGCTCCGCCCATTGAAACTAAGACCTTCTTACCTTGGCCTTGTAACATACGAAAATATCCAATTAGATTTCCACCATTGAACGAAGTATTTGGAAGAGTTATAGTACCAGCTTTCGTGCCAGAGAACCAAATGCCTCCACTATAATTTGTGAATGTAGAATCTATACGCCAATTAGATGTTGTTCCACTATCTGGAATCAAAAATGATACTATTAAATTTGTAGATGCAGACATTTATAATAAAACGTGAAATTATGTTAAAATATAAAATTTGACAAGACATGCAAGCTGTATAAATATTAGAAACTAAAATAGCAACTTAATAAATACACTACTGATTTTGACAGATTAAACGTTTTTGTAATAAATGCCACCAAGAAAGGCAAAAATATCACAAAAAGATCAGTCTGCTTCGGTAACCGAAGCCCCTGTAATTTTTTTCCTTAAAATTGGAGATGAAACCCCATCGCAAGATGTTATTCCTGCTGGTGAGGGATTATTGTCATATGCTGACATTTTGAATACAGTAGAAGTGTCTCGTGTCGCAGAACGATTCAATACAGATCTACTAAAAAGTATTTTAGAAAAGGTTACGTGTAATAGATACACTCCTCAGACTGCATGTTTCTGGTGTTGTCATGATTTTAGCTGGGCAGCTTGTGTTCTTCCTAAATCCTATGATTCTTATAAAAATATATATTCGGCGGAAGGGAATTTTTGCTCTCCGGAGTGTGCTCTTGCATATAATTATTCAGATAATAAGATATCTGACTCAACACGTTGGTTACAACATATACTATTATCTACTGTATATTCTGAATTATATAAAACACGCCAATTATCTCCTGCCCCACCTCGCACAATGCTTCGTATGTTTGGTGGACCACTTGATATTGAACAATATCGTGATTATACAACTGGTATGAACGATATTGTTATTTCGGCTCTTCCGCCTATTCGTTTACAATTTCCATCTATGAATGTACAAGGGCCTCTTCGAGACATTAAAAAATATGTATCTTTGTCAGTAGATGTTGTAGAAAAAGCAAGTGAACAACTTCGTCTAAAAAGGTCTAAACCTCTTAATACAAATCTTCAGACACTTGATATGTGTATGAATAAAACTTAAATAGCCATAGTAACTCTTACTGTATCATTACCATTTTTGTCCTTTTCTATTTTAGTTACTTTGTGTGAATCAATTTCATGTGAAACACGATTAATTCTTATTTTTTCTATTCCTTGTGTCATTTCTGGATGTGAAATTTCACCAGTAGATTTAAACTGTGAATTATAAATTTTAATAATATGTTCTGGTACAGCTGGACTTGTCTCTAATAGTCGTTCAACTGTTTCTCTAATCATTTTTAACATATCCTTTGCGCGAATACGTTCAACTTTTGGTAATGTCATTTCAGTTATAATAAATTTTTGCAGTTTTCTATATTGAAGTGCACTAATTCTGCATGCTTCTGTTTTCTTTGCCCATGCAAAATAAGATCCAACTGTACTAAGTACTCCTGTAAATAAACTTACGCTTCCTATACCAATTGATGATATAGCTGGATCATGAAATAGAATTTGACTTGAACCACTTAGAAACCCAGTAACTGTGCTTAATATAATAACAGGAAGAGCAATATATGTATTCATCTTACTGTAATAACGTTCAGATTCAGTATAAAGCCAAGCTAAACCTCCACATTTTTCACCTTCTGCTCCAATCATGTCCTCAAGTGAATTATTCCAACTAATATTTTCTTGCGATACTTCATCTTGTACAGACATTATTCCTTTATGTTAAACAAGAGTTTATTACCATTTATATGTAGCACACATACATCATTTTAATGACAACTAATACACAACCAAATATAATTCAAGATGTTTTAAGAACACAAATTGCTTTTGGTGTGGGTGGTTCTGGATCACGAATATTAACAAATTATATTGCAATAAATTTATATGAAAAGTTAGTATCCTCTTATCAATTATGGTTTCCTATATTGCAAAATGCCTGTTGTCGTCGTAATAAATCCCAACCTACAACAGCTTTGCCGCCGCCAAATAAAGATATAAAGTGTACGATTGAATGTGAAAGAAACATTCCACAAACTGGTTCAAAACAATCTGGTCAAACAACAAATAATATTAATCATGTACGTATGGATGCAGTTATTAGCTATATTACAACACTTCCTGTAATTCGAAATATTCTATGTATGAGTCATCATGAATATCTTCCGTATGAATTTGAACCTATCCAACTAGAACCAGATTTATACTTCCAGCTCTTGACTCTAAAACATAACGATGGTCAGGTTGAAACTATTCGATTCAAACTGTTTTGTTATGATCACGATATACAGTATTTGCAAGCCTTTGTTGATAAATGTAATCATGATTACGAACGTCGTATGGCAAATAAGTTGGGAACTTCTTTATATTACTTTGATATGATGGCTAATGCAAAAGGCAGAAATAGAACAACACAAAATCCTCTTCCAAATACTCATCTAATGTATACAAAACATAAGTTTTATACAACTCGTACATTTGATAATGTATTTTTTGAACAAAGACAGGAAGTAAAAAATCATGTTAATTTCTTTTTGACACGTCGTGATTGGTATGAAAAAAAAGGTATTCCGTATACACTGGGATTTCTATTTCATGGATCGCCTGGAACTGGAAAAACTTCTTCTGTAAAAGCTATCGCAAATACTGCTCGTCGGCATATCATTAATGTTCAATTATCAGAAATTAAAACAAAAGCACAGTTGCGCCACCTTTTCTTTAACGAAGAAATCAACGTATATAACGGAACTACCACAGAAAGATATACAATTCCAGTACATGAGCGTCTATATGTAATTGAGGATATTGATGCAATGGGAGATGCGGTATTACGTCGTGAATGGAAAAAACCTACATCTAGTATTGAAGAAAAACCTAAGAAAAGCGGTGATGCGTGGATGGATAATACAGAAGAAGATCAGAAGGAACCAATTGATTTATCATTTTTACTTAATCTTTTGGATGGTACACTTGAATCAAGTGGAAGAATTATTGCGATTTCTTCTAATTTTCCTGAGCGTATTGATCGTGCACTAATAAGACCTGGACGTATTGATATGATTATTCACTTTAAGAAATGCAATAGTGCGATTCTACATGAAATGGTCGAGAGCTTTTATGATAAGAATATTCTAGGACTTGAATGTGAAGATTACAAATGGAGTCCAGCAGAAGTAAATCAAATTTTATTCCGTAATTTTGAAAAGCCTGAGAATGCTGTTCGTGAGTTGAACGAACTGCGGCCTAAGGATTTATATGGGTTTGATTTAGTTGAAAATGTAGCACTTAGTTATGAAGAATTTGCAAATGAGTGACAAGCTTTTGCTAGACGTAAAATATTTTGACTATATTTCCAGACATTTTCCTTTGAATTAGAAGACATTGATGAAAAATAAACTTTCATTTTAGAAAAAATATCCATATCAACATTTTCCTTATGTTCCTCAAATGAAGACGTAAGGAAAAAGTTTTCATCTTTGTTCATAATCTGTGTCTCATATGCTGATGTGCATTCATACATGTATTTCACTACAATATTTGGATTTGCAGATCTTGCTAATCGTACACTAGTTAGAAACATTGAGAAATCAGGATCTTCTGGGTACATTTCTGCTAGTTCAGTAATAAATGCTGTAAACTGATCAAAAAGAGCAGTCATTAGCATAACCTTGGAGGCCATTTATAATTTAACATTGTTTTCCGTTAAAACTATATATAATTATTTACGTGTTACTCCGCCGAATTCCTTTTCACGTTGCTGAGTCATAGCCTCCATTCTAGCTGCTACGTCGCTATTTGATCCTGTTTTACTTTTAATAGTGTTTTCGCTATTAGGTTCAGGCTGACTTCTAAGTCCTTCACCCCCCTGTGTTGTAATTGGAGCATCAAGAAATGTCCACATGCTACCACCATCCTTGGTTGGTTGCTGTGGATTATCCCACATTGAATACGTATCGCCAAGTCTACCATTTCCTTCAAATCCCCACGGACTATATTCTCCTGGAGAACTAGATGTTGCGCCTCCTTGGGCTATGGGAGGTGCAGTAGGAAGTTCCTTCCTCGCATTCGTAGGTTTTGCAATATATCCAAAAATATCTTTACCAACAATGACATCTTTTGTATCGGGGATGTAAAGAGTAGGAACTTTTGTTACAAAGGTTGGAATTTGGTCGCGTGGTAGACTTTCAATTAATATAAATTTATAAAGTCCGGCTTTATTGAGACCTTTGAGTGTTTCAATAATCTGTTTACAATTTGGACATCTTTCACTATAGAAAAGATAGGGCTGCGACATGTTATTCAATTTTCGCGAAAAAAACGGATTGAACAATAACGAAAGATATAGATAGTAAAATGGCAAGTGTTGAAAATATTAAAGTGTCAAATCGTGGCTTCGAGCTCGGGTGTGAGTTGCGAAACTTTCCAGTGTCATTTGTGAATGGGCTTCGACGTATTCTAATTGGTAATATTCCGACTGTTGTTGTTAGAGATGTTAAGATCCTAGAAAATACTACACAATTGCCTCATGAAATGCTTAAACATCGCATGGAAATGTTGCCTATAAATGTTGCACCTACTGATTCTACAACAATTAAGGATGCAAAAATTAGTGTTAGAATTTTACCAGAAACTGGAAAGGATGAGACACGAACAATTACTACTGATGATTTTGTAATTGATTCAACATATCCTACAATCTTAATGAAAGATAGGGATCTTGATACTCCTCTTTTATTTCTACGTGTAAGAAAGGGTGAGTCTGTTCATATTGAAGCACGTCTTGCTCTTGAAAACGAACAGGTATCACAGGTATGTACTGTAACAAGTGGATGGCATATTGATCCAAATCTCGCTACGGAGGCTCGTAAGGCTTTCGCCGAAGCAGGAAACGATGTTCGTATATTTGATAATTCTCTTGTACAACGGTATTATTCTCGTAATGATAATGGGCGTCCTAATTGGTTTGATTTTAGTGTTGAGAGTGTCGGTGTTTTGAAGTCAAAGGATATTCTTGAAATGGGTGTGAACATTTTACAAAAGCAGGTTGATAGTTATGTAAAAGAAGCATTGAATAATATTCAACGTGAGTCAGACGAAAACACATATTCAATTTCTCTTGATCAAGGTGGACATACAATTGGTTATTTGATGCAAGAGGTAATATATAGCGATTCTAATGTAAACTTTGTTTCATATGATGTTCTTCATCCTCTAAAAAAGACGATGGTTCTAAGATTTAATACTACAAAGAAGCCAGAGTCTATTTTAAAGACAGCAAAGGATGTTATTGAGGAATATTGTTCGGTACTAGAAAAGGGTATATAGAATAACAATGGAAGCCGGATTTATAAGATTTGACCCGGCTAGTGAATTTGAAGTGATTGAAAGTTTTGATTTTGAAGAAGAGATAGAGAGACCAGAGTCACTACGATTTTTTACTTTAGATGATCAGCTTAAGGATTATTTCGAGAAGGTTCTTCCTAAAAAAGGCAAGATAACTAAATTCGAGTACAATAAGATTGCTCAGGAAGTTGATCGTTTACGTGAAATTTATGAACGAGTTATTACAGTTACAGATACAAACTATACAGTTGATTTTTCTCGTAAAGAAATACATGTTGACTGGGTTAAACCGATTTATGCAGATATAGAGCTTGTATCGTAT
>Ga0315905_10008948_pt1 | contig 10144 bp, 7 predicted proteins | sample LakEriMetagenome_5_FD_203522 | JGI IMG/M metagenome (GOLD analysis project Ga0315905, IMG submission 203522) | Freshwater fungal communities from buoy surface, Lake Erie, Ohio, United States - Buoy 4 MA121 | ecosystem: Environmental > Aquatic > Freshwater > Lake | place: USA: Lake Erie, Ohio... | reverse complement strand
TTCAAACACACGCTTGATGCCGAGACTCAGCGCTGCGAAGCGCATGCTGACTTTGCGTTTGCGGCTCATGTTCAGCGTCTGCACAAACGACTGCTCCAGGATGCGGTAGAGCTTGCTCATCACCTCGCCCTCGTCCCAGAAGAAGCTTTGCAGGTCCTGCACCCACTCGAAGTAGGAGACAATCACACCGCCAGCGTTGCACAGGATGTCGGGGATCACGAAGATTTCCGGGCGCTGGGAGATGATCGCGTCCGCTTCGGGCGTGGTGGGGCCGTTTGCGCCTTCGGCGAGGATGCGGCACTGGATTTTCGCGGCGTTGTCGGCGGTGATTTGCCGCTCCAGTGCGGCGGGCACGAGAATGTCGCAGGGGGTGAGCAGCAGTTGCTCGTTCGTGATCGGTTCCGCGCCATCGAAGCCGACGATGCTACGGGTTTTGGCGACATGCTCGTCGAGTTTGGCGAGGTCGATGCCGTTGGCGTTGAACAAACCACCATACGCATCGCTCACGGCGATGATTTTGAGGCCCATGCGCGATAACGATGCGGCGGCGACCGCGCCGACGTTGCCGTAACCTTGCACCACGGCCGTTGAGCCGCTGGCCGCGATACCGAGCGTGTCCATCGCGCGAGAAATCAGATAGGCAACGCCGCGTCCGGTCGATTCACGCCGTCCCAGAGAGCCGCCGATGCTCACCGGTTTCCCTGTGACGACCGCTGGCACGCAGTGGCCGCTTTGCAGTGAATAGGTGTCCATCATCCACGCCATCGTCTGCTCGTTCGTGCCCATGTCTGGTGCGGGGATGTCGATCTGTGGGCCGATGAAGGGGATCAGCTCCTGCGTGTAGCGCCGTGTCACACGCTCCAGTTCACCAATGGAAAGTTCACGCGGATTGCACGTCACGCCGCCTTTGGCTCCGCCATAGGGCAGGCCGGTCAGTGCACACTTCCAGCTCATCCACATCGCCAGTGCCGCCACTTCACCCAGCGTCACGTCAGGATGAAAACGCACGCCGCCCTTCGTTGGCCCGAGCGTGAGATGATGCTGCACACGGTAGCCCATGAAGACCGTCGTGCTGCCATCATCACGGCGCACCGGCATGGCCACGCTCACGGATCGTTTGGGCATCTTCAGGCGGTCGCGGGCGTTTTCGGGGATGTCCAAAAAATCGGCCACCAGATCGAACTGCTGGCAAGCCATGCGGAAAACGGGCGTGTCATAGACTTGGGGGATCATGTTGCTCATGGTGTGCTGAATTACGCTGCTCGCCGGATTTTTGCCATACGCTAAAATTGGCATCTTGACAGCGGCTCCTGCGTCCGAACAACATCACCCATGCCTGCTCCTAAAGCGCCCACCAGCCTCCGCCGCCTCTTTGATGAGATCGGCACCGTCGATCATGTCGGCATTGAGGAACGCGTGGTCAAATACACCACTCGCAGCATCAAAAAGAAATCGAAGGTCTTTGGTTTACGCCTCGCTGTCACGATGGTCGATCTGACCACGCTCGAAGGCAAAGACACGCCCGGCAAAGTCGCCTCGCTGTGCCAGAAGGCGCTCACGCCGCACGATGTGGGCGATATACCTTCCACCGCCGCCGTCTGTGTCTATCCGGCGATGGTGAAGCATGCGAAGAAGCACGTTGGCGGCACGAAAGTGAAGATTGCGTCCGTCGCCACGGCCTTCCCAAGCGGTCAGGCTCCGCTCAAGACGCGTCTCGCCGAAGTCCACGCCGCCGTGAATGATGGGGCGGATGAAATCGACATGGTGATCAATCGTGGTGCCTTCCTCGCGGGTGAATTTGGCCGCATGCAGGATGAAATCGCCGCCGTGGTCGAGGCCTGCGGTAGGGCGACGCTCAAGGTCATTCTGGAGGTCAGTGAACTCGAAACCTATGACAACATCCGCGCTGCGAGCTTCCTCGCCATGCGCGTGATCCGTCCGAACGACTTCATCAAGACCAGCACCGGAAAAACGTCGTCGAACGCCACGCTCGGCAACAACCAGGTCATGCTGGAGGCTATTCGTGATCACTTTCTCGCCACCGGAGTCCCCATCGCCATGAAACCCGCCGGCGGCATCCGCACAGCGAAGCAGGCGCTGCACTTTCTCATCGCCGTCAAAGAAACCCTCGGCGACGAATGGCTCAACAACCGCCGCTACCGCTTCGGTGCCTCCGCTTTACTCAACGACCTCGTCCGCCAGCTCGAAAAAGAGCGCACGGGAGCCTACCAAGCTCCGTGGAACTTCAGTGATGCCACGGAGGGTTATTGAGGCCTAGGTGGGAAAGCCGCTCAGTGTCTGCTCACTGAGGCAGGCTCTTTCAGTGCAGGTGCAACTTCTCCAGCGGATCGCATGGGAAGCCGTGACGAGTCATCCGATGAGCGGCGTGAAGGTGGCTGCGCGCGTGTAAGCGGTGCAGATGCCGAGAATCCATGGCGTAGTGAAAATCTCATTTCACGGCTTCTTCGTTTTCTGGAGCGGTGTGCTCGGCAGCGAGGAAACATTCAGCGTGAAGGGCTTGGCAGGTTGTTTGCCGAGAAGTTGCAGATCAAACCACTCCACCATGCGCTCGGTGTCCTGCGGCATTTCCTGCCAACCGCCGTGGCCAGCGCCCTGACGAATGACGAGTTCGCATACGGTGCCGACTTCGTGGCAGCGCTTCAAAAAACGCTCGGATTGCGTGATGGAGACCTGCGGGTCGGCGTCGCCATGCACGATGAAGATCGGCGGCTGTTCTTTGTGAACCCAGTAGATCGACGACAGCTCACGCCCGAGTGCCTCGCGACCTTCTGGCGTGGCGGCTTTGGGTCCAAAAGCAGCCGCGTAGGCTTCCAGCTTGCCGATGCCGACGGCGTTGTCGCCCGGCTCGAACCAGTTCAGGTAATCGGTCGGCGGGTAAAAGCACGCCACGGCATTCACCGCGCTGCTTTCGCGATCCATCGGGTCGGCTGCTTTCGGATCACCCGGCCCGCCACGAGTCGCGAGCATCAGGCTGAGATGCCCACCTGCGCTGCTGCCCGTGACACCGAGCTTCTGCGGGTCCACGCCATACGAGGCGGCATTCGCCCGGACAAAACGCACCGCACGATTCAGATCCGCCACGATTTCCTCCACCTGAAAACGCGGCTGCGTGCCATGCACAACGACGAAGGTCGTGTAGCCCGCCTTCGGCCATCCGCCGTCGCTGATGCCCTTGTGATTCGATTTCCACCCTCCGCTGACGATCTTGATGATGCCTGCGCCGTTTGGCTGCGCCGGCTTGAAGACATCCATCGTCAGCGCCACGCCATCGTGTTTCGTGTAAATGACATCGCGGATGCGCTCCGGCTCTTGGGCGTGCAGTGGTGCGGTGATGAGAGCAAAGAAGAGAAGGTATTTCATGAGGAGGATGGTTGAAACTAGACGCCCCAATGCTGCGCGATCTTCCGCTTCAAGAATTCCACGCTGCGGGCGAGCTGCTCCATGCCATCGACGCCGTCTTCGATGCTGATCCAGCCATCGAAGCCTTTGCTTTTCAGCTCCGTGAAGATGGCGTCGTAGTCGTTGAGGCCTTTGCCGATTTCGCCGTGGCGGAGGCGTTTGGCGTAGCCTTGAGCACCGCCTTCTTCGTTGCGCAGGTCTTCGATGGTGCCTTCGGCCAAGTAGCGGTCGCTGGCGTGCATGGTGACGACGCGGTGGGAGACGCGCTTCAGCAGCTCGATGGGGTCTTCCCCGGCGAGGTAAGTGTTCGAGGGGTCGTAGTTCACGCCGAAGTTCGGGTGCTTCACGGCATCCACGAGCTTGCAAAAGACATCCATCTTCTGCGCGAACTCGGGATAGTCCCAGAAGTCGTCTTTGTAGTGATTCTCGATGATCAGCGTGATGCCGCGGTCCTGCGCATAGGGCAGGCAGGCATAGATCGAGTCCGCTGCGAGCTTCACGCCTTCATCCAGCGTCAATTCCGGCCGACGCTGACCGCTGAGCACGCGGCAGTAGCTGCCGCCGAGTGTGTGCGTCATATCGATCCAGCGTTTCTGCTTGGCGATCTCCTTGTCGCGGAAGCCTGCGTCGGGATGCGTGAAGTCGGGCGAGCAGCACATCATCGGGATGACCTTGCCTGTGTCTTCGACTTCCTGGCGAAAGCGCAGCCAATTTTTCTCATCCGCCATCTCCAAGAAGCCCGCATACCACTCCAGGCCCTGCACATCGAGCGTGGCGGCGAGCTGGATCCATTCGGAGACGGTCATCGTCCCTTCTTTGCAAAGGGCGACCATGAAGGCTTTCGGGAAGGCGGCGAGGCGGGGCATTGGAGTTACTTGGTTGGAATAGTGCTGCTGTCTTTGGGCGGATTGCGGCCGATAAAGGGATGCTGCTCAAGATCGAAGACCTGGCCGCTGATGGGGCCGCATTCGTCGGCGAGGAGCCAGGCGGCGCAGGCGGCGATCTCGTCGGGCCAGAGGATGCGACCAGCAGGGGCATAGACCTTCGGCAGATCTTTATACCAGTCATCGGCTAGGCCGTGGGAGCGTTTGCGTTTGGCCTCGTTTTCGGTGAGGACCCAGCCAGGGTTGATCTGATTCACGCGCACGCCGTCCTCGCGCATGAGTGTGTCGCCCAAATTGCGTGTGAGGGTCATCAGGCCGCCTTTGGAGACGCTGTAGGGCATCAAATTCGGCTCTCCGCTGTAGGCGTTGACACTGCCGATGTTGATGATGCTGCCTTGTGACTCACGCAGATGCGGCAAAGCAGCTCGAATGAGGAGATAAGGCACCACGCAGTTGATTTCGAGCATGCGGCGGAACCATTTGGCATCGGTGTCGTGAATGTTGCCGAGACCGACCTGCGCGGCGTTGTTCACCACAGCGTCGAGCCTGCCAAACGCGGCCACAGCCTTCTCGACGAGCAATTGCGGCGCATCTTCCTCTGCGAGGTCTTTGAGCACGAGCACCGCATTGTCCCCGCCGAGTTCGGCAAGCGTTTCCTGGCCCAAATCGGCCTCCAGGCCGTGGATGAGCACGCGTGCGCCCTCGGCGACACAACGCTTCGCGATGGCCTTGCCGATGCCAGTGACGCTGCCGGTGATGAGGATGACTTTGTTTTCGAGTCGGGACATATATTATGAGTCAGTAAAGGGACCGGCGTTTTGTTTTGAGAGAGCTTCGCGGACACGTTGTCCATTCAGCGTGGCAACGGCGACCTTTTCTTTCAAACTCATGGCCGCAGCGCAACCGGCGGCCTCGCCGAGCGCCATCGCCGTCACGGTGACGCGGGTGGAAGCATGGGCACCGCGTGTGGCGCTGTGGCAGCGACCGGCGACGAGGAGGTTTTCGACCTGCTGCGGCACGAGCGAGCGGTACGGAATGTCATAAGGTGAAGGCTGCACTTTCTCGGGTTGGAAATCGTTGGCGCTGCCGAGAGTGGTTTTGTTCGGGTGCAGGTCTAGATACCAGCAGCCGGTGGCGATGGCGTCGTCAAAGCGGCGGCCTTTCATGATGTCAGCCTCGCTTAACACATGCTGGCCGATGAGACGACGCGATTCGCGCACGCCGATCCATGGATACGCCTCGATGAAGTAGGAGTCGGCAAAGGCGGGCACATCGCGCTTCCACGCTCGGAACATGGCCAGGGCATCAGCGCGGCCCTGCATCTCGGCACGACTGAGATCGGCGGCGTCGGTGGGATTTGCGGGAACGCGCACGCCGTGGACATAGACTTCTTCTTTGGCAAAAAGGAACATCACACCTGGACCATAGAAATGCGGCAGTTCGCCACGCTCCTGCGCTTTGACGAGCGCCTCGCGACACAGTTTGCTGATGTCTGGAACCTTCTGCACGCGACCGATGCGGAAATGCAGCGTGAGCGGCTGCACCTCGGGGCTTTGCTCGGTCGGCACTCCCGCACGCGCGGCCACATCAGCATCGCCCGTGCAGTCGATCACCACCTTGGGGCGAATACGGACGAGTCCGTCTTTGTTCGCGATGACCACCGAGGTGATGCGACCACCGGATGACTCCGCATCGCAGACGATGGAGTTGAAGAGCACGGTCAGCTTGTCGCCACAGGCTTGCAGCTCGCGATCCAGCAGCACTTTGAACTCGAAGGTGTTCGGGATCGTCGGGTTGTGCGGCTTGATCTCACACGCATCAGCCTGACACACGCCGGTCTTCGCCAGCAGTTCCAAAGCGATGCCGCGCACCACCACGCGATGCGTCTTGATGTCCGCGATGCCATCAAAGTATGGCAGTCCGACACTGGTGATGATGCCGCCTGCGAAAGGAGCCTTCTCCACGAGCAGCGTCTTCGCGCCATTGCGTACCGAGCTCAGTGCCGCCGCCGTTCCCGCGCATCCGCCGCCGCAGACGAGCACGTCTGTCTCGATCTCGCGCATCGGCGCTTTGGTGATCACTTGATCCGCTGCGACGACACTGCTGCCCATCGCCACGGCGGCAGAGGCCTTGACGAATGCACGGCGCGTGTGGTTTTCGAGATTGGTGGAACTCATGTGTTAAGCATAACGAAGGCACGACGGCTTTCACCACGACATTGTCTGTGTGAAATGCGACTTTAGTTCTTCGGTTCCAACGACTCGGCTCTTTCGCCCGCGAGTTGCAGAACTCGCCAGAGATGCTGCGCGCATTCGGCACGGGTGAGGGAGAGGTTTTTGCGATCCCCAGCCGCGAGTCCGGCATTGGCGGGTAGATCGAGCGCAGTGAGCCAGCGATGCAGCAGGCCCCAGTTGGTGGGTGAGTCTGGCGTGAAGGTGGCTTGTTGCTCGCCAAAACTTCCCCACGCGATCATGGCTTCGATGCCGTCGCGCTGTGGCGAGTCAGCGGACACATCGGTGAAGCGGGGAGCCTTCTCTTGGGGCCAATCTTTGGCCTTCGGGGTGGCGCGGTGCAAGCGAGCCAGCAGGCAGGCGAGTTCGCCACGGGTGACGATCTTGCCGGGCTGGAAGAAGACGCTGTCCGCATCGGGAAGCCAGATGCGGCGTGTGGCGAGGAGGTTCGCCGCTTCGAAATGAAGATCATCAGGCGCGACATCGTGCCAGGGCCAGATGAGCACGCCGGGGCCGCCGTGACCGCGCACGAGGCGCTGTTGCAGCTCGCGCACCTTTGGCATAGCGCTGGCGATCTCGCGAGGCGGCACGGCATCGCGCAGGGACATCCACGCGAGCGTGGCGCTGGCCTGGCCGATGAGCATCATTTGATTGTGCAGACGCAGCGCGGACTGCACGACGCTGCTGACGCCGATGTTTTTGCCAGCGCCGAGCAAGCCGTTCATCTCAATGGGCACAAGGCCGCGCAGTGGGAATGTGGCGCGGTCGGTATCCGTGTGCCAGCCGCGTGATGGTGTCTGAACATAGTGCCAAGGGCCACTGGGATCGCCGTCGAGGAATTTTCGACGCGTGGGGTGGAAGTCGATGTTGAACTGGAAACCGAGGATCGAGTCTGTGGGCATCACCTTGGCCCATTTCGGCTCGCGCGTGGCGGCGCGGATGTCGTTCTCGCTGAGCATGGACATCGCTTCGAGACGCAGACCTTCGCGGACGTAGGGCTTCGGCGGCAGCTTGTCGGCGGTGCCAAATTCATCCGTGAGCTGCATGTAGCGGAAAGACTGAGGGAAGTTGCCCACGCGATCATGCACCTTGGTTTGCAAATGATGCAGCAGCCCGAGCGTGTGAGCCTTCGCATCAGCAAAGATGATGCGCCGTTGTGCGGGCGTGAGATTGACGATGTTCTTCTTTGACGCGCCGGGTTCTGTTTTCTCCAACGCATCCACCACATGCTGCGGAAGCTGACAGACGGGATAGTCCTGCACGGGCCAGTTCAAGAATGTAGCCTCAGTGCCCGACGCGAAGCCATTATGCCAGCGGTCCACCAGCCGACGATGCGTGTAGATGCTCCAGCCTGACTGCGCGTAGATGCCCTCGCTCATGTCGCTGTTCACCCACGGCGGCGTCTTGTCGAGCGCCGAGAACGAGCGCACATCGTAGCTGGCAGGCACGGGGATGGTGGCGTCCTTACCGCCTGTCTCACGCAGCACGACGCACCACGAAATGGGATTCATTTCTTGAGCACCCGCATCGTCGAAGGCCTCCGGCGCACTGGGTTCGTTGAAGCGAGAGCGCAGATCAGGCCCGGCACCGTATTTAGCACCGCTGAGGCGAATGACATCACCCCAGTCGGAAGCATCGATGGTGAGCTTTGCATTCACCGTTAGATTGGTCGGATCAGAAGCATCGGTCGAATCAAAAGTGACGGTGGTGACGCTACCGTCTTTAACGGTGACCTGTGCCGGCTGCCAACCTCTCAGCACGGTGGCGTGTTGTTTCACCAGTTCGCCAAAAATTGCCGCCGCCGCCGCAGGTTCGATGGTCTCGGTGCCACAGTAAGCATTGCCCGGACTGGCTTTGCCATACTTCGCCGAGTTATGAGCGCGGATGCGCTGCACCATTTCGAGAAACAAGCCGCTGCGCGGAAAATTGGCACGCTTGCCGTGGATGGTTGTCCATTCATCGAGGCAACCCACGCCCTCCGCGCTGAACTGGCCGCCGAGCCAATCGATATCGTTCACCAGCACGATTTTCTTCACACCGAGCCGCGCAGCCTGCACCGCCGCAGCGCACGCAGACTCATTACCACCGACGATGAGGAGATCCGTCTCGATGACCTCAGCGAGGAGCAGCGTTGGCAGGAAAATGAGCGAAAGCAGGCGGCGCATGACTATTTTGCGACGCCTTTGATGCTGAAGTCGTCGTAATGAACATCCACCGGATTGGTGGTGAGACTGACGAGGGTCTTGGTCTCGTGGGTGATGCCGGGCGAGGAGAAACGCCCGGCCTCCTTGCCGTCAATGCTCAAGCTGATCGTGTCACCCTGTGTCGTGACGATGAGGGTGTGCCACTCGTTAAGGCTGGTCTTCGCCGGGATGCGCTTCTGCTTGCCGGCGAGCATTTTCTTCTCTTCCTCGCTGAGCTGGTTTGCCTTCTTGCGGTCGTAGAGGCCATTGCTGAGGTCAAAGCCGCCGGTTTTGGCATCGGAGAGGCTCACACCCGCGGGAGAAATGCTCGCCTGACAGATGTGGCCAGCATGAGAGCCCTTGTAGCTCTTGTCGTCGAACCAGACGTTGAAACTCTTGGCCTTGTCGCTCACGAAGCGGAATTTCACGGAGACTTCCAGGTCGCGCTCACCTGTGATGCGGATGTGATCCACGGCGCTGTGGTCCGAAGTCGGAGCTGTGATGCCTACAAGCACACCACCTTTTACGACGCTGGAACTCTTGTAGTGGCCCCAGGCCTTAGCAAAGCCTTCGGCGTTGAAGTCGTCGGAGAAAATGACGCGTGGATAGTCGGCGGAGAAGACGGCGGTGGAGAGGAAGAGGAGGGGAAGGATGATTTTCATGAAGGGAAGAAACGGCAAGGGTTCGAGAACTTTGCGGGTGAGAAGCTACACCGGGCGCAGCACGCTCTTCACGACTTCGCCTTTGTGCATCTTCTCGAAGGCTTCGTGCCATTCGGTGATGGGCCAGACGCCGCCGATGATGGGTTTCACGTCGAATTGGCCGCTGCTCATGAGGGCGATGACGCGTTCCCAGATGGGCCAGTTGTGGCTGAAGCTGCCTTGCAGCGTGATGTTCTTCTGCACGAGCGGGTCGATGTTGAAGCCGAGCGGTTGTGGTCCCCAGCCGACTTTGGAAATCCATCCGGCAGGACGAACGATGTCGAGAGCGATTTTGAGTGTGACGCTGGCACCGGCGGCATCAATGACGCCATCGCAGCCGAGGCCGTCGCGTTCCATGGCCCAGGGTTTGGCATCGCCAATAATCACTTCGCAGCCGTAGTGCTGGCGAGCGAGTTCAAGACGATGCGCGTCCTGCTGGAGGCCGACGATGGCGACTTGTGCGCCGCATTGTTTCGCCATGGCGGCGCACAGGATGCCGATGGTGCCGGGGCCGAGCACGACGACGCGGTCACCGGGCTCGATGCGGGCGTTTTTGACGACGGCGTTGTAAGCGACGCAGCAGGGTTCGGTAAGGCAGGCCTGCTCAAAGGGCAGGTGATCGGGCACCTGGTGCAGGATGCGGCTGGGCACGCGCACATACTTCGTCATCGCGCCGTTGACGCCGTAGCCGAAGCCTTTGCGGGTGCTGTCGAGGTTGTAGAGGC
>Ga0315905_10008947_pt1 | contig 10145 bp, 8 predicted proteins | sample LakEriMetagenome_5_FD_203522 | JGI IMG/M metagenome (GOLD analysis project Ga0315905, IMG submission 203522) | Freshwater fungal communities from buoy surface, Lake Erie, Ohio, United States - Buoy 4 MA121 | ecosystem: Environmental > Aquatic > Freshwater > Lake | place: USA: Lake Erie, Ohio... | reverse complement strand
CCTACTCCTTTTGCGGCATTGTATATACCACCAGCAGCATCTCTCACCAAACTGGTTGCGCCAGTCGCGGTATCTTTCACCAAACTAGTTGCGCCACCAGCAGCATCTCTCACCAAACTGGTTGCGCCACCAGCAGCATCTCTCACCAAATTGGTTGCACCACTACCTGCAGTAAGAGCTAATGCGCCGGTACCCATAGCTAGACCACCTACTAGATCAGTACCAGTATGTAAAACATCTTTGGATAGATCGACCGCACCACTACCAGCACTCGTTGCTAACCCGGTTGTTTTATTAATTAAATTATTGGTTACATCTATAGCACCATTGTTCATATCATCCATTGTTTTTGCGAGCATATATGAGGTTGAACTGGATGAATTATTTCCGGAATTATTGTTATTATTGTTATTATTATTATTGCCAGTATTATTGCCACTACTATCTTTTGAAACACCCTGTGTTCCAGATCCGCCATGACCACCACATGATGAACAAACCCCGGAAAATGCAGGGCATGCAGGACATGCAGGACAAACCGGTGGAATAATCTGTGTTTTCAACATATAGTTACTATCTCGTTTCAAATCGAATCCATTCGGGAAATCGTCTGAATTCCAATCGCCCAATTTGTATTTATCGTTATCGGGTTCATATTTATGTCTACTATCCGGTTTAGAACGAGGATCAGTGGTAGTAGGAGTTATGTTTTGGTTTCCATTATAAATCACATAGTTTACTATTTTAAAAGTAGGATTTGACGAACCACTATTCGAGAGAACCATAACCAAATTATAGGTCGAATAACTCATGAATAAAACCATCAAATTATTTTGTCCAATTATTTTGGTCATGGATGTGAAATTGGAACTATTCGACAAAGATATATTCGCAGCAGATGAAACCGTAGTACCGGATGAGTTGTAAATTTTTACACCATTATCATTAATCGAAAGTAAACCACTTTGTGGATCATATACGACACCTTTGCATATTTGGTATACTTTGCTAGATACACCATTGAATGTATTATCCGTGATTAATGAACTATCATTCGAATCCATACTATATGTCCCTGCAATTGCCGGACTCGGATTTGCATTTGAATCATAATTTTGTCTGAATTGCAATGAACCGGTTTTGTCTACGAAAAATGATTGAATATTTTTATTTGTAGTTTTATTTATGATATGAATAAATGCCGATTGATTATTTACATAACTCGAACTCAATGGAATATATATGACATCATAGGTATCGGTATTTGTACACATCGATTCATAGACGTATTTATTGGATGTGGATGGCGGAGTCAGTTGATTGGAAATAGGATTTGTATTGACCGTTATATTAGAATAGAAATGCATACTACCATTCGAATTCATTGTATTTATACTGTTTATCGTACTACTATCGGTAGCAATGTTTCCAGATATATTACCACCCGACATACCGCAAATCTCAATCAAATTCGCATTCGTCACATCATAATAAATATTGTCATACAATTTACGGGGGTTAATTGACGATGAGTATTGCGGAATGGATACGGTGGTTCCGATACTTTGATTACTCAAATATCCCACAAATCCTTCTTCGAAATTATTTTTGTACATCCATTTGCAATGAGAACATACGAAAAAGGATAATACTAAAACGACCAATAATATAATAAATAATATGAGAGGGCTCAATTTCAATGATGCCATAAACCAAAAAATCAATATATGATATATCCGGATATTTATTGTTTATTGTTTATTGTTTATTTATATCAAAAAAACATCGAATCTCTATCTATTCTATAATAATCGGACGCCATATAAAAAGTGTTGTATATGGCATCCGATTATTTTGTTCATGAAACTAAAAAAATTGATTGTATATGGCCATTATTCTTTTGGTTTGAAAATTAATCGAATATGTTACAAGAATACGATCCGCAATATACTATCGAAATCTGTCTGGATGAGGCCGGCCGGGGTCCATTATTCGGACGTCTCTATGTAGCCGCCGTGGTTTTACCTAAAGATGGTTCCTTTTTCCATAAAGATGTCAAAGACAGTAAAAAAATCCACAGTCGGACAAAAATGCAGACCGTCGAGGAATATATCCGACAAAATGCCGTGGCGTGGTCCGTTCAATACATCGAACATACCGTCATTGACGAAATCAATATCCGGCAATCCGTTTTCCTAGGAATGCATCAATGTATCCGCGATATTTTCGATCAAATCCCCGGTGTTCATGAGAACAATACCATTCTATTGATTGACGGGAACGATTTCAAACCCTATATGGTTTACAATCCGGTAACCACCTCCATGGAACAGTTGCCGCATGTGACCATCGAGGGTGGCGATAATACCTATATGGGCATTGCGGCTGCATCCATTCTGGCAAAAAGTGCCCGGGATCGATATATCGATGAATTATGCACCCAGTATCCCGAATTGAAAACACGTTATTCCATGGATAAAAACATGGGATATGGTACTAAAGCCCATTTGGAGGGCATTCTGGAACACGGGATTACGCAATGGCATCGAAAAACATACGGCAGATGTAAAGAGGCCAAATACAATCCATTATCTGAGGAAAAATCGTGATGGATCCCATTGCCTGTAAAAAAAAATCCATATAAAAAATATTTTTTTATATGAATGAAATGGAATTATTATATTGGCATGATTGGTATCATTGGTATCATTGGCAATAAAAAATGAAAAACAAAATTTATACATTCAGTGTCAAAAACAGGTTATCGAAATGCGATTTGTTCACACTGATGTATTTGGTCTCTTTATCCATAACACTGTATCCGATCACAAACTGATTATTTATTTCCATGTAAATGAAACCCAGTGAATATTCCACTTTCGCCTTTTCAAAAGTGAAAAGCGGCGAGTATTTTTTCAGTTCCAATGTATCTCGGTCGAGAACCACCATGACGTGGTAGTAATACCGGCGATCCTCATAACTGACTATATGGCCCAAAAACCAGATTTCATTATGGATGACTAATCCATTGGTCGATCCGCGTAAATGTTTGAAAAAACTGGGTGTTTTTTTCGTGTCAGTGACATTGAATGTCGCGCCGTCGATTTCTCCGATGGTCAGTGGGTACCAGCCATATACACACTTTGTAGTACCGACATGTTCGAATAAAACCCAGTTTTTCTCGATTTGTCCCTGACCACCCGATTTCGTCAATGTACGTGAATTCTCCGTATGATATTCGGACAAATCGATCGCGCCGGTTTCGACGGCCAAATGATGGACGCCTAAACCGCGGTTTCCATTGTATAGTAGATGAGATCCAGAACCATTGGTATGTAGCCGAATATCCTCGATTCCGACATATTCTGCGTCGTGTTTTGTATCGTAGCCTAATACGAATTCCTCGATTTTCGTCCATTCAAATGGATTGGTCTGAATATCGAATCGGGCGATCACATTGACCGTTTTGATCTTTTCCTGGTTCACATATCCCCCCTTTTCGTCAATGCGGTAATTGACATAACGCTGGTTTACCACGAGTTCGCCATTGTGGATAACTAATGACGGAGTACTGGGGACAAATTCATCATCTTTGGATATAGCCAGTGTCTCACCAATCGTTTTGAGCAATGCGGCATTTGCCGCAAAAGTTGAACTAGACCATCCCTGGATCGCCTGCGTGTAAAATTTGTAATTGCTCAATACATTCACAATGCAGCCGTGGTCGACATTGGGGTCGCTCATTACTTTCATGCAGTAATAGGGTAAATTGAAATTCGCCGCATTGTTATAATAACCGATAATGGAGAACTCGAAATCGAGTTTGTAGTCATATACATCCTTTTGTAAAAAGAGATAGTCCCATTTGGGGTGTTTTTTCCGTTCATTGTGGGCAATCACATAAAAGGGGTAGGCGAGATTGTGTTTGCCTTCCACGCGATAATGCTGGATGATTTCGTATAGGTTCTCAATACGATTCGGGTAATACTGATAGGCCTCCATCCAATAATAAATGGCATTGGCTACGTCCCCTTTGTTTTTATAACATTTGCCGATGCTGTAGTAACTGTACCAGACCTCCTCGAACCATCCACCCAGTTTGATGCGTTTATGGTACATGTCGATCGCTTTGTCGAATTGCTGTGAATCGCGGTAGGTATTGGCCAAATAGAATGTATATCGATCATTGTCCGGATATTCAATCAAACCATTGGTCAGCAATTGTATATCGCGGCTGATTTTGTCCGTTTTGCAACCGCCGTCGCCGATATCATTGATGAATATATCGGAACGTTCGAATGTACCGAATGTGGTATTGTCGGGGGATTTCACATATTCGTGAGTTACCCCCCAGTATTCGATGCCTTTTCTCAATCGGGCAATACGGGCGTTTTTATAGAAAAACGTCTCCGAACCCTGGTAAATGTGGTATATGTCCTCAGTCAATGATTGGCGGAATTGCTGACCGGTGATATTTGGATTCACCCAGAATTTCATGTCGGCGTCCAATAACAGCGCATAATCGGCGGGCATCTCGTCACAGGCTTTTAATGCAAATGTGCGATTATATCCGAAATCTTTGAACGGTTCGACGACGATTTTACCGGGGACGCCTTTTTCTAAAAAGAAGGAGGTGATCAGTTCTTTGGTATTATCCGTACTGCCGGTGTCACATATACAATATGTATCGATGTATGGGAGAACGGATTCTAGTAAACGGGTAATAATCCGGCTCTCGTTTTTCACGATCATGTTGAGACAGACTTTAGGTATCGATGCAGACATTGGACTATATAACCAAACTATGACTTTTATTCGTCGTATCTATTTAATATATTTTTTTAACTAACTATAATATATTATTATTTATTCAATAGGATTCTATATGGCATTTACACGTTTTCACGATGACCCGAATCGCATTCAAAAATCATTGGCCGAGAGTACGTTTTCAGGTAGATACGCCCTGGATACACCCGGACCTGGTCTCTATCTCCCCTTTTACGCCGATGCTCAATTGCGTTTACAGAAAACGGGTGCAAACATGCGTACAAATACCGTGGGTATTGAGAACGATTTACGTGGAATGACACGTAAATTGAACCGCGATTTAGCCGGATATAATGACTATTTGACAAATAGTGCAAAATCGGAGGCAGTAACCTATGCGGAACATGATCCGTTCGTTCAGGAAAGTCGGGCGTCCCATCCAGCGTGGATGTATCGCAATGTGGATTTCGACCGATGGGAACAGCCGAGATTTAATCCCCAATTAGCCGCGATGAAACCGTTTGAAGATCCTGTTTCAACCCGAATTTTAGAAAAAGATGCGTATGTTCTCAACTATCATAGATAGATAGATATATAGATAATTTTTTTATAGATGGAAATTTTACAAAGATCTTTAATCAAAAGAAAATGTTTGGAGTATATATATTCATTTACAAAATGAACGTTTTCGTCCTTTTCTACGTGTTCGTGCTTTTCTTTGTTCTCACTCCCGGAATTCTCCTTTCTCTGCCTCCTAAAGGTTCCAAATACGTTGTCGCCGCTGTCCACGCCCTCGTGTTCGTCATTGTATGGAGTCTAACCCACAAATTTGTGGGTAAATTATCTGCTTCTGCTCCTGTATCTAAATAAATAAATTGTTTCTTTGTTTTTTTACCAGGTAAAAAAAATTAAAAATTCTATATGGCTCATCTATATAGAATTTGTTTATACGAGTGAATAATTATAGTAGAATAAAACTATATCAATAATATATATTTATCTCATTATACACAAAATGGAAATAGCCATACCTTTAGTAGCATTAGGAGGCCTTTATATTATATCAAATCAAAACCGTAAAAATGCTGATATAAATGAACCCTTTCAAAATAACAGTTTACCCAATGTCAATATACCTGATAAAAACTACCCATCAGAATACCCCGTCAAAAATGTGGAGACGGATTTGACCTCTAAATTGTCCACGACCAATGTGTATGACGGACAATCCGTATATACGGACAAATATTTCAATCCCGCCGTCAACTCCAATATCACGGTGCCATATACTCAATTTGAATATGGGGGATCAGGAATGGGAAAAGGAGGAATTAACCAAACTGGCGGACGTGCAACTGCGGATAGCAAATACTACACCTCATTGACCGGAGATAAAGTCGACACCAGTTATTTCCAACACAACAACATGGTTCCCTTTTTCGGCGGTCATTTGCGCAACAAATTGGTCGACGCAAATACGAATGAAAGTACACTCGATAATTACACCGGTTCTGGTTCTCAGCATTTTTCGAAAAAAGAGCAGTCGCCCCTCTTTTCCCCCAATGAGGGGTATCAGTGGGCACATGGAATGCCCAATCAAACCGATTTCATCCGAACTCGTATGAATCCGTCGACCAAAATGACCAACGTGAAACCGTTCGAGGAACAGAAAGTCGGCCCCGGGCTAGGTTTAGGATTCACTAACGAGGGCAGTGGCGGATTCAATTCTGGTATGTTGAGTCGCGAGAGTTGGTTGCCGAAAACCGCCGATCAACTCCGTACAGACAACAATCCAAAATCGAGTGGTCATTTACTCTATGGACGCGAGGGTCCTGCATCCTATTACATCCAAAATGTGCAGAATTCGAACAATATTGGCCGTGTGGAGAAAAACCGTCCCGAAACCACATTCGAAATGGGTCAGGATCGGCTATTTACCACCACAGGTGCCGAGAAAGGCCAGGCCGTACGTACCATGCCCATTGACCGCGATTTACGCAGGGCAGAAGGCGTCGAGTATTCGGGCATTGCCGGGTATGCCAATTCGAGTACCTATGTAGAGGGCGAGTATATGCCATCCAAACATATTGATTTAGGACCCGTGCCTTTAGCCGGGGCATACGCCCCCGGTGCCCACGTCGGGAATGAATTGGACTATGAGGCCAAAGCCGTGCGCGCCTACCCAAATAACCGCAGCACGACAAATGATTCCGACGGTTATTTCGGTATTGTCAGCAGCGGGTTCGGTGCTGCCGTAGCACCATTGCTCGATATTTTGCGACCATCACGTAAAGAAAACACAGTGGGTAATCTGCGTCCCTACCAAAATCCGGGCACTACTGTTTCGAAATCCTATTTGTTCAACCCCGCGGATCGGCCAAATACAACCATTCGCGAGATGACCGAGGTGTCTAAAAATCATCAGCAAATCAATGCCAATCAACGTGGTGGTGGGTACCAAACGGCGGCAATGACTCCGATTGATAATAACCGTTTAACCACGGACGATTTCTTTTATGCGGGCGGATCCTCTGCGGGTGAACGGGGGCGCGGACAACGTACTTTCGAGGCGGAATACAATCAACGCAACAACGATTTGAAATCGTCGACGATCGATGGGCGTCTGGTTCCTGGAAACATGGCTTTGCTCAATAGCGATATAAACATGTCGGCCAAATCGAGGGATGCGGATTTAGTCAATCGACGCGCGGTCGTACCTCAATACCCCTATCAATCGGCGTCGGTTAATAGTATGGGGCAACTGAACAATGTTTCATCGAATTACCAGACGATTCAATTAGATCGCTCCGATCCGGGTATTTTGGACCAATTGAAAGGGAACCCCTATGCATTATCACATAAAAATGCTCTGTAAATTATTCGATGGTATATTATAGATATATGTACAAAGGTGTAAAAATAATTATCCATATAGGTGATATTTTGGCCATTCCTTTTTTCTTTTTACTCGCATATTACTTATATCAATTGGAAAAGTGGAATAGTGTAGAACAAATATTGTTTTTATTTGCAGTTGTGGGATTTTTTGCGGATATTCTATTTACTTATATTTACCTCCATGAAAAATAATTTTATATGTAAAGGTATATTATTTTTCATGGAGGTAAAATCCCCCGTACAACAACGTTTTATAAAAAGATACATACCGGATTCTTTGACAAAAAAAGACAGGAAAATACAGGCACGTATGTTGTCCCGTTCACGAAAGTTATATAAACAGGGTAAATATTACACGCGGAAAAAGGTCGCCTCATTCCATGACCGGCCGTCGAAACATGTCGCCAATGCTCGACGTTTATACCATATAGAAAATCTAAACGAAACAAATCCCGAATTAGTCAAAGCGACTGGTTGTTCTAGTGATGCCCTTTCAAAAATCGTGGAAAAAGGGGAGGGTGCGTATTTTTCATCGGGTTCTCGCCCGAATCAGACGGCACAATCCTGGGGATATGCCCGATTGGCCAGTGCCATCACGGGCAGTAAATCGGCCGTCGTCGATTTTGATATATTGGACAAAGGCTGTGACCATAAAAAAAAGGCGTGGAAATATGCAAAGAAAGCTATTGCCAAATATGGTAAAACATTACGCCGTGCACCAAAAACTGTTGTTTGACTCGAAAAACAATTGTTTGATGTTTTTTTTATTTTATTTTATTTTAATTTATTTTTTATATTTCATAATTCATTATATTCATTTTGTCATGTATTTGACGGAAAACTTGAAATTCACTTCAAAATATACATTTTTCAGAAAGAGGTAGAGTCCTACGATATTTAGGAGAATGACCAGAGAATGGATATTTAGTAAATATAATTTACTCAAAATTATATTTATGTAGTAGTAATTAGTGTAACATACATGGTATAGTAAAAACACTCCAAAAACGTAAAGACTGTTGAGACTGTAGGTTTGGTCAAATATGGGCATTTTTAGATTGAGAATAATTTGTTTTGATTTATACTTTCTTTATTTTTTTGTAAAAATAGATCAATTTTTGTCATTTTTTAGACGATTGTATTGTACAATGCACGTTACATCGAAAATAGACGACACATGTTCTCCGCCTCCAAATTCGAGGTCGGTCGTTTGAACAGATTCGCTATCATTTCATCCTCCCGGAATCGGATAGTATAACTCTGCTGGATATTGTTTCGCCCAATACGACCCATTGCCTGGATCGTTTTCTGTTGGGTCATGTTCTCCAGATCTTTCCCTATAAACCCATGGCAAAACTGGTAATTGGTGCCATATATGTAATCCGACGCGGCAATAATCATGAACAACCTCTGTTTCATCGCCAGTTCTTTCAAAATCTCGATATAATCCGACTGCGGCGATTCCAGGAAAACGCCGATTCCGAGTAAAAGCAGGAGTTTCAGTGTATTGTCGACGTCGATGGCCATGATCGATTTGACGACCCGTTCGTCAATGTTCGCCACGAATGCGGATTCTTGGAATGGTTGTCCAGGTATCCAGGTTTCTTGATGTGGTTTTGTATTGGGTATGTATTTGGCGTCCATGGAAATATAATGGATTTCATTGCGTAATCGATCGATATCTGCGTGAATACTCTGGGCATTCCCAGACATGTTCTCGATATCTGCCACTTTGCGTTTCTCGCCTTTGTCCGTTTTATCCGACGACGATTTGTTTGCTTTTACATCGACGCCCGTTTTGTCTTCCAATAGACGTTCCAATTTCGCGATTCGTTCAGATAATTCACTGTTCCTATTTATTTTCTGCAGAATGTCTTTGAAAATTGTTTCGGGGATTTTGGATTGCTGGATATAGAATTGCCCGATTTTCATGACGTCATCCGTGATGAATATCGTCGGCCCATCCGTCAATGTATATGCATCCGACGTAGTGACAAATACGCCGGTTTTTTGATTCATCGTTTGATTTCGATTCGATGGATCGACCGAAAAACTGCGCGACAAAGGGTGACCACTTATTTTATTTTTACTATTGTCACTGCCATCATTCAAACTATAGGATTTTTTCATATTGGTGTCATTTCGTCTAATTTCGAATTTGGACATGTGCGTGGTGGTCATATAGTTGTGTATTTCGCCCCATTTCGCAGGGTCCGACAAATGTCGGAGGACTTCCAAATAGTACAATTTCAGCGAATTCATGGTGATTTCCGAAATGTTCGAGAAATAGCCGTCGATTTGATAGGCGGGGTCGACCAACTGATTCCGATTCATATATACTAGGAATCGGACGATTTCATTCAAATCGAAATACCTCAGTAGCGTCATGTTCTCCTGACAATGGGCCACACATTCCATCAATTCATCGTATTTGGGGAACAATGTATGTGGCAAAACGGAGAACCCATTGCGATTGA
>Ga0315905_10008946_pt1 | contig 10145 bp, 17 predicted proteins | sample LakEriMetagenome_5_FD_203522 | JGI IMG/M metagenome (GOLD analysis project Ga0315905, IMG submission 203522) | Freshwater fungal communities from buoy surface, Lake Erie, Ohio, United States - Buoy 4 MA121 | ecosystem: Environmental > Aquatic > Freshwater > Lake | place: USA: Lake Erie, Ohio... | reverse complement strand
GGCGGGGGCTGGGCAGCCCCTTGCGGCTCGCACTGGTGACCACCAGCTCCATAGCCTCGTCAAAGATGGAGCGCTCGACGGAGCGCAGCTCATCGAGGGGGATGGTGGTCAGAACCGCCGTGCGGTGAGCTTCGCGCGCCGCCGCAATTGTCATGCCGCCAGCCTCTAGCGCCTTGAGATGGGCCTCGGAGACCAGCACCGGAACGAGGCCCCAGTGGGTGACGTCGTCATATTCGGCGTCGCAAGAAACGGGCCAGGCCTTCTCGCCATGGGTGGCGAGGAAATCCTTGCGCAGAATCTCTCCCTCGGTGCTGGAGATGTAGTTGTGGACGCCTTTGACATCGCGAGCGTTGGCCTCGAGCAGCTTGATTAGGAGTCGCAGTTCCTTGGGCGAACGAGTGGCTTGGGACCAGTATCGGCCCAAGGCCCATTCGACGGTGAACTGGGAAACCATCCGCCGGTCGCGGTCGGTGGCGACGTCGGTGAAGTTGTAGCCGTACCGCAGGTCTGGCCAAGAGTCGACAGCAATCCCCTTGACGAAGAGCTTTTCGATGAAGCTGAGATGTTCCAGGCGCTCGACACTGTTGCGGACCTCTCCCTTGACATAGTCAGGGTTAAGGTCCAGGAAGTTGGAGCGAATCTTGCCCCACTGGTCGGCATCGATGCCGCCGATGAGGACAGAGAACTTGCCGGTGGCGCTGCGGGCGCGGGTGCTGATAGTGAGCACCTGCTGGCCGGGAAAAGCCTCGGAGTCAGCGAGGGCTGGGGCCCAGTTTTCGTCGTCATTAACGAAGGCGACGCTGTGCCCGGCGCGAACCAGGGCGAGGGTGCCCAGTTTCAGGCCCTCGCCGAAAAATCCGCGGTGGGCGCCGGCGCCCTTGCTGCTGTTGCCTAGCAGCCAGACAGAGCGATCAAGTCGTGCGCCCTGGTTCTCGATGATCAGCAAGTCGGAAGACGCGCTGTGGCGGATGGTCATGGGACAGCCATCCTGTTGGCCGTCGAGGGCGTTCTGAATGGCCTCGCGGACCCCCTCGTGGAGGCCCCAGTCCTTGACGTAGTCGGCACAGATCGTGAGCTGGAATTTCGCCATGGGTTGCGTGCGATGGAATGTGGAACGAGAACTTCAGCGGCTGACGATGACGACGGTGTAGCCGAGGCCGCGGGCGAGATCAAGGCGCTCAATTGCGTGAGCCAGGGCGTCCACCTGGTCGGTGATCGCGGGATCGGTCCCATAGGTCTTGTGGCCGATCTGGATGTGGCGGCGCGTGTGATGAGGGCAGCAGATCCATCCGGGCGGACGGCCAGGGAGGGCCGAGCGGATCTGATCGCAGAGGGCAATGGCTTTGGGGTCTTTGAAGATGGGCATTAGTCGCTGCGGCCCGTCTGGGCAGCGACCTCTCTTTGGAGGTCAAGGGCCCAGAGGCGCTGCGCGCACGCTTCGTAGAAAACGTCGTCGCCTGGGGGGATGTCATCTTTGCGGCGATCAAGATCAAGACTCCACTCGTCGTCGCGGTCTGACATGGGGGAGAGGCCCCGCGATTGCGAGGCCGTGAGGGTGGGCAAGGCGCTAAAGATCAGACCCCGGCCAGGGCCCGGGCGGCTTGCTCGGCGCGGCGAATGATCGTCCGTCCGCCACCGAAGTAGGCGCTGTGGAAGCGGCGCTTGTTGTTGGCAGCGTGGGGCGGAATGCGCCCCTCGACCTGAGTCACGGCGTTGAACGCAGCCCAGGCGGTACCGGCCACGCCGGGAATGTCCATGCCGACGCCGTGCTGCCAGGCAGCCATCAGGGCGTCCCACTTGCTGGGCATGTCGAGCAGGACGTCGCCAGAGCGAACTCCGCCGCTGGCGGTCTCGACGGGCTTGGGTTGGTAGGCGGCGTTGATGAAGTTACGGAAGCCCAGGTCGTCAACCGCCGTCTGCTGCATCGCCTGGTAGAGCGAAATCGTCTCAGGGAAGGACTGGCGAGCAAAGTCGATTTGCTCCAAGACTTTGTCGATCTGAGCGATCTCAAAGGCGTTGTGAGCAATCGAGAATTGGCCCGATCCAGCCTGGCCGTCGCGGTGAAGTGCTCCTTGGAGGGTGTTGTTGCAAACCACGCGGGTATTACTAAACATCCCGCCAAAGCCGACGCTCCCGTCATGGCCCAAATAGCCGACGACATAGCGCTTGACGGTGTCATTGGGAATGACAGTGCCTTCAAGGTCGCGCAGTTTGGCGGTGAAGGCGACCTTGGCTCCCTCGCGCAGGACAACGACCGCGTCGATGGTGGCCTCAGATTCGATGCGCTTGGCAAAGTCCAGCAGCATGGAGTTGGGGATGACTTCGTAGCCAGGGCTGACGGTACCCAAGACGTGCTTTTTATCGGGCCGCCAAATGGCCTTGGTCTTGCCTTTGAGAGGGACCATGTCCTGTGGAGCGGAGGGGCTGCCGCCCCACAGCTCAAGTGGCTCAACAGGGAACAAGGCGTTGGCGTCGTTGAAGAAGTAATCGGCACTCAGCTGCGCCTCGTCGGTGACGATGTTGCCGCCGCCGTGCCAGGCGCCGACTTGTGCGAATGTTCCGGAAGTGAACTCAGAGGACATGGTGTTGAAGGGGTGAGAAGAAACAGAGAAGTAGCGCTGCTCAGGAACCGGTGCGGTTCTTGAAGTAGGAGTCGAAGGCTTCGCGGTCGATGCCGACCGAATCAAGGAACTGATCAGAGACAAAGCGCTGGCGCCTGCAGGGGTCAGGCGACTTACCCCTGGTTTGAACCATTTCAAGAATGGTTGCTCCTTGCCGGGCTTTGCCTTGAAGCTCGAAAGCGGCAGAGCGGAGCTTGTCAAGCGTGGCAAAAGTTAAACGAGCATCTTCGTTTATGGCATCGAGGGCCATTCGAGATTCTCGAACTTGGCTGGGGTCCTTGCCTGCGACCCGCTCGAAGTCCTGCTCTAGGGCCTGAAGGCTGGTGCTGGTGGCCTCACGAATCTTTCTGCTAAGTAAATCGGAGATGTAGGCGATGGCGCCAATTGTCTGAACCACGCTTGGGCCGGGGCGGGGATCTTTCTGGGAGAAGATCAAGGTCAGCAGCACAACAAGGTCGTCGAGCCCCTCGCACCGTGACGTGTCCCCGAAGTGGAATGTCTGGAGAGCAGTGGGATCGGGGAAGCCCCTGCCGAGAGCAGCGAAGAGGGCCTCGGCGCTGACCGAATCAGGGACTTGGTCGCTGGGCGTGTCGCTCATGGGGTTAGATCGAGGGAGGGCTGAACAGCCGCGCCGGCCAGGGCGAACTGCGGCGGGAGCCCCAGCTTGCCGCGGCAGGTGTCAACTGCCTGTTGCAGATCGCACTCGTCCGGGCCGATGCGCTCAGCGCGGACCTGCTGCTGGCCTTCTGGATCGAGATAGACGTTCACGAAAGCTGCGCTGGTACCGCGGGTCGGCACCAGCATCACCCCGGTGTCGGACAGATCGAGGGTGAGCAAGCAGCCCAGGAGGCTGCGGACGGAGTGGGGCGTGGGCCGGTGGCCGCACGGCAGTGAGAGCACGTAGCGAATGGCTGGAACCGGACCGGCCATGGCGACGTCCAGGTAAGGCCTGAGTCCGAACCTGGATCCCGTGCCGCGGCTGGCCACGGTGATGTCGAGGATGCGGGGAGTGGCCAAGGCCTCGACCGGTTTGCGGTCCTTGGCTCCGGCGTCGGAGCCGTAGACATACCACTCACCGGTGCTGGTAACCCCGATGCGGATGGTCTCGGGCGGAACAGGGCGAGTGGTGATCCCAAAGCGCGCCTGGGGTGGCGCGATCAGGGACTCGGGCTCGGGCGCAATCGCTGCCGGAGCGTCAGAAAGCTGTGGTTGCATTGGGGATCCAAGAAAAATGCACAGAGCAACTGCTCGCTAATCAGCCGGCCTCTGCCTGGTCTGACTCGGACTCCTCCTGGTCCAGGTCCAGCTGGCCGCAGACCCAGTCCCAGTAGCCGAGGCGTGTATTGCCGGCGCCGACCTCGCAAGCCCAGTCTTCGGCGCTGATGCTGCGGCCCGACTCGAGTGGCGGGTGGTCAGACCAGAAGCCGTGCTTGTCGGCCAGGTCGAGAACCTCGGGGCGCTGGTTAAGCTCAGTTAGCAAGCGGTCGACGGCAACGTTGCGACGCCCTTCTGAGTCCCGCGCGGCATTATTGATAGACAGCAGCTCGAGAAAAGCGTCCTGGTAGTAGCGATCCATGGGTCAGGCGACAGGGAACAGAGGCAGCAATGGGGAAGCTGGCGCCCCCGGCCAGGGGTATGGCTCGTAACGCCAAGCCTGGTCGTCGGACACGGTGGGGATGAGGTAGCAGAGGTGGTTTTCAAGTTCTCTCAGAAGAGAGCAAGCGGCTGAGGAGTCGGCACGCAGGTCGGAAATCGCTTTGTCGATGACTGCGCGGTCCTCGCTGCTAAGCGTTGAACTGCACTCCAAAAGGTTATTCAGGCTGTCAACAGTTGACTGAACGTCCAGGCAGGGCTCACCAGACCCTCCTGGCATGTAGGTCTCCACCGCGTTCATCGTGGAAACAAAGTAGCGGATCTGGGCTTGGTTCATACCTCACACCTCCAGCGGGCTAATCGGGTATTGGATTGGGGCGTGAGCGTCAAGAAACTCGCGCAAGGCGTTATTCAGCAAGCGCTTTGTCAGCAAACGGTCAGAGACTTCGTTCTCGGTGACATAGATCCTGAAGCGTTGGTAGAGGTCTTCCTCGACCGCGACCAGGAAGCAGGTCGGCGGAGCGGATCCCATCTCAGGGGGAACTGCGCTGGAATTGTTGTCGTTCATCGGAGGAAAATCGTGTGGGTACCGCCACCGGGCGGAAGGTTCAAAAGCGAATGCAGAACGAGGCTTTGTTTCTCGCTCATGCGACTGAGGTCGTATGGCCAGGAGAGCGGGACGCTCTTCTTGGCGGGTGTAGGCAAGGACGGAACGAAGTCGTCTGGCTCTGGCGGCCCGCTCGCCAGCGATGGCGACCAGGCCCGCAATGTGAAGCCAGAGTCCTGCAGCAGCTGGACCATGGCGCCGGCATCGGCTGGGCCCAGGTAGAGCGCTTGTCCGAGGCGGGGCAGGGTGCGCCCCGGATCCAGGGAGGGCAGGAACCAGGCGGCCTGCGAGCTGAACGGGGTCAGCAAGCACCGCTTGGCAGGCGTCCGGCTGAGCAGGAAGTCAGGAGGTCGGTCCGCCCAGGAATGGGCGGGCATGGCTAGCGGCCGGGAAGACGGCAATTCTGGTAAAAAGCAGCCTGCCTGCGGCGCATGTCAGCGCGCTGGCGGCGTCTAAGGATGGCGTCCCGGGCGGCGCTGGCAAGGAATAGAACGAGAGCGGCGAGGGCGACTGCAGCGAGGGAAGCAAAGGGGGCGATCACGGGGTCCGAGTAAATGTCAGGAGATCGAGCTGTCAGGGCTCGATAGATAATTACGCTCACTTTGCGCCGTCGATGCTCCAGCTGCGGCGATTCTCCAGCGCCAGGCCCTTGTAGACGCCACCGGCTTTGAGGAAGTCCTTGATGGCGGTCTTGTCGGGGGCGTAAGTGACGCGCCGCAGATTTTCGGGGAGCTTTTCGGGGTCGACGTAGTCATCCGAGGTGATGTCCTCGTTGACGATGACTGCCTGGGATTTGCGCGACTTCAGCTCGTGCATGGGCAGCGAGATGCTGTTCTTGTCCGGGTGGGCCAGGCGCAGGAGCTTGATGGAAACGGTCTGGAGGCGTTCAATCAGAGTTTCGTCGGCCTGAGCCAGGGCCTGAAGGCGCTTGGATTGGGCCCGGCGCATGGCAGCCTGACCGATTAAGACATCGGCGATGCAGAGGGCGGTATCGCAACGGTCGATCAGGGTGAGCTGAGAGTCCTCCTGGCCGGCCAGCAGGATCTCAAGATCGGCCGTGGCTTGGGCGACGACCTCGGGGTCCTCGTCGGAGAGCATCTCGGCAATGCTGCCGATCTCTGCGTCGAGCGCGGTGAGGTTGATCGCAGCGCTGTAGATCCGCTTGATCGCTTCACGCCCTTGCGTGGGATCCGGGCGAGAGGATCCCGTCGGGAGCGAGGTCGGTGTAGCCGGCTCGGAGTTGGTTGACATGGTGGCGGAGTTGCTCGTGGGACTGGAAATCGTAGAAACAATCAATCCCGCGCAGGGAGTCGTGAACTCGCAGGCGCAGAGGGTTGTCTTTCTTGGTCAGAACGCGAAAGCGCGCCCTCCAGCCGCTGGATCCAGGGTCGAGAGCGGGGAGGGCCATTGCTTGAAAGAACCTGGGAGGAGGATAGGCCTGCCCAGGCGGGCGGGTCACCAGTAGGGCGGGCCCGTGGCAACCCAACCGCGATCAGGCGGCAGCCAGAACAAGGTCAGCCACGCTTTCGTCAGCCAGCTGGAGGCCGGACTTGAGGTTGGCCTGGTGAACCTGTTCGGCGTAGACCTGGTGGGCGGTGAGGATGTGGACGGCGCCGCCGGGGGTTATGGATACCTTGCCGTAGACGGTCTTGCCTTCTGGGGTGACGTAGGTGTCGTTGGCGTTGTCGGTGCCGGCCAGGGCCAACAGGTGGTCTGACTTGAAGCCGAAGCGGATGGCAGTTTCGCGGGCGGCCTGCCCGGCGTTGCGGTTGGTGGTGAATGCCAGGTCGAACTGGGACCAGTTGTCACCGCCGCCAGCGCGCAGGGAGATGGGGCCAAGGGCGAGTTGCTGGAAGAACGTCATTGGAAGGGGATGGGGGAACGGATGGGAGGTAGGACAAAAATGCACAGCACCATTGTCCCGACCTTCACCCCTCTGAGGCTTTGGCCTCTAGGGTATTGAGGCGGTCAAGGATGCCCCCGAGCAGGGCGGCCAGGACGGCGCAGCGCTCGCGGTCGGTGACCTCGGACTCAGGCATCCAGCCGAGAACCTCCAGGACTTCCTCAGGGCTACGGCGGTCGAATCGGCCGTTGGAGAAGTCATCGACCATTTCCTGATAGAAGGGATCGCGGCTTATGCGCTCGTCTGCAGGCTTGGGTAGTTGTGGATGCGGCTCTCGCGCTCGCTGTAGCGCATGCGCCACCGCGGCTCGATGCCGGCAGCCTGGCAGGCCTTTACGAAGCGGGGGGCGTCGCTGTCCTCTTCGAGGTAGGCGTGTTCTCCGCGCTCGAAAGAGCAGGAGCTGAATGTGGAGCGCCAGTCGGGCCCGACGATGCGGACCAACTGGGTAAAAGAGACCTTGACCCAGCCGTGGCCGGGGTCGGAGATGAAATCGAAGGCGAGGGTCTTCATGGGCAGGAAAGCCGCAGTTTCTCGATAAGCTGTGATGTGCCCTCGCTCCGGTGTCTGATGGCGCAGTCGGAGTGAGCAGTGAAGAGGCGGGTGTAATCGGCGGGCTTGCCGCCGAAGCGTGCAGCCCGCTCGGTGGCGCTGGGGATGAGCCGGATCGGCTGGCCGCAATGGCAGCAGTTCACGAGAACTGCCCGACCATCGCGTCCCAGGTGCCAAGGCCGTGGCCAACGCAGTAGATGCCGTCAATCTTGCGGCGCAGCAGACCATTGGGCCCCACCTCGGCGAAGTTCTCCTCTAGCAGGTCACGAGTGAAGTATCCAGGGCGCTCCGGGTGGGAGCGGTCGGTGATGACGGTGTGCATCTCCTTGGGCGTCATGTTTCGGCCGTACTCGTCAGTGATCAGGCACTTGCCGATCTCCCACACCTCGATCCAGCAGTTGAGAGTGCGGATCAGCGGAGGGTAAACGTGAAGGGCGAAGCACCAGCCGCGCGAAGACTTGCCGATGTGAATCAGGCCGTCCTCGTCTGGTTCGCAGTGATCAAGTAGGAAGCGTCGGTCGGTCTTGTAGTAGTAGTTGACTCCCATGGAAAATCCTCAAAGGTTGGGTCTTAGACTGGGAGGACTGTCGATCCTCTTAGGCCATGAACGGCGTCCTCAACTGGCTGAAGTCGATCGACGAGCGGTTCGTCGACGAGTCCAAGGACCGGGCGGCCAGCTTCGGAGCCCGTCAAGGCGAGATGAGCGCCGAGCAGGTGAATGCCGTGAGCGAGGCCATCATGTCTGGCCAGTTGAAGGCCGACGCGCTTGCCCCGGAACTGCTTCATCACCTGATGCAGCAGCAGCGGGGGCGAGTGCCTGCCGACAGCACGCTGGGCCAGGCTCAGGCGAAAATGGCCAGCGTGATCGGTCCAGGCGGCATGCCTGCCGATGGATCGCGGGCCAGCAAGGACGCGCTGATCCAGATGCTGATGGATCGAGGCATGGCCACCGGCGAGGCGCCGGCGCGTAATGTGTTCAGCGAGCTGAATCAACAGCGCCAGATGTACGAACTGGCCAACCAGGTCGGCCAGTTGCGTTCGGTGGCGGCGCCGACGATGGGAAGCAGGGTGCAAGGCATGCTCGCTGATGCGAACAATGCGTTCGCCACCAACCCCTACGCCCGGGGCGGGGCCTATGCCGGGCTGACCGGCGCGGCCGGCGCTGGCGCTATCGGGTTGACCGAAGCGGGCCAGGCGCTACTGGAGATGGCGGGGGTCCTGGACGCTGAGGACGAGGAAGGCTCGCCGATGGGGCGGCGGTGATCAGGCAAGGGCGTCCCAGCGGCGCCTGCGAATGAGGCTATTGAGGAACAGGGCGGCCCAAGCTTCGCAGCTAGAGCGTGAGCTGCCGTCGGCGGCTTCGGCGAGCCAGTCTTCGATCGTCCAGGTGTCAATGTGCTCTTGGGCGATGTCGCGCTCATTGGGGATGACGCGCCCCTCGTGGAGTTTGTCGATGTAGCAGGAGAGCACGGTACCGACTTGGTTGTAGTCCCAGTCAGCGATGCGCCCCCAGAGACTGACGCTGTTGGGGTAGAAGCTGATGAAGCCGGAGCGGCTGGTGAACTGGTCGAAGACTTTCTCGTTGAGGCGCTTGCCGCGGACGGCACGCAGCATCTTGGCAAAGTCCGAGCGGCTGATCTTGGCGAACAGCCGATCGGTAGTGAAGTTGTACTCTCGCGGTGAGACCATCTCCTCATAGTCGAGGGGGATCTTGAGGACGTGGGCCAGGGCGGCCACGTAGGCCTTGGCGTATTTCTCGTGGACGGAGTCGTAATTGAGATTGCTCCAGAACGCCTCATAGGCGACACTGGAAACAATCTCGCCGTCATCGCCGGAGAACAGCTGCTCCTCGGCCTCGTCGATGCGCTGGTCGTGCGAGGTTTCATAGAACCCCGAGAAGGGGACTTGGGCGGAGAAGTGGGTGGGCTTGTTCATCACATCAACAGGTGTGGGTGTTCGTGGCGGTGGCCCGGGGCGTCAACGGAGACGATGAACTCTTTGCTGGCACCGTCGACCAGGCCGGGCAGGCGGCCTCGGGCGCGGAGAGCGCGGACGTGGTCTCAGATCTCGAAGGGCGGGAGATCCGCGTCGACTTGGAGTTCACCTTGGTCGTAAAACTTGCCGCTACGCTTGTAGTAGACGAGCTTGACGAGCTGGCCCTCGTCCGCCGGCGGGCTGCCTGGTCTTGGGGTTGGCATCACGGAATCACGGAACATCTCGACGCAGCAGCCGAGCCGCCCGATGCTGTTGCGCTCCTGGGTCAGAGTGATGGTGGTTGATTCCTGTCCGTCGGGCGCCTGGTATTCGTAGCCGAAGAAGTTTCCGCTGCTGACGTCGCGGTCGCCTCTGCGGTTCACTTGGCGCCAACCGTCGGCCTGGGCTTCCTGGAGGGTGGTGTAGCGGGTGCGTTGGCAGATAGGCTGGGTCATGTCTAGTCGCCTCAGAATTGCAGATGGACCGTGGCTTGAGTCTCGAGTTGGATGTAGTTAAAGGTCAGGGCCAGGGTGGCCTGGTGGTACTTCTTGGCGAAAGGCACCAGGAGCTTGCGGATAGCATCCCGCAGCTGATCGAGCGAAATGCGTGCGTCGCCCATGTCGCAACTGCCGCTGGTCTCGTCGAGGCAGGCCTCAATGTCGACGCGCAGTTCGCCCGAGACGCTGCTGCGTAGGGTCGGCCGAAGTAGAAGGCCTGCGTTGTATTGGTGAAACTCCCTGAGCAGGGCGTCGATCTTGACGTGAAGATCCGCGCGATCAGCGATCATCCGAGTGATCGTTGGCTCGGGGAATGGGGGTGGGGGCGGGAGCAAAGACTGGTTCATGGTGAGCAGAAGGGACGTGAATCAAGTCGAGGGATGGCCATCTCGTCAGCCGAT
>Ga0315905_10008944_pt1 | contig 10146 bp, 7 predicted proteins | sample LakEriMetagenome_5_FD_203522 | JGI IMG/M metagenome (GOLD analysis project Ga0315905, IMG submission 203522) | Freshwater fungal communities from buoy surface, Lake Erie, Ohio, United States - Buoy 4 MA121 | ecosystem: Environmental > Aquatic > Freshwater > Lake | place: USA: Lake Erie, Ohio... | reverse complement strand
CATCATACATTATATTATATTACACTATATTTTATTATTATTATATAGGTACATACATATATTAAAGTAGATGTCTAGATCCTGTATATACACAAACACCTCATATATATATATATATATATATATATATACATACATACAAACATATATTGGGGCTGGCGCCTGATACTTAAAAGGAAGAGCTCTTGCTCGCCAAAAAAAAAACCTTGGGCTTGGCGCCCCACACTAAAACGAAGCGCGCGTGCTCGGGCTTGAGAACGGGTGAGAGGGGCAAATTGTACCTGACAGATTTTTTTTTTTGGGTGAGAGGGGCAGATTGTGACAGAAATTTTCAACGGTCAGTGTCCCAGTATATGTAGCTGATAAAGCCACTAGAAAACAGCAATTCAGCATATGTGTGTACGCATGTATGTACATCATACACACGCACACACACAAGCACACACGATTTGTACTTGTTCTCCTCCATGATCTCGCATTCGTCGCTGTAGTATGATGACATGCCCGCCTCGTACACGACACATGTGTAGCGCTTGCCGTCGGCCTTTTTCATGAGCTCCGTGTTCTTGACCTCGACCTTGCCCGCTATCATCTCCTTCTCCAACACCACGGCCAGCCCATCAAACACGTAGAGCATCGGTTCCCCCGCCATCGTGTATCCCTTCTTGTCATCACCATCGCTGCATACTCCGTCTTTGGACACAGTCTTGCCATCTACTGCGTTCATGGCTACACCCCTCGACGTTTTCACGGTGTACTGCCCCGCTGTGGGCCCTGGCAAAGCTCCCGGGAAACCAATAAAAATAGCCTCGCCCGCACCAATATACATGTGTTTGGCCTTGACTGCATTGGACGAGCTCCATGTAACGGTATAATCCACCCTGTCGCCTGTGATGATGGTATCAGCAATGTACGTGCCACTCCCATCCAGACACTTGGCCCCACCGGCAGAGCAAGGAAACCCTTTCTTGTCGTTATTGTTAAACGTCGCCACCGTCTGCCCGTTCATAACAATCTGCAAAGTGTCTGCCGGGTCCCCCCCCGCAACGGCATACGCAGCTAGGTACACGCGCCACTTGCCAGGCGACGACAGGGGCACCGAACCCGCAAGGAAGCCCGTCACACCGTCGCCCAGGCAGACGCCACGATGGGTGGTGTCGTCTTTGACCACGCCCTGCACCGCAGACCGCATACCCCACCAGAGGATGGGCTGTGGAGGAGGCGTCAATCCTGGCGTGATAGCCGGCCGCTCAACCGGCGGCGGCGGCGGCGGCGGCGGCGGCGAGGGCGGGGGCAGTGCAAGTGGCGGAGGGGGGACTCTTATGACGGCCGGCGGCGCTGGGGCTGACGAAACATACTGGCAAAAATTCTTCATGGTCAGTGCTCTAGGACATGTACCCTGTCAAGTCGCTGTATGCTGACTTGAGTTGAGTGAAGTTAGTATGAGCTGTGTCAAATACATTTACCCTGTCAAGTCGCTGTATGCTGACACACACACACACACACACACACACACACACACACACACACACACACACAAATACATATATGACACCCACCGCGGCCGCCTTGCGGCGGAGGGCATCAATATCGCTGGCTATCCTGCCCATGCGGCTACGCGAGGCGGTGATGACGTCAGTGATGTTGTTGTGGTCGGCGATGCGCCTCGTCTCCTCTTCAGCAACAGCCTCGCGCAGCTCTGTGAGCGCGTCCCCGAGCTCGGTGCGCCAATTGCCCACCTGCGTGTCCGCCTCTCGCACCTGCGCATTGCAAAGGGTCAGTATCATAGATAGTTACAATACAAAATATGTACATATACACATACGTACATACTCCACCTGCCTGTCCGCCTCTCGCACCTGCGCAATGCCAAAAGTCATTGTCATAGATATTTACAATACAAAATATGTACATATACACATACGTACATTCTCTCACACACGCATACCTGGGCATTGGCGTATTAACAATACAACATTTGTACATGCACAAATACGTACATACACACGCACGCACATACCTGGGCATTGGCGACGCTGTAGTCGAGACCCTCCTTGGTCTGGACCTCTCCGGCGCGCGCAGCCACTGCTGCCAGGCGGGCCTTGAGCCCAGCGAGGTCCTGTAATGCCCGCACGAGCTGTGCAATGCGGTCCTTGGTCTGCTGAAGACGCTGATCAATGTTGCGGCGGCTGTTGTCGGTGGTCTGCCGCCCGCGCGAGAGCTGGTTCCCGAGCGCGGTGAGCGTCTGCATGACGGTGTTGCCCCACGCCGTGCTTGTGCCGTTGAGATTGTCCAGCGCCCGCCTCGCCTCCGCCATGCGGTCGCTCTCTACCTTCGAAATCTCATCGATCTTGGCCTCGTCTTTGTCGACTTCTGCCTTGGGCTCCTTGTAGCCATTGACCACGCGCTCTTCCATACTGGCAAAGTTCGAAGCCAGGTATTCCATGCGCTGCTGCAGGTCCACTCGCAGGCTGGCAGTGAAGTTTTTGCGCAACTCTGTAGCATCCGCCGCGGCACTTCGCCGGAAGTCCTGCAGATCGGCATTCTGCTGGTTGGTGAGTTCCTGCTGCGCCCCGCGCACCCGCTCCACCATCCGCCGCAATTCCGAGCCGATCCCTGTGGTGTTGGTCTGCAGATTCCTTCGCAACTGCTCCAGACTTTCCTGCAAGCGCTGCAGCTCCAGCTGCTTTGCATCGGTCATCTCCTTCTTCTCCTGGGCGAGGTTCTGGATGGCGGTTTTATCCTGCGAGAAAGCGCTATCGCGGTTGGTTTTGAGTGTGTCTAATACTTTCCCGCCATTTTCCACACCCGCGCCAACGTCCTTGAGCAGCGCCTCCTGCTGGGCGGCGATAGCGCCCGCCAGTGCATCCTGAGACTGCTTGATCATGGCCTCGATCTTGTCCACCACCTCCTTCCGATCCTTCCCCCGCAGCTCCGCTAGGCTGTCGAGGCCCGTGTCGAGGACTTTCTCCACGCCGGTAATATTTTCGTCGAGCTCCGCGGCGCGAGCCCTTTCGCGCCCCGAGAATTCGCGGTAGTTTGCCACCAGCGCTGAGATTTGGCGGGCCTGGACCGCGTCGTCGTTGCTCTGTTTCTCCTCGAGCGTCGCCATGCGCCCCTTGAGGGAGTCCTCGGTGGTCACCGCCTTAGTCTTGACCTCGTTGATGGCAGTTGCGAGCTGGCTCAGGCGCGAGTTGAGCGTCGTGCGCACGGTGTTCATCGATGCCTCAATCGTCGTCACCACCGTGCCATTGAGCTGCTGCAGTCCGGAATCAACGTCCTGTGACACATCGGCCTTGTCGCCAATCTGCAGCGTACCCAGTGCGGCCTGCGCCTCCTCGATCTCGGAGCGCAAGGTGCGGAGGCGGGTCGTTACATTTTTGACCTGCTCGTCGACGTCAACGCCAAGCTGGACGCCCGAGCCCTGCAGCACTCGCACGGCGGAGTTGAGTTTGGCCAGGAGCTCCTCGAAGCCCTTGTTTTCGGCGGTTTCCACCGAGTTCTGCGACGTAGAGAAGGCAGTCTGGGCTGCCGCCAGGCTCTGAGCCATGGTGTTCAACGATGCGCGCACCGTGCCGCGGACCTCGCGGTCCTTCGTGAGCAAGTCTTTGATCTCCTCTTCGTGGAACGCCGCGTTGGCCACACGCTCATCTTTAAGCGCAATCAGTGTTGTGTTAAGCGTCTGCCATTTCGCTACGAGCTGCGCCTCCAGCGCCGCCGTCTGCACCTCGAGCTCCCCGCGCCGCTTGCGCAGCACCTCCTTCATTGCCGCGTCCTGCTCCTGCATCGCCTTGGTGAAGTCTGTCTTGAGAACCGCAAGACCCTGGGCTATTTCGGACCGCACTAGCGCCGCATCCGATGATCCCATCTCCTTGATGTCGGTCGACGTCGAGGTAAGGCGTGCGTCGGTGTCAGCTAAACCAGCGCGAAGCGTCGCCACCGCCTCCTCCGCCGCATTCTGGTTGTCACCCACGGTGCGGAGCATGGATGCCACTTGCGCCTTCACGCTCTCATGTTGTTCGGCCTCCTGCGTCTTTAATGCGTCCAGCAGCGCCTGCAAGCGCGCTGCCTCGGCCGTGGCTGCGGCCTCGTTGGTCTGCAGCACAGACGTCCAGTTGGACACTTGAGCAGCCAGTCCGGCATACAGTCTGTCGTCGGAGGCCTGGCACAAATTCTGGGAAGTCAGTGCCCCTAGTAGATTTACCATATAAAGCTACCATATGGAGGACGTTTGAGAATGCTTGAGAATGCATGCCTTGAGCCCCGCCCTCGAGACAGCTTCCGAGTTGCCGAGCTCCGTCTGCATGTAGGTTGCCACGTCGGCCTTCATGTCAGCCTGCTGCGCCGTGCGCGCCTCGACGTCCTTGGCCAGCACGTCCTTGAGCGCAAGAATCTGCTGGCGGATCGCCTCCATGCGGCGCGTCAAGTAGGTCTTGGTGCTCGCGGCGTCGCGCTCCAGCGTAGCCATCTCATTTTGCCGCAGTGCGTTTTGCCGCAGGAACGTGTCCTTGAGCGCGAGCACCGCCTGCTGCTGCGCGTCGCACGTGCCGTTGATGCTGGCGCCGAGGAGGGTGACGCGTACGCGCATGGCATTGAAGCGCGTCGTCATTTCCTCCTGCGCGTTGAGCTTGTCATTGAGCACAGTATAATGCGCGGTGGCGTTGACTATGTCCAGGTCCCGATACAGCGTGTGGTTGATCGCCTCGATGCTCGAGGACTGCAAGTCGTCTAGCTCCTGCGTGTTTTGTGTCAGACGCGTGTCCGTCTCCGCAAGCTGGTCGCGCAGCTGCTCCACGTCATCCTCCATTTTCTTGGTAGCCTCGTGCACAGACAGCGTCAGAGAATCCAGCCACGCAGCCTGCTCCCTGTTCTCCTTGTGCTGTGCTGCGTGGAGTTGCACCACTGTCGAAGTCAGGTGCTGAAACGACGTGTGGGTCTTGACCGTCTGCGTGGTGATGAGCCGCTCCAAATCCGTCACGGCCTCGTGCAGCTCCTCCCTCATCGACGTCTCCAGAAACTCCATTCGCGCGTCTTCGCGCTGCTGTGTGGCGTTGGCGTTGTTGAAGATCTTGTTGCGCCAGGCAGCCTCGTCCGCGGCACGCAACGACGCGATGCGCGTCATCTCGGACGCGAGCATAGCTTTGGTTTGGGCGAGACCAGAGAGAAGGACGTTGATCTTGCCATCCAGGTACGTCTCGCCCGCGCCGATGGCATTCTCCTGCAGAAATTCTAAAAGGGTCAGTGTCCTAGTATTTTGACAATAAACTATAAACAGTATTTTGACAATAAACTATATTGTTTTTAATAAACTATAAACAGTATTTTGACAATAATAAACTATATTGTTTATAAACATATTATTTTTTGCAGAGTATTTTGACAAAAAAACTATAAACATAATGCCCAAGGCTATTTATGATACAAGTCTATTTATGATACAAATGTATCAAGGTAGACTAAAGTACTGAGCCCAGCACCAGTACAAGAGAGTACTTTTGAGAATTTGCGCCTGGCCCGTGAGGCGCGTCGACGAGTGTTGATCCATGTCATCCTGGTCCACTCTTTCGTACCCGAGATCGCTTGACACCTGCTCCTCCTCGGCGCCAGACATGGACTTGAGGATATTCAAGTCCGTTCTCAGCTTCTGGACGTCACTGTTTAGCTTCTCCCGCAATCTCGAGTGTTCGCTGCTGATGTCTGCCTCGAGCTTGGTCTTAAGCTACACAAATTCTCAAAAGTCAGCGCCCTAGAATATTCACTATATGAAACTCACAATAGGAAGGACTTTTGAACATGTGTGCCGTCGCCAGCCCTTGCGCCACGCGCGCCGCCACATCCTTGTGGTCATCCGTCCGGACCTTCGCGAGCTCGTTCTGCAGCACGGCAAGCGCCTGCTTGTTATCATCGAGCTTCGCGTCGAGCGCCACCATCTCCGTGTCGACACCGCCCTTGGTCTCCGAGAGATTCGCCGTCAATTCCCCAATCTCCAGCTCCTGCAGGCGGTTATTCTCCGCTTGCTCGCGCTCAAACTGCGCCTCTAACGCCACCAGCACCTCATAGCGCTGCCGCGCCGTCACGTTCACCTCGTCTACCGCCGTGTGCCCCTCCTTCTCAGCGGCGTCGAGGCGCACATGGAAGGCAGTCCAGTCGCGCGCGATGCGCGCTGCAAGCAAGGCATCCTCCTTGCTGATGAGTTCGTCAATCTGGGCATTGAGCTGCGAGAAGTCGCCGTTGCGCTGTGCAGCCATGCGCGCCTTCCACTCGTCCAAGTCCAACTGCGTGGCGACGTAGGACGCATTCTCCCCGTCAATCGTCGTCTGCATCCAGGCGCGTGCGGCCTCGGCCTCGGCTTTAAGCCGCGTGGCATTGCTGTCGATCTGCCCGAGGAGAGACGCCTTGTTGGCCGCCGACTGTGCGCGCAGGGTCTGCGAGGCCATGTCGAGATTCTTAAACAGCTGCGCCAGGCGCGCATCATCGTTGTCCAGGCGCTGAAACGCCAGCGTCTTGTTCCCCTCATAGTCCTTGCGCAGCGCCGCGATCGCGGCGGCCTGCTCGGCGTTGTTGCGGTCCTGGTCCGCTATCATCACATCCACCTGCTGGTTCAGATTGGCGGCGCGCGCCGTGAGGTTCCCGCGCAGCCACGTGATCCTGTTTCGAACCTCCTCCATGGCGGCCCGCAGCATCTCGTGGATTTCCGCGCGCTCCGTGTCGAGCGCGGTGTGCGCCTCGCCCCGCAGCGTAGACACATCAGTGTCCGTCTTGGCGATGATGGCCTTGTGCTCCACGTCCTGCCGCACTATGTGCGCATCCAACCGCTGCGTACCATTGACCCAGTGCCCCATTTCCCGCTTATCGAGTACGTCCAGCCCGCCACTGACCCCTGCCAGCGCCTGCTCGAGCGCCGCGTCGCCGCTCGTCATCGCCGCCTTTACGCCCTCGGCGAACGCCTGCGTGGTGTCCGACTGCGCGTCCACAATGGCGTGCAGTGCCGCGATTTTCGCCTTCATCTGTGCCACTTTTTCGGCGATGAGCACCAGTGCTGTTTGGCTGTCCTCCTCCTGCGTGCTCGACAGCGCGGTGGTGCGCGCGTTAACATCCTCCAAGCTGTTATCCGTGTAGTTTTTCATCTGCATGGCCACGCTCACGAGGTCGCGGGTGAGGTTCGCCATGTAATTGCGGTGCTGTGTGTGCATCTCCTCCTGGAGCGCATGAATGTCCAGGACCTCGCGCCCCATTGTCTTTCGGAAAAGTTCAAAGAGCTATAACAAAGCTCATAAGTCAGTGACTTGCAGGGTTTAGGGTTTAGGGTTTAGGGTTTAGGGTTTAGGATTACTTGCGGCTGACAACAATCAGGAAGGTTCCGAGATAGAAGAAAGTCCAATATATTATGGCAAATCCTACCTGGCGCTGTTCATCGGCCTTGGCCTTGTGCTCCTGGTGGTGCGAGTGCTCGCGCAGCTCCAGCTCGGCCAGCGCTTTCATCGTCTTCCATAGCTCCTGCCGCACCTCATCTTCACTCCACGTCTTGTACATTCCGTCTTGCATTTGCTTCTCGCACTCGGACGGGTCCGCAAACACGGAACAGTACGGATTCTGCTGAGGGCTTTTTTCTGCGTCAATCATATCCGGCTCGCCCTCCATCGCGTCTGCGTTAGACAGCACGCTCCGTCGCAGCCCCCCCCCGTGCCCACCCTTGCCCATCATGCCGCTCCACTCTGAGCTGGCAGCTAGGCAGAGTGCCGCCACCACAAGCGCGACGCCTCCTGCTTGCTGCCATCTCCGCCGCCGCCCTGCGGTTGTCAATGGTTCGCCCAGGTCAGTCACACGCCACGTCGTCGGGCGTGGGGCCGAGGAGCGGCACGCCCAGGGACACGCACCGGGCACCCTCGGGCTGGCAGCCGAGGCGAGCGAGCATACGCAGACCCGCGACAGGACAGGACAAGAACTCACGGTGCAGAAGCTCTTGCGCCCGCTCCGCTGCCGGCTCGAGCGCCCCGTAGCTGCCGCCCGCCTGCCCACCGTCCCGTGGCTGTGGCCGGAATCCGCTCGAGCTCACAGCATGGCAGTCAGCGGCATCATCCGCTCGCCGGCTGGCCGTGGCCATGGCGCCCGGTGAGGCCAGAGTGCCTTCGCCGCTCGAACCTTGCCGCTCGAAACTTTTCACCTTAATGTTGCCATGCTCGCGATCGGCTATTCTGGGATTCGACGGGAAAGGGTTCGTGCGTCATGCGGATTCCGTTGACCGTGCCAACACAGATCCTGTGGAACCTTGCAAGGATTTTCAAAGAGGGACTCGTGACACGCGTGTGCAGCTGTCCTGCGAGCGCAGGCCACTGCCAGCAGGTGCGCTGGGCAGCGCCGATCCCGGCTGGAACTGCGCTGCAGATCGAAAACCGCCGCGGTTCGGGCGTCACCTCTTTTCACATGCCCCTTTCCCCTCCGATGCAAGCGGCGTTCCCGCCGGGGTTCGCGGCCGCGAGGACCCCCCCGTCGGTGAAGCGGCGGCGGGAGCCCGAGGAGCTGGAGCTTGAGGAGTCGCGTTGCGGTCGATATCGGCCCGCGGGCCTCGATGCGCGCGTGTCCTCGGTCGTGCTCCCCGCGCTCGGGTGCATTCGCGCGCTCGCTGTCGGCTCCGACGGCACCGTCTTTGCATGCACAGACTCGGCTCTGTATGCGATGCCGCCTGCTGGCCAGATCTCGATGATCGCGGGCTCCCGCAGCGAGATGGGGCACCGGGACGGTACGCATTCTCAAAAGTCAAAGCGCCATAGTGACTTTATATGGTCAATACAGCAGGGCACTGACTTTAGAGCATTTGCTCCAGGCCTGGGGCCCGAGGCGCGCTTCAACAAGCCCTGTGGCCTCGCGGTGCACACCGACGGCAGCCTCGTTGTGGCCGACACCTTCAACCACTGCCTGCGCCGTGTCACGGCCGACGGCGCTGTCTCCACCTTTGCAGGCTCTGGCGTGGGCGGGCTCGCCGACGCCATGGGCACGGCTGCGCGCTTCCAGCACCCGTGGGGCCTCACGATCGATGCACAGGGTATCATTTACGTGAGCGATCACGGCAATCACTGTATCCGCAGGGTGACGCCCGCAGACGGTGCCGTCATCACCATCTCCGGGAGCCGGACGGGCCAGAGGGGCCTAGCCGACGGCGACACGGCGGCGGCACGGTTTAATGAGCCGTCTGGACTGGCGCTCGACATGCACGGATTGCTCGTTGTCGCCGACACGGGCAACAGTTGCGTGCGGCGGGTGATGCCTGTTGATGGGCGCGTGATGACGGTGGCAGGCAGTCTGGCGGGGGGCGACCATGGTGAGGGCTTTGCTGACGGCGTGGGTTCCCACGCCCATTTTCGATACCCCTTTGGGGTCGCGGTGGATCGAAACAATGCCATAATCGTCGCCGACGGACACAACCACAGGTACAGAGAGAGAAAGCGAGAGAGAGAGAGAGGCTGCGCATGTGTTTTACACACACACCCAACCACAGGCTACGCATGATAGCCCCCTCATATGACATGTATCCTCCTCCTCATATGACATGTATCCTCCTCCTCATATGACACAGGCTACGCATGATAGCCCCCGAGGGCCTCGTGACGACTTTGGCGGGAAACTCTGAAAAGGGCAAGGCAGATGGACCGGGATCAACGGCGCGTTTCAACATCCCTTGGCAAGCTCTCAAAAGTCCGCACACAGTAGGTCTCTTTTGCCCCTATAGTAGGTCTCTTTTGACGCTTGCATGGTCTACACAGGCTCCTGGCCAAGGATGAGCGTGGGCGCCTGCTCGTCGCTGAACTTGGGAATGCATGCTGTGTGCGCATAGTTGAGCATTAGACACACGTTAGACACACGATGGGCCCTTGCTGGGTATTGGGTATGACCGGGTAAAAGGGGGGGAGGGGGGGGGATCGGTATGGCACAGGGTTGTAACATACGTGAACGTGGTCATGTTAACGCTGGTTTTGACACTGTACTAGGTCTCTTTTGACACTGTACTAGGTCTCTTTTGACACATACGTGAACGTGGTCATGTGAACGCTGGCTGCGAACACCGTTTCGCTGAACGTTGAAAGACGTTCACGTTCACCATGTCGAACACCAGGGCTGCGGTATAGTGAGGCACCAAGCTGGGTGGCC
>Ga0315905_10008942_pt1 | contig 10147 bp, 10 predicted proteins | sample LakEriMetagenome_5_FD_203522 | JGI IMG/M metagenome (GOLD analysis project Ga0315905, IMG submission 203522) | Freshwater fungal communities from buoy surface, Lake Erie, Ohio, United States - Buoy 4 MA121 | ecosystem: Environmental > Aquatic > Freshwater > Lake | place: USA: Lake Erie, Ohio... | reverse complement strand
TGTGGTCTACTTTGATATTGTTATCAATAAAGCTATGCAGTACATTGTTGCTATCTTGTCCACCGCTATAGTGCAGTATAACATAGTCATAACTGTCCCGTAATTGTTGTGCTCTGATTCTATATAACTGTTTTAATGAGACTTCAATAGGCGTAGACCAATTAATTTTAGAATAAACACTATCATTGAATACCCAGCGAACTTCAAAGCTATTCTTAGTAGCGTAAGTTACAGCCTCAGTCTTATTATAGAACTTCTTCCACCCAACAAGATAGTAACCCTTCTTATCGAGGTCTAGTGTTACCATAATGAATCACTTTGATAGTACTGTTATCAGTTGTATATCTGCGCCACGGGTCAACTACAATACTATTATCTTGAATTATACAATATAATTGTTGTGCTTTTTCAATATCAGCATAATCATATGTAATTTCTGCACAATGTGCTAATAATATAACTCCATGCACGTGTGGGGGGTTATTTGTCTCAGCTAATGGATCAATATAATGTACAATATGTCCCATTTCTTTTACGTAATGTCCTATTAACGTACTATAGCTTCCATCAATATAGCTAACGTTGGGTTTAAATGATTTACCATGAATCCATATGGACAATCCATGTAACTCGGCTTCGGTAACTAATCTTTTAGCAATGTTCTTAGCTTGTATTTCACGGGCACCCATGATTGAATCAAACAAGTCATATCCTAACCCCAAGCTCTGAGCCATGTAACGCAGTGCAATGTTATCTCTAGGGTGACAACCACCTGCATCTCCCATACCCGCTGTCATGTATTTAGGTCCCATGATACGCATAGTTGATTTGGCTAGTGCATCAGTAACAACATCAACGTTGATATTACCTTGTTTCTCTGCAACATCTTGTATCATGTTGACTAAACCAATCTTTGTACTGATAAATGTATTGTAAAACACTTTAATACATTCACATTCATCCCATGTACCAATGACTGTGCGCGGATTATTCTCCATGATAGTGTCGTAAAAGTCAGTCAGCATCTTGGCATCACCTGTTGTGCTACCGTCTTCTGTGCCAATCATGACCATTTCTGGATTAACCATGTCCCATTTAACACTGCCCATAGCAATTAAGTATGGATTATAGATAAATCGTGTATTAGTGATTAGTGGAACGAACTCTCTGCGTGTAGTACCGGGCAATACAGTACTAATAAGAACCAATAACTGATCCTTAGTCATGTATTTGTTAGCTTCAGTGATGCACTCTTTGACAATAGTATAGTCAAAGTCTTTGGGTGCTAAGTGTGCTGATGGGAGTGATCCATCATACTCTTTACTATGTGGAGTGGGTACTGCGATGAACACAATGTCTTGTCCCTCCACTACATCTTTGATTGTAGGTACAACACATATAGTGTCACTACTTCTAGGTTCCACATCGTATCCGCATACTTTATGTTTTGTAGCCATTACTTCGGCTGCATCCATACCCAATTTACCTAAGCCAATAAATCCAATATCCATATACACCTCTCAATGAGATATTTATGTACTAGACTTTTTGATGTTATATTTCGCTAGGATAGGAGGGGTTTTAGCCTGTAAAATCTCTAATGAATCAGTAGGATTATACACCGCCGTTAATTCACGTTGAAGTTCAGTAAACAATTGTTTAGTACTGTCTTTTAATTTATATCCTATTTTAGGATAGATTGTGTTCTCTACATAGCTTAAATGACACAATACATCGGGATGGGGGTCATTACATCTGCCGTTGAATCTACTATTCTTGTGCTCGGTTAAACTAAAACATTCAGGCATAGTTAGATGCTGGCGATAGAATCTACTTGTAGGGTCGCCCAGATTCACAAACTTGTTGATTAGTTTGTCTATGAACGGAGTAATGTCTGAATTGTTAGTGATGCTAGGAAATACTGTCATTGACCCTTGATACTTGATAATATCTTTATATGCTTTACTTGTCATGTGTATCGCAGTAGAGTTTTTAACAACATCATTTTCCCATGACCAATACTTATTAATAAAATGGTCATCGTAGAAATGATTATTGAATACGCTTCCACCACTCTGCCAACTATCACACATGAACCTATCTTCACGGCTCCAGCTAGACCACAATACAATCATCATGTCATCGGGTGTTAGTCTATGCTTCATGTCAGCTTCTACTATGCGTGACTGTATACCTACGTTACCGAGCCCGGACAGTCCCCAATTCTGATATTCTATGTCTAAGTCTGTGGCAATGATATCTGCCCATGTAGGCCAGAAGAAATTTGTGTATGAACAACCGAATGTGAATAAACGCATATTCATTTACTTAACTCCGATAGATTTATATATTCCTTGATATACTATTTAAAGGAATTTTGTGTCAATAAAATTAATTATAATTGTTTAGGCCACGGTGAGTTGTAAGTTAATTCTTCTGTAAATCTAGCCTTCATTACGAGTCTTTCGTGATGTTCCATGAAACCTATAGTTTCATTTGACCAAACAATGCTAGGGAATACTTTGCTAATAAATTCAAAATGCGTTTTTGGTGAAGGATGATAGTCATAATTTTGACCTCCTGGTACATCGTGTCGTATTGGAATTCTTGGCCATTTACCGTTACACCCTAAATTTAACATATCGTGTTTTATCATATCAATGATAGGCTTGTATAACTCAAACACATCTGCATAAACATCTTTTGATTTATTCGAATCACTGATTATTGTTTCGAATGGTTGCATGACAAGCATATGATATTCTGCCTTAGATATTTGTAGCAAACAATTGGCAAGAGAAATTTGTGCCATATCTCTAATCAAAGATCCCCTATCATCTACGTAATTCATAATAAATTTTTTGTCATAATATGTCTGCGTATATATATTTCCTGGACAGACCCACCGATCAATTATATATCGATCTTCTCTGGTACATGTACTCCACATGACTATAACCAAATCATCTTCATTAAATTTATATCTTTGATTAGCTTCTGCTATTTGACTACTGATATATAAATTACCACCGCCGGGGCTGCCTGCATTGATATAGTTGGGAATTTCTTGACCAATCATGTCAGCCCATGTTGGCCAGCCATAACGAGTCATACTACATCCAAATGCAAAAAATCGTTTATATTTTTTAAGATCCATACGGAACCCTGTCATTCAACATAACACGTAGTTTGTATGTCCAATGAGTCTGCATCAACATATCATAGTTATGATTTAACACATCTTCCATTTCAATGTACATATCAAGCCATTCTTTTTTAGTTTTATTATTTAATTCTAGCAATAATTTACATATTGTCTCTAGTCGTAATGTGTTATTATCTACCTGATCGTAACTTTCATCAAACCATCTATCAAATGTTTTAAATCCCTGATCCTTTAATGCCCTAATACTTCCGGGAGCTCCAACAAGTATGAAAGGCTGTCTAGCTCTCATTGGTTTAAATATCTTCTCGCTAAAAAACATAGCTTCATCCTGATAATCAGTGCAAAAAGTTTCAGTAATAACATTGATATATGTTTGCAAGTACAAATCTTTAAAGAAATGTTGTGCTTTATTGATTTGAAATTGGTTAGTATCTAGTACTAAAGGAAGTTTACCGTATATGTTAGTAATATTTTCAGCCTCAAATGCAGGATGATCGGTAAATTCGTCTGTTTTAAAAATATTTTTCCAGTGGTGTGGGTACACATCATGACTAATTTTATACCCATCAACTAAATTATAGTAATTTAACATTGCACTTAGTGCAACTCTATGTCCTCTGATAACTCTATTTAAACAGTTGTATAAAGTAATGGCGTTGTTCTGCTTGTATGCTAGGTGCTCTTCCAAAGTGATAGTGTTATTAATAGGGCCGAAAAAGCCAGTGGTCTGAGTTGCGGCTGCAAAAAAGTTACATGACACTACAACCATTCTATTGTTTTCAGAAATATTATTTGCCGAGCACCACTGCGCATGTGCTTGTTCTTCTAGTAGATTGGATGTAGTATAGATAAACTGTTCGGGCGGTAAATTAAACTTTTTAAAATTATTATAAAAATGATCGTATAAATTGATATATTTGGTAGCTAATGGAAATGCTTCTAATGATTGGTCATAGTGAACCATGGCTGTCTTGTTTCTAATACGGTCCATTAATTTCGTCGGTAGCATTTCAACTACATTTTCATATACAGTGTTATCTTTATAGGACGTTTGAATAAAGCCGGACCAAAAGTCTGCTCCGTGATTAGTTCCAATTTGATATATTATAAACCGATCATCATTCATCATGTCTACCACAGTGTTGATGGGAACTTGAATTGAAGACGATTCGTCTTTTAGGTTGACTCTTATCCACGGGCTACTGTCTCTAAAACGAGGAACTGTGCTTGACCAAATATTAGTGGCCATGCCCTCATTTACGACCGTGGATAATATAATTTTATTCGACATACACTCCGCTTTCGTAATGTTTTATTCCCTCTTGTTTTAACGGTTGTATAGTGTACACTGTATTCAATTTAATATTATCATACCAGTCTTTTAATTCAGGAAACGTTTCCGTAAAGTTTTTACCCCGGCGTTTGTCATACTGAGTGTAAAAACTTTTGAAATCATGGTGCAATAATTTTTTATCATCTTCCACGTTTTGATGACCCTTTTCAACTACATCCAAATAATCAATTAATCGTTGAATTTGTGCTCTTTCAGAATCAATGATAACAGTTTCATGTAGATGATTATCATACCATATTTGTAATTTGTTTTTCAAATCAATTTTGACATCATCGGGTAATGCTAACGGACTCATAAATCCCGGCCATCTTAATATATTAAGGTCTACCATTGGCTTATTATGCCCATACTTCTTTTTCAATATCAGCATATCATCTAAGAAATCAGTGATAGTAAACAAACACACACTGGTAATAGTCATCATTATACACACCGTTCTGAACTTAGCATTTTCTATAAAGGTAACTAAGTTGCTTCTCCACAAATCATAGTCCATCCCATCACGAATATATTCTGCATGTTTTCCGTAACTTTCATTACTAGTATACAAATCAAATTCTTTAATAGGTAATGTATGTGTTATACTGATTAGTTTTTCTAGTGCTTTGTCGGAACATCCTAAATTACTGTTTACTGCAAATCTCATTTTACGTGAATCAGATTGATGCAATGTATCTACAAATCTCCAAAAGTTTTGACTTACTGTTGCCTCGCCACCTGTAATTCGTAGTTCTTCTAGTGAATTTGCTAGTTCAGGATACCATTTTAAAAATGCATCTACGTATGGATTATCATCTAAATGTTTTCCGTTTGAGTCTGCCCAGCTTCCGTCTGACTGATATGCTCCACCACCAGAACTAGGGCTTAAGAAGTTTTGATACGCACCGTTATCTTCTAAATCTTTAGCCCATGATGTACTATATGCCGCATTGCAATAACTACAAGAGAAATTACATTTTCTATCGAAACTAATTTCCAAAGTCTTTAGATTAACATCACTGTCCCATGGCATGTCTTTTATTTTGTTAATGTCTTCTAATTTATAGATTTGACTTTTATAAATTCTATCACTTGCATTATCTCTGCCTATGCCTTCAATTTTCCAGCAATATGAACACTCAGCAGGCTTCACGCCTTCTAGCATCATCTTACGCATCAATTTTTTATGATCCGTATTGTGAATTGCAGATGGATTAAGTTTGATTTGCTCTTGGTCTATAGGGTGAGGTAGAGGCAAGTGACAAGATCCGGTATATCCATGACCCAAATGTATACTGGCATTGTACCATTTGGCTGCACAAAAACTAGGGCTGATGGAATTTAAGTTCTTATCTCGCCACTCTATTAAATTGTTTGACATCTGTTGTGACTTTCTTTACTTTTGTTGAATAGTTCTTCGTACTCCGGGAACGTGTTTAAAAAATTGATATTTTTGCGTTCTTCATACTGTATCGTGTACAGATAAAAATCACTACGCAGTTTATCCATTTGTTCTGGATTACGTTCTAACTTAATCATTTCATCCTTGACAACGTTATATAGACGCTCGAATCTGTTTACTTCATAGTCAAAGAAACCTTTCCCGCACAAGGGAGGCCAGTGCATTTGATGAATATTTCTATACATATGAGTAACTGCATCTTCTACATAGTGTAGATTTTCAGTACCTGCTACCCATGGCGCTAAAAAATGAGGCCATCTTATATAAGGTACATCTAATGATACTGGATTCTTACGATGAGGTTGTGCAGTGTACTTCCACTTCATGTCAATTATATCATCCATGAATAGTTTAAATTTAGGCAAACTTAAAATATTATACGCAGCCATAACAGTCAAATGACTGTCCGGTACTTCAGATAATACTCTATGACAATTCTTTAACCATGACTCATAGTTAAGACCAAAACGTATATACTCGGCTTGCTCGCCGTGACTTTCATTACTAGTATAAACTTTAAACAACCTAACTGCTTTCATCTCTTGAATGATTTTTATTTTATTAATGAACTTATCAAATAACTCGCCAGGTACATCTAAGTTACTGTTGATGTTGAATTCCATTTGAGGCTGGGGATTTTCAATCAAAAAATCTAGAATCTTAAAGGTGTTTTTACTTAGTAGTGGCTCTCCACCTGTAATTCTGAATGTTTGAAGATTATGTACAATATCAGGGAACCATTGCCAGAATGCATCAATGTAGGGATTTTCTTGATTAGCGGGTATTGGCAACTGCCCAATCTGCTTCAACCAATCTAAACTATGTAAATCTTGACTTAACTTGTATGGACCATGTCGTTCTATTTCTTGACGCCATGTACTTGAATAACTAGGAGAGCAATACATACATTTAAGATTGCATGTGGTATCAAAGTCTACTTCTAAGTATGTAGGGTTAGCATCTGCGTCCCATGGCATGGCTGCAATCGAATTGATATATGGCTTGGCCCATGGCTCAGAACTCTTTGTTATTCTGTCACTATACACGACAGTATCACCTTGTTTTGAATCTTCTGCACGCCAGCAATAGTCACACTCGCTTGGACGTTTGCCCTCAAGCATTAACTTTCGTTGCTCTTTCTTAAAGCTAGTGTTATGTAATGCACTAGGTGAAATCTTTATTTCTTCTATAGGAATCTTGTGGGCAGAAGGATGATGGCAACTATGAGTTAACCCTGTACTTAGATGCACAGTAACTTGATTCCATTTGGCTACACAAAAACTGGGACTTACTTTATCAAGTTCCTGAGTTGTGTCCGAGAATATTTGATTGTGATCCATTACCAACCTTCTATGTTTCTAATTACATCCATCTCTCTAATAAGAGGACCTAGGTTATACTTGTCGCTGTTGTAGTGACGCTTAAAGAACTTGCTTTGTTCACTGTCAAAATGATTCATGGGTAGCCCCAATTTGTCATGCAATTCGTTTCCAAGCAAGGTTGATTCACGATCAGGATTTCTATTCTCATGTTCTTCCCATAGTACTGTGTAGTTATCAAACCATTGCACGTTAGCAGAATCCCATTGTGTTAACATGGTCATATACGTACCAAGTCGTGCACCATATATAGCCCAATCTCCGTTCTCTACATCACGCCCGATGTTGTGCCAGATAGTTAAGTTGTTCATGTTACGATTAGCTACGCTGTCTTTAAATTCCTCTGCAGAGGGTTTTACTCCGTTAACTAAACACATCTTAACACCTTCACGAAAGCCAGCACGCCATGCTTGAAAACTTGTCATGTTAGGGTAAGTCGTTGAATAACAATCATGCATAGACCAGTATAAGTTGTCACTGCTATCTAAACAGAAGTCAACAGTGGTAGTATTGTTTCCATCACTATGTTCGTGGGTTTTCATATTCATTACGTAACTCTTGGTCCACGAACTCATGCCGCCATTACCATAACGTAATCCGTTGATGCTGTTAATTGCTTTCCAACGATACTGTGCTAGTTCATAGTGTTTGTCTTTACCGGTAAAGTCTAGTTGCATGTTGAAGAAAGATTCATTGGGCATGTTGTCCCCGTCAATCAATATGAAACGTTCTGTAGTAGATGCTTCAGCGGCTGCTTTGTGTGCGGCATCACTTCCTTTGACACCATCAACACGTACTGCCCATGGCACCATGTTTTTAATCTTAACCCAAAATTCTTCTTTTTGTGGTTCATCATAGCTTAGATACACACAATCTAAATCTGCAATGTCAACTATATTTGTACTCATATTTTTTTAATTCCCAATGTATTACTTCACCGTCGTATTCATCTGATACTAGTATTGTTACATCTTCACTTGCACATCTAGTACCTGAATCAGACTTAGATAATAATGAGAGAAACACTTCTAATGCAGGTTTAACTAACTTACCGTCAACTACGATGAGGTCCGGTCTGCCTTCAGCAAATACTTGAGCATCAATTACAAGATAGTTGCCCGGTGGCTTATCGCAAGTGTATGTTATTATACTACCTTTGTCATCATAATACAACCTAAATTCAGTTGGTTCTGGTGGAACATATTCCCAGAACATTTCATCTGTGTTATCGGTCATGCTAATACCTCATTAAATGATTTAATATGATAGTGAAATGGGTGTCTCTGTATGATAGTGTTAACTTTTAACACGTTCTTGTGATACTCTGTTATCAGTTCAGTTGTCCAATCTTCGGTTAATAACCCGTTGATATGTTGCTTCATATGCACCATGCTCATTTGGGTGAACGTGGGGAGTGTTGTCTGTTCTACACCCATCAAGTGTGAAGCAATGCTATATACCCAATCAGTAGATGCAGGTTCGTTAACGTCACATTTTAAGATTTTCTTGTACTCTTCCCAGTTACTAAAGATTTCCTTAACTAAGTTAAAGAAATGTTCTGCTGTATCAGATTTCTTAAAGTAAGTTATAGCATTATAAATGTTTGGTAGATTGTTATCAGTAATGAACTTGCGGTATGCCATAACATCTGAGATTTCCCCCTTAAAATTACGTATCGTAGTACATAGTACCAGATCACGTTCTTGTAATACATCCCACCAGTAACTTATATCTGCGGGTATAACCATATCCGCTTCTAGTTTTATTGTATACTCGTAGGGGGTGGCATTGTATGCCTGCCAGTCATTAGCAAACCCTTCAAGTTTTAATGGAAGATCAGTTATGATAGTTACGTTAGCATCAGGCATTACTTGCTTGATGCTTTTCTCTAATACTTTGGCACATTTTACATAGTCAGTTGTTTCAGTATTTTGTGCCATGATAACAAAACCCTTATTCATTTACTAACTCCATAAAGTTTTCTTTGTTCATCATATGAAAATCCATGTCTGAAACCGTACAGTATTCTTTACGTATCTTTCCACGTTGCCAGTTGTCGTATATTACTGTGTAAGCAGTGTCGGTATCTTTATGAACAATTGTGTTCTTACCTACATGAACTAGATTCCACGGGATATAGTGTTTACAGTCTTCTGTTTGACCACATACAATACGTAATGCAATTGTAAGAGAGAAATCATTCCTATAGTTACCCACTGTCATGTTATATAATTGTGTGTAATGGTTATAATTCTTCTGAATCATTTCCATACATTCAAAAATTTGCTTGGTCTTTTTAGTCTTTTTAAAATAGATTACTGTAGCCCAAAGAGTAGGGTAAGTATGTTCGCTGATTAACTCCTGACCATGCAAAGTATTCATTAAAAAGCTAGTACGATTATGACACATAAAGTCATCGTATAACTCAAAGGGTTTTAGTAATGTATCGCTATTGATTAGATAATCCGTGTCTAGTAATAGTGTTTCATCATAGGGAGATAGTGTGTATGCTTGAAAGCGACCCTTGTTTATCCAAACTTCATTGGATGCATTGAGATTGTTCCTATCAGCTTCTACTATAATAACATTGTCAAATTGGTAGGTATACTTTGACAAATCTGTAGTTTTGTCAGTAACAACAGTAACCGGTAGATTTAAAAACTTGTTTGCACGTTTAGCGGTAGCAACTGCCATGGAGTAGTAATCAACTTTGTCATTATTAAAAGCAAATAACAGTACTCCTCTTGTCATCGTTTTTTCTCTAATGATGCCCATTCAGAATGCCATTGATCCATAACATTGTGATA
>Ga0315905_10008940_pt1 | contig 10147 bp, 9 predicted proteins | sample LakEriMetagenome_5_FD_203522 | JGI IMG/M metagenome (GOLD analysis project Ga0315905, IMG submission 203522) | Freshwater fungal communities from buoy surface, Lake Erie, Ohio, United States - Buoy 4 MA121 | ecosystem: Environmental > Aquatic > Freshwater > Lake | place: USA: Lake Erie, Ohio... | reverse complement strand
GCCAGCACGTTGAGACGCCCGCGGTGCGCCATGCCGTAGATAATCTCGCGCACGCCCAATTGGCCGCCATACTTGATCACCGCTTCCAGCGCGGGAATCATCGATTCGCCGCCGTCCAGCCCGAAGCGCTTGGTGCCGACATACTTCTTGCCGAGAAACTTCTCGTACTGTTCGCCGCGGATCACCGCCGCCAGGATCGCCTTCTTGCCGTTGGGGGTGAAGTCGATGTTCTTGTCGCCGCCCTCGATCCGGTCCTGGAGGAATTTGCGCTCCTCCACGTCCGAGATGTGCATGTATTCAAGGCCGACTTTGCCGCAGTAGTTCTTCTGCAGCACCGCCACGATCTCGCGCGGGGTCGCCCACAGCATGCCGAGTACGCCGCCGACAAAGACCTTCTTGTCGAGGTCCGGGCCCACAAAGCCGTGATATTCGGGTGTGATGTCCGCCGGCAGCTCCTGCCGCGCGAGGCCCAGCGGATCGAGGTCCGCCGCCAGGTGACCGCGCACGCGATAGGTGCGCACCAGCATCATCGCGCGGATCGAGGCGCCTACCGCCGCTTCCAGCGCGGCTTCATCCAGCGGCGCGCCAGCGGCCTTGGCAGCCTTGGCGATTTCCACCTTCAGCGCCATCGGATCGAGCGCGCGGGTGAGGTCGTCGCCCGCAGTGGGGTCGTTCACCGGCCAGCGCGGCGAGCCCCAGGAAGGCCCCGCCTGCGGACCCTCCTGCAACGGATCCACATCGAACGCGTGCTCTTCGTAACCCATATCTCACTCCTCTTGCCCCCGGGGAGGGTGGGGCTTCGGACCATCCGGTGCGGGTTGCATCGCGCCGGTCACTTTCCACCGGGCGCGTGCACCGCCCGCAATGCTAACCATGCAAACCCGCATGAACGCCGGGTCTACCCGTGACCCTGCAAAGGGAGCGCACTCCCGGAGCCACGTAAAATCTCGTAGCTGAACGGGGCGCGAACCTGCTGCGGGCAGGCATCCCACGCCCCGCAGCTTCATCAGGCGAGCGAGGGGTCGATCCCCTTGCACGCCACCAGCAGTTCCTTCACCGCATCGACCGAGACTTGCAGACCGGCCTTGTCGGCCTCGTCCAGTTCGATCTCGATGATCTTCTCCACGCCATTCGCGCCGATCATCACGGGCACGCCCACATAAAGGCCGTCCACGCCGTACTGGCCATCGACATAGGCCGCGCAAGGCAGGATGCGCTTCTGGTCGTTGAGATAGGCCTCGGCCATCGCAATGCCCGAAGTGGCAGGCGCATAGAATGCCGAGCCGGTCTTGAGCAGGGCCACGATCTCGCCGCCGCCGCTGCGCGTGCGCTGGACGATCGCGTCGATGCGCTCCTGCGTGGAAAGGCCCATCTTGACGAGGTCGGGCACCGGGATGCCGTTGACGGTCGAATAGCGCGTCACCGGAACCATGGTGTCACCGTGGCCGCCGAGCACGAAAGTGTTCACGTCCTTGACCGAAACCTGGAATTCATCGGCGATGAAGTGGCTGAAGCGCGCCGAATCCAGCACGCCTGCCATGCCGACAACCTTGTTGTGCGGCAGGCCCGAAAACTCGCGCAGTGCCCAGACCATCGCGTCAAGCGGGTTGGTGATGCAGATCACGAAAGCGTCCGGGGCGTTGTTCTTGATGCCCTCGCCCACGGCCTTCATCACCTTGAGGTTGATGCCGAGCAGGTCGTCGCGGCTCATGCCCGGCTTGCGCGCAACACCGGCGGTGACGATGATCACGTCCGCGCCCGCGATGTCCGCATAATCGTTGCTGCCGGTGATCTTCGCGTCAAAACCTTCGATCGGCCCGCACTGCGAAAGATCGAGCGCCTTGCCCTGCGGCACGCCCTCGACCACGTCGAACAGCACGATGTCGCCGAGTTCCTTCTGTGCCGCGAGGTGCGCGAGCGTACCGCCGATGTTGCCGGCGCCGATCAGCGCGATTTTCTTGCGAGCCATGCCTTTGCATTCCTTTCCCGGATACGCGGGACACGCGGCCATGCTTGGCCGCCCGAGAGCTACCGCCATAAGGGCCTCCCGCGTCCCGCATGACGGGAAGGAATCCAAGCGGATAGGAGCGACCTAAGCCTGCCGGATGGTGATTGCAAGGCGCAAAAACCCGCATCTCGCGGGTTTTTGCGATAACAGTTCGCAATAGCAATAAGTCGCGCAGGCGCCTCAGCGCTGCGGCACGGCCCGCGCCTGGCAGGCCCGCGCGAGTGGCCCGTCGAGCATCGCGCAGACCGTGATCCACCATTCGGCGGCCGCGCTGTCGCCGCCCGCCGAGGCGATGTCCGCGGCCTCGCAGGCACGCTGCGCCGCCGAGAGGCCATGCGCGGCAAACAGCCGCAGTGCTGCCGCCAGCAAGGCCTCCTCGTGGGCCTCCGTATCGTTTGCGCTCTGCGTGACGTGCGCAAGCGCGGCGCCGTTGTCGTTGGTCGGGCGCGGGAGCCGCACCGCCCGCGAACGAGCCGGGCCCCAATGCAGACACGGGGAGATCATCCCATAGCGAGGGGCGAAATGCAGCATGGGAAGCTCTCCACAAAGCGGTGCGATGGCATGGGTATAGCAGCGGGGGGTGAACAGCGTCTTCGTCCTTAGGGTAAAGGTCCTGCTAACCTTGCATAGGTATAGAAAAGGGATGTTAAACCAGTGGTTTAAGAGGGATGTTAACGGGCGCCGCCGCGGCAGGTCACAGGTGATTGCGCCCGAAACGGACCAAAGATCAGCCGCCCGGCTGGGCAATCCACTTGCCGGCATTCTCATAGGCGGGATTGACCGCCGATCCGCCAGGAAGTTGTCCGGCCCGGTAAAGCGCATCGCCCCCGCGCGCTTCGATCGCCGGGGCAAACTGCGGCCGCGGTTGCTGCGCCTCACCATAGCCCTGCAGCGGCACCTGCCCGAACGACGCTGTCTTGCGTCCACCCGCTGCTGCCGGTGCCGCCTGCGCTGCCTTCAGCGCCTCGATCCGCCCCGCTTCGAAGGCCTTTTCGAGCTGGATCGGATCGGCCACGTCCGCCGCTGCCGGCATCCAGCTGCGCGGATGCGGCGCCGCCACCGGCTCGCCCCCACCATAGACCGCATTGAACGCCGCAGGCCGCCCTGCCGCGCCCTGCCAGCGATAGAACCGGTGCGCGCCGATCGTGCCGATAAAGCTCAGGCTGGGCGCCCAATAGGGATGCACGGCGCTGGTATGATAATGCGTCGCCAGCCCTACCGGCGCATAGACATAGCCCGCCAGTGCATCGGCCGCCACGCGCCGCGCGCGTTCCCAGAACACCGTCATGGGTTTTCTTGCCAGCGATCCGTCGCAGGCAAAGCTGAACTGGCAGCCCGGCCGCTCCGATCCCTGATAGACCACGCCGCACACCGTGTTGGGCCAGGCCGGATGGGCCACTCGGTTCAGCACCACCTGCGCCACCGCGCGCTGTCCCGCATCGGGCTCGCTCGCCGCCTCATAGTAGATCGCGGTCGTCAGGCACTGCAGTGCGCGCGATTGGTCGAGGTTCGTGCCCCGCGCAAGGATCGGCCGCGCCGCCGGGCCGATCCCGGTCATGGAGGCCGCATCATCGCCATGGATCTGCGCAAGCTGCGCATCCCACGCACTGCGCGCTGCATCGGGCGCGAGCATCCCCGTATCGTCATTCGCCAGATAGTAGAACGCCGAGCCCGGAAAGCTGTCCCCCGGCCGCTCGAACGGCTGCAACCCGTCGCGTGCCGCAGCCTTCGGCACCCCCGGCGCGATCCAGCCCGGCCCCGCCAGCCACAGCGCAAAGCCCAGCACCGCCACACCGGTGAACCCTGCCCAGCGCCTGTAGACCCCCTCCTGCTTGCGGGAAGGGTTGGTGGTGGGCCGCGGCGCCACCATGCTCTCCGCCGCCACCAGAGGCTCAACCACCCTGGCCGCGGGCACCGCCACCCGCCGAGGCGTGATCGCCTCGGGCGGCAGCTTCATCGGCCGGTAGTCAATGATGAGCGGCATAAGGCATCGGGACTCGGAGCAAGGCGCACTGGCCCTAGGACAGCCATCCGTGCCCGGCACCCCGCCATTTCATCCCGTCCCGCTAAGACACACCCCCTGCCAGAGCGTTAACGCCACATCCGCCCCGTCTCCCCTTTCCCTCCCCATCTTTGCGAAGCACAAATGGAGAGGCGGCCCGCGAAGCGATGACAGAGGGGTTCATGCCAAGGCCAAAGCAACCGCGCGACGTCTACCTCGCCCGCCACCTGCGGTCGGAGTCCAGCTTGCCGGAAGCCCAACTCTGGCGGCTGCTGAGGAACAACCCGGACGGCGTGAAGATCCGCCGTCAGCACCCGGTCGGTGCTTTCGTTCTCGATTTCTACTGCCCCGCAGCGAGGGTGGCGTTCGAGATCGACGGGATCGTCCACGACATGGGTGATCGTCCGGCCCGAGATGAGGCGCGCGACACTGCGCTGGCAGACCTCGGCATCGAAGTGATCCGCATCCCGGCAAGCGATGTCCTGCGCTCGCCTGAGGCTGTTGCCGAAGCCATCGTGCGTTATTGCAAGAAGAGATAACCCCTCCGACCTGCCTGGCGGCAGGCCACCTCCCCATTTGTGCCTGCGGCAAAAATGGGGAGGAGAAGAATGGACTTGGTCTCTTTCCTCTCCATTTTTGCGAAGCACAAATGGGGAGGTGGCCCGCGAAGCGGGTCGGAGGGGTTCTTCTCCCTTGCCCCAAAGGGCAGGTCCGGCTACCTTGCGTGCCGACGCCACCGGTGCCCGTGAAAGCGGGCTAAGAGGGAATTCGGACAAATCTTCAACGATTTGACCCCGAAGCTGCCCCCGCAACTGTGCCCGGATAGCGCCCTGTCCACGATGCCACTGGTCCCGCAAGGGGCTGGGAAGGCGGGCAGGGGGCGATGACCCGGGCGAGCCAGGAAACCTGCCGGTGTGTGGTCGTTCCGCGGCCGGGCGGGGTGTACCGGGCGCATGCGAGAGAAGCGCGCCATGAAGGCCCCGCGCTCCCTCCCGCCATGGACGGCAACGTCCATGGGCCCGTGGAGAAACCGCAATGAACTCACGTCACAAGACCCACCCCCAACCCCTCCCGCAAGCGGGAGGGGAGCAACACAACGTGTCCGGCAAGCCCAGGCACGCCCTCCCGCGTGCGGGAGGGCCGCGAGACTTGGCGAACGCAGTGAGCCTAGTCGCAGCGGGGTGGGCCCTCGCAGCGCTCGCAGCCACCCCCGCGCAAGCCCAGCAGGCCGATCCGGTCAATCTTGCCAGCTCCATCCGCAGCGATCAGATCACCGTCATCGCCACCGGCAGCCCCCAGCGCATCGACCAGACCGGCCAGCCGATCACCGTCCTCACCGCCGCCGATCTCGATCGCCTCCAGGGCCCGGACATTACCCGCGCGCTCGAACAAGTCCCCGGCCTCACGCTCACCCGCAACGGCGGCCCCGGCGCGTTCACCGGTGTCCGCCTGCGCGGCGCAGACAGCGAGCAGGTCCTCGTCCTCATTGACGGCGTCCGCGTCGAAGACGTCGCCGCCCCCGGCGCCGGTTTCGATTTCGGCACGCTGACGACCGGCGGCATCGAACGCATCGATGTCCTGCGCGGCTCGAACTCGGTCACCTGGGGCAGCGCCGCGCTCGGCGGCGTCATCGCCATCCAGACCCGCGAACTCGATGGCGCTGAGGCCAGCGCCGAAGGCGGCAGCCGCGGCAGCTTCGCCGCAGAAGCAGCCGGCGGCCTCGCCAAGGACACATACGCCGTCTCGCTCACCGGCGGCTACACCACCACCGATGGCGTCTCCGCCGCCGCCACAGGCACCGAGCGCGATGGTTTCCGCCAGTGGCGGCTCGGCGGCAAGGCCCGGCTCGATCTCGCGCCCGGCCTCTCCTTCGTCGCGAATGCCCGCTATGCCGATACCCGCACCGATATCGACGGCTTCCCGCCGCCGGCCTTCACTTTCGCCGATACCCCCGAGTACCAGACCACCCGCCAGCTCTCCGGCCGCGCCGGTCTGCGGTATGAAGGCAACTGGCTCACCCTCAACACCGGCTTCGCCCTCGCTGATACCAAGCGCGATTATTACGACCCGACATTCGGCACCGCGCCGTCATATGGCTATCGCGGCCGCAGTCACCGCGCCGATCTCACCGGCCGCGCCCAGCTGCCCGAAAACTTCGCGCTCGATTTCGGCGCCGACAGCGAATGGACGCGCTATTCCGGCACCTTCGATGCGCAGCAACGCGCCCGCCAGACCAGCGGCCATGCGGTGCTCGGCTGGTACACCGATGCCGTCTCGCTCGCCGCCGGCCTGCGCTACGATGATCACAGCCGCTTCGGCAATGCCACCACCCTCGGCGCGAACGGCACCGTCCGCCTCGCCCAAGGCCTGCGCCTGCGCGCCAGCTATGGCGAGGGCTTCAAGGCGCCGACGCTGTTCCAGCTGCTCTCCGACTACGGCAATGCCGCACTCCAGCCCGAACGCAGCCGCAGCTACGACGCGGGCCTTGAATACAAGAGTGAAACCGTCACCGCCGCGCTCACGGTCTACCGCCGCGACAGCCGCAATCTGATCGCCTACGTCTCCTGCTTCGGCCAGAGCGGCGGCATCTGCACCAATCGCCCCTTCGGCACTTACGACAACGTCGGCAGGGCCCGCGCCGAGGGCGTGGAGGCCGAACTCACCCTGAGGCCGGTCCCCGCCGTCACCCTGCGCAGCCTCTACATCTACACCCACGCCAGAAACCTCGTCTCAGGCAGAGACCTCGCCCGCCGCCCGGCCCACGCGCTCACGCTCTCGGGCGATTGGGAGACTCCGCTGGCCGCTCTAGCGCTCGGTGCGGACTTGCGCCTCATCAGCCAGAGTTTCGACGATGCGGCCAACACACGGCGCCTCAAGGGCGGCCCTGTCGCCACGCTGCGCGCCAGCCTGCCGGTGGGCGACCGCTTGAGCCTCACCGCCCGCATCGAAAACCTGTTCGACACCCGCCTCCCCACTGCCGCCGGCTACAGCGCCGTCGGCCGCGGCGCCTTCGCCGGCCTCAGAGTGCGCTACTGATGAGCAGGAACCCCTCCTTCTTGCCCTCCCCATTTTGGCGAAGCCCAACTGGGGAGGTGGCCCGCCGCAGGCGGGTCGGAGGGGTTCTTTGCCTTCTCATCACACTCGCCGCCTGCACCCAGCAGCCCCAGCGCGAGACAACCCGCCGCCTTCCCACCATCGTCAGCCTTAACCCCTGCGCCGACGCGATCCTTGCCGAGGTCACCCGGCCCGGCCAGCTCCTCGCCCTCTCGCACTACAGCGCCGATCCCCGCGCCGCCTCGATCGATCCGGCCAAGGCCCGCCAGTACCGCACCACGCGCGGCACGCTCGAGGAAGTCCTCGCGCTCCGCCCCGATGTGGTGGTGGACAGCACGTTCGTCCCCCCCGCCACCGCCCGGGCCTACCGGCGCCTCGGCCTGCGCCTCGAAACGCTCGGCATCGCCGGTACGGTTGCGGAAAGCCGCGCCCAGATCCGCCAGCTCGCCGCGCTCGCCGGAAACCCCGCGCAAGGCGAAGCCCTGATCGCCCGCATCGACGCCGCCCTTGCCGAAACCGCCCCGCACCCCGGCGCGCCGCCCATTCCCGCGCTGGTGTGGGAACCCGGCGGCATCGTCCCGGGTGACACGACGCTCATCGCCGAACTCCTCCGCCGCACCGGCTTTGCCAATTTCGCCGCCGCGCGCGGGCTGGGGCAGGCCGATCAGCTCCCGCTGGAGCGCGTGCTTGCCGATCCCCCGCGCGTGATCCTCGTCGCCGGATCAGACCGCGCCCTCGGTCACCCCGCGCTCGCGCACCTCGTCGCCACCACCCGCGCGCGCCTCGATCCCCGCCTGCTCTTCTGCGGCGGACCCACCATCATCCCCGCCGCACAGCGCCTTGCCGAAGTGCGCCGCCGCCTGTCATGACCCGCCCCGTCGCCCTGCTCCTCGCGGCGCTCGCCATCGCCGTCCCGCTAAGCCTCCTTGCCGGGCAAGTCTGGCTGAACCCGTTTGCGCCGCAGGCCCCCGGCGCCTTGATCATCCTCGCCGAACTGCGCGCGCCCCGCGCCGCGCTCGCGCTCGTCATCGGCGCAGGCCTTGGCGGAGCAGGGGCCGCGATGCAGGGCTACTTGCGCAATCCGCTCGCCGATCCCGGCCTGTTCGGCGTCGCCCCCACCGCCGCGTTCGGCGCGGTGCTCAGCCTTGCGCTCGGTCTCGGCGTGCTGCTCCCGCTGGCCGCGCTCGTCGGCGCCGCGCTCGCCATGGCCGCGCTCGCGCTCATCGCCGGCAATGCCAGCAGCCCCAACAGCACCACCCTGTTCGCGCTCGCCGGGCTCATGCTCGCCAGCCTCTCGGGCGCGCTGACCAGCCTTGTCATCAGCCTCGCGCCCAATCCCTTTGCCCTGAGCGAGATCGTCACCTGGCTCATGGGCAGCCTTGAAAGCCGCGCCTGGCACGATGTCCTCCTCGCCGCGCCGCCCACCACGCTCGGCCTCCTGCTCCTGCTGCGCGCCGCCCCCGCGCTCGATGCGCTCACCCTTGGCGAGGAAACCGCCCGCTCCTTGGGCGTAGACCCCGCGCGCCTGCTCTGGCTCATGGTCCTCGGCACCGGCTTGATTGTCGGGGCAGGGGTCGCCGCGGCCGGCATCATCGGCTTCGTCGGCCTTGTCGTGCCCCACCTGCTGCGCCCCTCCACCGACCAGCGCCCTTCCAGCCTGATCCTGCCCTCCGCGCTCGGCGGCGCGCTGCTGCTGCTGCTTGCCGATTGCCTCTGCCGTCTGCTCCCGCTCGCGGGCGGCGAACTGCGCATCGGCATCGCGCTCAGCCTCATCGGCGCGCCGTTCTTCCTGCGCCTCCTCCTCCGGCTGCGGAGTGCGCTGGCATGATCCTCGCTGCCGAAAACCTCACTGTCCCCGGTCGCCTCACCGGCCTGACCGCCGCGCTTCGCCCCGGTGAACTGACCGCGATCTGCGGCCCCAACGGCGCGGGCAAGACCACGCTGCTGCGCGCACTCGCCGGGCTGGAACCCGGTGCGGTCACGCTCGGCGAAACCTCGCTCGCCGCGCTCCCCCCGCGCACCCGCGCGCAGGCCATCGGCTATCTCCCCCAGCATGCCGAGCCTGCATGGAACCTCACGGCCGAAGCGCTCGTCCGCCTCGGCCGCCTGCCCCACCGCACCGCCCGCGCCGAGGACGATGCCGCCGTCGAGGCCGCGCTCGCCGCGCTCGATTGCACCCATCTCGCCGGGCGCGGCATCCACACCCTCTCCGGCGGCGAACGCGCGCGCGTGGCTCTGGCCCGCGTCCTCGCCGGAAACCCGCGCTGGATCCTCGCCGACGAGCCGCTCGCCAGCCTCGATCTCGCCCACGCCGCCACGCTCCTCGCGCATTTCCGCGCGCTCGCCGATCAGGGGGCAGGGGTCGCCCTCGTCGTCCACAGCCTCGCCCACGCGATGAACCACGCAGGCCGCGTCATCGTCCTCGAAAACGGCCGCATCGCCGCCGACGGCCCGCCGCGGATCGCTCTCTCCGAAGAGGTCATCGAACACGTCTGGCGCGTCCGCGCGAGCTGGACCGGCCCCGAAGGCGCCCGCGCCCTCTCGCTCTGAACCAACGCCAAACCCCTCCCGCCTGCGGCAGGGGCAGGGGGGGCGCACAGCAGCACCGCGCTTTCGCCTTGATCCTCCCCATTTCCGGGAAGCACAAATGGGCCGCCCTTGCTCAATGACCCTCCCCATTTCCGGGAAGCACAAATGGGCCACCCTTGCTCAATGACCCTCCCCATTTTTGCAAAGCACAAATGGGCCGCCCGCCCTCAATGACCCTCCCCATTTTTGCAAAGCACAAATGGGGAGGTGGCCCGCGAAGCAGGTCGGAGGGGTAAACCAGCAAGAAACAGCCTCCGGCGGGCAAGGGCTACCGCCCTTGCATCCCCACACCTTCCTCAGACAAACCCCAAAACCTCCCCAGCAAGGCGAGGGGAACCGCCGAAGGTCTTGGAAGGGGAGGTGCGGCGAACCCGGCGCCGCCTTAATCCCCAGCAGCCTCCTTCGCCTTCCTTGCCACCCGCGCATTCTTTGCCGCGCCCTGCCGCTCCAGCGGATTGACCAGCGCCTCATAGCGGCCGAACAGATGCTCCACC
>Ga0315905_10008937_pt1 | contig 10148 bp, 17 predicted proteins | sample LakEriMetagenome_5_FD_203522 | JGI IMG/M metagenome (GOLD analysis project Ga0315905, IMG submission 203522) | Freshwater fungal communities from buoy surface, Lake Erie, Ohio, United States - Buoy 4 MA121 | ecosystem: Environmental > Aquatic > Freshwater > Lake | place: USA: Lake Erie, Ohio... | reverse complement strand
CATATTTCCGCTTTCATTTGTGCCGCAATAAGCATGAATTTAAGCGTTTCTTCTTGTTCGCAAGCCGCCGCCAAACCTTTTAGTAATTCCTGATATTCAGGGTGCGCGTAGGCTTCGCGTTCTTGTGCCGCCGCGCTTTCGTAGCCGGCTTGCATTGCATCTTTCATCAGTAAAGCCTTTTTTGTACGCAAGAAATTTTCTAAGTACAAGCGTTCACTTTTAGCCCTAGCAAACTTAGGCGCGTTTTGCACGATGTAATCTATTGCTTTGTATGGAACTGTCATTTAACTACCCCTATCATTCGTAACGCCGCTTCAGGGCTATCTACACGGCATAAGGTACTTCCGCCCCAATTCTCAAAAAAGTCGGCTTGTAAGGCCGTAAAACGCTTTTTAGAGCCTGATTTGCACTCTACCAAGAATGTATGGCCGCGGTAGCCAACCAAAAGATCAACCGGTAACCCAATAATCCATACATAAGCACCGGCGGCGCGTAGCGCGCTAACGATTTGTTCTTGGTTTGCATCAACCCTTGCGGCGTATCGCATTTGCTTCCCTTTGTTCGTTCATTCGGCGTTTTAAATCATCAGCGGTTTTTTGCCCGCGTTTGGCGGCTATTTCTTTTATGGTTCTGTTCCACCATTCGATGGCTTCCCCTTTACCTTCTTCTAAATGTTTTTTGCGGTATCGGGCAACCCATTCCCGCGCTTCACAATCCTTAAAATGTTCCGTGTTCATCTAAATCGCCCGTTAGTTCCAAGGCTTTGCGTATTACCCATTGGGGGTAACTAACCCCATCGCGCACCCTATCCAAAATACGCATTGCAATTTCGTATGTCATTTGTACCCCAATGCTTGCGTGATTTGGTTATGAAGTTCAACGGGCTTGCTTGGGTTGCCGCCTTCAATCAATCTAGGTTTAGGCAATGCCAAGCCTTTTTTTCTAAACATTTCATCAGGCGATCTATCACCCATCAAAGCCGGTACATGGCTTGTTTGGCCATCATGCGCTTTGTACAGTTCGCAAAACCGATGTTGTAAATAACTTAATTCTTTTGATTCGGTACGGCAAACCTTTGGCCATCCACCCATATCCCGAATACTTGCATGGGTAGCACTATCGCCAAAATCAACATCGGTATAAGCCCCAACCGAACTCATAGCCTCATACACCCGACCCCATTCACGCAAAGAACGATCCGTTTTTGTGCCGCCCAAGATACGCACAATATCGGCTACTTTTGGCGCAAAGTGGCCTTTATCGGGATCGGTTGCATGATTGCTTAATGCCTGTACCACTTGTTCAAACTCAAATGCTTGGCAACCGTTCCACCAAACATTCAAAGTAAATTCGCTTACATCTTGTTTCCAATAACCAAGTGCATCGCCTACTAGTTTGTAAAAATTGGCTTTTTGATTTGCGTTCATACAAAACCTTCTTTCTTCAATAGTTTTTCAACAACGGCGCGGTTAGATGCTTCCAATGATTCTTGTTTGTTAAGTTTGGGTTTTATGCCATCAGGCGGCAAAGCCTTGGCCAACCATTCCAAAGGTTGAATAGGTTTAGCCCTGATGCAATCGCGTAGCGTGTTTACCAATGCTTCATCGCCGTGTGCTTTTCTTAGGCTACCAAGAAACGATCTTGCGCTTTTATCAGTAGCACCCGCATTGGTTAACAATGGAACACCATAACCAAAAATAATTTCATCAGGCGTTAGCGGCGGTTTAACGCCCGTATCTTTAGATACGGAATTTAGTTCTTGGTTTATAGTTTCTAGTTCATAGTTTATAGTTGCCTTAACGATGGGTTGCGAGTCGTTACCCATTGGGTTAGCGGTTGGGTTCTTTTTCCTACCGCCTAGCCGCCCATTCGCCCTATTTTTTTCCGCCATCGCATGGTATTGCTGAATAACATCTTGGCATCGGGCGTTAAACCAACCATCTTCGTGTTTAACAAACATATCACTTAACACGGTTTCAACCGTTTTGGTATCCAACCGTAACCGCCGCGCAACCCATTGGGTATCCAACGGTATTTTGTTTTCTGTATCGTAGTACATATCAAGCAAACGCCGATATGCCAAATCTTCATCATTAGATAGATGAACCGTTGCCGACCGATAGTCGGAAATATTAAATTGGTAATAGTGCATTTTTTCCACTTACAAAAACCACTTAAAAGAAACGGCGGCAGGGAAAAAGTGGGAATCCTTTTCGGAATGGGGATCAATCCATTCCTAGCCGTGTTTCAAAAAATTTTATTAAAGAATCATCAAGTTATGCAAATCTTTTCGTTCATCATGGGTCATAAAATAATAATACCCTTGCGTATAGTCTTTATGAAACTGATAGCAAATCAAATGATGCAAAGAATCATTTAACGATTGATTCGCATACGCAAAAGCTAGATGGTTCATCATCAAAGATTTGTGATGTAGATATTTTTCTATTTTTGTCATTTGAACCATTCAGGCTTTAGTAACTTTAATTGCCAAAGCCTAGCCTTGGGTATTTCTTTCCACAAACTAATTGCCGGTTGTTTAATCCCCAACAACTTTGCAAGTTCGGTTTGATTGCGTACTTTTTTTAACAATTCTTCTTTAGTCATACCCCATTATAAGCCAACCAATACTATTTGTACATAGGTAAAAACCCTTATATATCAGTTGTCTTATAGCAACACATTAGGAAAACTACTTACAAAATAATTTATAAAAAGTGTTGACATGGTTATTAGTTGGCTTATAATTACATTATGCCCCGAACTTCTTGGGGTCTTATAGGAGAAAGTGAAATGAGAGTTTATACAACCGAAGTCAAACGCCATCCCTACGCACAATCAGTTCGGGTTAGCAGAACAAGAATTGGCAAATGGGTTCTTGATAGAACAACTAATCTGTCAGAAGTTCCGCCCAATACATTTACTTGTTGGGAACACGCGGAATGGACAGCAAACGCGTTGGCTAACCAAGAATATCAAGAATCTTTAAACGAACAAGAATAACCAAACGGGGGGCTTGCCCCCCTTAAAGGACAAAACATGAAACAAAAAATCATCACCACAATAATTGAATTTACTTTGGCCATCATCATTTTTGGCGGTTGGGGCGTACTGTTGGCTTGGAGGGGGTAAGCATGAATACAAGATTTCTTAAACAAGTTCGCGCCATTTTTGCAACCTACAATGCGCCGCCTAATGTAATCCGTTCATACCAACGGCAATGGATTCGTAGCGTTCGCCAACTTGGTGATAAGTGGTTAGTAGCAAAACAGATAGAAAGAATTGAACAATGAAAAATATAGCAACCGCATTGGTAAAAGCGCAAAAGGCATTTGGGCCGGCGCTTAAAACATCTACCAACCCGCATTTTAAATCGCGCTATGCAGATTTATCCGCTTGCGTAGAAGCGGTTATAGATGCGCTTAACGATAACGGTATTGCCCTTATCCAAAAGAACTACGATTGCGCTAACGGCGTAATGGTTGAAACAATGTTCTTGCATGAATCAGGCGAAACGCTTGAATGTGGAATTCTTCATGTACCCGCCAACAAACAAGATGCCCAAGGCTACGGTAGCGCGTTAACTTATGCGCGCCGTTATAGTTTGATGGCGGCTTGCGGCATAGCGCCGGAAGATGATGATGGCAATACCGCGGTACGCAAGCCAACTATTAACGAAAGCGCCCTTGTAGATCATTTGGCGGCAATAGACGCATCAACCGATGAAGATGGTTTAAAAAACGCCTACAAAGCCGCATATGCCGCTTGTAACGGCAATCCTGATTGGCAAAAGAAAGTTATTGCCGCCAAAGATAAAGTAAAGGCAAAACTATGATTGAAAAAGTTGAACAAGGTACGCCGGAATGGTTTGCCGCCCGTTTGGGCAATGTAACGGCATCCCGCGTTGCTGATGTAATTGCCAAAACCAAAAGCGGTTATTCGGCATCACGCGAAAACTACATGGCGCAATTGATTTGCGAACGAATGACAAACACGGTTGCAGAATCGTACACAAATGCGGCTATGGCTTGGGGTACAGAAACAGAACCGCTTGCCCGCGCCGCGTATGAGTCTTACGCCGATGTTTTGGTAGATGAAGTAGGGTATATACCCCATCCAACAATTGAACGCGCCGGCGCATCGCCTGATGGCTTGGTAGGGCTATATGGATTGTTGGAAATCAAATGCCCAAATTCAAGTACGGCAATTGAAACATTGTTAACCCAAACAGTACCCGCAAAGTACATAACCCAAATGCAATGGCAAATGGCCTGTACCGGTAGGATTTGGTGTGATTTCGTATCGTTTGATCCGCGCCTACCAAGCGGTTTGCAAATGTTTGTTAAGCGCGTTGAATTCGATGCGGAATATGTAGCAATGCTTAAAGAAGAAGTAACAAAGTTCTTAACCGAACTTGATGCCAAAATTAGTAAACTGAATGAAAGATTAAACCATGTCAACTAAGTTAGATTTAATTGCCGTAGTAGGCGAATACACGGATGCCCAAGGCAACAACAAAAAGCGTTTTGCCAAAGTAGGTACGCTTTGGGATAAAGGCCAAGGCATTAGCCTAAAAATTGATAATGTTCCGCTTAATTGGGATGGTTGGCTTAGTGCTAAAGCGCCGCTAGAACCTAAATCAGCGCCAAGGCAAGCCGCGCCTATGGCCGATGATATAGATGATATTCCGTTTTAATTAACAACGGGGGAACGCCATGCTAGTACCCTAACATATAAGATAAAACAATGAACTACAAACAAATTTTTAACAAGATGTTTCCGGAATTCCCCCGCGTTAGATCAAACGATCCGCTTACATCTTTTCAAGCCGCAGATTCAATTAAAGAATCTGTTTCGCAACATCATCAAGAAATCTTAGATTGCCTAATTAAGCATGGCGCGTTGGGCAAAGATGGTATTGCGGCGCGTACTAATCTTGATGGCAACCAAGTAGCGCGGCGCATGAACGAAATGCGCGTACTAGGGCTTGTAATGTTAACCGGCAATACGGTTAAATCAAATACGGGGCGTAACGAACGGGAATGGCAAGCGGCTATACCGTTAGCTTAAAAACAATGCACGTTCATCAATGCGGCGGGTTTGTAGCCCCCTAAGAACCTTGCCGCCGGCCATACAGTATTTCAATAGTTCTTCCGCCGCGCCTTCTTTATCGCCGCGTAGTACCTTTTGGCGTAGCGTACTTCTTTGTAATGTTCCCAAGCCCACATTAAAAGAAAAAGATACCAAACCATCAAACATACCTTGTGTAAGTGGTACGGGGCAAAACCGTTCAACGCCGCGTTCAAACCTATCAAGATCGCTTCTAAGTATTGCATTTACTTCATCCATTGAAAAGATGCGTTCATCTTCAGGGCGCAAAGGTAGCGTCGCGCGTTCATCAATTTTAAGTTTGCCGTGTTCGGGGTACATCACATGGCCAACCCCAATTGTCCATAACTTAGCGGGGCATCGATAGGGGCGTTGCCGCACCCCCTCATGGTGCATTACCATTTTTATGGCTTTATCGGAAATTTTCATTTGCCAAACGCCCGACCACCAAAGTGGAAAGCAATGATTGATGCAAACAACGCTTGCGTATCGCTATCCCAAAGCATTTCGGCAAGTTCTACAAACGATGTACCCTGATGCCAACCATACACAAACAAACCTACGTCAACAAACAACAACAAGAAAAAGAAACCGTAGGTAATAACGGGGCGAACCGATGCGCGTAGGTTTTTCATCCATTGCGATGTACCCTCATTCATTGCGCTATCGTGCGCGTAAATGGCTTGCATTTCCGCTTGTTGCGCGCCTATCAATACTTGCGTAGTATTTGCCGCGCTTTCGGTTGCCAATTGTTCGCTACGGATATGTTCTATGCGTTCTTGCGCTTCAAATCCTAACTTACGCATTTCTAATTCGCGTTCAATCTGCAAACGCGCTAACTGTAGTTCATGCGATTTATCGGCTTTGTCTTGAAAGAAATCAAGAATCTTAGGCAAGCCGCCCATTAAAAAACTAATAAGGGTAGAAAGTAAAGTTAACATTTAAAGTCCAATCATTCCAAGAAGTTTATCTACGATTTTTGAAGCCAATTCATCGGGTAGGTGCGGTAGCAGACCAAGCACCCACCACGCAACGCATATGCGAACAAAAACTTTACAGAAAAGATCAAATTGTTTTTGATATTCATTCACCGCCCGCACCTAGATTTAGCGCAAAAATCTTGTATTTCAGCAATGCCCCAACCTACCGCGCCTAGCAACATAACAATTACAACAACGCCAAAAGCCCAAGCCAATTGTTCTTGTTCTTCTTCTTTGCGTTTCTTTTCATCCGCTTTGGCTTGCCGCGCTATATGGGCATCTTCAACATCCATTTGTTGTTGGCGTTCTTTAATCTTTTGCCATACATCCGCGCGCCCTGTAGCTTGAAATAAAAGCATTAGTTCGGCTTCAAAACGCTTGGCTTCATCAAGCGCCATTTCTATTTGTAGCGCCGTACCAAGGTTTGATTTATTGCCGGAACGCTTTGCTTCTACCATTGCTTTTGTAGCAACGGATTTAGCATCAAACATTTTGGCAATCATGGGCGTTAAGCCCGCCAAATCGTTAGCGACCTTACTAGCCTTTTTAACTAGCCCAATGGCTTGCTGTAAACCTTCTAACGCGCTTATGGGATCAATCATTTCCGTACAACCTTAACCCATTCAAGGCAAACAACCTTTCGGTTATAAACATCACCCGACCATGCCCATCGGATACACCGGTATTCTGTCTTGTCTGATGCTATGGTTGCAGAAATAAACGCAATGAAAAGCCACCGCATGATGGCTTACCATTTATTTCAAGTGTACTAAAGAAGAATAAATAACGCCCGCCATGCCCAAAAGCATAGCCCCGCAAGCCTTAATCAATACACCCTCTAACCGTTTAAGCCGCGCACAAAGCATTTCATAACGCAATGTGCAAACGGCTTCATGGCTATCTAATCTTGATTCAACATCATTGGATGGCATCTTCCGGTGCTTTCATTTGCTGATCGGCTTGCCCCTTGATTTTTACAACCAAGTTCCATGCGCCGGTTTTTGTAGGCAAATCGCCTAACACTTGCAAAATTGCGTTTGTTTCTTCAACGGTTAAAGTTAGTGTAATGTCTTGCATTATCGTTTCCTAAAAAAAGCCCGCTATTAGGGTTAGCGGTTTACCCATGAATATTATGCCCAAGGCAAAGCCGGTTGAATAATTGGCGGGTTGATTTGGTTATCAATGTTGGCTTGGATAGCCGCTTCCGTAGCCGCTTGATCTACGCCGTTTGCATAGCACCAACCTAATACTTGTTCTTGCGTTAGATCGGCATATGGCGTAAATGTACCTTCCGGCATAGGGAACGAACAAGTTGAATAGATAGTTGCGTTGTATGTATCTTGAACGCCATTGCAACGCCAACCGGCGGTAACAACTACATCGGTTAAAGAACCTTCAGTTGGTTTGCATTGCATCCATTCGATTACCCAAGTGATAGTAGCTGACATGATGTTTTCCTTTCAGTTTAAAAATTAACCTATAGTTCCAAGAACTGCGGTGCGTGTACTTGAGTCCATTGCTACGTTAAGTTGAAGTTGTGTAGATGAGGCAACTGAATAAGTTCTTGCGGGGGGTGAGCCATACATTGTTTTTGAACTAACAACTTGAGGCGTTGTGTTAGCCAAGAAAAACAAGAGATCGCAAAAACCATTTGCTCCGTTATCACCAAACACAACGCACATACAAGCCGTGGCAGTATTTGGTATGGTATAAATTGTTGTCGTTACTCCTGAAGCAACTGTAACAGTACTAGAACCATCAACGCCGCCGCCTTTTGCCCTAAGTGGGAAGCCACCTGTTGTAGATGTTGTTCCAATAAGAACTTGACCAGTAGAAGTTATACGAGCACGTTCTGCATGAGCCGACCCGCTGTAGCCTTGGAAAACAAATGCTCCTGCACCGCCAGCCTCTTGTACGCCACCAAAGAAAAGTTCAAAACTACCGCCTTGGCTTAAACGCACACCAGTTGCGTTACCAGAACCACCGCCACCATATAAAGTGGCGATTGGAGCTGCTTGAATTGCAGTCGCAGAATAAGATGTTGCAGTTGATGAGGCAATAACCAGTGCAGTTGAATTAGTTGTATAGCTTGATGGGCTTGTAGCGCCAATGCCTAGTCGTCCACTAGCATCCAGTGTCATTGCCTGAGTAAAGGTAATGGCGTCCCCTGCTGTGCCAGATGCGGCTGTGTTCCAAACGTGAGCGCCTTGGAATTGGTAGTAAGTGGTTGCTGGGCCTGTGCCACCATACTTAAAGCCGCTATTGAAGTAGGTGTTGGCAAGCAGATAAATACTTGCTGGAGAGCCAGAGCCATTCCAAACACCATAGCCGGGATTGATAAATTCCATCGCACGGCCTTGACCCCAAGCACTAGGAGTAACTCCCAAGCCTAGATTGCCTGAGTCGTTCAATGTCATGCGTAAAGTTCCATCTGTCTGGAACAGAAACTGACCATTGCCAGCGCCTCTTGCATTTAGTACCGATGAACCTTCATTTACGCCACCATTTAGAGCCGTTCCGATAAGCAATCCACGACCAGATGTATTTCCAAAAACCGCTTGTGTTCCGTTAAAAGTTCCAGTTACATCCAACTTAGCCGCAGGACTACTTGTACCAATACCCAGACCTGTGCTGGTTAGGCGCATTTGTTCTGTGTTAGAAACACCAAACAAAACATCTGATTGGCTTGTATTTTGCCAAAGTACACGAGAACCACTTAATTGAATTCCAAAATCTTTGTTCCCGCCAGCGCCAATAATATTTACAAATCTATTTGCATCAGCAAGTGCATTACCAAATTCAGCATTTGATTTGGCTACAAAAGTTGTTCCATCAAAAGTTAGCGCAGAACCGGTAGTTAATGCGCTTGTTGAACTTGCATACGCAACGCCATTAGCTGTAAACGATGTAAGCCCCGTACCGCCACTAGTTGTAGGCAATGCCGTACCCGATAAACCAAATGCCAATGTACCGCTTGTTGTAATTGGCGAACCGGTAATGGATAGGAATGATGGAACGGTAGCCGCAACGCTAGTAACCGTACCCAATGGATTTGTTGCCCAAGATGTATTGCTACCATCGGTTGTTAGATACTTGCCGCTATTACCGGCTTGGCTAGGCGCTAAAGCATTAAAAGCCGCATTAGCCGTTGTTTGCCCCGTACCGCCATTAGCGATAGGCAAAGTACCGTTAACGCCCGCGGTTAAAGATACGGTATTGTTAGCCCATAAATCGGTACTTGAATTGTAAACAAGCGTTTGCCCTGTTACGGGGCTAACAATTGATACATCATGGATTTCATCAAGTTCATATCCGTTTTGAACTTTAACAAGAATCTTACCTTGCGTTGGATGCGCGTATTCAACAATACCAACATAAACCAAATGCGTAGGCGCGGATGGCTTTGTAGTTGTTACGCCGCCCGCTACCGTACCGCTTAGATACAATTGCGCGCCATCGGTATAGGCGGATGTATCCATGTTTTGGATCAAACCAAAAACGGTTACATAGCCGTTTGTATTGTTTGCCAAGTTATCGGTAATCATCCCCAAGGTTTGCGCGGATGTTGTATCGCCGGTTGCAAGGGCTTTTGATACGGTTGAAATTTGCCCCGTAGCGCCGGAAATATAAACAACCGTACCCTTAGTTAATGTTGCGCCCGTAGTATTACGAACTTGCGTAAGCAAAGTAGAAGCGGGGGATGCCGCGGATACCGCTAAATTAACGGATGTACCCGATGGTGTAACAACAATAGAACCATCGGAAGATGTAATAGAACCAATAGCGCCTAGGTTAGTTAAAGCGCCGCCCGCCGTACTTGCGCCCGTACCGCCATCAGCAATAGCCAAATCGGTAATGCCGGTAATGCTACCGCCGGTAATGGCAACGCTATTTGCGTTTTGGGTTGATAAAGTACCAAGCCCCGATACTTGCGTATTAGCGATGGCAATGGTTGTATTAGATGCGGCGGTTAGTTGCCCTTGACCATTAACCGTAAATGTAGGTACGGCGCTTGCAGAACCGTAAGATGCCGCCGTAACCGCCGTATTAGCGATTGAA
>Ga0315905_10008936_pt1 | contig 10148 bp, 8 predicted proteins | sample LakEriMetagenome_5_FD_203522 | JGI IMG/M metagenome (GOLD analysis project Ga0315905, IMG submission 203522) | Freshwater fungal communities from buoy surface, Lake Erie, Ohio, United States - Buoy 4 MA121 | ecosystem: Environmental > Aquatic > Freshwater > Lake | place: USA: Lake Erie, Ohio... | reverse complement strand
GGGTGAGTGGTCGACAGGGTACGCGTATGTTGTCATCAAAAGAGACCTACTATAGAGGCAAAATAGACCTACTATAGAGGCAAAAGATTTGCGCGCGAGCGAGGAGGGTTTGAGGGTGAGAGGGGGTTCGTGGTTGACGAGCGAGCGAGCGAGCGAGCGAGTGCGCCGGGGAAGGAGGGGGGGGGGAGGGGGAAAAAGGGAGAAGCGGCGAGGGAAGAGAGAGAAAGAGAGAGAGAGACGCGGCTGCAGACAAGAACAGCAGACACGCGGCAGCGGACGTGTGCTTACATGCGCTCACAAGTGCTGACAAGTGAACTAAACCCTAAACCCTAAACCCTAAACCCTAAACCCTAAAACCTAAATCCTAAACCCTAAACCTGACAAGTGCTTGCATGCGCGGACAAGTGCTGACAATAACATGCGCCTCCTCAGGTCGAAGAACTTGATTTCTGTCATTTTCTGCGAGGCGGTGGCTATCTACGGCGTCATCATCGCGATCATCCTCTCCACCAAAATGTCGACTCCCGAAGGCTATCCGCAGAACACAAACCAGAACTGCAACGTCCTATCGGTGCTCAAGGCCACCTGGCCGCGCGTGGGCCCGGGCTGCCAGGGCACCCTCTACATGAAGAATCTGCTATTTCCGGCATACGCGATTTTCAATGCGGGCATCTGTGTGGGGCTGAGCAACCTGTTCTGTGGCGTGTGCGTTGGCATCACGGGGTCTGGCTGCGCGCTGGCGGATGCGCAGAACGGCTCTCTCTTTGTCAAGATTCTCATCATTGAGATTTTCGGCTCTGCACTGGGGCTGTTTGGGGTCATTGTCGGCATCATCATGTCTTCACCTGCCGCGATCAAGTAGACCATGAAGAAGACATCAAGCATGTCCTGCCTCTATCAAGTCACGTCAAGTATCTCCTGCCTCCATCAAGCAGACAGCAAGAGTGATCACGTCTTGACTCTTGACCCGTCTCCATCAAGTAGACTTGCTGCGTAGGGGTGTATCCTTGGCGGACAGGCCCTCGTTGGCCTCTCCTGCTGGGGGGCATCTGTGGATGACCATGGTTCAGGGGGGGAGAGTGAAAAAGAGCGGGGGGGGGGTGGGGGACCGCGGAGAACACGGCGCGCTGGGCGACTGACAGCATGCGCGCAACACGGAGCGCCTCTGCGCCAGGCGTCTTACTAGGGTAACGTCTAGTCTGCACAGACGTGGGGTAACAAGTAAGATGAGCGGTAGAAGAATTGGGACAACTATGTGACCTATCAAACTGGAATCAGTGAATTAATTGGTACCGCAGATAGTGACGCACAAACTGGTTCTGGCATATGGTGTCATGGAATTCTGTCAACGCATGGGGTCCATGCAGCACAGGCAGGTAGTTCAATTCTTTGTCGGCCAGGCGCTACGCGTTGGCCTCGCCTCTTCTCCCGGTCCTCCGCTTCCTCCGGTCTTCCTCTTCCTCCTCCAATAAGTACTCGGAGTAAACCTGACAACACCTCCCGACACCACCGGTAGGTGGTCATTCGGGGGGTGGTGCCGTGGGCAAGTTGGTCACTCCGCGCGCTGCTTAGACTGTCGGCTGACGGTCTCCAAGTTTGCCTGGGCTCTATCAAGAGCCGGCGACCTGGGGGCGGCGTTTGTGGTCTAGGAGTATAACTGGATGGTCCGAGAAGTGGACTTTTCGTCTGCACGTACCTCAACACAGCGCTAATGGTCGAGAGCTGTTCTGTTTCCAGGTCTCCGGGGAAGGGGAAAGAGGCGGGCAGGCAGCATTTGTTCACTCGTACATTTACTACGGTGTCTCCAAAAGGGACCCAAGGCACCCTGCTTCCTGCCTCCTGTCACCTGCCGGCATCCGGGCGCGCAACCTCTGCACGGCGCCGCTAGCCACAATTATTCGTTGTTTCTGTACAATGGCTTATGCTACACTGCGCGCCCTCCTCCGCCCGGGCGATGCTCTGACCATGCGCGCCCTAGACCCCAAGTCCCGCCCCCGCTTTTTCCCGCTGTCGGTCCCTCTGCGCCACTCCCTCGCGCGCTGCCGCACTGGCGCTCGTGCCGCGCCGCAGACTTTCACGTGTTGGTGGAAGAACTTGCAAACGCACGGAAATGGCGGTACGTGTAACACATGGAGATGCACGTGCGTGCGTGGGATACCTACAGCAGTCACACTGACCTCTTGATGTATATACATTCGCACGCAGCGCGCGCGCGTACTCACACGCACACACATCACGAGAGCTCAAAGCCAGCGCCAGAGTTGATAGCATACAGCAGCTTAGCCTTGAGATTGGACGACGAAATGTACGGCGGCAGTTTCAGCAGATTCATGCACGTGCTGGCGGTTGGCAGGCGATCCTCGTCCTTGCGCGCAATGGTTTCGAAAAAGCTTCGGTCTGACCGCACGCGGTGGATGGTGAACGGCGGCTGAAGAGACTGAAACCCAAGCAGGGGCGCGCGCGGGCAGGACGTGACAAACTTGAGCAGCGCCGACTTCTCCTTCGGGGTGAGGCCCTCGACAACCTTCCAGAATTTTCGAATAGACGAGTCCAGACTGTGAAAGCCCCCCGAGTACACAGTGTGCGCACGAAGATCGGCAACGTCAAAATCGCCCTTGCGCTCGCCGCTAATGAGGATCTGCAGCTCGACGGGGTTGAAAAAGCGAATCCAATCCACGCGAATCACATCCTGGAAGCCGCGCAGGAACGCCTGGCATTGCTGCTTGATTTGCTTGTTCAGCCGATAGTCTGCAACAAGGTGGATGTACTGGATGCGGTTACTGTTGTTCACCTATATACATGTGTGTGTGTGTGTGTGTGGTGTGTGTGTGTTGTGTGTTTTATGCGGTTACTGCTGTTCACCTCAAGGGCGCTGCCACCAGGAACCAGCTCTGCGACGCCGCCGCCGCCAATCTCGTCGTTTGACACGGTGAAGTCGAGGCACATGTCGGCCACGTCACCTTCGTAGTGCTTGAGGAGCAGCAGGTTCTTGTGGAGGGAAGGGTCCAGCGACGGAAGCTCGTCAAGGTAGTTGTGCTTGCCAAGCAGCTTGGAGAGGAAGAAGCCGCAGAAGGGCAAATCCATCTGGATCCCGTCAAACATGGCCTTGCCCAGCATGCGTCCCAGAAATGCCATGTACTCCAGGTGGTTGTGAACAATGTGCGAGGTCGGGTTGGGATATAGTTCGCGCTCGGTCGAGAACCGAAAAAGGCCATAATCAGGGTGGAACGCACGCTCTATCAACGTAGTCAAAAACTCCTTGTACAACCCCCCCATGTCAATGCCTGACTCGTCGAGCCCGCTTTCATTAACAAAGTGCACCTTGACAACACCCTTGAGCTCAGAGCGGAAGCCGCCGAGCTTGTTGAACCCATCTTCGACCACATGCTGGCGCCGGATTCTGACGTGCGTCTCAGGCCACTTGGAGAACTGCCGATCCTGTTCTATCAGATCTTGAAATTTACGGACGCGGTCGTGCAGGGGAATCACGTGCGGGAACTCGCGCAGAATCACCAGCGTGCGGCTGTCCTCGTCCGTGGAGCTGATATTGAAGGCATCCATCTTCATTCCCTTCTGCAGCCACGTGTCCACCGGGCAAAACTCCCGCCGCGCGTTCCGGTCGTACAGCTGGTGCAGGAGGCCGGTCGCAGCCTCGCGATGCAGCTGCCGCATTTCCCGCGCAACACCCTGCTGCCCTCCCTTTGCTGCGATCCGTGCAGCCACGCTCCCGCTCTCAGTGTCGCCTGCCCAAAACCGCCGGTTCACATACTGCCGCAGCAGCAACGCCATGTCTACCAAGTGCGCCAGAGGAAAGGGGATCTGCTGTTCGTAGAACTCGCCGTCATCCGTCACCATAAGGCGATGCAGGTAGCAGCGGCAGAAGAGGAAAACCACCGCGCCAACCAGCTCGGCATGAGTGCCGTTGTCCACAAACTCCTGCAGCAGGCCGGTCGCTCGAAGCCAGGCCCACAGCGCGACATGCACCGGGCTATCAAACGACATGCCGTTGAGCATGAGGATGTTCGCCGCGGGCCACGCGCGCAGCAGAAGCCCGTACACGGTGCAAAAGTAAGTGACCCCCTCGGTGAATTCCGGCTTGCCAGCATTGTTGCGATTTGCTCGGACATTGCGATACACGTTTATCCACTCGGTGTACTTGATGGTTTTGAGCGGGTCCCCCACCTTCCCAGCCCCTCCTCCACTCCCACTTCCCTCCGTGGGCTCCCCACCCAAGCCACACAGGAGCCACTGCACGTGACTCGCCGTTCTCAGGGGAGACAGTCGGTTCACAGTGACTGCGTTTCCGGGCACCGAAAGCGCACCATCTGGCAGAGCCTCCACCAGCCGCTGCAGCGCAGAGAGATACAGCAGTTGCAGACCCGCAATCGGTGCCCTATGTGTGAGCTCCACCACGTTGGCGAGCACGTCGAGCACGCGCTCCTCTGGCAGCCACTCTGCAGAGCGCGCCGGGGGCGGCGCGGAGGAGGGAGCCGCGGCGTACGAAGAATCTCCGGGGGCGGGAGGATGGATCTGGGCTGCTGTGCCCAGGGAAAACACGACGCGCGGCCAAACGCTCTGGTGCAGCACTGCCTGTCCGAGCACTTCGGGCATCTCCGACAGTATGGCCGGGACGGAGAGTATGTCTCGCGCGAACGCAAAAGCCACCCACACCTGCCGGAGGTCTCCCAACGGGAAACCCGCTGTCAGCGGCCGCAGTGCGAGTGCCCACAGCAACGGCGCCTGCGACGTGCCCTTGACCCCATTCCATTCTCCACGTGGACAGAGCACTGCGCGCAGCGACGCATAGAGCCCATGCGCGTGTGAGGTGTGCGCCGCCGCCCCGGTTGCTGCGCCTGGTTTTCCGGGGACGTCCGCGCCGCGGCGGTGGCCGCCTCCGCGCTGCCGCGGCACGACTAGGGAGCCAACGAGCTCTGAGCACACTTTGGTGGCGGCGGGCAGGCCTGCCGCAGCCTTCCACTGGCCCACGTCTGTGAGCACAAAAAGTGCCTTGAGTAGGGTCGCGTCCTCGTCCGGGCGCTCGCTGGCTTGCAGCGTCCACCGGCACTGCTCAAGTTCCGCAATGATGCAGCCGCAGATGCGCTGCAGCTGCAGCTTCAGGACCCCGGCGTGATCGCGGAGTCCTATGCGCATGTAGCTGTCGTCACCGCTGCCCGAAGTCATGCTTGCGCCCATGGTCGCAAGCAGCGCCCGCACAGCGTGCAGCAGCTCTGCGCGCCGCGGCCCGCCCGGCCGCGCCAGACACACGAGCCGCACGAGGCCAGCCACACGCGTCCACGATGCACCAGGCTCCACCTGCACGGCCGCCTCGAGCCGCTCCAGGAGGTCCTTCCGCACGGCCGTCAGGTCCCTGGCGCGGCGGACCATGGCCTCAATCTTTGTCGCCGCGTCGTTTTCCTGTCGCGTGTGCTGGCGCGACTCGCGCTGCGCCTGCGTGCGCGCGAGGAAGGCCGCCCTGTCCTCCTTCTTCTGTTCTTTTTTCTTCCTGTCGTTGCCGCGGCCTGGCGACGCCATTGCACGCGTTAGCGGAGGGTGCGGAGCGCAGAGGTAGCGGTGGCACACGGCTGGATGTAGCAAGCACAGAAAAGGGGAGGGGACGGTGACCGGACGACGTCTTGCCGTCGAAAAATGGAGCGGTGGTACACGGCTGGAGGTAGCAAGCACAGAAAAGGGCAGTGTGGGGAGGGGACGGTGACCGGACGACGTCTTGCCGTCGAAGAATGGAAGTTCCATGTTTGCTCTGGACTCGGCGGGCAGGTCGACCTACGAACTGTTTACGCGTTATTATAAACAAATATTTGTACTGTTCAACTGTAGTGCGACCCGCAAAGTCAACGTGGCAATGCAGGAGGATGGCATTGCATTGCAGAACAGCTGGCAGGCGCTGGCAACCAATGGCACCGGTGGCGTGGGACGGGTGGCGCGGGGGCGTGGCGGGTGGCGCGGCGGGGGGCGCGGGGGCGGGCTCGGTGGCGGCGCAAGCATGCCGACTTCGGCCGACGCGATCGCGGCCTTCCGCACTGCGCGCGGCGGGCGGGGCGGGGCGCAGACGTTGAAGGCGCAGGCGGGCGAGGCGCCGCCCACGGCCAACACCGACAGTGCCGACGCGGCGCAGAGCTGGAACACGTACCAGAATCGCTCCAACTTGCAGCGCGCGCGCAAGGAGGGCGGCGTGCGCACGCTCACGGTGGCCGAGGCCGTGCAGGAGGTCGAGGAAATGTCGCGGGCAGTGCACGTCAGCAACATTGGAGGACGAAGCTCGCTGTGGGGCAAGTGGTGCCGCCGCATGGAGGTGACGCCCTGTCTCCGCGCCCTGCTGCGCGTGGTGCGTGGAGGTGCGCTGGTAACCGTCCCGCTCTCCCGATGCAGGACTCGCGAGTGGACGCCGACTGCAAGTATGTCGACCCAGACAGGCATGGGGCGGCGGTGACATTCGACGAGATTTTCCTGCGCAGCACCGCGCTCGAAGACGCCGTAGCATCGGTGCTGCGCCACCCACTCTCCGACGACACGGAGCTTTCCTTCCTCCTGTCGCATTGCCTTGAGGGCGACGCGCTCTTCCACCAGAAGATCGCTGCGGGGCTCAAGGCCGTCGGCGAGTGCTTCCGCGACAACAACCGCGTGGTGCCAGAGGACTTTGTCGACCAGATGCTCGCTGTGGTGCGCGCCCTCAAGCTCAACCCCGCCATTGCCCGCGATTCTGGCCAGGCCGTACACAGACTGGATGAACAAATATCCTTTCAGACGGCAAAATGGCAGGAGTTGACACGCGAGGGAGGGACATCGGCACCGGACGCGCGGCACAGGTGCAGTGCCGAGTTGGTGCGCTTGGGGGTCGAAAAGCACAAGCTCCTCACGGGGTCTGAACCCTCGAGTTCAGCCGTGTCTTCGCGTTCCGACTCTGTTGCTGACCAGGAGCACGTGCGGGTGCTCTTTGAAGAACTTCTGTCGGTAGTGAGCGAGGTGCACGAGCAGTGCACCACGCAGCACGCCGCGGCCGAACGGCAGTTCGAAGCCTTTCAAACAAAGATCCGCGCGGCTATGATGGGCGACGACGTCGAGTACACGCGCGTGCTGGAGGAGGACCAGCGGCTCGACGCGGCAATCATTCTCAAAAGTACTCTCTATAGTGACTTCATGTAGTAAATTCACCAGGGCGCTGAATTTATAGAATTTGTGTAGGAGATGGCGCGCCTGAATGCCAAGAGGGCCGAGCTGCAGCAGCAGCTGGACGAGGTGACGGTGGAGTTGCAGGCGACAGAGAACAAGAAGCGGTCACACAACGCTCAGAGCCACAAGATCATGTCCACCTACAACCAGCGCATGAAGAGCTTTGCGGGCGAGAACCAGAAGATGTCGTCGACTTACGAAAAGGCCTCTTCCGCGCTCCAGCGCTCCAGCAAGAGCAAGCAGTTCCTCTCCTCGCTCTGCGAATCCACCATCTCGACCATTGCGGACAGATCGGACCAAACGGCACGCGTGACCAGAGGTTCTCAAAAGTCCTCTATATAGTGACTTGATCTAGGAAATGTACTGGGGCACTGACTTTGGAGACTGGGGCACTGGAGACTAGGGCACTGGAGTTTAGGGTTTAGGCTTTAGGGTTTAGGGACTAGGGCACTGGAGTTTAGGGTTTAGGCTTTAGGGTTTAGGGATTAGGGTTTAGGGGCCAGGGCACTGGAGACTAGGGCACTGGAGTTTAGGGTTTAGGGTTTAGGGATTAGGGTTTAGGGTTTAGGGACTAGGGCACTGGAGACTAGGGCACTGACTTGAGGCTCTGACACTTCGGCATGGACCTCAGATATGAACCGGCAAGTGCTCGTTTACCTTGTACAGCACCTGGAAAGCAGCCGCAACACAGTGGACTTGATCAACCGCCGCTTCAAGTTCTGCAATGCCAAACTCGAGAGCATGCGCACGGAGCTGGAGGAGGCCAAGGACATCGGGCTTCTGGAGTTGGCCTCTGATCTCCAGTCGGCCGTGTGCAAGTTTGAGGGCATGCAGGTGCGCGCGCAGCGCGTGCGCATGGCACCGTGCGCGCGTATTGGTGTATTTTCTGGCGTGTGTTCCCGCGCTTGGAGCGTCCCCTCGTACACGCGTGCGATGGTGTTTCTGCAGTGCACTGCGGGTGCAGCACCCAAGCAGCACCCAAACAGCATGCACGCACATGCAAACGAGGGCGCAGGCTGTGACGGAGTGGAGTGTGGCAGCTGGACGCAAAGAAAGGGCTCAGCTGCACCCTCGGCGACATCGAGCAGGTACAACAAGTGCTCAAGACAGTGATTCCCCCTGAGAATGTTGCTGATGACAGCGACGCCCAGGCCATGCGCACTCGCGTCGAGCAACTAGGTCTGTACGCCGTGTGTGTGTGTGTGTGTGTGTTTGTTTGTGTGTGTTTTTTTGTGTGTGTTTTGTGTGTGTGTGTTTGTGTGTGTCGCAGCTTGCCATGCCGACACTAGCCCTCTCCCCCGCCTCCGCCCTTACCACAGCCACTTGCGCGCACCCCTGGGCGTCCTTTTTTTTTGCGTGAGTGTCGGAACGCCCCAGAGCGCGTGCGATAGAGAGAGAGAGAGAGAGAGAGAGAGAGAGAGAGAGAGAGAGAGATCATTGGGGTCGGTACTCCATAACGGGGGGTCCAGGGCATCGACCTTTGGCTCCGCCAGCCTGAGTGCATGGGCGTGAGACGGTTTGATTCTCTCAATAACATATGCTAATCCTTCAATTAACATTTTAAATAACAAATATTTATCGCCTACTCATGCACGGTGATCTGACTCGCCCCTCCTGCCTCAACCCCCTCCTGCCCCCGCCATGCCTGCCTCGGACTCCTCAGAGGCGAATCTGCGCCAAATGCTAGCTCAAGTGGAGACGGACCAGGGTCATGACGTCCAGACAAGCAAGGATGTTGCAACCAACGGCCATTAAGCTAGACGCGCTCTCACACGCCTGGTTGGAGCACCCATGTTTAGGGGTCGTAGCACCCATGTTGGCCCGTGTTGGCCTTATCCTCTATCGATTCCGCCTCTGCTAATCCGTATCCTGTATCGATTCCACCTCCGCCAATCCGGCAGTAAGGAAATAAGCTTCAGAGTCTTACACAGAGATCCACGGGCAGCTCGCAGAGGTAGCCGTAGCTGACATATGCAGGTAGACGTAGCTGACGTATGCGATGACTGACAACACCAGCCCTCTGGATGGGAGCTTGCGCATACAACCAACATGCGTGCGCTCCAGTGCTGCTCCCTCGGGGCCGGGATTGGCTGTTGATGTTGCTACGGTTGACCTCCAAGTTGGTCCTGTCAGGTTGTTCAACACACATGTACACAGATTTGAGATTTGAGACAGATGTCAATTTCTTTCACAAAAGACTAAAACCTCTTGCTCCATCCATCACGTGACGCAAGTCGCAGTGTCTCGACCAGGGCTTACTTTCGTGGCAGACTGTCGTGTAGAAAAGAATGTTTGCGGACGAGAGAGAGGGAGAGAGCGAGAGAGAGAGCTGTACTAGAACCTGCTCAGTAGCGTGGGGTCTAGGGCGTCGCCTGCGTACTCTGAGGTACACTCGCCCAGGACGCCCTTGGGACAGAAGCATTTCTGGCCAAGTGATTCCGTCACTCTCGTCTCTGTCGCGTTCCAGGGAAAGAGGGCAGACAGCCGTGTATTAGTCGAGTCCACATGTGTCCACGCACACACGCTCCAGAGACACCTGGCGAAAGAGGCAAAGCAAAGAACATGCAGACATAGCCAAGTAGGCCGTGTGCCGTTGGACGTTAGGAACGATGAGCGTAGGTGTGGGGTCACGGTTTTAGACCGTTACCCGAAAGTCCTGTTTGGGCCCGGATTCCAGGGTCACGGTTTTTAGTGAAATCGTCACCCGAAAGTCCTTTTTAGGCCCGGAGTCCGGAAATAGCAACATTCTTCTTCTCTTTTCATGTACAAATGAAAGTACGTGTGGAGATATGCAGGATCGCTAGACGTCCGACGTGTGCGTGCATGTGTATGTAATCCGGCAGCTGTTAAGGCTGCCGAGGAGCTGCATGCGCGTAGCAAAGGGTACTCAACCACGGTGACATTTCTACTGCCGTTCATGCGTTGCCAAACCAGCAGTTCGCCGTGAGCAGTAGTTCGTC
>Ga0315905_10008935_pt1 | contig 10148 bp, 9 predicted proteins | sample LakEriMetagenome_5_FD_203522 | JGI IMG/M metagenome (GOLD analysis project Ga0315905, IMG submission 203522) | Freshwater fungal communities from buoy surface, Lake Erie, Ohio, United States - Buoy 4 MA121 | ecosystem: Environmental > Aquatic > Freshwater > Lake | place: USA: Lake Erie, Ohio... | reverse complement strand
TAGCTGTGGGATAGGCGTTTGGTGCGCTGGGTTGGGCAACCACATCTATAGTGACTATTTCAAAGTCACTTACATGTCCTGTTCTGTCGTCTACATTGCCGCTGCCGCGGCTGGATACGCCAAGTTTTACACCTGACGTCAACAGAGTCTTTATCAAGTTACCCATGGGAGTGGGCAAAATTTTCAGCTTTCCGCAACCAGCATGTCCGTCCATCCACATGTTTTCAACAGTGTGGCACACTCGATCTAGATTGATCTTGAGATCATCTGGATGATCAACTTCACCTAAGACGGAATTACCTTCTCGGATTTGTTGATTTATAGTGTCAACTGCACGAGAAATTTCTCGCAGAGGATAGATACGCTCATTTGCATTACGCTTGTCGCCTTCAATACAGATACCTTTGAGATAGAGATTCTTACCGCCGCTGGCTGCATCGTCTTCAGTAATGACTTCGATGCGAGCCTGGCTAAATGTAAGATCTTCTCTTAGATACTTTGACGACATTTTAATTAACCTCTACCGCTTGGTATTGGGCTCTTGTTGTTTACGCCACTGGCTTGTGACATTGTTGGCTTTGGAGCAGCAGTTTTAAATGCGCCTTTGCCAGCATCTTGTGTTGGTGTTACACCAAGGTCTTTGGTAGTGTTGCGATACGCTGAGGTGTCATGATGGCCGCCTTCGTTGGCACCAGTGTGAACTGGTTTGGCCATTGCACCACGTGCGCCTGAGTTGGCAGCTACAGTAGACTTTTTGTTTGTGTTGCCTTCTTCAGAAGTAACTGGCTTTGGGGCTGCTTTTAATTGCAGAGCTTCCATCATGCCCATTTGGTCGTCCATTTCTTCTGTGTCGTCCATTTCAATGGCGTCGCCGCCTTCTTCAGGCCCCATGTCATCGCCGTTGCCCATCATGTCTTCAAATTGAGCCATGAGTTCGTCCAGCTTGTCTTCCAGGTTCATGATGTCGTCTTTGGTGGCTGTTTCGTCGCCGCCCATGTCATCGCCCATGTCATCGCCCATGTCATTACTGCCCATGTCGTCGCCCATGTCATCTTCTTCGCCTTCCATGTTGATGTCGGATTCTTCTTCCATTTCAACATCATCAATCAGGCTGTCAGCAGCGTCACCGCCCATGGCACCTTCTTCAATGTCATCGGTACCTTCGTCGAGCTCTTCTGCCTGCTCTTCGTCCATCATGCTTTCGTAGATCTCACGGCTTTTGGCCACTACGATGTCATGGAAAAGCTCTTGAGCTTTTTTGTCTTCATCATTGATCACGTATTCGATCAATTGTTCAAATCTGTTCATAAGGAAACTCCTATAGTAAAGTGTGCTGTTATTTACACAGGTGAGATAAAAGCGGTGTTTTAAGTAGTCAAAAAGACTATAAATTGCAAATTGCTTGCAACAATTAGACTACTGGTGCTGGCGGTGGTGCATATTGTTGACGCACCAGTTTGAGTTTTTCTTTGTATTCCACAGTTCTGATATCATTCATTTTTCTCAGCTTGCTGAGTTGACGCAGGGTCAAATGAGTTTTACGCAGGTCACCCAGCTGTAGCTGGCTATTGTCTTGAGCCAGGTCCTGATATGCTTCAGGTTCTTTTGACCAAAATTCTTGTAGTATCATGCCAGTATTTATACTGTTGGGGCTGCGCCGCCAGGTGCTGGTGGTACTGCTGCACCTGGTGTAGTAGCTGGCACACCTGGAGTTTCAGGCGTCATTCCAGCCATTTCTTCCCCAGCAGCAATGTCTGTTTCCAAAGCGCCTGGTGTGATACCCACACTTCGTAGATCCTGCCCTGATTGTGTTTGCATTTCAGGACTGTCACGTTCTTCACGCCACATTTCTTCGTTTTGCTTGATTTCTTCTTCGGTCAAGCCCAAGAAGCGTTCCAGCATGAATCTCTTGCTCATGTAGGGCAAGGGCTCTAGTCCCTGAAATGCCTGAATACGAGTGTTGTCCAGTTCACTTTGACGATAGCTGGCAAAGTTTTGTGGAGGATTAAACTTCAGATTGAACAGACCAGCGTCAATGTTGAAGCCGCGCCATTTCAAAAACATCTTGAATTCGTCATCTAGCTTTTCGCACACTAGAGCTTGTAGGCGTTCGCAATACTGATTAAAGCGGAATTCTTGTATCAATGCAGTGCCCACTTTGCCGTCGCTGGTCACACGATCTGAATCGTCGGGTCCTGTGGGCAAGTAGCTGGATGGCACACGCAGGCCACGGGCCATTTTGTTGTTGAAATATTTCAAGTCGTCAATTTCGCCAAGATTCTGTCCGCCTGGCAGGGTTTCTACACTGCTACCGCGGCCGTCTTGTCCTTGAGGAAAAAAGTAATCTTCGCCAACACTGAGTGGATTGTAGCTTGAATCCATCATGTTTTGTCCGCCACCTGTGATGGTAGGGATTCTGCGCTGATGCATTTCATTTTTCACACGCTCCACAAACGCCATGGCCAAGTGGCTGGGCATGTTGCCCACGTCAATCTTGAAAATTCTGCGTTCTGGAGCACGTTGCACACGATAGATTAAAATTGAGTCTTCCAGCAGTTGTTTCTGTTTGAACACCATGAAAATCTGTTCCAGTACACTGCGTCCAAACGGCCAAAACACATCTAGTCCTTCATTCAAACTCATGTGTACCACGTGCTTGGCATCAATACAAACTTCGTTCATGGCCTGCATGAATCGACTGTTGTTTGTGCCGCCACCTGATCCACCATTGGGCATGGTGTAGTTTGAACTGCCGCTGATACTGCCTGTCACAGGATTGGTCATGTAGTCAGTTGTGGTTTTTGCTGCCACACTGAGATTCTGAAAGTTGGGATTGATGTCCCGAATAACGTATTGTTCGGGACGTTTGCCTTCGCTTTCGTTCACAATGACTCGAGCCAGTTTGCTCATGTCCACCCAGTACATTTCAAATGTTTCTGGATCACGCACAAAAATCTGATCGCCGTATTTGATACAGTTACGAAACAGTTTGAAAATACGCTGACCCAGTTTGTTCAGCTTGACCCATTGCTGCAACTGTTTGCGAATGATGTCCACTTCGTGATCTGTAGGCTTGTCGTTGTAGTCTATTTCGAATGGCGTGCCGTTTGACTGGTTGGGCTGTGTGCTGAACTCAGCAATGATATCTAAACATGCATTGATTTCTGAATCCATGTCCATGTTTTCGTACTGATTGTAACGCTCAATTCGATTGGGGTGTCCTGAATATACTTCTGGAAGTCTGCTGGCATAGTTGCGAAACACAAAGTCTGCTTGTGCTCCTGAACTGTTGCCGTCGTTTCTGGGATATCCGTTCAGGCCAAACTGATTTTTTCCCGATATAGGGCTCAGCTGGCCAGATGTGTCTGCCACCTTGAAGTATTTTTTCCAGGATTGTTGTTCTGCCATAGTAAGTTATTTACCGTGTTAGTAGTTGGTTGCCAGTATCTTTTGCATGACTTCCAACTGACTTGCACTGGTACGTGCCATTTCTTGTATGCCTTCTGCCACGTGATCCATGCCAGGCATAGAAGTTTCTCCTTTGGTACGAAGCATTTCCGCCAGGGCCTCGGCCATGGCAGCTCGGAATTCTACTCCTGCCTGTTCCAACGCTTTACTGCCATCTGTATTGTGTTGCTCTTGAATTTCTTTGATTCTTGCTGCAATTTCTTCGCCAATTCCTGGGATCACAGCAGTTCCCAGCTGAGCTACTCCCAGCTCAAAGTTCATTGCAATTCCACTATTGATAATTTCTTTCCAGACAGCAGGGTTGGTAATAGTTGATGTGGCCTTGTCAAACGCTCCCATTCCGGCTGCAATATCTTTGACAGCGTTAAGATCAGTGGTTATTGGTCCTTGATTGATACCAGTGTATTGATTAATGCCGCCAAAAGTTGGCCCAATACCACCTTCAGCCATTACATTGTTTAAATCTAATTTTACACTAACCGGTAAAGCACCATTTTTCAGTGGAATAACTGCTTCATCCTGGCCACCTTCACCAATAACAGCCGGCGTGCCGCCTTCGGACGCTTTGACTATGCCGCCGTCTTTCATGAAAATATGCGGAGGATCTCCTTGCAATGGGTTAAATCCAAATTCTTGCAGCAGCCCTGAACGTTTTAAATCTTCTACTTGACTGCTGTTGATATCAACAGCACGACCTTGTTGATGCAGACTATTGCCCGGTAGAGCCTTGGGATTGGTACCGGGATCAACTTTGGCCTGTTCTTCCGGCGATCGAAATGCACTGTTGACTTGCAAACGTTTGCCAGTCAATGACATGTAGTCTTCTGCCATTTGGGCAAAATTTTGTTGTACTGGATCCAACAGTTTTCCAAAGTGTTCTTTGGAACCTGTTCCACCAGTAAACGTGATGTAATCGGTCCATGAACGTTTAGGTGCTTGTGATGGACCACCCGATGGTAAGCTAGCCGGAGCAGCACCTCCTTTTACAGCCCTAGCGGCTGGTGCGGCTGGTGCTGTGCCTCCTGCTGCTGGTGCCGCTCCTCCACCTGCTGCTGGTGCTGCACCTCCTCCTGCTGCTCCACCTGCTGGTGCTGCAAACTTTTTGTTATAGTCAGCAACTGCCTTGGCCGCAATTTCGCTTCTTTTTTTAAAACCTTCCAACTGTTTTTCATTTAATTTGTTACCATCGTTGAATAATTTTTGATACCTTTCAATTTCTGCCAGTGTTTTTTCATATTCTGGCAATTTTTTCATTTTATCTTCTGCTGCTAGTTGTCCAAGCACACCACCACTGGCAGCAATAGCAGCAGTATCCGGGACCGCGCCATCAATAGTGCCGCCACTACCTAGTTCAGCAGTGCCGCCTTGTTGCTGTCCAGAAAGACCAAACATTTTGGCCATTGCGCCAGCAGCTAAAGTAGTCTGTTCGACCAATAGGGTCATGGCGTTGGTGGCAGGAACAATTCCAGCAAATACAAATCTCTCTACTGCTTCATTGCCTTTTTGTTGCATGAGAACCAAATTTGTTTGTGCTTGCACTGCTGCGTCTTTTGCTTTGCCGCCTTTGATTCCTTGATCTGTTTGTTCTTTTTCAGCATCAGCTAAAGCCTTGTTGTAATCGGTCAGACCTGATCGTAGGTCAGCAGCATAGTCTGCTCCAAAATAAGCACCCGCTTTGGCCAATCCAGTCATTGATTTAGCAGTGTTTCCAGCAGTTTGGCCAATGATGGTAGCTGCCTCTCCTGCTTTGGCTAGGCCGTTGCTCATTCTATCTGACTGAACCATGACTTGACCTTGAGTCACTAGCATGGCTTTTTGTGCTGCTTCTGTGGTAATCATTCCAGTTGATGTATCACGGAAACCCTGCGCTAGCTGTTTATTTTCCTTGGCCAGCAGTATGTTAGTCAGTTCAAGTTCTTTAGCTCTTGCAACTCCTTCAGGACCTTGTGATCTTAGTTCTTGCAGTTTGGCCGCAAATCGTTCTTCACTGCGAGCCGCTTCCATCTGATCTTCCATGGCCTTGCGACTTTCGCCGGTGACCTTGCTCAACGCATCCATTTCTACTAGATACTTTTTGGCACCATCGGCTAGTTCTGTAGTAGTTTTGTTTTGACTTAGTCCAACTCTGCTTTGCAGTTTCAAATAGCCCATTGCGCCAGCATTGATTTGCTCTTGAGTCATACCAGCATTCATTAGGCCTTCGCGATACTGCTCCATGCTTTTGCCCATGTCAGCAAATTGTTGACGACCTTCAAACACAGTACCTGAAAATAACGCAAGATCTTTGGAATTTGCTGCAATTAGTTCAGTGTACTGACCAATCTCGTTCATGCTGAGACCAAGCTTCTTGGCATCCTCAAACAGGCCAGTCATGCCATCGCTTGCAGCAGCGCCTGATTGAGCTAGATCTTGATAGCCTTTGTACAGCTGATCGCTCATGGTATTGGCAGCTTGCGTGTACTTTTTGCCTGCTTCTAGTATAGATACTGTGAGCAATCCTATGCCAGCCATTAACCCTTTGACCAACGCACCGCCTGGCACCAACAAAGTAAGAGCAACTGCGGCCATTTTAACTGAGTCAGTCAGCAGCTCAAAACTGCTGTTCATTGCTGCTGCACCTTTTTTGCCGTCGAGTAGAACTTTTCCAGAACTAAACGCTGCTTCACCAAACTTGGCAAGAGCATCAGCGCCCAGGCCAGATGCCTTGCTAAAGCTGTCTAAGCCATATTTGGTTTTCATTTCAGCGTCTTTGAGACGCTCAGCGGTTTGTACGTGTAGTTCTCCGTACATTCGCATCTCTCGATTGACCTGCGCCATTATCTCAGCAAACTCTTGCGATTCGCGATTTATTTCAGCCATTTTTGTTGCCCATAAGTAGAACTATATTTATAGGTATTCTATGACCCAGATTTCTAACCCTTTGCGACAATACTTTAGACAGCCTGCAATTTACTTGCGATTGCCCACTGAAGGCAAGCACTGGCCAGCAGGATCCTTGGACATGCCAGGCAACAACGAATTACCTGTGCTGCCCATGACAGCCATTGACGAAATCACCTACCGAACTCCCGACGGATTGTTCAACGGACAAGCAGTGGTCAATGTGATACAAAGCTGTGTGCCCAACATCAAGGATGCTTGGAAAATTCCACAGCCAGATCTCAATGCAATTTTGACTGCCATACGAATTGCCAGCTACGGACATGAACTTGAAATTGGCACCAAATGTCCCAACTGCACACACGAAGATGATTATGTGTTAGATCTGCGAACTGTATTGGATCAGTTGAAAAGTTCAGACTTTGATGAACCAATGGTGCATGGTGACCTGACCATTACATTCTGCCCCATGAGCTACGAGAGTCAAAATATGACCAATCAGGAGCAGTTTGAAGAACAAAAAATAATGCAACTGCTGCCAACAGCAGACATGGAAGAAAAAGAAAAAATTCTCAAAATGCAAGAGGTCCTAAAAAAGATCACTGAGCTCACACTTAAAGCACTCAAGTGGAGCATTGCCAACATTCGAACTCCAGCTGCTATTGTGAGCGAACCTGAATTCATTGACGACTTTTTGAAAAACTGCGATCGAGCCTTGTTTACCAAGATACGAGACCGTGTGATTGAACTGCGTCAAAATTCTGAAATCAAGCCAGTTGGCATCACTTGCACAGAATGCGATCACAGCTACCAACAGCCCTTGACCTTGGACATGACAAGTTTTTTCGCACCCGCCTCCTGACATCTGATGCCCAGGAAATTGCCGACATAGTTGACGGCATGGAGCGGGAGGCCGATAGTATCCGAAATGAAAGTTTAAAAATGTCATGGTACATGCGTGGTGGCATAACTTATGATCAAGTGCTGGCATTGAGTCCAAACGAACGCAAGATGATTTCGGCTATTATCAAAGACAACTTGGAAACCACCAAGAAAAGCAAACTGCCATTTTTCTAATGCTAGACATCACTCAAGTCACCCAAGACATTCTGCACTGGGTAGAGAACTTTGTAGAAGTTCCGCATCCTGCACTGGGCAACTGGGCTCCTTGCCCATTTGCTAGAAAAGCACGGCTGTCTGGCACAGTCAAAATTGTGGTTGGTGCTGATCCATATTATGATCTACGCAATCGCTGTAGAGATGGCTTGGGTACAGCAGAAATTGTGGTCTATGCTTACGATCCTGCAGAATGGACATATGATCTGTTTCATTCTAGCCTAGAACAGGCCAATCAGGATTTTTTGTTGGCAAATGATTTATTAGTACTGGAAGATCATCCTGCAGATGCTGAAATTGTGAATGGCATCAGTATGAATCAGGGTACCTATGCTCTGGCCATGCTACAAAGTCTCAGCAAACTGAACACAGCAGCAGCACAGATGCATCACAAAGGATTTTATGAAACCTGGCCCAATGATTATCTCGCAACGTTGTTCAATCATAGACAGGATCCCCGAGCATGAGTTATCAGTTTGCTAGAATAGACTTAAACAAAACCAATTACCAGATCAATGTCAAGTGGGAATATCTATTCAATCCTGACACAGTAAAGCTGAATCAGATCTACAAAGACTACTGCAAGTACAAACACTTTGCCAGTGTGATGCCAATATTTGACAGTAGATACACAGACCCAATGACCGATGTGATTGGCTACTACGATCAAGACCAACTGGTAGCGTTTAGCTTGATACGCAGATTTGATCAACACAATGCCTTGTGTGATCAATTTGCATGGACATATCATCAACCCCGGCTGAGACTGGGCATAGAAACAATGAAAACAGAGTGTGCTATCTACAAGGCTCGCGGGTTCGAATACCTGTATCTTGAACAAGCACACCTGTACAAATCCGACATGGATGGATTTGAAATACTAGGACCACTGGAGTAAACACATGGCAGACTTGTACACAATTTGGGCAAACAAAGAAGGCGACATTTCAGATCTTGACTGGGTTACAGGCATGAAAAGTTTCTTTGATCATTTGATCTCTGAAGGCAAGATGGAAAGCTACAGAATCACACGCTGTAAAATGGGATTCCGTAGCATTGCAGACATGCCTGAATGGATGATCATAATGGAGTTTTCAGGTATGGCTCAGATGGATCAGGCATTCAAACGAGTTGCACCACTAGAAGGCGAACTTGAAGTCAAGCACAAGAGCTTTAATCAGTTTGTATCAGGTGACATCCAGCACGCACTATTTAGAGATTGGCCAGACACCAATCTCTAGAAGTTCAAGATACACTTCGTGTATCTATGTGTTTCGCTGTCGCTCACACAGTTTTTTTGAAACAAAGCAAAAAAGTTTTCATGTAGATAAATCTGGTCAGACGGAACCGTTTGCATGGTTCCGTCTTGTCTTCATGTGAGTATCACCAGCCGAGACTTTGGAAGTAGGTGTTTTTACCGTTACGCTGATGGGCTCTAATCTTTCCCAACCTACATTGACATTGCTTTCGCTACCTTAAACCTCGTTCCTAGTGTTTAAGTTTTTACAGCACGGTTTTTCGTATGCTAACATTCATACTATATCAAAGCGTCGAGCATAGGGTTCTACTCTTGAACTCACTTCCGATTTTTCAGGATACTAGGATCTACCTAGGGGAGTGCTTCAACATGTCACGTGTCCGGTTTCTTACATCGGTTTTTCCACAGCGGTATTACAAACTGGCCCGCCAACCTTGGGTGTTAGATTAAAATGCTTCTTTGGGAAGCCACTTGAGAAATTTATTGTTACAAGTTTTACAAATAAGTTTGCCTGCATGAGGTCCGGATTCAGATTGAACTCGATCTAACTCATGTGTGGCGTGGTTGCCTAAAAACTGCTTTTCTTTTTCTGCCTGATCTTTTTTGTGTTTTTGCTCTTTGTGCCATGTCTTGTCAAAACCTGTCTTTGGAGACAACCAGTAGTCTGAGTTCATTGTACTCTTCCACTGTTGTCGACTCCAATCAAGTTTGGTCATAATTTGCCTATAATGTGTGAGCCATGTACTCTGACTGAGATCTGGCCATTGTAATAATCTGTGGATTCTAATACCTTGTGATTGAACTGTTCTCTGGCTTCAATGTAACTGCATTGTGCTTTTGATGTGCAATAGTAAAGTATTTCTCTGGTAAAGTTTTCGGTGCCTAAGGAGTTTACATCAGCAGTTAGATTTTCGCTTGAACCGTAGTACTCGCGCCAATCACTGTCAATTTTGGTTCTAATTTTCTTTTTTTTCTTGATGCCGTTTTTTTGCTTGACTGTTTTGTAAGTTGTTTTTGAAAATTTAGCTAGTTTTTTGCCTATGTACTTGCGACCAGAAAGATTATTGGTGATCAGGTAAACAAATCCTATGCATTCTTCTGGCAGTGTCTCAACTGGAGTGTTTTGATAAAGCCATGTCATGCGAAAATCTGTTGTGTTACCTTTGCTGTATAGTTATGCCTTAAAGTGTTTATGTGTAAATTTTGATGACAATTGGAAATTTTATGCTAGCTCAACATCCGTGTTGTAACTGGTAAATCCATTTTCTTTGACTACTTTGAGAATGTTTTCAACACGCCCGGCAAGTTCATCTCTGTGACTCACAAGCCAAATACTTTTGTTGCGTTCTCGACTCATCTTTTTCAATAGCGCAAGACTTGATTCAACACCTTGAGTGTCTAGGCCGTTGTCAATCAGTTCGTCAAT
>Ga0315905_10008934_pt1 | contig 10149 bp, 5 predicted proteins | sample LakEriMetagenome_5_FD_203522 | JGI IMG/M metagenome (GOLD analysis project Ga0315905, IMG submission 203522) | Freshwater fungal communities from buoy surface, Lake Erie, Ohio, United States - Buoy 4 MA121 | ecosystem: Environmental > Aquatic > Freshwater > Lake | place: USA: Lake Erie, Ohio... | reverse complement strand
TCGGATTTTGCAGCTGCAATAGCTGTAAAATAATTGACAATTTGATGGTGTCTGGTAAAGCGTGTTCCAACTTTATACCCCAAGAATTGTTCAGGACTTAGCACTTGAGCGAACAATGAAAAAGGGAGGATCATTAAACTTACCCACAAAATGGATTTAAATACAGATTTTTGTTGCATAATTAGAATATTATTAGATCTTAAAAATAGTCATTTTAAGGGTGGTCTAGGGCAGCAGATCTAGATATTTTTACACAACCGGATTCATGAGTTGTTGATACCTAAATAATTAAGTAATTTAACGCTTCAATCTACCTTCTATGAAACAGCAAATTCAGGTTTCTTACCTCCTATTTTTGGCCATTTTTCAGTTAAGTATTACAGCAAACGGACAACAGTTTTTCAAGCAACATGCTCAAATCAATCCATATCAATATACGGTTGTGAAGGAACAATCCTTTCAAAAAGCGGCTGTGACTTCGGCGCATCCTTTAGCTAGCATGGTGGGAGCAGCTATTATGAAAGATGGAGGGAATGCTTTTGATGCTGCCATAGCAGTTCAATTTACCCTTGCAGTGGTTTTTCCAGGAGCCGGTAATATTGGAGGAGGCGGATTTTTATTGTCCCGAAATAGTGAAGGTGTATTAATGGGCATTGACTTTCGTGAAGCAGCTCCAAGTAAAGCATCTAGAGACATGTATTTAGATGCACAAGGCAACCCAATAGACGGGATGTCCAGACAAGGTGCATCTGCTTCTGGTGTACCAGGTAGTGTAGCAGGCATGTTTAGTGCCCTTGCATATGCAAAATTTCCAATGAAAATGCTCTTGCAACCAGCCTATGAATTAGCAGCTGGTGGTTTTGTAATTACAGAAAGAGAAGCTAGAGGTTTAAATGCAGAACGAAAAAACTTTATAAAAAATAGCGCACAAGCATCTGCTTTCACTAGAAAAGAAAATTGGAAAGCGGGTGACACATTGTATCAACCAGAATTAGCAGCCACCATCCTTCGCATCCAACAAAAAGGTAAAGCGGGATTTTATGAAGGCGAAACCGCAGCGATGATTGTAGAAGAGATGAAAAATAGTAAAGGCTTAATTAGTTTAGAGGATTTAAAAAAATATACCCCTCAATTTAGAAAGCCAATAGAATTTGATTACAGAGGACACCATATCATTAGTTTTGCACCCCCATCTAGTGGGGGAATTTTAATTGCACAAATGATGCAGATGATTGCGCCCTATCCTATAGCCGAAATGGGCCTAAATAGTTTTGAATCTGTGAGTTTAATGGTAGAAGCGCAGCGAAGAGCCTATGCTGATAGAGCAGAACATATGGGTGATCCAGATTTCTGGAAAGTGCCTACAACAACTTTAACGAGCAATGCCTATGCGCAGGCGCGTATGAAAGACTACCAACCTGGCGTTGCAGGAAATAGTAAAAATATTCTTGCAGGTGTTGCAAAAGAAAGTGAGCAAACTACTCATTTTAGTGTCATTGACGAAGCCGGAAATATGGTCGCTGTGACCACTACATTAAATGATACTTATGGGAATAAAACAATTGTAGGAGGTGCTGGTTTCCTTTTGAATAACGAAATGGATGACTTTAGTATAAAACCAGGTGTACCTAATATGTATGGTGCATTAGGTGGAGAAGCCAATGCGATTCAACCTGGCAAAAGAATGTTAAGTTCTATGACCCCTACACTTGTCACTAAAAACAATCAACCTTATATTACTATTGGAACTCCAGGCGGTACCACCATTCCAAACCAAGTATACGAAGGCTTGGTGAATATCATTGACCATAACATGACTTTAAAAGCAGCCATTGATGCCCCGAGATTCCACCATCAACATATTCCTGATATGGTGAACGTTGAAGCCGATTTTCCAGCATTAACACTCAAAGCTTTGAAGGAAAAGGGATACACCATTAAAGAAAGAGGTGCATTTGGAAGAATGGATGGTGTGATGATTTTACCAAATGGAAACAGAGTAGCTGCAGGTGATAAAAGAGGTGACGACAGTGTTGCTGGTTATTAATTTAAAATAAAACAACCCCCTTGGTAAAAAATAAGTTCATTTATATTCGTGTCCTGATCGCCAGTTTTATAGGATTGCTCTTGCTCTCCTACTTACTATTGCTTTTACCAGTTGTACAAGAAAAAATTGGACAAAAAATTGCCTCGAATATGAGTCAATCTTTGGGCGTTGAATTTAAATTAGAGGGTTTAAGCTTTTCTTTTTTTAACAGGGTGGATATCAAAAATGTGCTTATCAGAGATCAACAAAAAGACACTTTATTATTTGCACAAACACTTAAATTAAGACTATCTGACTTATTGTTTTCTAAAAAGGCTCCTGTGCTTGGTTATATTGGGTTAGAAAAAGCAAAAATTTATTTGCACAGAAAAACTCCGGTATGGAACTACCAATTTATGGTAGACCATTTTAAATCAAAAGATACTAGTAAGTCATCCGGCCAACAATTTGATTTAAAGAAAATTGATTTTACCAATATTCAATTCATACAAGACGACGAATGGATAGGCTCTACCACCAAGTTTGAGGCTAAGCATTTGCTAGCAAATTTTAATCAATTCAAAGGCAAAGAAATAGACATTGAAAAGATCATATTAGACAGACCATTTTATTCTATTTTAGACAAGCAAGGTTTAGCCCCTACAACAAAATCAAAAAAAATTAAGCCGCTCAAAAATGAGCTGTATTTTAATGCAGCAGGTTTAAACATACTCGCTAAAAAAATTGAAATCGTACAGGGGAAAATTTGGATTGAATATGGATTTGGGCAACCCGTTCCCTATTTTGATACCGAACACATTCGGATGCAAAACTTAAACGCCTCCATTGACAATGCTAGTTTTAATGCAGATACGATTAAGGCAAGTGTAAAATTGTCTTTGAAAGAAAGATCAGGATTTGTAATCAAAAAATTGGCTACCCAATTTAGGATGACCCCACAAATTATGGAATTTGCGGCATTGTCATTGATTACAAATAAAAGTACCATTGGCAATTACTATGCCATGGAATACAACAATTTTGCTAAAGATTTTAGGGCATACATGCATCAAGTGAATATGCGTGCAAACATTAGCAAGTCTATTGTTGCTTCCGACGATATTGCCTATTTTGCTCCAGCCTTAAATAAGGTTGACCAAAAAATTACAACTAGTTTCAATTTCAATGGCAGAGTGGACGATTTTAAAGTTGAACAACTGGGTGCGCAGTCAGGTACCTCTTTTGTAAAAGGCGATTTTTCTATGAAGGGTATCCCCAACATAAAGCAAACAATGATTCAAGCCAATCAATTGAATGCAAAAACTACTATTCAAGATTTAGGCCGCTGGATACCCGAAATCAATGAAATAAAAAATTTGCCATTAGAAGCATTTGGCAATCTATATTTCCAAGGAAGTTTAACGGGAACTATGTATGATTTTATTACAAAGGGATCCATTGCAACTGATATTGGAACAGCAGTGACTTCCATTCGCTTAGAATTTCCTACAAACAGTGAACCAATTTATGAAGGTAGTCTTGTTGCATCTAAATTAAATGCGGGCAAACTGTTTAAAATACCTTCCATGGGGCTATTAAACTTTACAGGTAAAATTGCAGGTAGTTCTTTTAAACTAGATAAAATTAAAACAAATATTGAGGGTCAGATAGATTCTATTCAGTTCAATGGATATACCTATGCACAAATACAAACCAATGGTACGCTACAAAAGCAAGCTTATACTGGAACGATTAAAATTAAAGATCCTAATATCAATTTTATAAGCAACTTGGAAGTTGATCTTAAAAATACCACCCCTACTTTTAATGCGGTGGGTGATTTAACCAATGCCAACCTAAGTGCTTTGCAATTTTCTAATAACCCAATTCAGTTAACAGGCTTATTAGACGTTAATTTTTCGGGCTCAAATATTGATAACTTTATTGGATTTGCTAAATTCTATAATGGTAAATTAAAAAGTACAACCAATACCATCAATTTTGATTCAGTCTCTGTAAAGTCCAATATTTCAAACGGCAATAAGCAAATCACTTTATCTAGTGATGATATACAAGCAACTATTATTGGTAAATTCAATATCAATCAATTGCCAAATAGTGTTCAATATTTTTTACAAGGCTACTTTCCTAATTATATCAAGAACTTAAAGGAAGCACCTGTCAATCAGCAATTTTCATTTCAGATAAACACTGCATATTTTGAACCTTATATTCGAATTTTTAAAAATGAGTTTTCTGGATTTAATAATTTGAACATTAACGGCACAATCAATACAGATAAACAATCCCTTCAATTACAGGCTAGACTCCCTTATGCACAATGGGGTGGCTATGCCATTTCAAATGGCGTGATTGATGGAACAGGCAATAAAGAAAGTTTAAAACTTGATATAGCCGCAACCTCATTTAATTTAACAGACAGCTTTAAATTAAACAGTCCAAAATTACAAATCAGTACTTCAAAAGACCAATCGCTATTTAAACTAAGTGCAGATAGTAAATCTGCGCTTTCATTTATTTCCTTCCAAGGAAAAGTCAATACTTATACCGATGGGCTATCCATTCAGTGGGCTCCATCCTTTTTTATTTTGAACGATAAGCAATGGACCATTCAAAATGAAGGAGAAATTTCTTTTAGGAAGAACAATACCTATGCCAAACAATTTAGTATCGCACAAGGACTACAAAAAATTCTAGTTCAAAATCATCCAAATGATGTGAATGGTTTACAAGTAAAATTGGAGAACGTAGTTTTAGGGGATATTACCAATTTATTTTTTAGTTACCCAAAACTAGAAGGCGTGATGAATACTACGGTGAATTTAAATAAATTGAATGATCAATTTTCTTTAAACCTAAATAGCACAATCAACGAATTTAGTTTTAATTCAACCCTACTTGGCAATACCACATTAATAGGCGCTTATGATGCCAAAACTGGCATCATTCCTTTTGATTTAAATTGCCCGAACGATAGCTATCATTTAGCTGCAAAAGGCACTTATGCACTCAAAGACAGCATCAACCCATTGGATGCAACACTCACTTTGAAAGAATCCAATTTTGGATTGATTCAAGAATTTATCGGAGACGTATTGACCGATTTAAAAGGGAAAGCAACAGGACAAATTCATTTTGGCGGTCGCATTGAAAATCCTGATTTAAAAGGCGTTGCCACTATTAAAGAAGCAGCACTAAAAGTAGATTATACAAAAGTCAACTATTACATACCAAATGCTACAATTCAATTTACAGATGAAGGCATCAACTTTGGTACCATTCAAGTGAAAGATCAATTGAACCGAGTTGCCCAATTTAAAGGAAAGATACTACATCAAAGATTTGAGCACCTTGTTTATGACATGGAAATGCAAAGTTCAAAAATTGAACTTTTAAATATGGATGTCATGGACAATAGTAACTTTTACGGAAAAGCAGTTGGTAAAGCAACTATGACCATCAACGGACCTGAGGAAAATATAAAAATGTCTATCAACGCAGAGGTCAATGATAGCTCACATATTTATTTGCCAAATGCCACAAGTAAGGAAACAGGTAAATCCGAATTCATTTTATTTAAAAAGATAGGTAAATCAATCATCCCTAATGAAGAGACTCCAACCTATAATCTTGTAGTAGATCTTGATGTGAGTGCAGATAATAAAACTCAGATTGATGTAATCATAGACGAATTAACTGGTGATATCATTAAAGCAGTAGGCAATGGAAGAATTAAGATTAGAGCTGGGAATATTGAACCACTCACCATGCGAGGCAAGTATAATATTGAAAGAGGAAAATATGATTTCAACTTCCAATCAATTATCAAAAAACCCTTTGATCTAATTCCTGAGGCAGGCAACTTTATTGAGTGGACAGGCAACCCCTATGAAGCGAATATACATGTGGACGCAAGATATACCGCAGAAAGAGTGAGTTTAAACGAATTGGTTGGAAACGCCAATTTTAGCAATGCGGTAAAATCATATCGTGGTAATGTCTATGTGATTGCAGCACTAAGAAATAAATTATCTAGGCCTGATATTCAATTCACCTTGGCCTTCCCTCCTGGCAATCCTATCAGTACTGATAATGAATTCTCCCAATTCATTACAAGACTGGAACGTGATGACAATGAAATTATTAAACAGGTTTCTTTTTTAATTGTATTCAATTCATTCGCACCAGTTGGATTTAATTCTGGCAATAGTAACAATGCCTATAGTGTGACGACCCTTGGTATTAATTCCATCTCTCAATTATTAACCAAGCAAATCAATAAATCTGTAACTAATTTATTGAACAAAGTGACAGGCGATCAAAGCTTGCGATTTGATATAGGCTCAAATGTTTATAATAGTGGTAATTTATTAGATCCTACTGGGTCTGGTATTGCAATCAATTCAAATAAGATAGATCGTCAAAGAGTGAATCTAAAATTTGGTCGAAGCTTTTTTAATGATAAAGTAATCATCAATTTAGGAGGTGATTTTGATTTTAACTTAAGGGCCGCTTCCAATATTGACAATAATAATTTTCAATGGTTACCAGATCTGAATATTGAATTCATCTTAACTAAAGACAGGAAGTTAAGAGCCATTGTATTTAACCGAAATAGTTTAGATATCATAGGAGGTAGCATGGGAAGAAGAAATCGTCAGGGGGTTAGTATCTCCTATCGAAAAGATTTCGAAAATTTTATTTTTTAGGTAAAATGGGTGCTGGAATCTTCTGACAATTTTTAAATCGATACACAAAAAATTTGCGAAGTACCACTCCCCTTTGTTGAATTTGAATACTATCAATTTTACCCATTTTTTCAAAATAAGGCAAGATTAAATGAGTGGGATCAAAAGGTAGATTGGAGGGTTGTATAAAGTAAGCATCCTGACCTAATTGCAAACTAGCTTGGTCTTGATTGAGCCAAGCAAATTTGTGCACGTCTTCAATTGCGCCTATTGCAATGACTTGTTTTTGAATAGGTCTTGCAGTATAAAATAAAATATGCCCAGCAGGAAACCATTTAGAGACTATAATTGGGGACTTCTCATTCATCACCCCCTCTTTACTGTCTTGCTCGACAAGCTGCTTGAAATCAGTGCTAAATTGCGCCCAACCTGTTACATCGTTAATTGGATTGTACTCTCCTAAGTTTTCATTGCTTTTTGAACCTAATTGAAATGGAAATACATGCACCAATCCAATAAATCCAAACACCAATACCACTAAAAATCCTAAAGCCCCTTGCATTAAATTTGGGATGGGTTTAATAGAAACTTCGGACCAATAGACACCTGCTAATAAAAATAATGCGATAAAACCTGGGCCAGTCCAATGTGGTAAAGTAGGATTGAACAAAGAAATGACCCAAAATAAAATGATTAAAGGAAGACTAAGCCATAATAATAAAGCTACAATGTTTGAGGACATTTGATCAACCCTATGCTGACTTTTAAAAATTGAATTTAATTTTTTGAATCGAATCAACGGGATTAAGCAACTCATGTACACCAAAGGATTTTGATATATAATTTCTCCCACAATTTGTTGTAATAAGCTTCCCATTTGAATCCCTGTATGCATGACCCGCTTGGAATGAAATTTATAAGTAATAAAATCATTATCAAAATTCCAATACAGAATAGGAATCAATGCAGCTATTGTGATGAGTACGGCGATATATAAAAATGGTTGCTTAAGGGTTTTGATTTGATGGAATAAAATAAATCCTCCAAATCCAGCCCATAAATACAATCCATGCACTTTACTTAATGTGGCTAGTCCAATCAAACAACCTAATCCAATCCAGTTGATGGTCGTAAACAAATGCGGCTTTACCACCCATTTAGCCATTAAATAAATACTCCAGGTAAAAAATAAAAGTTGAGGACTATCAGGCATAATAAATAAACCTGCGATGATACTAGTATAAATTGAACAAGTATACAATAATGCAGCAATCCATCCTGCACGTTCAGTATGTATCAATGATCCTGTTCTAAAAACAAACCAAGTGGAAACCGCTGCAGCAAGCATACTTCCAAGACGCATGGATAAAGTAGAAACCCAATTTAAGTTAAGGGTAGAGAGTTGAATCATCCATCCAACCAACGGCGGATGATCAAAATGATTCCAATCTGGTTGAACTGCATAGGTGTAATAATACACTTCATCGTTGCCCAATTCCAATAAAAACGACAATGCGATTTTTACAATGATTGCAATTCCGATTAACCAGATTGTCTTTTTAAGATAATCTACCTTTGAGTATTGCATGGAGCAAAAATTAAATTATGATTTACTTGCAGCTTGGTCTAAGAACCATGCTGTAGCTAGATGGTACCCTTTTAATCCTAAGCCAACAATTGATCCTACGACCTTGGCAGAGACATGCGATATTTTTCTGAAATCTTCTCGAGCATGGATATTACTGATATGCACTTCTATCACTGGTGTTTGAATAGATGCAATGGCGTCTCCAATGGCAACAGAGGTATGCGTATAAGCTGCTGGGTTTAAAATCATCCCATCTTGGTTAAAACCATATTGTTGAATCGCATTCACAAGCTCTCCCTCTACATTCGATTGATAATAGGTAAAATTAACTTGAGGATAAGCTTGTTTTAATTGTTCTAAGCAAACATCAAAACTTTCGTTACCGTATACACTTGGCTCACGCTTACCCAATAAATTTAAATTAGGTCCGTTGATGATGGTAATATTAAGCATGAGAATGAAATTAAAATATCAAATTAGTTGGCCTTCATTAGCGCAATAAAATCGTCAAATAAGTAACGGCTATCATGAGGACCAGGTGTTGCTTCTGGATGATACTGCACACTAAATGCAGGACGATCTTTTAAACGGATGCCTTCGATAGAATCATCATTTAAGTTTACATGTGAAATCTCCACATTAGGATGTGCTTTAACCGCATCCGGGTTCACACCAAATCCATGATTTTGTGTCGTAATTTCTGATCTGCCCGTAATCATATTTTTAACAGGATGATTTAATCCTCTATGACCATGATGCATTTTAAATGTAGGGATATCATTAGCAAGCGCTAACAATTGATGTCCTAAGCAAATACCAAATAATGGTTTTTTCTCTTCTAAAATTGCTTTAATTGTTTGAACTGCATAATCCATAGGTGCTGGATCACCAGGACCGTTTGATAAAAAATAACCAGTTGGATTAAATGCTTTTAATGTAGCATAGTCTGTCTTTGCAGGGTGCACTCTTACATGGGCGCCTCTATCAATTAAACATTGTAAAATATGTTGCTTCACTCCAAAATCTAATACAGCAACTTTAATAGGTGAATGTACATCACCTAACTCATACACTTCTTTCGTACTTGCCGAACTAGCCAATTCTAAACCATCCATACTTGGCACTTTTGCTAATTGCAATTTCAATGCGTTTACATCTAAATTATCCGAAGAAATAATGCAGTTCATAGCGCCACTTGTTCTTACATGTGCTACCAATGCTCTAGTATCTAATCCTTCTATTGAAACTATATTATTTTCAATTAAATAATTATTTAAATTTCCGTCGGCTTGCGCACGGCTGAATTTCTCTTCTAAATTTCTTCCAATTAAACCATGAATTTTCACAGACTTACTTTCAACATCTGTCGATTTTACACCATAATTACCAATGTGCACATTGCTCATGATAATAATTTGTCCAGTATAACTTGGGTCAGTAAACACTTCTTGGTATCCAGTCATACCAGTATTAAAACAAATCTCTCCAGTAGTGGTTCCAATTTTTCCAAAAGCTTGGCCATGAAAAACGTTCCCATCTGCTAAAACTAAAATTGCTGGTTGTGTGGCCATATAGGTAGGTTGATTTAATTGTTCAAAAATAGGCAAAAAAAAGGCAAGACCAAAGTCTTGCCTTATATATGAAATGAATTAATTCATTATTCAGCTGTAGGTTTAGCATCGTTAGCTTCTTCAGTAGGCGCTTCATTAGAAACTTCAGCACTTGCTTCTGGAGCTTCTTCAGTAGGCGCTTCTTCAGTTACAACTGCTTCTACTGGAGCTTCTTCTGTTGGAGCTTCTTCCACTGGAGCTGCAGCGGCTACTTTA
>Ga0315905_10008933_pt1 | contig 10149 bp, 2 predicted proteins | sample LakEriMetagenome_5_FD_203522 | JGI IMG/M metagenome (GOLD analysis project Ga0315905, IMG submission 203522) | Freshwater fungal communities from buoy surface, Lake Erie, Ohio, United States - Buoy 4 MA121 | ecosystem: Environmental > Aquatic > Freshwater > Lake | place: USA: Lake Erie, Ohio... | reverse complement strand
GGCGGGGGGGGTAGGTGGGGCGGGGGGGGCGGGGGGGGGGGCTGGGGCCCGCCCCCGCCGCCGCCGCCGCCGCCTCCCCCAGCGATCAGGTCGCCGCGGCCCAGGGCGAGCAGGGACGCGCGGCCCGCCGCAGCGTCCGCGTCTGCAGCGGCGCCACCCGAGGCCGCGGCTGCCGCCTGGATGTCCGCCGCGGAGCCGAGCATGAGCGAGGCGCCCGTCTGCCACAGCTCCGGCACGTCGGCTGCGCCCGACGATCCGCCGCCGCCGCCGCCTGCTGCTGCTGCTGCTGCTGCTGCTGCCGCGCTGCCGCCTCCGACCCCGCCCGCGGGCATCAGCGCCGTCGGGGGCAGCGGCAGCGCCTCGAACGTGACGCCCTTGAGTTCGACGTGCTTGACGAGCTCGGGCGGCTCGGCGGCCGAGTTGGAGCCAGAGGCAGCATTACCGCCGCCCGCGCCGCCGCCGAGGACGCGCGCCGCCGCCGCCGCCGCCGCCGAGCCCGCCGCCACGGCCAGCGACGCTCCGCGGCTGCGCATAGACGTCGCGCGCGCCGGGAACGCGGCCGCAAAGGCGGGAGAGGCGTCCCAGCACCGCAGCTCGTCGACGTGCAGCACAAACTCGGCCCCCAGGGGTGATGGTGGTGGTGGTGGTGGTGCCGGGGCTGCCGCCGTTCCTGCTGCTGCTGCTGCTGCTGCTGCTGCGTCGCTGCTGCTGCCACCGCCGCCGCGTCTTGCGCAGGGGACCATCTCCGGCGGGAGCTCCACGCGCACGGTCACGTCGCGCAGCGTCACCGACAGGCGCTGCAGGAGCGACTCGAGGCTGCCGGCGATGCGGCGGACGCCTTCGAGCACGGCGGCGCTGGCGCTGGCGTTGGTGTTGGTGCTGCTGAGGGACGGCGGCGGCGCCGCGGCTTGCGGCTGCTGCGGGCCGCCGCCGCCGCCGTCGCCGCCTCCTCCTGCTGCCGCCGCCGCCGCTTCCAGGTCCTGCAGGGACAGGCCGTCGGCGTCGGCTGCTGCTTCCGCTGCTGCTGCCGCTGTCCTCGCGTCGGCAGCAGCAGAAGCGCCGTCTCCGCCACCGCTGCCCGGCGCCCCGCCAGAGGAGGAGGGGAGCACCGGCACGAGGGTCAGCAGCACCGCCTCGAACACGATGTCCGCGCTGCTGCTGCTGCTGCTGCTGCTTCCGCCGTCGGGAGACAGCGACGGCAGCGACGCGCGCACGAGCCCGACAAAGCCCGCGCGCAGGCGCCACCGCACTGCCGAGCCCGCCGACGCCGCGCCGGCGCCGCCGCCGCCGCCATCGCCGTCGTCGTCGCCGCCAAAAACGGCCGCGTTGATGGCGTCGCAGTCGAGGAGCACGTTGCGCAGCTCGACGCGACCGGACCCCAACTGCACGTCGAGCTGCTCGAGGTCGCCGAGGTCGCTGCGGAAGAATTTGCCGACGGACCGCTTGAGGGCGAGGCGCAGGAGCTTGCGCAGGACGGTCTCGGCGCCGGCGCCCGCCACGCTCCAGACGGCCGAGGGGAGCATGGGTAGAGGGGGGCGATTAGGGCGCGCGCATCAGTCAAGCATCTCCCCCCGCCGCCGAGTCGCGGCGGCGAGGAGGGCCGATGGCTTGCGCGGGCATCGAGACTTTTGACGGAACGTGTGTGTGTGTGTCTTGGATGCGCGTGGACGCGCCCGCGCTGCCACGTTGCGATGATGAGAGCGAAAAAAGGAGGATGGTGGTGGTGAGGAGGCGACTGAGCTTGCTGCGGGGCGTCGATGTAACACGCGGGAGGAATTGGATTCGATTGCCTGGGTTTCTGCTCCTGTCGCGCCGCCGCCCGACGCGCCAGGTCGTCGCGCGCGCGGCTTCACGGCGGCCTCGCGGCAGCAGCAGCCGCCGCGCCAGCAGCAGGACCTCCCCCGCCCGCCGACGCCAGGTCGCGCAGCGCGTCGCCCAGCTGCGCGACCAGGTCGAGCACGGTGTTGACGCGGCGCTCGTAGTCCTCGGCGTTGCCGGCAGGGGCGTCGGCGGCGGCGGCGGCGGTGGCGGCAGCAGCAGCGGGCGTCGCCTGCGTCGGCGCCGCCTGCTGCTGCTGCTGCTGCTGCAGCGGCGGCGGCTTGGGGAGCTGCGGAGGCAGCGACGGCTGCTGCTGCCCGTCGCTTGCGACCCCACCGTCGTTGCCACCGCGGTCGTCCGAGCGCGCCGCTGCGTCGTCCTCCTCGCCGCCCGCCTCGCCCCCGCCGCCGCTCCTCGCGCCTTCCTTATTGCCGCGCTCCGCCCCGCCCGCGTCGACAGCAGCAGCAGGCTGCGGCGCCTGCGTGGCAGCCGCGGCTGCTGCGCCAGCAGGCTTGGGCAGCGAGAGGCGCGCCAGCAGCTCGAGCGCGGCCTGCGCCTCGGCGCTCAGCAGTCCGCCCGCGGCGCCGGCCCCCCCTGCGGCTGCCGCGGCAGCACCTCGTCCGCCTCCAGCCGCGCCCCCGGCGTTGCTGCTGCCGCCGCCGCCGCCGCCGCCGCCGCGTCCAGCTGCGCCCTCTCGGCGCGCGACCGCGGCCGCGGCCACCGCGGCAGCAGCGGCAGCAGCCGCCGCGGCAGCCGTGACGGCCGCGGCGCGGCGGTCCTCTCTGGCCGGCTCGACCGCCTCGCCTTGGGCCGCCGCCGCCGCTGCCGCCGCCTCGTCCGTCGCCGCCGCCACCGACCCCATCCGCTCCGTCCTCGCGGCGGGCGCCGCCGACGCGACCTCGGCGAGCAGCTCGCGCAGCTCGAGCATGCTGAGGCGCTGCTCGGCGGCCGCCGCGCCGGCAGCCACGGCGGCGGCCGCGGAGACGGACTGGCTCCCGCCGCCGCCGCCGCCGCGGCCGCCGCCGCCGCCGACACCATCACCGCAAAAGCTCGCCTCGCCCTCGTCGTGCGCAGCGGCAGCGGGCCCGCCCCCGCGGTCCTGGAGGCTCAGGCCCCCGATGCCCTCGTCGCTGCTGCCGACATCGTCGCCGTCCTCGATGGTCGCGTCCTTGTCCTCGCCCCCGCCGTCGTCGTCGTCCTCGCCGCCGCCGCTGCTGTCGCGAGCGGCGTCGCGCGCGCCCCCCGCAACCCCATCCCCAGCGCGGTGCCGGGGAGGGCTGCTGCGCCCGCGCACGTCGAGGCGCGAGGCCTTGCGGTGCGGGCCCGACGCCGTCGTCGTGGCGGTACGAGTGGCCGTCAGCGGCACGGGCGGGGGCGAGGCGCGAGCCGCGGCGGCTGCCAAGGCGGCGGCGACAGCAAGCGAGTGGTGATGCGGGTGGTGGTGCGTGTTCGGGCCGTGGTGGTGGTAATGGCCGGAAGAAGAGGCTGGCTTCTGCAGGCGCGAGCCGCGCGCGCCGGGGCGCAGCAGCGAGGACGCGACCGAGTGACGCGGGTGCCCGGCGAGCCCGCCGCGGCCGCGGCCCAACGCCGAGGCGGCGGCCGCGGCAGCGCCGGTGCCGTCGCCGCCCCCGCCACTGGCCCCGCCGTCCACCGCCGGAGGCTCCTCCTCTTGCTGCTGCTGCTGCTGCTGCTGCTGCTGCTGCTGCTGCTGCGCCGTCGTCACGGCCGGCGAACACAGGGCGTCGTCCGCCGAGGGCACCAGCGACGAGTCATCGCCACCTCCGCCGCCACCACCGCTGCCGCCGCCGCCCCCAGGGCCCAGCTGGGCCGACGAGGAGAAGACGAGCGGCGGCGCCTTGCGCTTCTTGACGCCGGCCACTGCGAGCGACGACGGTTGCTGCTGCTGCTGCTGCTGCTGCTGCAGCTGCTCGCCGTGCGGGGTTCTTTGCGGGTGCGGGTGCGCAGAAAAGGGGCCGCCGACGCCGCCAATGCCCGCAGCGCCAGAGGGGCTGGCTGCGCGCTGCCAAGGGTTGCCGCCACCGCCGCCACCGCCACCGCTGCCGCCCGCAGCGCCCTCGCCCATCCCAAACAGCGGCCCCACGCCCAGGTCGAGCAAAAAGGGCGGCGGCGGCGGCGGCGGCGGCAGAGCCAGCGGCAGCGACACGGGCGGCGGCGGCGCCGCCGCCGCCGCCGCCGCCGCCCGATCCGCCAGGGCGCCCGCCGCGCGCCACACGGGCGGCGGCGCCGTGTCCGGCGCCGCCTCTGCGGCGCCGCCCTCGCGCAGCGCGCCGTACAGCAGCGCGTTGACGCGCGCGCGCAGCTTGAAGTGCCCGCACGCCTTGGCCAGCTGCGCGCTCGTCAGCCCCTGCGGCCAGCACCCCGCCAGCGCGGCCTCGACGCGCGCGCGCAGCTCCGCCTCGTCGAGCGGCGGCGCGCTCGTGTGGTGCGCGTACAGTCGGTGCTGCTGGTGGAGCGAGGGGGCGATGCCGTCGCCGCCGGACAGGTCCTGCTCCTGAGAGAGGAGCGACAGCGGAGCGGGGGGGGCGGCGGGCGGAGGTGGTGGCATTGGCGGCGGTCTGTGCTGCTGTGGCCGCTGCTGCTGCTGCTGCGCGCCCAAGGACGCCAAAGGGGCCGAGTGGCGGTCCTCGTCGACCCACGCCTCGTCGACGTCGTCCTCGGCCGCGGCGGCTCCGGCGGCGCCCCCGCGTCGCTGGTGGACGACGACGCCCCCCGCCGTTGTTCGCCGCCGCGCTCCCGACACGGCCACCGCCGCCGCCGCCGCCGCCGCCGCTGCTGCCACCACCACGGGCGGCTGGGGCGACGGCGAGTGCGGCGGCCGAGCGTGCGGCGGCGGCTGCGACCAGCTGAACCACCCGTCCGCCTGCGCGCCGCCCTTGGTGCGCTTGCCCGCGGGCGGACGCAGCAGCGGCTGCGGGCGTGGCGCGCCCGCCAGCCGGCGCGCCTGCCGCGCCGTGCCGCCGCCGCCGCCGCCGCCGCCCCCGCCGCCGCTGCCGACGCCGCCGCTGCTGTTGTTGGCGCTGCTCACGCTGTGGCCGCAGGCCCTCCCGCCACCACCTCCGGAGACGGCCGACGCGGGCGGCAGCAGCAGCGCGCACCCGGACGCGCGCAGGTAGCCGACGGCCGCCGCCGCCGCCGCCGCCTCGGCCTCGCGCTTGCTGGCGCCCGCGCCGCGAAACGCGCGCGCGGCGGCGGCGCGCAGGACAAAGAGGTCGTCGTCGCGCACGGCGTCGTCGTCGTTGGTGCTGGTTGGGGGCCCGCCTAGGGAGCCACCGCCACCGGATGCTGCGCCCGACGCCTGGGGCTGGCTCGAAGGGGCCGCGACGACCACGACGGGCAGCGTCAGCTCGCACACGAACGCGAAAGGAGGGGTGGTGTCGCAGCTGGTCTCGGCGCCGTGCTGATGCGTGGCGTAGACGGGAGCCGGCGCCCGCAAGCTCTGGTAGAGCTCGTTGAGCACCGACTTGGCCGCCATCGGAAGTTATTGGTTTGTGATTTGGTCTCTGCTGCAAGGCCGCTCGCGCGCCGTTTTTTTGATGGCGGCGGCGACGATGGCGGGGGGCGTCGTGCGCGCGCGCGAGCGGCTTTTCAAGCCCGCTCGCCCCAGTCGATTGCTCGCCTCTCGGACCAACTCCGATCGCTGTGCTGGTGGCCCATATACTCTCCTCTGCAAGTACCGCGCATTGGGACACTGCTGCGCACCACCGACCAAGCGCGCTCGTCGACGTGTCACACGCACGAGGTGGAGCAACGTGACCAGCTCTTCCCCGGCGCGCGCTTCCCCGCAGCTGCGCGCGCCCCCTCGGAACGCGCGCGCGACTTGACTGGCCAGCTGCAACGGCCCCTGGTCCAATCGTCCGAGTTCTCATTTCATCGGCGCGCGCCGACGCCGCAACGATCGGCGTGTCGGTCTTCCTCGACCCCACTCTTTTGCGCACCAACCTCCTCCCCCTCCTTCCAGCCAATCAATGGCGTCGGCAGACGACTGCGACCGGGCCCTGCCCGAGGTGTTCGCGCCGCTCGGCGAGCCCGCGTGCTTCGTCAACGGCAAGCGCCACGTCCTGCCGCTGGGCCGCGCCGAGGCGACGCTGCTGCAGTACCTGCGCGGTGAGTTATTTTTTTGTTCGTTTCCGACGGCGTGGCCGTCGCGTGCGCGCGCGGGGGCCGACGAACCCGCGAGCGGCCGCCGTCGCCACCCCACGCGGAACGCCTCCCTCAACACATGTGTGTTCGCCCCACTCCCCCAACCACACGCACACACACCACAGAGTCCAGCCTCACCGGCACCAAGCTGGGCTGCGGCGAGGGCGGCTGCGGCGCCTGCACCGTCATGGTGTCCGACTGGGACGCTCAGCGCGCCAGGCCCCGCCACCGCGCGATCAACGCCTGCCTGTGCCCGCTGTACGCCGTGGTCGGCGCCCACGTCGTGACGGTCGAGGGCGTCGGGAGCGTGCGCGACGGCCTGCACCCCGTGCAGAAGGCCCTGAGCGAGTCGCACGGCTCCCAGTGCGGCTTCTGCACGCCCGGGTTTGTCATGTCGATGTACTCGCTGCTGCGGCAAAAGGGCGAGGACGCGGCGGCGGGGGCGGCGGGGGCCGGCGCCGCCGCCAACGGCCACGCGGCCGGGGCCGTGACGGAGCACGAGATCGAGGACGCGCTCGCGGGCAACCTGTGGTGCGTCGCGTCCGTTCGCGGATGTGCTGGCGATCTGACGACCCCCCCTCCCCTTTTGGAGCACTGCGCTCTCTCCCTGACACGACAGCCGCCCCCGCCCCCTCCCCCCCCCCCCCCCACCCCCGCCCCCCCAAACCAACAAAACAAACCAACAACACAGCCGCTGCACGGGCTACCGCCCCATACTGGACGCCTTCAAGGTCTTTGCCAAGGCCGACGCGGCCGCCTACACCGAGGAGGCCATCGCGGCCGCCAAGAGGAAGCACGGCGGCGGCGGCGGCGGCGGCGCCGCCAACGGCCACGCCACCGGCGACGGCAACGGCACGGCCGCCGCCGCCGCCGCCGCCGCCGCCAGCGGCAAGGGCGTCTGCCCCTCCTCGGGCCTGCCGTGCGACTGCGGCGCGGCCGCCGCCGACCCGCCCGCCGGCGCGTGCGCCGCCCCCGTCAACCACGGCATGGCCCTGTCCGCGGGAGCCGAGGCCGCGCTCGCCGCGCCGCTCTCGCCCGCCGAGCCCATCTTCCCGCCCGAGCTGCGCCGCGCCGGCGAGCAGGCCGCGTCCCCCTCCGCCGCCGCCGCCGCCCCGTCGTTCGCGATCCCGGGCCCCCTCGCCACGTGGTACCGCCCCTCGTCCCTGCGCGACCTCCTCGCGCTCAAGCGCGCCCTGGGCGACGCGGCCAAGCTCGTCGCGGGCAACTCGGAGGTCGGCATCGAGCTCAAGTTCAAGGCGGCGGGGTACCGTCACCTGGTGTCGGTGGCCGGCGTCGAGGAGCTGCGCGAGCTGGCGCTGCGGCCTCCCGCGGCGGCAGGGGCTGCGGGGGCCGCGGGGGCGGGCGCGTCTGCCGAGGCGCCGCCGCCCGAGGTCGTGCTGGGCGCGGGCGCGGCGCTGAGCGACGTCGAGGCCTTTCTCGGGGCGCTGTGCGACGCGGCCGAGGGGGGGGGCGGCGGCCGCGGCGCGCCGTCGCTGCCGGCCCACGCGGCGCGCGGCGCGCGCGCCGTTTGCAACCAGCTGCGGTGGTTCGCCGGGCGGCAGATCCGCAACGCGGCCACGCTCGGCGGCAACGTCGCGACGGCATCGCCCATCAGCGACCTCAACCCGCTGTGGGCGGCCCTCGGCGCGCGCTTCGTCCTCGCCGGACGAGGGGCCGACGGCGAGGAGGGCGGCGGAGGAGAGGCGCCGGTGCGCCGCCGCGAGGTGCCCGCGCGCGAGTTCTTCCTCGGGTACCGCCAGACGGCCATGCGGCCCGACGAGGTGCTCGTGGCCGTCCTGCTCCCGCTCACGCGCCGCCACGAGTACGCGTTCGAGTTCAAGCAGTCGCCCCGCCGCGACGACGACATCGCCATCGTCAACGCCGGCATGCGCGTCCGGCTCGAGCCGCCGCCGGCCCGCGATGGCTGCGGGAGCGACTGGACCGTCGCCGAGGCGTCGCTCGTGTACGGCGGCGTGGCGCCGCGCACCCTGTGCGCCGAGCGCGCCGAGGCCGCCCTGGTCGGCCAGGCCTGGTCGCGCGAGACGCTCGAGCGCGCGCTCGTGGCGCTTCGCGAGGGCGACGTGCGCGTGCCCCCGACGGCCCCGGGCGGCCGGGGGGAGTACCGCAACTCGCTGTCGGCGTCGTTCCTGTTCAAGTTCTTCGCGCGCGTCAGCGCGGAGCTGCTGCTTGAGAGCGCCGGGGGCGACCGCGGCGCGGCCGCTGCCGGCGCCTCTTGCCCCCCCTCCTCCTCCTCCTCCTCGCCCCCGCCGCCGCTCACCCCCCCGCTCCTGCCCCCGCGCGAGCTCGCCTCGGCCGCGCGCGCCTACGCCCGCCCGCCCGTCCGCGGCGTCCAGTTCTTCGCGCCCGCCAGCGCGGGGGCCACCGTCGGCCAGGCCCCGCGCCACCTGTCGGCCGACCTGCAGGTCACGGGCGAGGCGGCCTACCTCGACGACCACCCGCTGCCCCCGGGAGCCCTGCACGCCGCCTTTGTCGTCTCCGACCGCCCGCACGCCGAGCTGCGCGGTGTCGACGCGTCGGCCGCGCTCGCCCTCGCCGGCGTGCGCGGGTACTTCGGGGCGGCGGACGTGCCGGGCAGCAACTACATCGGGCCGGTCAAGAAGGACGAGCAGGTGTTCGCCGAGGGCAGGGTCACGTGCGTCGGGCAGGTGGTCGGCGTCGTCGTCGCGGCGACCGAGCCGCTCGCGCGGCGCGCGGCGCGCCTGGTGCGCGTCGAGTACGGCGCCGACCTGCCCGCGGCGATCACGGTGGACGACGCGGTGGCGATGGGGTCGTACTACGAGGAGTACTACCAGCAGGGGACGCGCGGGCGCATGGGCGCCGGCGACGTGGACGCCGCGTTTGCAGAGGCCGAGGCGGCGTCGCGGGCGAGCGCGGGGGGGGGCGCGGACGGCGCGCCCCCCCAACCCCCCCCCCCGGCCTTGATCGTCATCGAGGGCGGCCTGCGCATGGGCGGCCAGGAGCACTTTTACCTCGAGCCGCAGGGGTGCCTCGTCATTCCCGCCGAGTCCGACGAGTACCACCTCCTCGCGTCGACCCAGGCGCCCACGAAGCACCAGGTCGCCGTCGCGTCCGTGCTCGGCGTGCCCATGCACAAGATCGTCTCGCGCGCCAAGCGCCTCGGCGGCGGGTTCGGCGGCAAGGAGACGCGCGGCATCTTTCTGCACGCGGCCGCGGCCGTCGCGGCCTACCGCCTGCGCGCGCCCGTGAAGGCCGTGCTGGACCGCGACGAGGACATGCAGATGTCCGGCACGCGCCACCCGACCGTCGCGCGCTACAAGGCCGTCGTCGAGCGGGCGACGGGCCGCGTCGTGGCGGCCGACTGCGACTACTGGCTAAACGTGGGCAACTCGTGGGACCTGTCGCACAGCGTCGCGGACCGCTGCCTGCTGCACGCGGACGGCGCGTACAAGATCCCGGCCCTGCGGCTGCGCGCGCACATGTGCCGCACCAACATCTCGAGCAACACGGCGTTCCGCGGGTTCGGGGGCCCGCAGGGCCTGATGGGCGCGCAGGCGCTGGTCGAGCACGCGTCGCGCGCGGCCGGGATGAGCGCGCCCGCGGGGGCCGGGGGCGCCTGGCGCGTCGTCGAGCGCATGCTGTACGCCCCCGAGGGGGACGTGACGCACTACGGCATGCGCCTCGGCGCGTGCAACGTGCGCGCGTGCTGGGACCGCGCGACCAACGCGCTCGCGGGCGGGATGGAGGCGCGCGGCCGGAGCGTGGCGGCGTTCAACGCCGAGCACCGCTGGCGCAAGCGCGGCCTCGCGGCCATGCCGACGCACTTTGGCATCTCGTTCACGACCAAGTTCCTCAACCAGGCGGGCGCCCTCGTGCACATCTACACCGACGGCACGGTCCTCGTCACGCACGGCGGCGTCGAGATGGGCCAGGGCTTGCACACAAAGGTCGCGCAGGTGGCCGCGCAGGCGCTCGGCTGCCCGCTCGGAAAAGTGTTCATCGCCGAGACGTCGACGGACAAGGTGCCCAACTCGTCGCCCACGGCGGCGTCGGCGTCGAGCGACATGTACGGCGCGGCGGTGCTGGACGCGTGCGCGCAGCTCAACGCGCGCCTCGCGCCGCTGCGGGAGCGGCTGCGCGGCGGCGGCGGCGGCGGCGGCGGCGGCGGCGGCGGCGGCGGCGGCGGCGGCG
>Ga0315905_10008932_pt1 | contig 10149 bp, 8 predicted proteins | sample LakEriMetagenome_5_FD_203522 | JGI IMG/M metagenome (GOLD analysis project Ga0315905, IMG submission 203522) | Freshwater fungal communities from buoy surface, Lake Erie, Ohio, United States - Buoy 4 MA121 | ecosystem: Environmental > Aquatic > Freshwater > Lake | place: USA: Lake Erie, Ohio... | reverse complement strand
GTGTAGACATCCCCTTAGAACCGGGTGGTGGTCGCTGCAGAGGGTCCACGCTGCGCGTGGGCGGTTCCGCACGCTGTTCTGCGCCCGGTCTCCGTGCTGCTCCCTGACCGTGCCCGGTCGCCGGGCGTCTACACACCTCTGTATCGGATGTACTACAAAATTCACAAACACACACACACACACGCACGCAGGCCGGAAAGCAAGATGGGTGAGCGCCCGTCTGGCAAGACGCGGTTCCGCGATCCCTCTCCCGCCGCCCTGCGCGCGATCGTCGAGCTGAGCGCAGGGTCCGGGGCAGCATCGCCTCAGCAGCGGTGAGCTTGCTCTCGCAGGCGCAGCAACGTCTCGCAGCGATGACCTGCTCTGCGCTCACACGCTGGGCTGCGTACGCGCTTTTCCTCACGACGTGCCCGACCACCCAGGTTGCGATCGAGCATTCGCAAAGGAGGCCAGTCGCGCCCGTAAGTGGCGCTCTGTTTCCCCACGCCTGCAGAGCGCTGTTATTGAACGCATGCACCGCGTGCTCGCACAGAACTCGGCAACGACGAGCTCTGGTGGCATGCGCTAATCCTCCACGCTCCGCCGGCTGGACGCCCTTCTTTCTTCTGCGCATGCGCCCTTCTTTCTGCCGCGCATGCGAGCAGACGCGACGCCAGGGGCACTGCTCGCACCTCCTTTGCCCCCGGCTCCGCGATTTCGACCTCTCAATTCTTTCGCGACGAAGGCAACGAGGACCAAGACGGGTACAAACATGGTGCAGTCAGCACAGCGGGCTCGCAAGCAGACGGCAGATGGAGCACCTCCTTCGCAGATACTGAGGGCGAGGGTTTCTTAGAGTACGACCAAATCGGAACAGCGCACTTGCCGACCCGCGGGACCCGTTTCAGTGACACAGCAGGGTTTGCGTACAGTGACGTGCAGACAGGATTCGGCAGCGGCACCAGCAGAATGCTTGAGACCCACGAATTCACGCCGGGCGCGGCGACCTCGGCACGCAGATCCCCTGAGACCAGAGGCGCCAAAACGTTGAACCATCATCATCACCTTCGATTTGAACGGGATAATTTGCGATCAAGAAACGCGTCGAACGCCAGACAGCTGGTCAAGGATTTAACGCACGTCGAGACAGAGGTGGCACAACTGTTGGAAGACCGAGGCAAGGAAATCAATCCGCACAACGGTCGCATAAGCACCGCAAAGTGGCTTAAGCGCCCAGAGGTCGGCTCTGGGCGCCTTGCTGTCTCACAGATGCACGAAGATTCTATCGTGTGCAGACTACTTTTCAGCGCAGACGGTCAGCGACTGGTGACCGTGAGCAGCAAAGGGCCTTGCAAAATCTTTCGCAGCATTCTGGAGGATTTGGACGACAAAGCCGACGCGGGACTTCCCGCAAATGTAGGTCAGGACAGGGAGCTCTGGGAACAGGAGCAGCAAGTGGAGGGGCATCCCAGACAGTGCTGGGCCGCCGCTCTTGAGCCCAACTCCGCGGAGTTTTTTGTTGTAGTAGGGGCGGACAGGGTGATTCGCCTCTTCTCCGAGGGGGTACTGAACGGTCCCCTGAGTGAAAGTGGCGTGGCTCCTTTGCAGGAGCTGCGATTGGAACTTGGGAGGAGACGAGAGTCGTCCACGGGTACCCTTGAGGAAGTTATTGCGCGGCTAAGACACGTGCTGCGATTTGAGCCGATGGTGGCAAGAAAACTCGGAGTTCTGGAGAATCCCGAACAGTGCCGGGGTTTGAAGAGGATTTGGGTCCTGGCCTCATGTTTTCAGGGATGCAAAAATGAGTTTGCTCGCAATCTCGAGCAGAAGGAATGTCTCATGCAGATATTTGACTGTGACTTACACCCACGCTCGCCTGGGACGCTATTGTTGGGCACAGGCTGGGCCAATGGCGAAGTGAGATGGTATTTGGCACGGAAGGGGGTCAAGAAACAAAACGAGAACCTCTTCACGCACGATTCATGGGAGTGGGTGCAGTACCAACGCCTGCAGTCCAGCGCAGATGCGATTTTTGCCTGCAAGTTCTCTCCCACTGGTGACCAGTTTGTCACAGCCTCCAAGGACTGGACCATTTGTGTATATGCGTACCCGCGCCGAGGGATTCGGTGGGGTGTTGGGCATTCTTTCTTGAACGTACAGGCGGATGACGAATATCTGCGGCTTGAGTCCTCAGAGGCTACAGACTTCCAACTCGTCTCGAGACTTCCTGGACACAACGCGCCGATTTTGGGACTTGGATTTCACCCATCTGGTGAGACGTTCGCTTCTGTGGGGGCGGATGCAATTGGAATGTTGTGGACCTTGAAAGATCCAGAAACAAATATTGACGCGTCCACTGGCAAATGGAGCCTCTTGACGCGCGGCACTGTAGCCACTGTCATCAATAGGAAGGAGGCTCGCGAATGGAATTCCCTGGGCTTCTTGTGTGGACACCGGGAATATGTCACTTGCTGCGCGTTTCGGGCAGACGGCGTGTTGCTGGCCACTGCAAGCCGTGACTGCACCGTGCAGATCTGGAGAATGCCTCGACACTTCTCACATTCGCGTGTGTCACATCACCTTTTCAAGTGCATAGAGAAACTGAAGTGCCGAAGTGAAATTTCATCTCTCGGCTTCGGTCGCCGCGCGTGCAAGTCCATCCTGTGGGCGGGAACATTTACGGGAGAAGTCTACTCTTGGAATACGGCATCAAGACTGCAATGTGCGTCCGACCTCCTGCAGCTTGCGGGACCTGAACATGGAACTCTTTCATCGACTCACACACTGGACGAGATAATGGGCTCACTCCAGGGATCTCGCCGCTTGTCGCCTGCGCGTGCAGGGTCTGGAAGCGCGGTTTGGAGTCGGATGACTACACCATACGACCTTGTCAAGAACAAAGACAGCAACAGAGACGAAGAGCCGTTCGAACCTTTCCGGTTCGCGGCGGTAGACCCCTGGGATACAAGAGTGTGTAAAGCTGAAAGATTATTGGTGGGTGGAAAGTCAAGAAATGACGGCGCGTTGCGATCGGCCATCGAAACGGGTAATCGCGAGCAGGATGAGCGCCTACTCGATCAGGTGAGGTCTTGGTTGAGTCTTTAAAAATTTCCCGGCATCTCTCGGCGGGAAGCGTCCGAGGCCTTGCGCGACGTGGAACCGGGCTGCGTGAGGACCCCGTCCTTATGCAGACTAGTCCCTTGCCGCCCTGCCGCCCTGCCGTCCTGCACCCTGCACCCTGGCCCCCCCGCGTATCCTGTGCCCTGCCAATTCTGCCCACCCGCCAATCCTGGTACCAGGGTTGGGCATCGTTCAAGGACTTGCTTGCAGGCTGCTTTAGTGATCATTCAACATCTCTTGCCGCAGGCGCTACGGTTGATGCACCGGACAGTCCACATAGTTTTCAACGAAGAGCCTCTGTTAGCCTCCACCCTGGAGTTCGATCAGAGCGGGTTGATCGCTTTGATTGAAGCATGCCAAGATCCGCTCGACGCCAAGGAGTGCGTTGCAGTGCTCTCAAAGTTCGTGCGAAAACTACTGCCGATCATAACCAAAGGTGAGATGAAGAAGTTCTTCCCTGAGGTGCTGCGCGGGAGGAAGAATGAGCATTCTGTCTTATTTCGGAGACGCGAAATAGAAGAACTCTTGGAGAATGATCGCCAGCAGGAGACGCTAAACGTGTCAAAACAAAATTTCAAACCTCTGCCACCTATCGAGCGAAATGACCACGGACAGTCGCTTGCAAAAAGTCTTGTCGACGAGAAGCCCTCTGAGGCCAAAACCATCCTGGCGCGAAAGTTCGTGCAGAAAATCACGCCGCAGCTTTCTTGGATGCAAAGGAATGCTGATCGTGCAGGTGTGTCTCTCTGTGTATCTGTTTCTGTGTGTGTGTTGGTATCTGCGGGCTCCATCTTTTTTCTGTAACTCTGGGAAGTGCAGCTCAAAAGGTGGCGCAGCGACTTCTGGAGGGCCTTGATCCCAACAAACCGCTCCCCAACGACGACTTTACAAACTATTGCTGCCTCCTATTTGACCTCGGCTTTCTCTACCGGCGGGTTGCTGACATTGTGCAAGAGATTCACGCAGAAAAGATGTCGAAAAGGGCAGACGTTTTCAATGTAAACAATAGCGCAGGAGCTCCAGCAGTTTCGTTCGGAGGAAGGGAGGAGGAGGTGAATACTCTCAAATGGTGGAGCGGTCTCAAAGACAAACCTTTGCAGACGGATCGCGTGCAGGCCCCCTTGCTTCCATGCAATACACCGACGTGGATAGGAGTGATTTTTTCGCCAGGAAAACCTTACATGCTGAAAAGTTTCTCCGTGTACATGGCATTGGGCGGCGACAAAGGTGATGTGGAGCCAATCAAGTACGTGATTCCGGGAGTGCCAGACTGGACGAACGAGGGCCCTGGATGCAGTGGTATCGCCTTCTGTTGCAAAATAAGTAAGAACCCTGCAAAGTGTGTTACTGTGTGAATACGAAATTCAAGGCAAATTTCAACGAATGAATCTCAGATCTAGCTTTCTCTCTCACTCTCTTTCGATCTCTCGCTCTCTCTCGCGCGCGCGCGCTCTCTCTCTCACTTTGCGCTCTTGCTTTGCACTCTCTCGCTCGCTCGCCCCCGCTCTCTCTCCTTTGCAGTGCATTGGGATCTGCACAAAAACACTCCTGGGCACGTCCTGTATGAAGGAGAAGAGACCTACGTGGATGATCGGCACTTCAAAGAGTACACCTTCAATCTAGAAGATGCCGGTCTGCGTCTCGAGTCCTATCAGGAGGTATTTATTGTGCTTACAACAGAAAAGTGTGAGTCTCGGGCCAAAAAGGGGCATGCATGGGTGTCTGGGATCGGGGAGCAGAGTCGCCGCGGAGAAGTTCCTCATGAAATTCGGAAGGGAATCTTTTCACTTTCGGGGAGGCGAGTTCTAGGCAAAGGGAGAAAATCATTTTTGAATGACCAATGGGAGAAACAGAGTGATGTCATGGCGTGTAAAATAGTGTACTTTCTCACAAATGATGAGGTAAAATAATATATAACTTTCTCCATAATGATAAGGTAATAATAATAATGATAATGATTCTCACGAATGATGAGGTAAAATAATATATAACTTTCTCACTAATGATGAGGCAAAATGATTCTCACAAATGATCAGATAAATATGTGTGCTCAGTGTAAGCCGATGGCCATGAATACGCGATTAAAGGTGAAGATCGATCGTGATCATAGGTGATTGATAGTCACTAGCGCAGCGCAGGTGCTGTCTGTGTCTTGGACAAGTGATCCGAGTCCTCAGCGGCAAGCGCACGTGTGTATGTGACTTTCTCATCACATCTCTTTCCTTCCGTTCTCTCTTCTTCCCTCTGCCTCTATGCATCGACGTAGCGGGAGAGAGGGGAGGGGAGGGCGCGCAGGCCGACAGGGAGAGATCTTCCTAATCCGCAGTGTCATCAGTCGGAACTTGAGATTTGTTGATTTGTTTAATACGTCGAGATTTGCTCTACAAGGTGTGAGACCCACACGCAGCAGGCTCGTGGTTCCCCGGCTCCTACACTACCCCACTACCACTCCTCTTCCTCCTCCGGTGCACTCCTCTTCCTCCTCCGGGTGTACGCACGTCGTCAAACCTGAGAAAGGTCCAAGGAGTCAAGAAAATCCGAGAAGTCTTGAGGCGCCTGCCCAGTGACGTCAAGCACTGTGCTCGTGCTCATGTCAAACCCGCCGGCTCTCAGGAAGGCCCAGAGGCCTTGCATGTCAGCCACGGGAGGGGGCGACACTTCTTTGTAGCGGATGGGGCGGGCGCACTTCGCCTCTAGCAGCGCCTGCATTTGCGCGGCAGAGAGCGTGCTCGAGGGCGGCCCGGTGACGTTCAGCACTCGTCCGTCGAGCACCGGGTCCAAGAGCGCCCGGACAGCGACTGCAGCTATATCGCGGCACGACACCCAATTCACAGCGGCCACGGACCCGAGCGGGGATGCGAACGAGTTGGCTGACTTGATCGCGGGGAGGTCGTAGGCGAAGAAGTTGGAGTGGAACGAGGTGGGCCTAATGCTTGTCAGCCCGATTCCCCGCTCTTTTGTGTAGGCCTCACCCGCGACATGTGCCTCACCCAGAGGGCCCTGCGACGGCAAGGGCGCGCCGCCGTGCTCAGGCGCACGACAGGTGCTGTGCTTGCTGTCGATGCGGGCGCTGCTGATGCGCACGATGTGGGAGACGCCAGCCTGGTGGCAAGCGTCAGAGAGCGCGTTGCTGACGAGCACCATGTCCGCAGACGCCAGCCCTTGGGGCAGACACAGGAAGACGCGCTGAGAGCCTGCCACAATGTGCGTGAGCTCGGCAACAGCTGCTCCGGCGCTCAACTCGCCCTTTACGATCTCCAGCTGCGGCCACAGCCCCCGTTCCCCGAGGCGCTTGCGCAGGGCCGCGGGGTCGCGCGTGACGGCGCGGACGCGGAGCTCCCCCGGCTCATCCAGGAGGCTGCTCAGCACGTGCGCGCCGACGTTGCCGGTGGCCCCGAACACCACGAGTGTACGCACACCTTCCATCATGCTAGGTACTGACGCATTTTTTTTTAAAAGTCTAGGCGGCTCCTAAAGCTCCGGTCTGCTAGGGCATGGCGCGGTCGGCTTGCGCCGCGACGGTGCTGGTCGCCCTCATCCCGGCGTGCGCAGCTTTTCTCGGGGCAACGCCGGGGGGCGTGCCGCTGCTCAGGCTGCCCCGTGCCGAGACCTGCGCAGATGATCGGCCTGGCCTCCTGGTGGCCCTGAGAGCCACGGCGGCGGCACGCCCTGGCGACGCCTTCACGCCGACGCCTCCGCCGGTCTCCCCGGCCTCGTCGCTGCCCAACAACGTCTATACCTGGCGCGATCAGCAGATCCGCTACCAGGTTGCCGGTCCTCGCGATGCCAAGCAGACTGCCGTGCTGGTGCACGGGTTGTTCGTCAATGCAGACCAGTGGCGCTTCACTCTGAAAGGCCTGGGAGAAAGCGGCTATAGAGTGTACGCACTCGACCTCCTGGGCTGCGGCTGGAGCTCCAAGCCGCCGCGTGACAGTCCCGAGGCACAGCGTTTGAACGGAGAGAACGGGCGCTTCGAGGGCTGCACGGAACCGGCCTGGCAGCAAGCCGGCAAGACGCGCGGACCGTCGGTCTTGCGCGACATACAGCTGGGCACGGCTTCTGGTGGATCACGGGTTACCGATGTCGACCTGCGCCATCCGCTGGGCTCACCGTACAACTTTTACACTTGGAGCGAGCAGATAGCCGACTTTACGCGGGACATTGTACTGGCAGGCTCGTCACCGAACAAGGCGACGCTCATTGCAAACTCCATCGGCACTATCTCGAGCCTGCAGTGCATGATTGACGCGCCCGAGCTCTTCAACGGGGTGTGTGTTGTGAACCCAAACTTCCGCGAGCTGCACTCGGCGGAGGTTCCGCTCTCTGGCCTTGTGATGCCAGTCATTCGGCAGGTTCAGAAGCTACTGCGTGAAAGGGGGCAGGGCTTGTTCGATGCGTTGGCGAAACGCAACATTGTAGCGCAGATCCTCAAGGAGCCCTATGCCGTGGAGTCTGCCATTGATGATCAGCTCCTCACGGTGCTGCTGGATCCGCTGCTAACCACGGGCGCATCGGATGTAGTGTTTGATACCCTTTCTTACTCTGCTGGACCTTTGCCGGAGCAACAATTGACATCGCCAAAGTTTCCGGAGCCCTCTGCTGCTCCTGTCTGGATTCTCTACGGCAAGCAGGACCCATGGACACCGGCGCCGCGCGTTGAGCGTCTCTCTACTCTGCCCAGTGTTGAGAGGGTTGTGGCGCTTGACGGCGTAGGACATTGCCCGCACGATGAAAACCCCGAACTGGTGAACCCTCTCCTCATTGAGTTCCTGCAGCGCGTCAGGCCGCAATGAGAGCGCGCGTGTGCAAGAGCTCGCGCAGCGGTCGCTGGGCCCTGCATGCCCACGACAGAGGGTCACAGGACGCCGCCCGATTTGCAGGGGAGAGCGAGCGAGAGAGAGAGCGCGCGCGCGCGGGTACAACGCCCTGTCGGGTAGCACCGTCTCTGGGCGCTCGGGGCCCAGCATATGACAACGAGTACTACACCCCCACTCTCCGTTTTGCCATGCGGCACGCCTTGGCACCGGTTCTCCTCGGAGGCTTCTCTTTAGAACGTGTTCTCAGCAGAACTTGTGACATTCATTTGGACTTTGGAGTGGTGATCTTCTTGGTAACGTGGTCATCCGCAAGGCTCAGAGACGCATACAGGAGGATGATGTCAGATGAGCGCCGCCCAGGCCGGAGGTCGTCATCAGGGTTCCCCCCGCTCGCTCCTACAATACAGGCAGGGCAGGACTCGTGGATGGGGCTGTGTACGCGGCGTGCAGTGGTTGTGTGGTGCTTCTGTGTGGGACAGTTTGGGCAATCGTTCCATGCGTATACAAGGTTTATACGTAGGGACTTTTCCACGGTTTATTAGAAATACTTGTAGTCGATGGATAGGTATGCATTTCATGAGAGGGTGGAGCCTATGGACCATAGTTCCTGTTAAAGCTCTCTCTGTCTCTCTCTCTCTCGGACCCCCGTTATGGAGCATAGTTCCTAATAACTTGAAAGCTCTCTCTGTCTCTGTCTCTCTTTCGGAGCAACTTGAAATCATCATCATATTGATGTGTATCGATTCAATAAACGTTTCCGTGTGTGTTAACTGTTTATTTTTGAGGTCACCGCCAAGCCCCTTACCGTGTGTGTGTGTTGAGTGTTTATTTTGAAGGACACAGAAGGACTCCTGTAGGGGCTCAGCTTTTTTTCAAGGACACCGAGCCGAGGCCCCTACAGGACTCCTTCGGCGTGCGCCAAAAGGGCGGCCTACCCGGACTCCCCCCCCGTAGTCCCCGACCCAGAATCCATCGCTGCCCAGTTGGCCTATACCGAGGCTCTATTGCCCAGGTCCGACGGTCGGCCCGAATTGTTTCCAGGCACTGCCAGTGGCATTGGGGTCCTCCCCGGGCCTGCTACAGAGTCCCATGTTGCCAGTGTGAATAGGGGGACCCCACTGGCAGTAGCCCCACGGACCGTCGGACAGCCGCAGCTGAATGTCCCTGAGAAGAGGAGCCACCCGCGTGGGAAGAGCCTGAGCGGGTCACTGGAAGCCTGCCAGTGAGTCCGGGCCCATGCAGATTCAATGATTGAAGTTCCGAGTCCGAGTCAAAAGGCCCAAACTTTGAACTTCCGAGTCAACTTCAACTCAGTTTACTAAGTTTCAAGTTGACCGTGAAACGGTCGAGAAGAAGCAACGTGAGGTGCCCCCAGCATCTAGGAGATTGGCCACCCGCCGTATTTCAATAAAATCCAATGATCATCATCAGTGTCAGTCCGAGAACGATCAAGCAAAAGCAACAAGCGAGCGAGGCAAACAGAAGAACGCACAGCGCAAAAAAGCAGCACGAGCACTTGACACAAGCAACCTTCGGCGCTCAGAGAGGATGCACGGACAAGAGCGGGTGTGCTATCACGGGAGCTCTTCGGAAAGTGATAGTTTAGATTCTAATGATGATCATGAGTACGATGCCAGGCCATGTTACGGGATCAGGATGCGAGCAGCGGACCCTCGGTATATCACGGAAGGCAACGACATCAACAGGGGGGATGTGCTCCTCACGATGGCGCAGGTGAGACAGCTGATAAACCTTAAGGCACAATCAGCGGAGGAAATAGCCACGATCTGGCTCACCACCGCTGAAATGGGCTTCTCTCTGACCGCTGAATCAAACGAGGTAACGTGTCCGCAGGATGCAAGGGAGGGGAAAGTCAGTGATCGATTCCTGGCCCCTGCGATATCGCGCTTCGCAATAAGCGTGCTTGCGGATGACGAACAGGTGGAGGACCTGACCCAACCAATCAATGAAGCAAGAAGGCAACTAGAGAGCCTGCACCGGCGATGGAGCAAAATCACCAAGACATCAGAAAGTGAGAACGCCCGAATGAAAACCAGATTGTAATGTGCAAGCTACGGTTGGAAAGCACTTCCTCTTCCACGAAGTGATTCCAAAAGCGGCAAATGGGTTGGGATACCTTCGAGTGACCACAAAATCTCTGTGGTGGCAGCACGAACACTTTCCAAATGTATGGACGTCCGAAGGACTCACGACATGCATGGAAAACGGGTAT
>Ga0315905_10008931_pt1 | contig 10150 bp, 10 predicted proteins | sample LakEriMetagenome_5_FD_203522 | JGI IMG/M metagenome (GOLD analysis project Ga0315905, IMG submission 203522) | Freshwater fungal communities from buoy surface, Lake Erie, Ohio, United States - Buoy 4 MA121 | ecosystem: Environmental > Aquatic > Freshwater > Lake | place: USA: Lake Erie, Ohio... | reverse complement strand
CCCAAACGCCGCGGCCGCCCCCCCCCCCCCCCCCCCCCCGCCCCTCGCCCGGCTTTGCCCCTGATCCTCCCAGGCACCCCGCCGCTCACTCTGAACACACCGTGCGTGGGTGCTGATCCGACCCTGTGCCAAACGGCCTCTGACAGGTCGCACCCGCCGGCCTGCCGCTGCAGGCGAGCAGGGCCCCCTGTCGGATGAGGAGGCGGCCAAGCTGCAGGCCACTGCCAGCGCCAGCCACACCGCCCTCAGCAACCTCATGGCCTCGCTGGCGGGGCAGCTGACCGGGCGCACGGGGTCACAGCTCATGGCGCTGACAGGCCAGGGGCAGCTGGGGCCAAGCGGCGACGGCGCTGCAACCCTGCCTCGGGAGGCGCCCGCGGCAGGCGAGCAGGCGTCGGCTGCGGGGCTGGAGGCTGCTGAGGCGGCCGCTGCAGCTGCTGCAGCGGAGGTGGCAGCAGTAGTGGCGGCGGCTGCATCCGCAGCAGCCCCGGCAGAAGCGGCGCCACAGGTGGCGGCGGGCCGCAGCATGAGCCGCGACCCGAGCCTCCTGCGCGACCTGGAGTCGGGTGCCGGCGAGGCGGGGGCACTGGTAGCTGCCCTGCAGCTGCCAGAGGCTGCGCCCACCGCCTACGAGAACCCCATGTTTGGTGCCAGCGAGGATGGCGGGGCAGGGGCAGCGGCAGCGGCAGCGGCTGGTCAGGCGCTGGAGGGCGTGCCGGCGGCCCTGCGCCTGAACAGCGGCGGCGGCAGCCCCTCAACGGCCAGCAAGTCCGCCAGTGGGCTGCTGGCCATGGTGCTGGCAGAGCCGGGCAGCCCGCGGGCCGAGCCTGCCAGCCCTCCTGCTGGGCTCAGGGCGAGCGGCAGTGGGTACGCGCTGGCAGATCTTGTGGGGCAGGGCTCCCGCCCCGACAGCCTGGCGCTGCCCTCGCCGCCGGCGGAGCTGCAGTCGCGGCGCGGCACGGTGGAGGTGGTGCCCGACAGCGCACGGCTGGCGTCGTCTTCGCGCATCAGGTAGGCGGCGGCGGCGGGTCTGGACGGACCGTGCGCAGCTGTGACCATGTGTGAGACAGCGGCACTGCTGGAGAGGGCTGGGACGCAGCGCAGCAGATGGGGGCAAGGGGGAAGGCCCGCTCACTTTGGGCTTGCTTTCCAGGTGTGTTTACGTGGCCCTGACACGCCGGCACCCCTGCAGGGCCAGCCTGGACGACATTGAGTCCAAGCTGCAGATGCTGCACGGCAAGGCCATCAGCCGCCAGGGCAGCATCATCATCAGCAGCAGGGGCGCGTCACCCGTGCCGGGCCAGGCGTCGCCGCCCGGCGCGGCGTCACCCGGGCGCACGTCCCCCGGCCACTCGCTGACCACCATCTCCCCGCTCGGCTCGCTGCACCTGGAAGCTTCGGGGCAGCTGCCGCCGGACGCGGGCGCAGGCGCCGCTGCTGCGGTAGCCAGCAGCACAGCCAGTGGGGCCGCCGGGGCGATCACCAACCGCCTGGCGGTGCTGCAGCGCCTGAAGTCGGTTGAGGAGAAGCTGGCCGTGGTCCTGGAGAAGAAGCTGACCGCCAGCTCAAACGGTGGGCGGCTGGGCGCCGCCTCCGGCGCCCTGCGCTGTGGCACCGCATGTGCCCACACGCCCAGCTGTGGCACAGCCCAATTCACCTGCCTGCCTGCCCACACGTGCCTGGTGCTTGCAGGCAGCAGCGCCACCACGCCCAGCCCACGCCAGCAGCTGGCCAGCCCCGCGACGAGCGCAGCGCTGGGAGCGGCGGTGGGCGCTGCGGCGGCAGCGGCAGCCTGGCCAGCCGTTCCCGCCAACCACAAGCTGCGTGCCACAGGTGAGGAGGGCTGCCAGCCAGCAGCAGCAGGCCTGCCTGCCTACCATAAAGCAGGGGATGCTGCTTATGCACCACAGACAGCAAGCACGACTGCTCCAGGCGTGTGCGCGTGCGCCTGCCCAGCATGTGAAGGTGCGCCACATTTGCCAGCTCACGCCAGCTTCCCCGCTCACCCGCTCTTGGCCCATCCCGCCCTGCAGGCTCCCTGCCAGCGGGCAGCACCCCCGCCGGCCTGCTGGCCGCGCCCCAAGGCCTGCTCAGCCATGCCAGCATGCCAGCCCAGGTGGGCGGGCCGGGCGCCTCCCCCACCCCCAAGATGAGTGAGGCCCTGGACCGCCTGGCCGTGGTCAAGCGCGAGCTGGAGACGCTGATCCAGCGCCAGCGCAGCCTGCGCGAGCGCGGCGCATCCCAGAGCGACGCTGCCGCCACCGCCGCCGCTGCTGCCGCTACCGCTGCCAACGCAGCAGCGGTGGAGGCTGATGCAGCGGCCGCGGCTGGGCAGGCCACGCCGCGCATGGCGGCCGTGACTGCGGTGGAGGCAGTGGTGCAGGTGGCGACGGCCATGGGGGAGATGGTGGCCGCGGCGGCCGGCGGCGAGGCGGCAGCTGCCGGGCAGCTGCCCATGCAGGCTGCAGATGCCAGCCGGCTCACCGTGCTGGGCACGCCAGCAGCGCCCAGCGCCGGGGAAGGGCTGCCGCCCCTGCCGCCCGCGTCGGCGGCAGCTTCCAGGCAGGGGTCATCTGGCGCAGGGGATGCGGCATCCTACGCGGCCCTGGCCCGCAGGCGTTCTCAGGTGGGGCTGGTGCAGGGTAGCTGCTGAGAAGCTGCGTGCAGGCTTGGTCCAGCTGCTGGTACCGGTGCTCTACCATGCAGTGCACTCTCATGCGCACACCTTGCTCACCAGGCAGGGCGCAAGCAAGGGTCCCTCGACACATGGTTTCACTGCTGCAGCTCCCTCCACCTGTTGCCCCCCCCCCTGCAGGGCTCCACCACAGCCTCTTCGGCTACCGTCAGCCGCCGTTCCAGCGGCTCTGGGGCCGTGCCAGCGGCGCCCGCAGCAGGCACAGTGGGCGCGGCGGCCCCGCTCGAGCGCGCCTCCTCGGGTGGCAGCACCGGCAGCGGCGCGGCCAGCAGGTACCACGCAGCGCTGGCTGCTGCAGCAGCGGCCGGCAAGCAGCAGGGCATTGGGTCTCGCAGGGTGTCCACCGCTGCTGTCAGCCAGGCTGCCAGCGGCAAGAGCAGCCGACGGGTGAGCAATGGCGCGCCCACTGACGCCCAGCAGCTGCTGTCCCGCCAGGCGAGCGCGGTGATGAGCGTCAGGTACCCATCAACTTCCAGCGTGCACAGCTTGCAGCAGGATGGTGCGGGTGACGAGGCTGCCCATGCCGTTGCCAGCCGGCAGGCCAGTGGCGGCGCTGTGTCCGCTGCAGGCGGCAGCCGGCGCACCAGCGGCGAGCCGGCAGTGCCGCGCCTCGACCTCAGCAGGTGCAGCAGCAGCGGCGGCGGCAGCAGCCGCGCAGCCAGCATCAACGGCGGCGATGGCAGCAGCACCGCCAGCGTGGGCGGGCCATCAGAGGGGCGATCGCGGCGCGCGTCTGCGGCCGCGTCGGCAAGCCGTCGCTCCACACGCCAACACAGCAGCGGCGGCATGCCGGCCTGCCTGGACCGTGGCGCGGCAGGTGGGTGCTGCTGTCAGCCGTGGCTCGTTGGTTCCGCCGGGGCGGTGCAGGCCATGGATGTGCAGGTTGCGAGGCATGGCTCGCCCAGCCCCCCCCCCCCCCTTTCCCTGTCACCCCGCCGCCTGCAGGTGACAGCATTGACAGTGCCATCACCGTGGGCTCCCTCATCCTGCCAGCCCGCTCAGCAGGGCTGGCCCACGCCAGCCAGTCGTCGAGCGCAGCCAGAGCCGCTGCCGCTGCGTCCCAGGCCACTCCTGCAGCCCTCACTGCCGGCAGCGCAGGTGCCCACAGCCCGGCGTCTGGCGCCAGCAAGGCCGCCTCTGCTGCCGCCAGCCGCAGAGGCAGCTCCTACATGGTGGAGTCGGCCTCCACATTCGCAGTCGAGGCCGAGCAAGGCCAGTTGGGCGTCCCCGTGTGGGCGCCAGGCGGCTGGCCAGCCAGCCAGGCAGGCCTGGAGCCGGAGGGCAGCTGGCGCACAGCTGGGCCTGGGACGGGCTGCAGCGAGCGCGAGGTGCGCGAGGTGGTGGCGGCGGCGTCCACGCGCCCCTCATCCACGGTGGCGGGGACGCCGCCCGTGTGCAGCGGCGCCAGCACGCCCACGGCGCCCCTGGTGGCCCACCCGGCCGTGGAGGAGCTGCTGGCCAAGCTGGGCCGCCTGCCGCCGCCGGTCAAGGCCTACATCATCAAGCAGCTCACCAAGGTGGGGGCCGCGCGCCCGGTGTGGGGCAGCGCCCTCTGCCCCGCCGGCATGGCAGTCAGCCGGCCTTGCCAGCATGCCATGGACTTGCTGGGGAGGGGCAGCGCTCAGCCGCACCTCTGAGCCTCCCAGTCAGGGGCGTGCCGGCTGGCTGAGCGGGGGTGCGCGCCGCCTGTGCTGTGTCTGCAGGGCAGCATCAATGCACTGGAGGCCATGCGCATCTCAGATGAGTTCACCCAGGCCCAGCTGCAGGCGCCCGCCAGCCCCCCCGGCGAGCAGCAGCTGCTGGCGGCAGGCAGCAGCGCAAGTGCCAGCGAGGGCGCACAGCAGGAGGCCGGCGCCAGCGCCGACACTGGGGCCGCAGCACTGCCGTGCAACCAGAGCAACGGCAGCAGCAGCAGCAGCGGTGCCGCAGGCAGTGCCGCCGCCAGTCGGCGACACAGCAAGGCCGCCAGCGCAGCTAGCAGCAGCACCGCCGCCAGCCGCGGGCAGTCGCCACGGGGAGGTGAACAGCAACAGCAGCAGCCGCTCACCAGCCCAGTCCCCGAGGCCCCCGCCGAGCCTGCAGCCACCCTTCAGGGCGAGCAGCCGCCGGCAGCAGCGCAGACACCGCCTGCATCCGCAGTCACTGGCAGCGACGGCCCCCCACCCCCGGGCGTCGGCGATGACGCCGCTGCCGCCGCCGCCCTGGGCCCGCTGACCACCGACATGCTGGCCATCACCAGCCCCCGCCTGGCATCACGCAGCAGCAGCGTGGCGCATGCCCGCTCGCCCCTAGACGCCGCGGCTGGCGGCTACAGCGGCAAGCATGCCCTCATGCACAGCCTGAGCGTGCGCAGCGCGGCCTCGCATGGAGAGGGCGGCAGCGGCCGCAGCAGCGGCGCCAGCACACCGCGCAGCATCCTGATGCGCAGTGACAGCGTGGCCAGCGTCGCCAGCAGGAAGGGCAGCCTGGTGCCGGCGGAGCAGCAGCCGCAGCAGGGCGCTGCGGAGGGTGGCAGGATCAAGCGGTCGGCAAGCAATGTGTCGTTTGCGGCAGGTAGGCGCGCGCTTGGCCAGGCCTGGCAGTGGCAGCCTGTGTGCCTCGTGGCTGCTGGCTGTGCTCTGGCTGATGTACTTGTGAACTCCCTGGCCCGACTGGATCTTGTTCTGCAGCTGCTTCCTGCCTCCCCCTCCCCCTCCCCCTCCCCGCACACAGGCACACCCACCAGGCAAGCGCCTCATCCCACCGTCCAATCCCATGCCCCTGCTGCGCAGACCCGTCACCGCGCAGCCCCCGCGCCATCAGTGTTGCAGCCGCCCTGGCGGCAGTGCTATCCAGTCCCAGGTGGGCACCCAGGGCCGGGCAGTGCAGCGCACTGTGCCCTGCCACGCCACTCATTGATGCTGGCAGCACCCAGGGTTCTGACTGGGGGACATCAGGCGTCACGCCATAGACATGCCACGGCGACTGCGGCGGTATGGGCGACCCTCCCACACACGGGGCATTGCGATGCATGTTGCATGGTGCAATTGACGTATGCTACCCCGCTGCGGCCGCAGGATGGGTGCCCTGCACGTGGACGCCTCGCTGGCGGACTGGGTGAAACAAGTCCAGGTCGACCCGACGGCCCTGGTCACTCCTCCGCCCAGGAGGGCAGCCACGTCAGCCACCCCGCCCGCAGCAGCAGGCAGGCCCGAGGAGGGCCCGGAGGGCTCGGCGGTGTGCCGCCTCACAGCGCCCCAGGTGGCGGCTGAGCTGGCGGCCCCGCCCAAGGCAGACGCGCGCGCCGCCTCGCCACCCCTGACTGCCCGGCGGCTGCGGCTGCTGCTGGCGTCGCACCCCGTGACCCTGACGCTCGCGGACGGCAGCACCATGCTGTCGGATGATGGGCAGTGATGGGTGGCTGGCGGGCTGGGGCGCAGCCGGCAGCAGGGGGTGGAGGGCTGCTGGAGGGAGTGCTGGGCCCGTAGTACTCGCCAGCAGCAGGCACATTGCGCGCATTCATTTGGTGACAACAGTAGTCTAGGCCCCCGCAGCCCTGGTGCGTGTGCGTGCCAGCAGCTGGGCAGGCAGTGGCTGTACCCTAGTGGTTGGATTGCACTGCACAACTGACAAACTGCACTGCATGCACGCTGCATCGCCTCACCACTGCTGGTCGCCCAGCGGCTTGGCGCCTGTCACCAGCCGGGGAGGGGGGGCGTGTGTCGGGCTCAAGTGACGGCCGAGTGGTTTTCACGCTTCCAGCGCAGTCCTCTGCTGTGCAGCACGTCGTCATTGCCCACCGCAGCCAATGGGTGACATTACAGCACAGCGAACTCACGTACTTGTGTCCCCAGCCATTGTGCCTGGCGCAGCCCCGTTTGACAGCCCAGTGCGCACTGTGACAAGGGAAGAGCAACGACTCCGCGCACAGGGGTCCCCTCAGGCAGCTTGTTTGTTTAACACGCACCAAGGCACTACATGGAAGCGCACAGTCTGTGCAGCAGCTGTAACTTACAACAGGCGTGCGGCGTGCGCATGCCGATGCCATCCCAGGCAGTCAAATTGCAGGCGCTGCACTCCGCCGCAGAGCTGCATGGGCTGCGGGCGTCTGACAGTGGGGCGCGCCCTGCTCCTCCAGAGGGCTGGCTGCCGGGCTGGCAGGCCCGCGCGGGCAGCAGCCGGTCACTTTACATCATAGTCCAGGTGCCGCCTGAACTTTCTGCTGGTGTGCGCGTTGGTGTGCGTGCGCTGGCCCCGCACGGGCAGCCCCGACTCGTGGCGGCCCCCTCTGTAGGTGCGCGCGGCGATGAGGGCCAGGATGTCGTCCCGGATGGCGCGCTTGAGCTCATCGCCCACCTTGTAGCGCTCGTTGATCAGCGCCACCACCTGCACCAGGCGGGCAGCGGCAGCACTCCAGAGTTGCACGACCGTGAGGTCCCTCTCGCGGGGCCGCGGCTGCGGCCGATGCATGCATGCTCCCACGCACCAGCCCTGCAAAGCCTGGCCGCCGGCTGCCTGTATACATGTGACCTGGTGCTTGCGCCGGGGGAGGGGGGGGGGGGAGAGGCTGCAGTCATTGTGCCCTGGCCGCGCAGCGCTGGAATCGCCCGGAGCGCGGGCTGCCGCCCCGTGTCGAACACGCAGGCGCCCCGCGCCCCTGCCCACCTGGCGAACTTGGGCCGCTTTGACGTCCGCTACCCGCATCTCTTGGCTGACCCCCACTTCTTCCGCCAAGGCCAGGCCGCGCGCCCGCCCCAGCCCGAACACTCGTCGCAGGGCAATGAAGAAGAGGCTGCGCTCGGGCAGCAGCGTCTTGGCCACCAGCACCGACATGGCTGCCAGCTGCTGCGGCTGCTGCTGCTGGCAGTGGCGGTGCCGCCCGCGCCTGCTGATGCCACTAGTGCCACACCTCCTGCTGGTGTCGAAGTCCAGCAGGCGGGGATGGAGGGCGCCACGTGCTGCCGCTGCCCACGCGCTGCTTGGGCGCCGCCTCGCCGGAGGATCGCTCTGCATGCCAGATCAAAGGCACGCCGCACTTGCAAACGCGCCACCGCCCAGCTTGCTGGGCGGCTGCTGGGCAAGCAGGCACGCATCATGCAACGCTGTCGCTTGCAGCGCGCATGCCCCAATCTGGCACGCTGGCGGAGAACTGGTGCGCAGGTCACCAGGCAGGGGCGCCGGCGCGACGCCGGCGCGTGTGCAAGGGTCAACCGCACCTTATCTGCAGCAGGTGCTGTCGCGGCACCACGCGCAGCGTCCTGGTCGCAGTCCCCGCGCCCAGACCTCGTGGTCGGCCCCGCTGCGCACACTGTTGCGGTCACGAAGATGTCTCGATGATGCAAGTTTTAGCCGGGGCTGCAACGACACGCTGCATCGCCCGGGGTCACCAGGTGCGCGGTGACTGCCGTGCAGCCGGGCTCTCTGGCCCCCGTGACACGGTATGAAGGCATCTTGGATGGCTCTTGTGCGCATGTGCGGGGCCAGTAGCTGAACAGGTGGCGGATTGCGCCGTAAAGACTTGGTCGCAGGCTCCGCTGACCGCCACAATCTGACGCTGAAATGGAGGCAAATGTACGGCATGTAGTAACGCTTGCTGCCGGGCTGTGCAAGCAGCAGGGCTGCCAGGTGAGCCATGCGCGCGCATTCGCGGTCACCGCACCCGCGACGACTTGCAACAGCACCGCCCAGCAGCAACATCCTTGTATCCTGCGTCATGCTCGCTGTCATGCCCCGCGCGCAGCTGGAGCCTCTGGAGCTGGCGCAGCTTGCCATGGGCATCGAGCAGGCGCAGGCCTGGCCCCCGCTGGCGGGCGGCGAGGGCGGCGACTGCTCCAGCCTGTGCAGCCCCCTGACCGAGCCCGCGGCCGGCAGCATGGCCGCCTGTCTGGCAGATAAGGCCTGCAACCTGGACGACGTCTCGCTGACGGCCATCAGGCTGCAGGTGTGCAGAGGGCTCCCTCCACGCTGGCGGTGGCGCGCCGTGCCCGGCCGCTGCGTCGCCCGCCCGCCCGCCCGGCTGCCGGTCCCCCTGGCTGTGGCCCCGCCCCCACTGACCACTGCACGCTGCCACCTGGGTTCAGATTACCATGAGCAAGGCATACCGGCAGCAGCAGCAAGCGGTGGAGAGCGAGCAGGATGCTCGCAGGGCAGCAGCTGCCAGTCAACGCCTGGGTGAGCCCTGCTGCTGCGCTGGCCGCCCAATGCGAGGGGCAACGCGCAACACACCCGCCAGGCCACATCCTGGGGCATGCCTGCTGCGTGCGCCTCCGCATGCGGTGGACCAGTACCTCTGTGCGGCTCTCACACTCCATGCCCCAGTGCATGCTGCTGCTGCTGCTGCAGCCGTGCTGGGCCACCGGGCGCAGAGCCACGCCAACGTCCCCGAGTTCGAGGCTGCCCAGCAGGCCGTCCTGGGCTACGTGGCAGCGGAGGCAGGGCTGGGTCCTGCAGCCGCAGGTGCGACTGCTGCATCTGTGCAGCTGCAGAGGCCATGCGGGTTCCCTGGAGGCTGCACAGGGCTGTCGCAAACGACATGCCGCTCTGCTCCTGGCCCCCTTATTAGGGGCTGCTGCCCCCTGCCCCCCGCCCCCCGCCCCCAGGATGGGCCTGCAGGCCACTATCCGGGCTGCCACAGGCTGATGGTCCGCTCTGCTGGCCTGCTGCAGGCGGTGACGACCGCGCCCGAGAGGAGGTGACGGCCGCCCTGGAGAGCGTGGTCCCCGTGTCAGGCATGGCGCGGTGGGCGGCACTGCCACGCGCTGAGAAGGAGCAGCAGGTGGGGCGCGCCTGAAGCAGCTGCCGCCGGCGGGAGCCGCAGCCGCCGCCGGCGCTGCCGCTGCTGCTGTCCCAGTTGCTGCCGCCGGCGCCTTCACCCTCATGCTTTGCTGCGGAGAGCCAGTGGGCAGGGTGCGCGTCCCTGGCTTCCCTGCAGCTTCCCTGGCTGGCGCAAGTGGTGGTGGGCATCCTGCACTTCAACGAGGCCAAGGGCACACCCAGCCGGGCGCTGCCACAGACCACGCCGTCCGTGCTGGCCCAGGGCCGCAGGCTGAAGGTGGGAGGGCGGTGCAGGCAGGACGAGGGCTGCTTGCGCTGCGGCCACTGCGTCCCCTGCCCGCCGCCTGGGAGACGCCAGGGGCCAGACGGCTGGAGCAAGCAGCTCAACCCGCCACCTGCCACCCCACCCCTTTCTCCTGCCTGGCAGGCTGAGCTGGAGGCTTGGAAGAATCAGTGGGCATCAGCCCTGGTGGTCGCCAACCAAGCAGCTGCCCAGCAGCCGCCGCCCGCAGGCGCGCTGTCGCCTGCCGTCCTGTTCTGCGCCCAGGCGCTGACAGCCATCGCCGGGCTGCTGGCAGACGTGTCGGCTGGGCTGGCAGCATGCGAGCAGATGCAGGTGGGTGACCTGGTGCCAGGGCTCCTGCTGCTTTGTCACGCCAGCGACCGCCAGTGCTGGCAGCAGGAGCAGCCGCCAGCGAGACC
>Ga0315905_10008930_pt1 | contig 10150 bp, 6 predicted proteins | sample LakEriMetagenome_5_FD_203522 | JGI IMG/M metagenome (GOLD analysis project Ga0315905, IMG submission 203522) | Freshwater fungal communities from buoy surface, Lake Erie, Ohio, United States - Buoy 4 MA121 | ecosystem: Environmental > Aquatic > Freshwater > Lake | place: USA: Lake Erie, Ohio... | reverse complement strand
CGCCAGGCAATGGGCGCCGGATGCTGGGCGGCCTGTAGAGGAACTGATTGTGACGCCATGATTGCGGCGCTGCGGTGATGAAGGGGCAGCGGTTCGGCGCGCGCGCGCGCGGGGCAAGCGGCCGACGATGGGAGAGGAGCAAGGTCCGTCGTGGCGAGGCGGGATCGGCGTGAGTTCGATATCAACAAGTTAGGAGGCCCTCTATCGTCGTGTCGGGTTGTTGGAGGTGGTCGCCAATGAGGCTATCACCAAGGCCGGAGCCGGTCATCAAGAGGACGACGGCGACGGCGCGCCCTCCCGCCCGTCGGCGCGCTCGGCCTCGGCGCGGTGGCGGGAGAGCTCGGCGGCGTGGCCGCCCGCGGCGACCGTCTCGTACGAGCCCTCGATGCCTTTGGGGGTGTGCTGGTGTGCGGCGGCGGCGGCCGAAGGAGCCCCGGCGATGGCAGCGGCGCGCGCGGGCGAGGCGGGAGCAGCAGCGTCAGGCGAGCGTCAAGGCGCCTGCCCCGCTTGGCGCGTACGCGTACCACAGGCCGCTCGCGCGGTCGCGCTCGCGCCGGGCCGGGGGCACGCGCGCCAGGCGCATCTGCAGCACAAAGCCGTCGCGCGCGAGGTCGCCCACCGACGCCCACACGACGGCCGGGGCCGCCTTGTCGGCTTCGGCGCCGTCGCCGCCGCCGTCGCCCCCCTCGACCTCGCCGCGGCTGTGGAGCGGCGGGAGCGACAGGCGCGCCTCGGCGACGCGGTCGCCCACGCGCACGGCCACGCGCGCCTCGCAAGGGAGCGGGCGCGCCACGTCGACGGGCTGCAGGCGGCGGCGCACGCCGCGCACGCGCGGGCCGGAAGACGGCGCGACCGCCGCCGCCGCCGCCGCCGCCGCCGCCGCCGCCGCCGGCTTGCCGCCGCCGCCCCCGACGCTCACCTCCTCGCCGCGCCGCGCCGCGTCCACGCGGCACACAAAGTCGCCCCACGGCTCCCACATGTCGGGCCCCGCGCGGCGCCAGCACGTAACGTGCGCGCTCGCGGCCTTGGGCTCGGCGTCCGGCGGAATGGCGCCCGCCTCGGCGGCATCCTTCGGCGGCGGCGCGCGCGTCTCCTCCTCCTCGGTGGCGTCGTCGTCCCCGCCACCGCCCCCGCCGCCCGACAGCAAACAGTAGTGCTCGAGCGCCTGCGCCACGGTCGCCGCGCGCGCCTGCGCCGCCTCGCGCGACCGCGCGGCCGAGAAGGCGCCCTTGGCCTGCGCCTCGGCCAGCGCGCGCGCCCAGTCCTTGTGGGGGGGGCGCTTCTTGTCCCCCGCCGCTCCCGACAATGCCCGCTTGGCCGCCTCGGCCAGCGCCGCGTCGCGCAGGCCCGGCAGCGGCTCGACCATCATGCCCGCGAGCATCGGCGAGGAGAGGGCAGAGGGCGCGGAGAAACCACCACCACCACCACCACCACCAGCCCCACCGCCGCCGCTCATGGCCAAACCCTCGACGACGCGCGCGAGCGACACGAGAAAGGGCGCCTGGTCGAGCAGCAGCGGGGACGCGAGCGGCCGGCACAGGCGCAGCACGGCGGCCAGCGAGGACGACGAGCCGGCGCCGCCCGCGGCGGCGAGCCAGCGAGCGCGCGCGGCCGGGTCGCACAGCAGGCGGCAGAGGGCGAGCCAGGCCTGCGCCGCCTGGGGCGCGAGGAGGTGGCGGTCGGCGGCGTTGATGGGGGTCCAAGACGAGGAGGAGGAGGAGGACGAGGACGAGGACGACGACGACGACGAGCCGTCGCCGCCACCGCTGCAGTAGCGCTCCAGCACCGCGCCGCCCGCAGAAGCCGCCGCCACCTCGGCGACGGTCCGCTCCCAGGGCGGGCGGTCCAGCAGCTGCGCCAGGAGCGTCACCGCGTCGTCCCCCCCGGCCGCCGACGGCCGCCCGACCAGCCGCGACAGCACGGCGAGCGACTGCGGCGCGCTGTCGTCGCCGCCAGAGCCGCCGCAGCAGCACGCGGCGTCCGCCAGCCAGCGCGTCAGGCCCAGCGCCGCGAGCGCCGCCTGGAACTCGGTCTCGACGACGCGGTCCTCGAGCTCGAGCTCCGGGGGCGCGTCCATCAGGGCGCGCGCGGCCAAGGCCAGGGCGCGCACGCGGGCGGTGCTGTCGGCGTCACCGTCCGCCTCGGCCCCCCGCCGCAACAGCTCGCGCCGCCACGCCCCCGCGCGCGCGATCGGGTGCGCGAGCGCGCTCTTTTTGCTGTCGCTTGAGCCCGGCGGAACCAGCAGCGCCAGGTGCCGCAGCCGGCGCACGCACCAGTCGGCCAGCTCGAGCGCCTCGCTGTCGGTCAGCAGCAGCGAGAGCGGGGGGGGCAAGGCGGCCGTGGTCGTCGCGCGAAACAGGCACAGCTCGAGCAGGCTGGCGAGCGCGCCCTCGTGGCGCAGGGCGCAGTAGAGGACCCAGGGGTCGCAGCTGGCGCTTTCGTCGTCGTCGTCGTCGTCGTCGCCGTCGTCGTTGGGGTGCGACAGCAGCATCTTCTTGAGATGGGGCGCAAAGACGCGCTCGCGCCAGGCCTCGGCGGCGAGCAGGCCGCGCACGAGCGCGCCGAGGCGCCCGCTGTGCGACGCGATTAGGTCGGCCACGAACTCGTCCGAGTGCGTCGCGGCGTTGTGGTGGGCCTGGAGGGCGAGCTGCTCGACCGTGTGGTGCAGCTCGAGGAAGGCGGGGGTGCCGAACTGTTGTTGTTGTCGTTGGGGGGTTGTTTGCGTCGAGGCGTCGAGGGAGGGGCGCGAGTGAGGCGGCCGGCGCGTTTTCGCGCGGCGCTGCTGCCTCCTGATCGCTCAACACACAAACCTCGTGGATCGCCGCGGGGCGTAGCGACTTGACCATGCGCTCGGCCTCCGAGGCGGACAAGAAGTTGGGCTGCTGGTGGTGGTGCTGCTGCTGCTATTGGGGGACGTTTGGGTTGAACGCGTTTCTTTCGGCGGCGATCAGCAAAAGAGAGCAGAGCGCGCCGACAGCTCCCCCGGCGCTTCCCCCTTGTGTGTGTCCGCCCCCCCTCCCGTCTTGGGGCCGGTCGCCTCCCTCCCCCTTTCGTCGCGCGCGCGACTCACCGCCGGCCCGCCGCGCTGCCCGCGCTCGAGCAGGCGCGCGAGCGCGTCGGCGCGCGCGGACGGCGCGGACATGGCGATTGTTTCTTGTGCGTCGAGGAAGAGCGGGGCGGGCGCCGAGCTGTCGACAGCGGCGAGGCGCGGGAGCGGGCAGCGGGGGGGGGGGGTCGCGCGCGCGGGATCTCTTGTTGTTACGGTTGCTTGTTACAGGGTGAGTGTGTGTGGATCGACGCGGTTGTCCTAGTTGCGACCCTCTTGCAGGGGGGAGGATCGCACGGGCGCATCAGTGATGCCCGCCCGACCCGGTCGCTCGCGTGAACGCGATGTAGCCGGCGGCGGCGAAAGCGCCGAGGAAGAACCCCGGCACGGCATTCCTCTTCTGGAATTTCAGCAGCGGATGCGCGCGCCAGCTCTCGAACGCCTCCCAGTTGAATCCGACCTTGCCGGCGGGCGCCATCGGGGCTCCGGGGGGCGGGCGCGCGCGCGCGAGAGAGAGAGAGAGAGAGAGAGGGCGGACGATTGGGGCGGGGCGGCACGAAGGGCGCTCGCTCCGTTGGCGCGCGAGGGGGCCGACTGCGGTCCTTGGGCAGGAGGGGTTCGTGGATCTGTGTGCGAGTGAGGTGGTTGTGGTTGATCGTTGCGTGTGACGCCCGTGCGGTGAGCGCGCGCGTCAACTTCAAAGGCGCGCGCGGCGACGCCGACACACGCGCGCGCGCGCGCCGACGAAGAACCGGCGTCCAGGGCGCGTCGAGCCAAAGCCCTGGCATTCCTCGGACATTGTCTCTGGTCCAAAACCGTGGCTCACTTGCCCTCCCCGCATCGCCTGCTACCGGCAGCTCATGCATCCGCGCGCGCGCACGAGCTCGATCACGCCCCCCCAATCAACTAGCCTCTCGGCAGGAGCAGCCACGTGGAGAAGGAGAAGGACGCCCGCGACCCGCCGCTCGGCCGTCGCCAGGATGCAGCAGCAGCAGCAGCAGCAGCCTCCGGAGGAGGGGCACGCAGACGACGATGACGACGTGACCGCAGCGGCCGCCGTGCTCGAGCTACCGACGCCGCCGCTGCCGCCGTCGCGCGTGCTCCGGCACGCGCTCGAGCGCCTCGTCGGCAGCGGCGATGGTTCGCACGCCTTGCCCCGGATCTACGTCCTTATGCACGGCGCCATGCGTGCGCCGCCGCCGGACCAGCAGGACCCCGAGGCCCGCGCGTGCACCCCGCTGTTGCTCGACGAGCTGCGGAGGCTGTTTGCCGCCGCCGCCGCCGCCGCGGACGCCGCCGGGGCCGACGTCGTCCCCGTTTTGCCGTTTGCGAACCAAAAACCCCTTCCCGGCGCCCTCAAGGTGCTGTCGCTGCGCGGCGACGACGCGGCGGGGGAGCTGGCACGCGCGCTCGCCGGAGATGGAGAGCCGCTCGAGGTGATCCCGTCGGCCGGGCTCCTGTCAAACGCGCCCGCCCCCGTCGACCGACCGTCTCCCGACGACCCCAACCACCACCGCCCCCTCTCGTTCCCAGACGTCGCGGTCGGCGGCACGTTCGACCGCCTGCACGCCGGGCACCGCCTCCTGCTCGCCGCCACCGCCCTCGTCGCCGAGCGGCGCGTCTTTGCGGGCGTGACCGCCGACGCCTTGCTGCGCTCAAAGGCGCACGGCGAGCTGCTGCAGCCTTACGGCTTGCGCGCGGGGCGCTCGGCCGCCTACGTGCGGCGCGTGAGGCCCGGGCTCGACGAGGTGGCCGTGGGCGCGCTGCGGGACCCGGCCGAGCCGACGCAGGCCGAGCTCGACCCGGCGATGCGCGCGCTCGTCGTGTCGCGCGAGACGGTGAAAGGCGGCGAGGCGATCAACGACGGGAGGGCGAGGCGCGGGCTGGCGCCGCTCGAGCTCGTGGTGGTCGGCTTGGTTGGTGGTGGGGGCGGGGCGGGGGAGGGGGAGGACGACGGCGACGTGGCGGGCAAGCTCAGCTCGACGGCGCTGCGGGAGCGCGAGTACGCGGCGGCAAGAGAAGCAGGAGGACGGGGATAGCATGAGATTGCGCTTTTCTTTAAATTCAGGCGGCCACGAGCGCGGGCTCTAGCCTCCGCTCCTCCTCCTCCTCCTCCTCCTCCTCCTCCTCTTCTTCCACCGCCACCTTGGTCGTCGGCGCGGCCGGCAGCTCCTCCTCGTCCTCCTTGGCCGCCACCTTGGCCTTGGCCGTCGGCACCTTGGGCATCGCCTCCGCCTCCTTGCGCTCCGCCTCGGCCTCGAGCTGCGCCAGCTCCGCCTCGGCCGCCGCCTCGTCCGCCTCGCACAGGTCGGCCGACGCGAGCGCCGCGCGCACGTGCTCGTGCTGCTCGCGCGCCTCTGCCGTCTCCTCGTTGAGCCGCTCGACCTCCTCGACGCTCAGAACGCGCTGCGCCGCGCGCAGGGCGGCCGCGCCGTCTTTCAGCGCGACGACGACGGCCTGCTGCTCCCGCGCCGCCTCCATCCCCGACAACAGCTCCTCGACGCGCAGCAACCAATCCGCGATGCTGCCGTGCTGGTTGTCGGCGAGGCGCTTGCGCCGTAGGGCGACGAGGGCGCGGTCGCGGCGGCCCTCGGCGAGGAGCTCGCGCGCGGCGGCGGCGCTCTGGTCGGAGCGTCGCTCGAGCTGTTGATGTCGTGCGGGGCGGGCGGGCGGGCGGGCGGGGGGGGGGGGGCGGGGATTGGTGAAAAAAAAAAGGGCGGGAGGGCGTCGCTCTCGGCGCACAACGGCCGCCGCCGCCGACTCACCAGCTTCATCTGGTCCTCGAGCTTTTTCCGCTGCGCCTTGAGCGACAAGAGGGCGCGATCCGCGTCCGTGATGACGCCGCTGCGGGTGGTGTGGAGGGGGCCGGAGGGCAGGAGCGTTAGCGGGGGGAGGTGGCGCTGCGTCGTCGTCGTCGTCGTCGTCGTCGTCGTCGCGCGCGCTCAACGACATGCAAACCGTCCCCCGGAGCGACGCAATTCGCGCACCTTTTGCCGCCGCCTCCCGACATGTAGTTGCCCATGATGAGTCGCGTTGCTGCCGGTGTGTGTGTGAGCAAGGGCGGCCTCGGCGCTTGGCGAGGGCCCCCGCGTGCGCGCTTCAAGTTTCGGTTTGTTTGCGATCGGCTACTGAGGGAGGGCAGAGCGGCGGCGAGACAAGGTGGTCGTTCGATCCAGATGCGGACCTGTGGTGTGATGAGGAGGAGCGTGCCGTGCAGGCGTGACGGGCAGAAACGGCACGACTTGAGCGTCGTCGGCGGCGCGTCGGCGTCGCGCGCACCGCCTAGGCGAGAGCGCGCGCAGTCACAGTGCGGATGTTCAAATCGTCCGCGGCTGCCTGTTGCCGACGGATCCGCAACACACACCGCCCCTTGCCTAGTCTTCACAAGCGTAGGCCGTTTCCCTGCTCTGCCCCTTGAGTCCAACTGGGCGTCCCCATGCCTCTTGGTATGAGCGCGTCGTGACCCCGGCCGTTGCGCGCGCGCCTGCCACGCCTCGCCCTCCCCCGATGTCAATCTGAGAGCAATCAGGCACCCACTCGATCCCAGAGTACCGCCCCATTCGACTCGATGGCGCCACCGCCGCCGCGCAGGCGGCCGGCGTCGGCGACATCAACAGCACGCACGCTCACGCCGCTGCCGCCGTCGTCGTCGCCGCCCGCCGCCTCGTCGTCGTCCTCCTCCTCCGCCCGCCTGCTCTTTGTCCTGCTGGTCAACGCGATCGCCGCGGGCGTCCTGTACCAGCGCGTCAGCTCCGGCGCCATCGCCATCCCGGAGCCCGTCGCGCGCCTCGCCGCCGACGTGACCGCCGGCCTCGGCCTCGCCGAGGCGCTGCCGGCGTGGGTCAGCGCGTCCGCGCAGTCACGTCATCCCTTTCGACTCTGCGGCCTGCTCGACCAGGCGTCCTACATCCTGGCGAGCAGCCGCGTCGTGTTCCCGGACGGCGTGCGCCCGGGCGCGCTGCTCGTGCGCCGCGGCAAGATCGCGGCCGTGGCGCCCACCGCCGACGCGCTGCAACCGGGGCTCGTGCGCGCGTCGGCGGCGCTGCTGGCCAAGCTTTCGTCAAAGAGCCGCAGCACCGCATCCGCCAACCTCCTCCTCCTCCTCCTCCGCCGCCTCCTCCCCGCCCCCCTCCCCGTCCACGACTACGGCTACAGCGCCATCTCCCCGGGCGTCGTCGACGTCCACGCGCACCTCAACGAGCCCGGGCGCGAGGAGTGGGAGGGCGTCGCCACGGGCACCGCCGCCGCGGCCGCGGGCGGCGTCACGTCCGTCGTCGACATGCCGCTCAACTCGGCGCCCGCGGCGACGACCGCGGCGCTGTTGATGGACAAGGCGGCGGCCGTGCGTCGCGCGGGGCCGCGCGTGGACGTGGGCTTCTGGGGCGGCCTCGTCCCGGCCAACGCGCACGGCAATGACGCCGACGACGACGCCTCCTCATCAGCTCTCGCGGCGATGCTCGCCGCCGGCGCCCTGGGGTTCAAGTCGTTCATGTGCCCCTCGGGCATCCGCGACTTTGACCACGTGTCCGTGGACGACGTGCGCGCGGCCATGCCGCGGCTCATGCGCCTGGGCGTCCCCTACTTTGTGCACGCCGAGCTGGTCGACGCCGTCGCCGCCGACGGCTCGGGGAGGCCCGCTGCGCAGCTCCCGCCGCCTCAAGCCGACCTCGAGCGCCGCCGCCAGTACGCGTCCTACCTGGCCACGCGCCCGCCCGAGTTTGAGCGCGAGGCCATCGGGGCGCTGTTGTCGGCGCTGGCGGACGCGCTCGACACCACGGCCCCCAAAAAGGGCTTTCGCCTGCACATCGCGCACCTGGGCGACGGCGGCGCGTCGGCCGCCGCGCTCGCGGCCGCCAAGCGCAGCGCCCGCCTGGCCCCCTGGCTGTCGGTCGAGACGTGCCCGCACTACCTGATGTTCGACGCCGAGTCGGTGCGCGACGGCGACACGCGCTTCAAGTGCGCGCCGCCGCTGCGGTCGCGCGACAACCGCGAGGCGCTGCTGCGCGCCGTTGCAGGGGGCGGCGGCTCCAACCGTGCGGGTGTCATCGACCTGGTCTCGTCCGACCACTCGCCCGCGCCCGCGGCGCTGAAAGGGCTGACTGGCGGAGCGGCGGCGGCGGCGGACGAAGGTGCAGCCGCGCAGGGCGACTTTATCGCCGCGTGGGGCGGGATCAACGGCCTGCAGTACCTGCTCCCAGCGACGTGGACGGCGCTCAAGGGGGCTGGCGCAGGCGGCGGCGGCGGCGGCAGCTCCAACAACCACAACAACACGACGATCACGCTCGTCGACCTGGCGCGCCTGCTCAGCGCGGCGCCGGCGTCCCTGGTGGGCCTGGCCGACCGCAAGGGCGCCCTGCTCCCCGGCATGGACGCCGACGTCGTCGTGTGGGACCCGGAGGCCGCGGCCGGCACGTCGGCCGCGCGCAACCGGCACCGCCACGGCGCCGGGACGTCGCCGTACGTCGACGCGGCCTTGCGCGGGCGCGTGCTCGCGACGTTTGTGCGCGGGAGCCAGGTGTTTGACGCGCGGCGGCCCGCGGGGGAGGAGGTGGCGGAGGCGCCGCGCACGTGCGGCCAGCTGATTTTGGGCAGGAAGAGGTGAGCGCCCGTCGCTTCCCGACGCTGGCCCGCCCCCGCGCGCATTTCGAGATTTTTTTTTTCACCTGACGTCTCCCCCTCGCGCGCTGCCGACATGTCTGTGCAGGTGCGCCTTTGAGATACGTGCGTCTTCTTTTTAACACATGCTTGCACATGCTCTCTTAGTCGTCGTGGTCGTCGTCGTCGTCGTCCAGGACCACGACAGGCGCGGCGCCGCCGCCCGCCGCGCCACCGCCCGCTCGTCCTCCGCCGCTGCTCCCGCCGCCGCCGCCGCCGCCGCCGCTGCCGCTGCGCGCGCGCGCCCGCGCGATCAGCGGCTCGTCGTCGTCGTCGTCGTCGCTGCTGTCGCCGCCCACCACCACGACGGGCGCCTCCGTCGTCATCGTCGCCGCCACCTTGCGGCGCTGGGACGAAGGCGGCAGCGGGGGCAGCGGCGCGGCCGCGTTGCTTCGCGGCGGCGGGGCGGCTGGAGCAGCAGCAGCAGCAGCAGCAGCAGCGGGAACGGCTGCGATGTCGCCCCCTCCGCTCCCACCGGACGGCGCGCGCGACAGCGGCAGCCCGGCGACCTTGCCCAGCGGGCCCGACGGCACGCGCTGCGACAGCCGCACGAAGGCCACGCCGACTCCCGCGCTGCTCGCGCGGCGGCCCTTTTTGCGCCGCCCCGCACCTCCCTCGCCGCTCCCGCCGCCGTCCTCGTCGTCGTCGCCGTCAAACAGGTCGTCGTCCACGTCGGCGTCCTCGTCGCCCTCGACGTAGCGCGGGCGCTTGACCGCGGCCGCGCGCCGCGGCCGGCCGCGCCCGCCCTCCTCCTCGCTGCCGGGGCCGGGCGTGCCCTCGCGCGAGCCGCCCTCCTCGTTGGACGTGTTGCCGCCGCCGCCGCCGCCCTCGTCGGACGCCGCACCCGCCTGCGTGCCCCCAGCCCCGCCTCCAGCGCGGCGGCGCGGCGGCGGCGCGGCCGCGCCGAACGCGTAGTCCGGCGGCGGGGCGGCGGCGCCGTTGCCTTCGCCCTCCGCCCCGACGGCGGCCAGGTGCGCGGGAAGCGGCAGCGGGCGCTCCTCCGGGTTGTCCTCGGCGCGCCCGACCCAGACGGCCTCGCTAAAGACGACGGCCGACTCGAACACGTCGTCGCACTGCACGGGCTTGGGCTGCGCGCCCGCCTGCTGCTGCTGGTGCTGGCCGCCGCCTCCCGCCGTCGCCGGCAAGCGCAGCGACATGTACTTGTTGCTGGGAAACACGAGCGTCCCGAGCAGCTTGAGGCGCCCGCCGCACGGAAAGTCGAGGTAGAGCGCCGGGTTGCGCGTGTCGAGGCGCGCGAGCGTGCCCGCGCGGCCCGCGGCGGCCGGGGCGAGGCGGCAGTTGAGCAGGAGGAGGTAGCGGTTGCGGCGCGCGAGGCCCTTTTTGACAATGTCGGCGCCGTGGCAGCGGGCGACGGCTGTTGATGGTTTTGGTTTGGTGTTTTTGTGTGTGTGTGTGGGGGGGGGGGGGGGGGGGCGCGCCCGTCGGCTG
>Ga0315905_10008929_pt1 | contig 10151 bp, 5 predicted proteins | sample LakEriMetagenome_5_FD_203522 | JGI IMG/M metagenome (GOLD analysis project Ga0315905, IMG submission 203522) | Freshwater fungal communities from buoy surface, Lake Erie, Ohio, United States - Buoy 4 MA121 | ecosystem: Environmental > Aquatic > Freshwater > Lake | place: USA: Lake Erie, Ohio... | reverse complement strand
TTCTCCTTGTGCTGATCGCTCTCTCTCTCTCTTTCTCTCGTTCTCTCTTTCTCTCTTTCTTTCTTTCTTTCTTTCTCTCTTTCTCTCTTTCTCTCTTCTCTCTTTCTCTCTTTCTCTCTTTCTCTCTTTCTCTCTTTCTCTCTTTCTCTCTTTCTCTCTTTCTCTCTTTCTCTCTTTCTCTCTTTCTCTCTCTCTCTCTCTCTCTCTCTCGTGTGTTTGTGTGTGCGCGCACTCTCTCTCGAGGCTCCATGACATGCACGCGCCGTCACTATGTCCACTTGCTAAGGGAGCGCGATCTAGCGAATCACTTTGCTTGAAACCTTTGCAGCCATCATCTTACCCTGCTTCAGCTGACTCCTTGTAGCACCATTGGCAGCGACTATCGGCGTGTGTACGAGCGGCGGCGCTTGGTGTGATGCTAGTCTCTATGGCTCTGTCGTCCGTGCCCGACTATGTGCGGTGGGCTTTCTTAGCGCCGCCGGTGCGCTCACGCAATCCAGCTGCAATAGTCTACCGTCACGGCGCTGTCGACTTTCGTCTGAATCTCCGCATTCCCAAAGAGGTCCGGTCATGGTGTGTCTGTGTTGCCTGGAGGTTAATATAACATGCAGGTGCATGTAGGATGCCAGTATGCGTCAGCGCTAATTTTTTTGGGTTGAGCAGGAGCATGAACTTGCCTTCATCGATTGGTTCGACGGAGGAAGACAGGTATCCGGTCAGCTCTGGCCTCTCGTAATGTAGCCTGTCGCTAGTTTCGACCTCGCGTCTTTCATCGAATCTTGTCCATCGTGCTAGTAGCTTCGAATAACTGCGAAGGTGGCAATACTGGTACCTGCACTTTTTAACTACGTTGATCAACGTTTGCTCACATGTGTCACAGCACGTATTTATGAACCCTTCGCTGGCGCAAGACCCTGCCGACCCCAGCTCGATCTGGATCGCCGCCCGTGTCCACCGCAAGGATTCTGAAACGCACTCGTAAGTCATGATGGGTTGTATGTTTGTTTGTTCGTACCGTGTGATCCGAAGCGAATTGGACGTGTGTGTATGTGTGTGTGTGTATGTGTGTGTGTGTGTGTGTGTGTGTTTGCTTGCGAACGGCCGGATGTGTATGTTTTTTCAGATACAGACGCATGTGAGACCTCGTGTATTCGGTGGCATGTGCACGCGTTTGCATGTGTGGGTGCTCGAGTCTGCCGTCAAAGATGTAAACCCTGACGCATACACGTTTGGCAGCCTTGCACCCGAGTCGCTGGGGATTGCTGGTGCTCCGGCTGGTGCAAAGGGGCTTGTGAGAAAGAGCGTAGGTGGCGATGCATTGGGCCAGCCCCCGCCAGAAAATCACAGTGCGAAAGAAGGCGTCGGAGGCAAGAATTATAACGGTGCAACTCGTAAGCTGCTTGCAAGATTGTTATCTACTGCGTCGGGTTCATCGTCGCGGGCTAAGCTCCGGGGAGCTAGAGGAGGAGGCGACGGCAACGTGTCCGTGACGATTCTCAAATGGAACAGTCGTGTGGCTGTCGGAGTTATGGATCTGAAAGCCTTGACGATTGGAGCTGAGGCTGCACTGCATCCGGTGTTTGTGCCTATGCCTGCCAACTGGAGGGGGAAAGACACGACAGGCGAGAAGCTCAATGCGCAGCAAGCGGATGCTGATATACCGCGCTCCTCTCGTCAGTTGACTGCCGCGCGTCATCTTGCTGGTGCGGATCCTGCTGGTGCAATGCGTAGAGAAGCACATAGTGAAGGCGTTGCAGCGATGGACCATGCCGTAGACCCAAGTTTTCATGAAGCTTCGCAGAACCTGAGAGCTGTTGGCAGCAGCACAAGGCATCAGTGGGGATCTTGGAGTAGCGTTCGCAGGAACCTGCTATCAACAGTCGAAAAGGTATTTGCCAGTGGGGGCAGTAGTGCTAATGTTGTGTTGACCAGAAATAGTAGAAACATGACTATGGGTGAGTCGGGAGCAAAGTCAGGAAAAAAATCAAGTCACGAACCTAGTGCAAAGAGTAAGCTTGGTAGCGAGGCATCTGGTCAACAGAGTGGCAGTGAGCGTAAGGTTGGGAGGGACGGTGATGACGGAGGGCCATGGGTACCATGCATGCCGGCACCAGTCCGGAACGAGGGGAACAACACGGCCACTATCTCGTTTGCCACAGGGTGCGTACAAGATCCTTGTAACCACGCCTTTGTAATCATTTGCGACATATGCATGCACTGCTGGTGTCATTGCGTGTATCCACCGTCGTCTTTGCGCACAAATATGAACACACGTATGCACGCACACCGCGCTGTGCACATCTGCGTATTAGTGCTCAGAAGATGACAGAAGATGACATTGAACACAGGCCGGAGGACCCTCGCCTGCAATTTAGCGACATTGATGGCGCTCTGCGGATTTCAGTTTTCTCTTACGTACCGGGGGCAGATAGTGCGACCGACATCCCCAAGCCCTGTTCTGATCGCACATCCTACGGACGTATGTATGAGGTCACGGTGTCGGCCGAGTCTCAAGGGATGGAAACCAAGGAACTTTTCTATGACGAACTCGAGAGATCGCCAATTGAGAAGAACTGGATGCGGTTTGAGCACAAGGGCGTGGTGCACTACATTCGATCCCTGGACCCCTTCATAGTGCTCGCGGCCCACCAGACAGGGTTGAAAGTGGTGGTTCGCACGGAGATTATGCCCTTTCGGCAAGCTTCTGAGCGCAAGCTCGCTGTTCACGGCGGCAGCAATCCGGTGCTGATCAAGAAGTCCACGTCACCAGCAGAATATTTAGGTGGTGCAAAATACGCCTCGTATTATTTGGGTACATTTCATACGCGGGACAGCAAGGGGAGGTACCGCAACTATGTCTTCGCCTTCCAGGCCGCAAAACCTTTTTCCATTTTGGGGATTTCTCCGCAGCTGCCCCTGGTAGCCGCATTCCTGCCGCTCCCGCCGCTGCTAGCGCCGCCGCCACCTCGTCTGCCCCTGATAACGCCTTGAAACATTGTGAATGGTGTTGACATTGCTCGCAACATCAGTGCCGGACCCTGACTTTAAACCAATCACACTTTATGAACACGCTCGCTGGCGCTCGCACTGTGCATCTATGGATTCTTTTTACACGCAGGTGGAGACAGGTGGGCGCATGAACGCTTTCCTGAGCGGGCTGTTTGTCGCTCGTGACACCAGTCCTCGGCTGGTTCAAACTCATGATGCCTCCGCCTACCCTGCAGACTCCACCACTGTTTTCTTCAGGTAACTGGCATGGACGCTGGCCAACAGCTGCATAGGCAGACTGGAAAACAGATACGCTTAGATGATCAGTGGCGTAATTCGGAGTTGTATTAGGCAAGAGCAAGTGTGCGATAGCAAAAACAGCCAGTGGAATGATGCGAACCTGATGTTGCTTCATGGGACAGTTATGGGGCTGGTGACCAAGAGAGTCGAGTACTCAAGGCTCCCCTTGAGCTAGTCGAGCGCTGGCTTTTCCCGCACGGGCAACCCCAGGTGTGAAAATGTTTGTTGGATTAATCTGCACCAACCCCCGCTTTTTTGCTTGTTTGCTCTGTGAGCTCTGACATCTCCTGCGTATGTCCTCTTTCATCGTGTTTGCCTCTTCTTTCCTCGTCTTTTCCCGCAGGCACGACAAAAACAAAGGCCCAAAAAGCAGGGACAGGTTCTGCCCAAGCAACCGCATGCTCATAGCTCTCCAGCCGCGGTCACGAATGCAAACACGCTGGTCTCGCGGGACCAACTTCCTATCCCTAGCGATGGACAAAACGAGAAAACGGATCAACCTCAATTTTCTGGCTGGAATGCCTTCGCTGGTGCTTGAACGTGCTTTTCGAAAAATTGCCCACCTGGTAGACGCTAGCGGTGCAAGCGCGAACGCAATGGTCGTCCTAACAGCCTCTCACTCAAACACTATAATTAAACATCATTATTTTTTCTTACAGCGCGTGTCCTTGTCAGATCATGCCTGAAATCTTGCTTGAGAGTCAAGAAGGAGACATGAGAGGAGGAGATAACAAGTGTCAAGAGGTGTATTTTTGCTAGGATGCCAGAGACAGCATAGATAGACGATCATTTTCGAATTTCAACTTTATTACTAATTCAAGATACCGCGATCACTAGACTGGTGTGACTGGTGTGACTTGTCTGCAGTTTACTGCAGGGTAGACCACAACCTGCTAGTTCTGATAAGTTCAACTCTCAATTCCAAGCAAACTTTTTATCCGTAGTTCCCGAAGCTGATTTGTTGCCCTGTCCCAGCTCAATCGGGACATCTAAGTCGTCCAACACGGCAGTCAGCTTGGGCGCACGTCTAACCGTTGAAATAGGACGCGAAATTCCGCTTGCGGGCTCCTTCGACTGCGGCCCAATACCAGGGCCCTGACGCAACCGCCTGATAGGTTGGCTCTCGGAAGTTGCGCCAAGCGGGGCAGTTGGAGCGACATCAGGTAGTGTAGGTCGAGCATAAGACGCGCGTTGGCGTGGTGCACCTACTTCTGACATCAATTGATTGGCAACCGCAGCCTCCGATTCCTCTTCCTCACCTCTGGGCAACTTCTCGAGGAGCTGGTCAAGCTGCATCTCCAGGGCCTTGAGGCGCGAGCGAGCATGTCCCCAGCGACCCGTCGTGTTTTGATCGCCAGATGTGGATGTCAGGCTCGTCGCACCAGGCCAGAGTGCAGCGGCTGGCCGCTCTCCATTATCGGACATACGGCTGATACCGTAGGGATCCAGCTCAGACGTATTTGGTTTGACGTCAGGCAGATTTTCAGTTTCCAATCCATCGGCGGGCTCCTGCTCGCCCTCGAAGTCTGGAGCGTCAAATATGTATCCCAAATCCTCCTCCTCCTCCTCTGGTGGGGCTTCTGGCTTCCACACATTGTCTTTGACCTTCATCTCCTCGAGGACAACTTTGTGGATTTTTTGTTTCTTTGGCTGTTTATCTATAAATTTTTGAGGTGTTCTCGCCTTTACAAATGTTTTGTATGCTGGAATAATGAACGCCACGCACGAGAAGACAATAAATGCTAGGGCAGAGAACGCAATTATCAAGTAAAACACCCACCCAGCCAAACCGGGGATAGGGTCAGAGGCAGATTGGAACAAGGTCGCTTTTGTGCCGTTGCCTGATCCGCCAGCATTTGGCCCGAATCCAGGTGCCGTGAAGGCAGCACCGTCTTCAACCACCCCGGGGAAGCTTCCAAATCGCGCCTCAATCTCTCGCCCAGTTGCAGCTTGCATCACGTTGATAAAAGTGCTCAGGAAAGTGCTTTTGGTGATCGCCATGTATAGTTCGGTTGTTGTTGCTGCGTCACCTTTATTGACCATAAAAAATACCTCTAGCATATTAGCAGCTGCGCGAAGTTGTATTTCGCTGCGTCGAAGCGTAAAAAATTCTTCGCAGTCTGATCCAAAGCACACCTTAAGAATGACTACATCATTCTCAGTCAGTTTTGAAATACCCATTGCAGTCGCCACAGACTGTGTGAAAACAGCCTGCCCATTCAAGAAATCTTGCTTTGACGAGTACCCAGTCATCTTGAGCGAAGCTTTGATGCCTGCAATCGCTGGCTCAGGGGCACCAGGTGCCCTGTTGCATTTACACAAAGAGGGCTCGCCAGTACATTCACAATTGGGTTCGATTTGACAGGATCTGGAACATCCATCTCTGTTGATTTGATTCACGTCGTCGCAGGTCTCACCTACCTGAATAACTCCGTCGCCGCATGCCATGGCGCTAGTGTCATGGTGGATTGCAAACAGGGTCAGGTGTGTGCATCTACATGTCACCGAGTAAATTGAAGCCTCTGACACATTGCAGCCATAATCTTGATAAGTGGTGTTATCCCAGAATACGCACTTGACCTGTTGCGCGAAAATTATGCGCTGTTTTGGTCTCAGATCCGATGTGTCTACTGGAATTGTAATCAAGATGGGCCTGCTCAAATTTTTTACAGGAATAGCAGATGTGGCCTTTGCATACGACACAGTTAAACCTATAAGAGGCGACTTGAGTTTGAAGCCTGGAGCATCAGGAGCGAACCCATGTGCCTGGGTGTGAATGTCCAGGTCGGGTGTTTGGCTTCCAAAAAGGTCTTGTGTGAATGTGTTTGGCAACTTAATTGCTGCAATCCCTGTGGGCCCTGCTCGCCGCGCACTTCCTGATCCGAACATGGAAGGGATCGGATGGCTCCAGCTCTCGTACATTGATCCTGTTTGCAGCTGATTAGCAGACACGCGGTTGATACTATGCTCAGCTGCTTCCGACGAGACCTTTCGTGGGCCCTCTCCTGTGATGGCATCCCAAGCCGCTTGCAGCATAACCTGTTTCATCCCTGACTCGAGAGACTCCACAAACTCGGCTCTCGAGGCTGCTGTCATCATGGACCGCCCTGGATTGGCCTTTTTGAAGTCAGCCTGGGCTTTCAGAGAGCTTCCCATACTACCGACTGCATTAGCTGCACACGTCGAATCAATCGCAGCAGTGAGCTTGGACTTGAGCATGTTCTTCATCATGGCTGCCATGCCACCAACAGCAGCACCACCCAACGAACCGGCGTTGCTTGTCACGGCTTTTGCAGCTGAGAACGACTCACACTGTCCTCCTGTGGTTGGTGCTGACCGCAATGTACCCGAAGCCATGGTGCCCAATAGATTCGCTTTCATGCTTTGCTGATCTGCTGCTGACATTCCTTCTGATGAACCAGACATAGCTCCCGCCATTTGATTGATTTTATCAGCCCGGAAGGTCTGAAGCGACTCTTTCAGCTTTGCTTTCGCCTTCTCCCAAAAGCCTTCACTTGATAAGAGGCGACGTCCGCCAGGACCTTGGTCCGATACCGTGATTGTATCAGTCTGCAAATCTGTCTCGGCACCATAGGCGTCGTACACAATAGCCATAAGTTGAACTGATCCGACAGGAAACCCAATATCTCTGGCATTATCGAAAGTTTTGTCGTACCACACAGATTCTGTCACAGTACCATTTTCAGAAATTTTGGTTTTTGAAAATCCGAATTTGTACTCAAGGGGCAAATCCACGTCTACCCAGCCTGCACATGAGATTCTAAATTCATCCGTCACAGGCACTCCCGACTTGATGCACCCGTTCTGTCCTGGTCGACTGAGGCAGGCAGTAAAAGTGCCACTCACTGGAGGAGTATTGACGACCAGCCTCAGGGAAGAAAAGCCGGCCGCACCAGTCACAAGACCTGCTGAAACTTCGACAAGACCTGCTGACAATCTGACAGTATATGTAGTTCCAGCCAAAAGGATGTGCGGTGCACTGTTTAATACGAATGTATCTCGGTGATATCCAAATGGAACGTCAACTGCCTTTGTGTCGAGCGGAGGATCAAAGGTCCAATTAAATGCAGAGATACAATTTTCTGTGATCCCTGGGTCAACGATTGGCTTCAGTGCCGGAGCATTTGATTCATTCCCTTTAGAATGTGTGGTTGTATTTGATGTGTTGAACTCATAGCCAGGGGGATACGTAATGGATTGAGCTCGACATGCTGGCCTATTCATCAGACTATCAAGGACCAATCTGCTCTTGCTCGAAACATACAGCGCTCCGTTCTTCATGGACACACCAGCCCCAAGATTCTGTTGTATGGCAACGTGTGGCACCTCGCCCTCAATCACAAACACTGTCTTGCTGTAAGTGGACAATTTGCGGCCCGGTTTCGTTACAATTACTGTAAAAATGTATGGAAAGGGGGCAGGAGGCAAAAGACCAGGTGTCACCGTGATATCCTGCTGCTTGGCGAAGGTGAGAGCCCCTCCCGTCACGTTTCGACATACATTCACCACACGACCTGTCCTGTAGCTGCAGGTCCATGAAAATTTGAGTCCTTGATCAGCAGCGGGCTCAACGTCTTTGTCCCGGGATGGAGATGCAGAAAGCGTAAACTCATCTGATGACGAATGTGCGGTGCTTATTCCTCCCGCAATCAAAGCCTCCAAACCTTGAAAACCTACCGTCAGCACAAAGACACTTTCAGAGCTCTTCGAGCTGTCAGTCTCCATGCTGAGCTTCAGAGCAAGCTGATACACCGAGTTTTCCATCAGCGATCCACTGGGAATTTGCATTTGTGGCAGTCGAGTCCTAAGTAGCTCAGCTGGAAGAGAAGGTCCTGACACTTGACGCCACGAGAACGCCAAGTCTTCTTTTGCAACAGGACACGTTGAGAAAACTGCCTCGCCCTTGATCAATATTTCCTCATTCTTGGTTGCAGTCATTACCGGAGGGTTGAACCGAATTTGTGGTGTTGCTGAGTCTTTCTTCAGAACTTTGGCCACCGCCATTTCGCTGACTGATCCCATGAAATCTCGAACGTGCACTGATATTTGGTAGGTCTTGGACAAGGTTGTCATTTCAGCTGTACCTGGAGGTAGATATAGCGTATCCCCACCCTGCGTGCTTAAAAAGCTATTTAGGTCTATGTCGTTGCTGCACGACCAAATGTATGTTGGAGGTCTCGGACTGGCTGCTGTGGCACGGATCTCTAACGCCGCGCAAGGATCAATGGTCTCAGGGCACTTTATTTCCACTCTTGGTAGTACACGCCTCAGAGGTAATGCACAACGCGCCTGGGAAGCGCTTGAAGCAGAAATGCCATTGAACGACTTCAGACCAGCACTTTCTGAGATGTACAGGGGTGTTCCCGGGACGACTGTCGCTTCAGCCCCCAAGAAAATCTCTAGCGTGCGCCTCGATTGCCACACGCACTGTGAACGCATCCCCATGAATGATCGACAATTTGCATCGAACAACATCGAGCAATTGGTTTGAGCGCCCGTCATCTCTGCTTGATTCGTTTCCTGATCAAATGTCATTATCAATTTGCCACCAGTGCTGTCGAAAGCTAGTGACGCAATCTCCGGTGGTGCCCAATATTGATACTTGGTCGCTGCAATGGAGGACCCGGTGCTCTTGTATGCTACAACTAAATCCACAACAGCTCTGCCTTCAATTGTTTTGCACGACAGACAGGTATAAGCAGGCGGGAGCACACGAAAAACTGCCCCGGACTTCCCTTTTCGAACCAGCTGCATATCTTGCGAGGGAATTCCGGCAAACAGGAAGACGTAAGTTTCAGAAACAGGACCATCTCCCACCACTAAATTCGATACATTTACAATAAGAGCTCTCGTAGCCTGAACTTGACCATTACATCCAGTAGACACGTCACAGGTCAGCTCGATATTTTCATCGTAAAGTCTCACGTTAAAGCGGGCCACTGAGACCGTTGGACGAGTTATGTCTGCTTGAAGCGTCAAAGATGCGCCGACCACTCCTGTCTCAGCAGGGCTGCCCAAAACAAGTTCAAAAGCAGATCGCACGTCATCGGTGTACAGGATACGTCTGACCAAGCCTGGGTAATTTCCAAACTGAACCGACACTGCTGCAGTTTCTGCAATTCTACCGGTGTTCATGGTCCAGGGAACGTTGCCCATATTTTCAACCACAACTGTGAGAACACTAGTTCCTGAGGTTCCAAGCACGTCTTCACTGGGCGTGATGCCATCTGCGCATGCACCATTCACGATGCAGGTTGTGACGTTCGGTCCTGAATTGCACTTTTGGCAGTGTAGCGCAGATATAACCACCGGAGACGCTATGTTGTACTTAAATTGAGATGTCGCAAACTTTCTTGAACGAACGTAGACGGCAGACGGATCTCCTCCTTGTGGAGGGAGGGCTTTGCCAACATATTCGACAATTAGGGCGACATCCATAGTCCTTTGCACGGGCGGTACCGTAACAACCAGTTCAACACTTTCAGCAGTATTCTTGAAATCTAGTACACTGCACACGTCGCCTCCACAGACGATTCTCCCAAACGAGACTTGAACATCCGAAACGGATTTCAAGGGAGGAAAGTTGCGAATTGAGATGGTGACTGAACGCCCATCCACCGAAACTGTCTGGCCCTGGAGGGATGCTTGACTCGGCTCAACGACTGCAGTCGGACTAGCGGAACACTCGAAATCGAATGTGTTTGAGAAAAGTTCGAAGGAGGCTCTGCCTTTTTGGGCGCCTGGAGTAAGAACTGGGGTTGTAATGGTGAAGGTCGTCAAGGATGTGTCCTCATTGCTCATGGATGAAAGAATGCTCCCGACCTTTGCCTGTTTGCCCTCAA
>Ga0315905_10008928_pt1 | contig 10151 bp, 10 predicted proteins | sample LakEriMetagenome_5_FD_203522 | JGI IMG/M metagenome (GOLD analysis project Ga0315905, IMG submission 203522) | Freshwater fungal communities from buoy surface, Lake Erie, Ohio, United States - Buoy 4 MA121 | ecosystem: Environmental > Aquatic > Freshwater > Lake | place: USA: Lake Erie, Ohio... | reverse complement strand
CAACTAATCGGGGTAAGGCTGCCTGCATTGCAGGTTGGCGCAATCCGCTCGTAGCGGCAAATAATCCGGACACGATGTAGATCAACAAAAGGCTGGGTGAGTCCATCATGGAATTGATCAGTAAGGCTGCGGTAAAAACCAGCGACAATGCTTCTGTAACCCAAATCAATTTCTTCCGATCCAGGGCGTCAGCTAAGACTCCACCGTATAATCCAAAGATGACCAGTGGCACGATTTCGACCAAGCCACTTATCGCAACCGCCACATAAGAACCAGTTAACTGCTTGACCTGAAAAGGGACGGCGACATATGTGATCATCGAGCCAAAATAAGAAATCAATCCGGCAGCCCACAGTAAGGAAAAATCCTTAGATTTTCTTAAGGGGGATAGATCAATTGCGTATTTGGCCACCGAGCAACCTTAATTGAAGGTTTGCTCCTGCGTTGGAAAAGCACCAGTTCTGACATCATCGGCAAATTCCGTCGTTGCTGCCAGCATTTCAGCCCGCAAGTTGCGATAGGCCTTGGCCAATTTCGGTGATTTCTTGGTGATTCCCATCAAATCGGTCCAGACAAGAACTTGTGCATCGCAATTGATCCCAGCACCGATTCCGATTGTTGGTATTGCTAATTCGGCCGTAATCCGAGCCGCTAATTCGGCTGGGACAAGTTCAAGGACAATTGCAAAAGCCCCAGCGGCTTCAAGGTCCTTGGCTGCATTGATAATCACATCTGCGTCGGTGCGACCCTGAACCTTGTAGCCACCTAATTGATGCATTGATTGAGGGGTTAAGCCCACGTGCCCCATAACCGGGATGCCACTATTGACGAGCTTTTTCACCGTTTCAATGTGGGCACCTTCGAGCTTTACCGCCATGACACCGGCTTCTTTGAAGAAGCGAACCGATGTTGCCAGTGCTTGTTCGGGTGATTGTTCATAGGATCCAAAGGGAAGATCTGCCACAACCATGGCGCGCTGTGATCCACGAACCACGGCGCGAGCCAGTGGGATTAATTCATCAACTGTTACTGGGATTGTGTTTTCTTCACCCAAAAAATTATTGCCGGCGCTATCGCCCACTAGAAGAACTGGAATCTGGGCCTCATCAAAGATTTCAGCGGTCATGGACTCATATGAGGTAAGCATCGCCCATTTTTCGCCACGCTTTTTTGCAGCTGCAAGATCTAAGATTGTGATGCGTCTATGCAGCGCACCGCCATAAAGGCTTTCCATGTTATGTCCTCTCCTCGAAGCCGCCTGAAGCAGTCCCCGGGTACGCGGTAAATGCTACCCCCGTTACACTTGAAATATGAAGTTGCGCGTGGCGCTGGCCCAAATCAACCCAACGGTTGGTGACCTTGCGGGCAATGCTGGGCTCATTAAAGATTCCATCAAAAAAGCACAGGACCAAGGCGCACACCTGATCGTTTTTCCCGAAATGATTGTCACGGGATACCCGGTTGAAGATTTAGCGCTGCGTCCATCTTTCCAAGCCGCCAGCGTTGAAGCCGTTGAGGCAATTGCAACCAGTATCACCGGTGACATTGTCGCCGTCGTGGGTTATCTAGATCAAGGCCCAAAGAATGCTGTCGCAATCATTCATGATGGAAAAATCAAGGCCAGATATGTAAAGCGCCACCTGCCTAACTATGGTGTTTTTGATGAGTTCAGAAACTTTGTCGCAGGTGATCAAACCCTAGTAGTTCGAATTCATGGTGTAGATGTTGCGGTCGCAATATGTGAGGACATCTGGCATTCCCTCGAATCAATAGCAAGCCGAACTCCTGGCCTTTTGGTCGTTCCTAACGGTTCTCCGTTTGAGCGCAATAAAGATGACGTGCGATTAGCGTTGGTACAAAAGCGGGCTCAAGAAATTGGCTCACCCATTGCCTACGTCAATATGACCGGTGGGCAAGATGATTTAGTTTTTGATGGTGACAGTATTGTTGTCGCAGCAGATGGCATGGTCCTTGCGCGCACAGCGCAGTTTGAAGATCAAGTAGTAGTTGTAGATATCGATTGTGCCCAAGAATCTTCCCAGCCAGATGTGATTATTTCTACCGACCCAGTGCACGTATCAGATTCAGATTCTTCTTCCATAGCTACCGCACTTTCTGATGAAGCAGAAATGTGGAACGCCCTTGTTCTAGGGTTAAAAGATTATGTTGGTAAAAATGGATTTAGATCTGTTGTCCTGGGACTTTCAGGTGGAATTGATTCTGCTCTAGTTGCGGCAATTGCAATTGATGCACTGGGTGCCAAACGAGTAAATGGCGTTGCGATGCCAAGTAAGTACTCATCTGAGCATTCAATTGAAGATGCCCAAGGGATGGCCGATGCCACCGGAATACATTTTCGCCTAATACCGATAGCTCCCATGGTTGATGCTTATTTGGACAACTTAGTTCTCAAGGGTTTAGCTGAAGAGAATTTACAAGCACGAGTCCGCGGAACGACTTTGATGGGTATTTCTAATCAAGAGGGCCATTTGGTTTTGGCGACGGGTAATAAGAGTGAATTAGCGGTTGGGTATTCAACCCTCTATGGCGACGCCGTAGGCGGCTTTGCTCCCATTAAAGATATTTACAAGACAGATGTGTGGGCACTTGCAAAGTACCGCAACGCATTGGCACTACAGCGTGGAGAAAAAGCACCAATTCCTGAACGCTCCATTTCAAAAGAGCCCAGCGCCGAACTTCGTCCAGATCAAAAGGATTCTGATTCATTGCCAGATTATTTACTTCTAGACCAGGTCCTGCGCGCATATGTTGATGAAGATCATGGGTATCAGGCACTTTTGGCTGATGGTTTTGACCCCGATCTAGTTCGGCGAGTTATTTCGTTGGTGGATAAAGCTGAATACAAGCGTCGCCAATATCCGCCAGGCACCAAGGTTTCAGCCCGAGCATTTGGCAAAGACCGCCGCTTGCCAATGACATCGCGCTGGAATGAACAGTAAATTGCAAACCATTTGCAAGTGGCTTAAATAAATCAATTCGGTAGAATTTGTCCATGCTCTCGATCATCACCTGGTTGTTTACGCGAAACCGTGTTGTTGATTTTTGCTTGTCATCATCTTGTAGCTGCTGATTCATTCTTTTTCCGCGGCCAATTTAATTCATTTTAAAACTACTTTTAAAGGGAGAATCATGACAATTTATAACAGCATCACAGAAATCTTTGGAAATACCCCACTATTGCGCATCAATAAAATCACTGATGGCGCAGCAGGCAATGTTTTTGCAAAACTTGAATTTTACAATCCAACATCTTCAGTTAAAGATCGTTTGGGCGTTGCGATGATTGATGCTGCCGAAGCAAGTGGGGCGCTAAAGCCAGGTGGAACGATTGTTGAAGCAACATCTGGAAACACAGGAATTGCTGTGGCAATGGTTGCAGCGGCTCGTGGATACAAGGCGATCATGACAATGCCTGAATCTGTGTCAAAAGAGCGTCGCAAGTTAATCCGTGCCTACGGTGCAGAGCTAGTACTAACTCCTGCCGCCGAAGGAATGAAAGGCGCGGTTGCGGCCGCTGAAAAGTTAGGTGAATCAGGGGCGGTTCTAGTGCGTCAGTTTGAAAATGAAGCGGGTCCATTTATTCACCGAACAACAACAGGGCCAGAGATTTGGCGCGATATGGATGGCAAAGTTGATGCATTTGTTACAGGAATCGGAACCGGTGGAACCATCACAGGTACAGGTCGGTACTTAAAGGAAAAGAATCCTGCAATCAAAATCTTTGGTGTTGAACCAGCTGCTTCACCTATTTTAAATGGTGGACAACCAGGTCCACACCCAATCCAAGGAATCGGTGCAAACTTTGTTCCGAATGTTTTGGATCGCACCGTCTATGACGAGGTCTTGGATGCATCTAATGCAGATGCACTTAAGTATGCCCGCCGTGCTGGCGCTGAAGAAGGATTCCTTGCTGGAATTTCATCAGGTGCAACCCTGTGGGCAGCATCAGAAATTGCAAAGCGTCCAGAGTTTGCTGGCAAGAACATTGTTGTCATCGTTGCCTCAAATGGTGAGCGTTATCTTTCAACAGTTCTTTACGAAGATCTAGTTGATTAATTTATGTCAATCCTAAGTCGCATCATTGAGGACCTTGATAACGCGCTCAGTCATGATCCTGCAGCGCGCAATCGATTAGAGGTTGCCCTGGCATACCCTGGTGTGCATGCAATTTGGGGACATCGGATTTCGCATTTTTTGTGGAATCACCATTTAAAGTTGCTAGCTCGCATTCATTCCAATTTAGTCAGATCGACGACAGGAATTGAGATTCATCCTGCAGCAACAATTGGCCGTCGATTCTTTATTGATCACGGTATGGGTGTTGTCATCGGGGCAACTTCAAAAATTGGTGACGATGTCATGCTCTATCACGATGTCACACTTGGGGCTCGTGGAATTGAACCTGGCAATCGTCATCCGATAATCGAAAACGATGTGATCATCGGTGCCGGTGCCAGAGTCCTTGGAAATGTCACGATTGGTGAGGGATCCCGAATCAGCGCTAATGCGGTTATCACTAAGGACTTGGCCCCAAAAACCTTGCTCGATAAGGCTGATTTTTTCTCAATTTAAGGCCAGTTAACACGGGCGTAACCTGCATTTGTAACAATCGCTCACATGTCAACAGATCTTAATAAGCAGCAAGAGTTTGTCCTTCGCACACTGGAAGAGCGCGATATTCGCTTTGTACGTTTGTGGTTTACCGATGTTTTGGGCTTTCTAAAATCTGTAGCAATCGCACCAGCCGAACTTGAAAACGCGTTTGATGAAGGCATCGGCTTCGATGGATCTGCAATTGAAGGTTTTGCGCGAATTACAGAATCTGACATGTTGGCAAAGCCTGATCCTGCAACTTTTTCAATTTTGCCATGGCGCACCGAAGCACCAGGGGCTGCGCGCATGTTTTGTGACATCACGATGCCAGATGGTTCGGCATCACCTGCAGATCCACGCAATGTTTTACGTCGCACCTTAGATAAAGCAGCCAAGATGGGTTATACCTGTTACACCCATCCTGAAATTGAATTTTTCTTATTCAAAAATCCACCAGAAAAAGGAGTCGCACCAGTTCCTGTTGATCAAGGCGGCTACTTTGATCACACCCCAGCTGCAGTTGGACATGATTTCCGTCGACAAGCAATTACATTGTTAGAGGCGATGGGAATTAGTGTCGAGTTTTCACATCATGAGGGTGGACCAGGCCAGCAAGAAATCGATCTACGTGATGCCGATGCCCTAACAACGGCAGATAACATCATGACCTTTCGACATGTCATAAAAGAGGTTGCCATGGATCAGGGTTTCCATGCATCCTTCATACCAAAACCATTTACCGATCACCCAGGTAGCGGAATGCACACACATGTTTCTTTGTTTAAAGGTGAAGAGAATGCTTTTTACGATGCTAGCGCAGAGTTCAACCTTTCATCAGTGGGGCGTAGTTTTGTTGCGGGATTGATTAAGCACGCTCCCGAAATTACAGCGATTACAAATCAATGGGTCAATTCCTACAAACGTTTACATGGTGGAGGAGAAGCACCAGCCTTAGCTAATTGGGGACCTAGTAATCGTGGGGCACTTGTGCGACTGCCTATGTATAAGCCAGGTAAAGAAAATTCCACACGCATTGAATTTCGTTCCCCAGATACTGCTTGTAATCCTTATCTTGCATACGCGGTCATGTTGGCTGCTGGCCTTAAAGGAGTAGAAGAAAAGTATGTTTTAATAGATTCAAAGGATCCAGTTGCGTTGCCTTCAAATCTCAATGAGGCTATTGCGGCAATGGAAAATAGTGAGTTAGTTCGTCAAACCCTAGGAGAACATGTATTTGAGTATGTTCTGCGCAATAAGCGGGCTGAATGGCTTGATTACAGTCGTCAGGTAAGCGCATTTGAACTAGATCGCTATTTGCCGGTCCTTTAATACACCCGTTACCCTTAGATTGTGAACTTCCCTCATCAAGTGCCATCAAAGATGCCGGTGCATCGTTATGAGCCCTTTCACCCTGTAGATCTTCCGGATCGCACGTGGCCCAATAAAAAAATCACACAAGCTCCTAAGTGGTGTTCTGTAGATCTTCGCGACGGAAATCAAGCGTTGATCGATCCAATGGATACGCCTCGCAAACTAGCGATGTTTAAGCTTTTGGTGGCCATGGGTTATAAAGAAATCGAAGTTGGATTTCCAAGTGCAAGCCAGACAGATTTTGATTTTGTGCGCAAAATTATTGAGGAGAACTTAATTCCAGATGATGTAGTGATCCAAGTTCTTACCCAGGCGCGCGAGTCGTTAATCATTCGTACCTTTGAAGCAATTAAAGGCTCAAAGCAAGCAATTGTTCACTTATACAACTCCACATCTACATTGCAGCGACGAGTTGTTTTCGGTCTCGATAAAGAAGGCATTAAAAAAATTGCGACCGATGCTGCTCAAATCTGTCTGGATTTAGTAGCAACCGTTCCTGAAACAAAAATTTCATTTGAGTACTCACCTGAGTCATATACCGGTACCGAGCTTGAGTTTGCCGTTGAAGTTTGTAACGCCGTCAATGATGTCTGGAAGCCAACCCCTCAGTGGAAGACCATTATGAATCTTCCTGCCACCGTTGAAATGGCAACCCCCAATGTTTATGCGGATTCGATTGAATGGATGTGCCGCAATTTAAATAATCGCGAAAATGTGATTGTCTCCCTTCATCCTCATAATGACCGAGGAACCGGAGTTGCAGCAGCCGAGCTTGGATATCTAGCAGGGGCAGATCGCATTGAGGGAACGTTATTCGGTAATGGTGAGCGCACTGGCAATGTCTGTCTTGTAACTCTTGGAATCAACCTCGTTACTCATGGCATTGATCCACATATTGATTTTTCAAATATTGAAGAAGTTCGTCGCACCGTTGAATACGCCAATCAATTGCGCGTGCCTGAGCGTCATCCTTATGGCGGCGACCTTGTATTTACTGCATTTTCTGGCTCACACCAAGATGCAATTAAAAAAGGCTTTGATCACTTAGCCCGTGATGCAAAAGCTGCTGGCAAAGAAGTCCGTGATCACACCTGGGCAATCCCATATCTTCCCATTGATCCCTTAGATATTGGCCGCAGCTACGAAGCTGTCATTCGTGTGAATTCACAATCTGGCAAGGGTGGTGTTGCCTATTTAATGAAGAATGAGCATCATCTTGATTTACCGCGACGCCTACAAATTGAATTATCGAAAATCGTCCAAACAAAAACTGATGCCGAAGGCGGCGAAGTAAGTTCTGAAGATTTATGGAACATTTTCGAAGATGAGTATTTGCCGACTGATGGAGCCCCATGGGGACGCTTCCGTCTGAAGGGGCTATCGCAGAATTCTGTACTTGGTGAAGATGTCTTCCTGACTGTTTCACTAACAGATCGTGGACAACTGCACGAATTGAAGGGACAAGGCAACGGCCCAATTGCTGCCTTCTGTAATATCTTGCAGGCATACGGCGTTGATGTTCGCGTCCTTGATTACTTCGAACACGCGCTATCTGCGGGCGGTGATGCCTCTGCTGCGGCATACCTTGAATGTGCAATTGATGGGGATGTGTTCTGGGGTGTTGGAATCGATCCCAACACGACGACTGCTTCACTCAAAGCGGTCGTGTCTTCGATAAACCGCGCAATTCGCTAATTCACACACTACCTTTACCCGTATGAGTTTGTACCGGGACGAGGCAATCGTCCTGCGCACCCAAAAACTTGGCGAAGCAGATCGCATCATCACAATGTTGACTAGGGACCATGGACGTATTCGTGGAGTTGCAAAAGGTGTCCGCCGAACGAAATCAAAATTTGGTGCACGGCTTGAACCTGGTAGCCATGTAGATGTTCAGTTGTACACCGGAAAAACTTTCGACACGATTACACAAGTTGAAGCATTGATGAATTACGGAGAAGCGCTCACCGAGGATTATCAGCGCTGGACAATTGCTGCGGCGATTTTGGAAGCGGCTGAACGTTTCACAAGTCAAGAAAGTGAACCAGCCTTACAAGAGTTCCAACTTGTAGTTGGTGGCATGAAGGCTTTGGCAGAAAACCGATATGAACCACTTTTGATTCTCGATGCATTCTTGCTCAGATCTTTAGCTGTTGCCGGATATGCACCCTCGATGACTCTGTGTTCAAAATGTGAAAAGCCAGGACCGCATCGATACTTTTCACTAGTTGGCGGAGGCTCAGTATGTGCAGATTGCAGGCCATCGGCGTGTGCAACACCTGCTCCAGAAACACTCGAACTGATGGGTGCATTGCTATCTAGTAATTGGGATATTGCATCAGCAAGTGAAGCAAAATTTCGCCGAGAGGCTAGTGGTTTAATCGCTGCTTACTTACAATGGCACCTAGAACGTGGCCTGCGTTCTTTGCCGATGGTGGAGCGGGTATGACAATCAAGATTCCTCATCACGTTGCGATCGTGATGGATGGCAATGGTCGTTGGGCACAACAACGGGGTCTGCCACGTACGGCAGGACATGAAGCAGGCGAGGCCGCCCTTTTTGATGTTGTAGAAGGTGCAATTGAATATGGCGTGAAGGAAATCAGTGCCTATGCATTTTCTACTGAAAACTGGCGACGCTCACCTGATGAAGTTAAATTCTTAATGGGATTCAACCGTGATGTGATCAGACGCCGTCGAGATCAGATGAATGAAATGGGCGTTCGAATTCGCTGGGTGGGTCGTCCTAAGCGTTTGTGGAGCACAGTTATCAAGGAGCTGGAAGAGGCTGAAGAGTTAACAAAGAAAAACAAAACCCTGACTTTAAATATGTGTGTTAACTATGGCGGACGTTCTGAAATCGTTGATGCCGCCACCGAATTAGCCCGAGATGTGAAGCGTGGAAAGCTTAAGGCCGATGCAATTACTGAAAAGGTTTTTGCAAAGTATTTAGACTCTCCGCAAATGAGCGATGTGGACCTATTTTTGCGCTCATCTGGGGAGCAGCGCACCAGCAACTTTTTGCCATGGCAAAGCGTTTACGCCGAATTTGTATTCATGGATGTGTTGTGGCCAGATGTCACACGTAAAACACTGTGGAAAGCGATCGAAGAGTATTCAGCAAGAGATCGTAGATTTGGCAAGGCTTAACTACCCAGAAACAGCTACGACGCCCCACATAATCAAAACTCCTGAAACTGTTGCAACGAGTGTCCACTTTGATGCGTGGCGTGAATGAGCTTCAGGCAAAATGTGCGACGTTGCAATGTAAATAACAAAGCCGGTAAATAGGGCTAGGTACAAAGCAAGGTATTTATCATTTAATGCTAAGTATGTTCCAAGTGTTGCGCCACCAATTCGAGCAACGGCGTCTACTCCCAAAAGGTATTTACTTTTTTGAGTCCAGTTTCCGCTTTTAATTAACATCGAAACAGTGTTTAAGCCATCACTAAAGGCGTGCACGACAATTGCTAAGAACACTGCGATTCCAAGAGAGTTACTGATTTGGAATGCAACGCCTAAGCCAACTCCATCTAGGAATACATGGCCGCCCATTGCAAGAGCGCCCAAAACACCAGAGACTGAATGATGGTCGTGATCATGTCCATAATGCGACTCAGCTGGTTCGTGTGATCCGAAACCACGCTCCAGGATGTGTAAAATCAAAAAACCAGCAACAATTGCAATTGATACAACTGGTACGCCTGCAAATGTATCGGTATTCATCTCAAAGACTTCAGGCAAGAGATCAAATCCAACTAGACCCAGCAACAGCCCTGCAGATAATCCAAGAACCAAGTGAAAGCGATCTTTTGACCGAAAGGCTAAGACTCCACCCAATGTGGTGGCCAGCACGGTAACTGCTGCAAAAAGGATCGCCGAGTTCATTGTTTTAGCGTATCCGATTAGGCTGGGCTCTATGTTCGCTACCGCAAGATTTACAGTTGCATTGGCAGATGCTGCCCATTTCGAAGCACAGTTAAACACCGCACTTGATGCTTTTTCTCATTGTGCAGGCTTCAAAAGCGGGGAGTTTGGGCAGAATCTAGATGAGCTCACCCTGTGGTCCTTGGTGACTCATTGGGAAAATGTGGGTTCATACCGCAGAGCGTTGAGCAATAACAATGTAAAGATGAATGCGGTTCCTATTTTGGCCCAGGCAATTG
>Ga0315905_10008927_pt1 | contig 10151 bp, 9 predicted proteins | sample LakEriMetagenome_5_FD_203522 | JGI IMG/M metagenome (GOLD analysis project Ga0315905, IMG submission 203522) | Freshwater fungal communities from buoy surface, Lake Erie, Ohio, United States - Buoy 4 MA121 | ecosystem: Environmental > Aquatic > Freshwater > Lake | place: USA: Lake Erie, Ohio... | reverse complement strand
CTAATGCAGATACATCAAATCCCATTTTATTTTATTTTTATTTGTTTAATAAAGCGTTTCTAAATTTTTCAATTCTATCGTACTTCATAGAGTGAGTTGTTACGTTAGAACCAAAGTTTTGTTTTGGTTGCGCAATCGGTTCAGCGTTAGGTGTCTTAGTAAGTGCTTCTATTAACTCAGCTACTTGACTAAAGCCATTCTTAACTTTTGCCTCTAATTGTGCTACTTGTGTTTTAAGATTTTCGTTTTCAGCTACTAAGTTTGCGATTTCGTCAGCCATTTTCTCGTCCATTTTCTTGCCCATTTCAGCAGGGTTTTCCTCAGCCTCTTTTGCTTCTGCTTCTGGAGTTTCGATAGATAAGATTTTTGCAGCTTCGTCTAATACGATTTTAGTGCCGTCTGCTAATTGGTGTTCGCCCATTGGTGCAGATGTTCCGTCAGCCAATGTAACTTCTCCGCCAATAGCAAGTTCGCTAATCATAACCTTCGTTCCGTCCATAAGGCTATACTCAGCAAATGTAACAGGTACTTCGTCAATAGCCTCTTGAATAGGAGCAGGAACTTCTACTGGTGGCATATCTTCGAACAAAGCCCTAATTTGCATAATTGCATCTCTTGCGTTCATAATACTTTTTTCTTTAAATATATAGACAATAATATGTTTATCATTTAAATTTACCATTCATCATTAATATTTACCGCTTATCACAATTATAAAAAAAACTTTACCCTTTTCATTGTGGATTGTGAAAAGTTTGTATATTTGATATATCAATTAACCACTTAAACGAAACACTATGAAAAATTTGATTGAAAAGTATGAAAGTTTGGGATTTGTTCTCACTCTTAAAAATGAACCAATGATTATTGGTTGTTGTATGAAAAAAGCAAGTAAGGCTCGTTTCCCAAAACCTTTATTTAATTACAGATTCAGAAGCGTTGAAAGTATGATTGAATTTTGTAATCAATGGATTGAAAAGGTTGAAAAAAACATTAAAGCTGAAAATGAGAGAAAGGCTCTTAAAAAAGAGGCTCAAAAAAATATGAATCATATCTTCGAGGTTGGTTCAATATTCTACAATAGTTGGGGATATGAACAGACAAACATTAGCTTCTATCAAGTTGTTGAAGTCAAATCAAAATCAATAATGATTCAAAAAATAGCTTCAAGTTTTGTTAAAGGAAGCGAAGGTTTTATGTGTGCGAATGTTAAGCCAGTTAAAAATGCTTTTATTGGAGAGCCGATTTTAAAGAAAGTTATTGTTTCAGTCGGATATAACGGAAACATCGGTTATCATATCAAATCACAATACGGAGGCTTTTATGAGTACAAAAACCAAGAATCTGGAGTTTATTCAAGTTGGTATGCTTAAAAAAAATAAATTTTTATATTTATAGTAAAAACATTAAATTGCATATATGAAAGAAGTAAAAGTAGATAACAAGACAATTAAAATTGACCCAAAAGAAAAAGTCCTTATTGAATTGATTAATGGCAGAAAACCTGCCAACGCTTACGAAGAACAGATTGCTGCACAAATAGAAGAAATGAAGAAAAAAGGCAAAGTGCCTTATATTCCTTCAAATCTCTAACCGTTAGCCTTTTTTAAAAATTTATTGTAAGCATTAGCATCTAAGATGGTTTCTTTGCCATCTTTTTTGCTATATATAAGCTTAGGAGTACTACCATTATTATCGTACAAATGCAATTCATTAAAGGTATTATTAGTAGCTAATTTTGGGAATATAACTGATATTTCTTTGTGCATACTTTTAATATAATCATTAGGAACTTTTCTACCTGTTTTTTCTGCTCTTGCTGCTTCTCTTGTTAATGATGTCTCAACATCAGTTGTAACATAATGTGCTACTACTCTTTTTCCAGCATCTCTTTGCTGCTTAGCTTTTTCTGCTACTTTCTCAAATGTTCCATCGCCTACGGTATCAATAACTGCATCAAGTTTATTATCTGCTGCATTATTTACTATATCCTTTGTAATCTTTGAACTTTCTTCGTGAACTAATGAAGCAGCTTTTGACATTTTATTATCTGCCATTAACTTATATTCAGGTAATTCAGCTTTTATTCCATCTGGGTCAACTCTTAGGATGCCTTGTGGGTATACCACCTGACCAGATTTTTCTAATGAACTTTTACCTGTTGCAGGTGCGCCACCTAAAAAAAAAGAAGTTCCTAAATTTGTAGACCCTTGATTAATTTTATCTTGCACTATACTTCTATGTAATGATGTTCTTTCTTCATTATAATTACCTTCTTTATCTTGATAAAGAATATGAGTGCCATAATCTGGATCAGTTGAATTGTTTAATTTATCAACATTAGCTTTCGCATCTTTATTATATTTTTCAACTATTTCTTTTGGTGTCATCCCATTAATATTGCCAGTGCTTATTTCTTTGTCTCCACCACCTTCTGGTCTTCTGCCGCTTCCTGGTCCACCAAAATTAACTTGCTCAAGTATTTTATATACTTGATTCATTAACTCTTGTTCTTTAGTCGGCTTGGTCTTGTAAGTAAACAACCCTTCTACACTAAAGCCTTTAAATTTGCCTTCTTTAACATCATTCCAGACACCTTCGTTATCTACTTTGAACGAACCAAACCAAGACCCGTCAGGAGCATCTTCAAAACCCTTCATTGGTTGTATGCCTCTGCTTTGATCTGTAATAAAGCTTTCAAACATAGTAACCCCTTCTACCTGTTGGTCAGGCGAGTGCATCAAATTTACGTTTGATTGGTAGCCTCTTTTGAAAAACTTTTGCGCAATCTTGAATATAGTATCTTTAGAAAAGACCACATAGTAATCGCCGTAAGTAGCATCGCTGCGAAAAATAGGTACGTCAGCAAGCATAAGAGGTCCAGAAATAATACGCTTATCTTCGCTAACCACTTCGAAACGTTGTTGATTTTTAAATGCATTCCAATTTTTTTGTATAGCAGGTTTGTCAACTAATGCCACATAGTCCACCTCGGCATCGTCATTCATATCCTCGCTAATGTCTAATAAATAAACAGGTAAGTCCATATCTTTAAATATTAAGTGTTTTAAATTGTTATCATTTAACCAAACCTTGCACGTTGCTGAATAGCTGCCATTCTTTGTTGGCTACTTGTAACATCGCTTTCTACAACATAGGCTCTTGTTGCTTGGTTGCCTAAAGCATTTATTGATTGTGCGCTAATATTTGTAGTCGCTGCTTGTGGTTGTGCAGGTGCTATTGGTGCTGTTGCTGATACATTTGGAGCAGAAATGTTAGCTGCACCACCCCCACCGCCGCCAGGTGTTTTAACTGCTAATATTGACTTAACATTTTTAATACCGCCTACAACTGCAATACCCGCAGCGATAGCCGCCCTAATAGGAGATGTAGGGTCTCCTGGTATTAACTGCGAAGCATAAGCTTTTTGCGCACTTAAATAAGTATCAATCGTAGTTGAAGCAATAGCTGCTGCTTTTCCTGCGGCAGTATTCTTACCAACTATATCGGATATAGTTCCTAATAACTGAGAAGCAACTTCAGCGTTTCTAACTTTTGCTTCGGTTTCTAATTTATCTATGTCAGCTCTTGCTTTTGCATTAGCCTCTAAAGCTGCATTATATTGCTCTTCTGTTATTAAACTATTAGCAAAAGCCTCTTCAACTGCAATTTGCTTTTCGTTCAATAAACTCCTTTCTAATTCTAAATCAGTAGTATTTTTTGCAATTTTTTTATCTAAGTCAGCAAGGTCTTTAGCTGCTTGTTTCTTTTCGTCATCTTGTGTTTTAGAAAACTTTTTTTGTAAATTAGCAAACTCTAAATCATCTTCTTTAGCCATTTGTGCTGCTGCTTCTTCAAGCATCTTTGCATCTTCTGCTGCTTTTTTATCCTTTTCAGATTGTTTTATAGCATCTAAATCATTATTAAGTTTAGTTCTTAAAGCAACTATTAATTGATTTTTTGTCTCTTCTGTTATTTTAGTATTAGCTAAAATTTCGTCCTTTTCTTTATTAAAAGCAAGGTTAAGTTCTACTCTTTTCTTTTCGTTTTCGTCTTTAAAAGTAGATAAAAATATTGAATTATTTAATTCGCTTAGTTTTAATAAAGCTTCTTTTTGTGCTTCTAACCTTTCCTTTGCAAGTTGCTCTTCTTGTTTCTTTTGGCTTTCCCCGTATTTATTTGTGGCTGCTGCACTCTTTGTAGCTGCTTTTTTAGCTTCATCTTCTCTTGCTTTTTGTGCAGTTGCATCAATTACCGCTAAATCATTTTGCAGGTCTTTATATTTTTTTACATTTTCTGCACCCCTAATTTTACCTGTTGCATCAGCTAATTTATTAAGGTCATTGATTTCATTTTTAATTTGTTGCTTTCTAAGTGCATCTATCTTACTTTGCTCCGCCCCTTGTGCTTGTATTAATTTTATTTGCCTTTCAATACCTTCATTAACTATTTTAGTATTAGCAGACGACTTTGTAAAGATTGCCTGTCTTTGTTGCTCTGCCCTTGAAGCTGCATTTGTTACGCCTATCAAGTCAGTAAAGGCATTAATGACATTACCAACAGTAGATGCAAATTTACCAAGACTTGGAACTGCATTAAGTATTGCAGTTTTTATTTTACCAAAGTTTTGAACTACGGCTATAAGTCCAATTACTAAAGCACCTATTCCCGTTGCAAGTATCGCTCCACGTAATACCTTCATAGCAGTAGACGATGCCGTTGTTGCTACAGTTGCGGTATTTGTGGCTGCGGCTTGTGCTTTGGTGGCAACTGTTGATGCTACTGTTGTTGCAACATCTGATTTTTGTATTGCAACCTTCTCGCCCATAACAAAATTGTAGGCAGATTGAAATACAGTTGTATTTTTAATAACTGTACCTAATTGCTTAAAGCTATCTACACTTTCCCCTACTGCTTGTAAGCCTTGCGATAAAGCCATAGCAGATTGCACCTTCAATAAAGCCTTTTCTACGTTTTCTGACTCAACACCAAATAATCCAATAGCACCTTGTGCTGCTGCAAAACCACCAGCTACACCGCTAAGGGAAGCGGTTAAGGCTTTAAACTTAGCATCTGGGTTAAACGCATCAATTAAACTTTTAGCATCTCCGATTTGGTCTTTAAGTTCGGCTGCTCTTTTTGCTGCTTGTACGGCTTCCTTGCTACTTGCACCAAACTGCTCGGATAGTTTTGTTACCTCAGCGGTTGCTTCTCTTAACTGCGCTTTTAAAGAGCCTAATGCTTGGTCTTGGTTGCCACCGACTGTTATATTTATACCTACGTTCTCTTGTGCCATTATATTACTGGGTATTTTGTGTTAATCACTTTTAAAAATGATAGCTTAGTTGTATTGTATTCCATTGGGTTAAAGTTCTCGACTTTGTTAAGCCTAAACAAAACCCCGTCAATATATACGTATTTACTAAAATCTAAATTGAAAATGTCTACTATGTCTAACAAACCAAAGCAGCTTAATAACTTACTATCCTTGTTTGTAATCTCAGCAAGATAAGGACTATGAAATTCGTTAAACACATTAAACTCCGTAAAGTTAGAAGGCACAAATTGTATTTCTTTAGGTGCGCCAAAGTTAATATCGCTTGTAGAATTGATTGGATCATTCAAATGTCCGGCATAACCATAACTTGTAAAGCTACCTAATACAGTTGTGGTATTCATAATGTTCCAACTTGTTACGCTTGTAATCTTCTTTGTTTGCATTATACGAATGATGCTATCCATTTTATCCTCAGCACTATTTGTGTTTGATTTCTTATAGATTGCAGGGAATACTTTGTCTTGTCCTGTTGCTTGGTAAAGTACAGATGCCGCAAATATAACTTCTAAATTATCGGTTTCCTTAACAAAGTCAAACTCAGTATCGTATATAAAATCGCCATAACCTTCGGTGTATTTCTTGCGATAGTTTTCGTTGTAGAAGTCATTATCTTGCTTAAACTTATAGTTATAGTAACGAGCATTAACCTCACTCATTGGCTTAATGCTTATAGGCTTGGCACGATCTATTTTGTTAGTCCAATCTTCTGCGTTATCTGACTTCTCAGGATAGAAAACCACATACGGAGCAATAACCAGTTCTTTGTCGTTAAACTTATTTTCATAAACGTAAAGGTTAAACATTTTAACAATGCTCAAAAAGAAGTCCCTTTGAAATATACCCTTTGGGATTGTTTGGCTTACCTTAATAGTTTCGCCTAAGTTAATTTGTACTTGTGTAGGTGTGCTTGTAGTTACTCCTACATTACCATTAAATATTTCAATTTCCATTGAAGTTCCAAGTATTTCTACTTGCATATTATCTCCACTATTAAACGTAATCCCTTCAACTGTAAAGTTGCAGTTAAGCATTCTTGTAACATTGGCATCAAAATCTTGTGAGCCAATTTGTCCACCATTTTTTCTAAGTATTACAGTGTATTCTGCTTGGCTAATATCAAAGAAGTTTACAAAGCCTGTTAAACTAATTTGTATGTTCGTAGTTAGCGTAGCGCCTGAATAAGTAAATAAAGTATTCGTTAAATCAAGTGAAAAACTACCTGCGGTTGTTAAAGTATATTGAACAAATGGATTGCCTGTTAATAGCATAGTTCTACTAATAGCGTTTGCACTCATACTCGTATTATTTAACGCAGTAATGTTTGTCTGGTTATTAGGAATGATAAGCCTTTTAAATAAAGGAGTATCAAAAAACGAGCAATCGAATGTATAATCTGTACCTGCAAATATCTTCTGTATATATTCCTTTACATACAAAGCAGGTCGAAACGTTGTGTATTGAAAGTCCTTCTTAGCTACCCCGTATTGTCCCGTGCTAACACTTCCGTAATCAATAAGCGGATAATAGTAGCCTGAACCTCCAGGGTTATCCCAACTCGCACTAATATTAGCTACGCTATAAGTATGGTCATAAGCACTAAAATCTAAATCTTCTAAACGCTTGTTTCCTAATTGGTTAATAAACCCACCAAGTTCCCCAAACACGCTGCACTGGTATTCAATAGTTTCTTTATCAATAACTATTTCTAATATTCTTAAAGTGCCTTTAAATATTTGCACCTTATCAATAAAGATTTTGCAGTTAGCTTGTTTAGTTACGTTATAGTTATATCCTACATTTGGTAATGAATTGTCTGTGAAGTTAGCGTTGTTAAGTTCAAAGATGTAACCAAAGATTAGGTTATTATTTGCCGTTCCTGGAATACTAATTGTCTTACTAAAAGAAGTATTGCGACTACCGAACTCACTTACATCGTCAATGGCATAAGTAAACTCGGTAGATATATCTTGCAATAGATCAATCTTCTGTTCCTCGATGTATATCTCTGTGCTAATCATTATCTGAATTGGCTTGTTAAATACTTACCTACTTCTACTTCAATCTCAAAGTTAAATAGCTTATCTGCACTTTCTAACTTGTATTCGTAATTGCTTGTGCTTATGGTAACAGGGAAGTATGCACCAAGAACTTCCATATATACAATAGGAGACGATACAAGCTGAGCCAACCACGAATAATCTTGTTCGTTAACCCAATCAGAAGTAAGCTTATATTTATCCTTATGCTGAATAGCATAGTTAAAAGTCGTTTCGTTATATCTGTTATATGCATCTATGTTTGTCATTTGCCCACCTACAAGCTGCCAATCGCTTCGCCTATATGATGCCCTTTGATACTCGCTCGACCTTCTATTAACTAAAGCGAACTTCTTTGTGTCCCAACCGCCAAGCCTATTAAGGAACTCAAGGTTAAATTGTTGGTATTTAGGATAGCACTTTTGTCTTATCTTAATTACCCTTGTTTGTGCTATGCCTCTTTTTAAATAGAAGTTATAGCCGTAAGTATTTTCTGTAATTATAGTTCCGGATGCAAAGGCATTTATGTGTCCGGCTTGTAGGTTAAACATATTAAATTGACCGCCTAAGGTAATGTTACCCGATACAGTATTAGTAACCACATCGCCTTGACCTAATACTTCAACCCAAGCAGAATAACCGCCAGTTGCTATGCGTAGAAACGTAATGTAAAAGTTATCTCCGTATTCAAGCGTTATTTCGTCCGTGTCCCTTTCTGTTAAAAAATCATCTGTAAAGTTTTCTAATAGTAAATTATCATAATAGTCCGATAATACCAAAGGTGTCTTGTTCTTTGTTAGAAACACATCGGCAAACAATGGCGGCACAAAGTTATAGGCTGAGTAGCTGCCAGATGCTAAGTTGGTAGTTGTAACACCGCTAACTTCCTCGCCTATCCTTACTTGGTAATCTACTTTAATCTTATCGTTTGAAGCTACAAGTATTGAATTGCCTGAAGGCTCGAAGTAATTAGTAACAAAACTTCTAACCATTGGAGATGCGTTAAACACCCCATAGCTACCTTCTGCACTTGGAGCAGGGAATACCTTTGACCTAATAACCTGGCTGCCGTTTATGAATACGTCATAAACAAATTTAAAGTTTGTAGTTCCGCTATTTGTAGAACTTGAAACAAACCACAGATTATCGTGCATTGACGAATAGGGTGCAGGACTACTTGTTATTGTTATTGCCATTCTTACTTTCGTTTACTGTTTGCTTTATTTGAATTAAAACATCTCCACCTGTTGCAATGGCTATGTTTTCAATAAATTCTTTGTTAAATATTTGCGCTACTGCTTTGTCGAAGTAGTGCGTTGACCTAAGTCCTTTAGTGTGTATGCTTCTTGATATCGCCCAAGCTAAAGATTTTTTGCCTTGTATTGCTTTGCTTTCTACTCCAAGCTTTGTGTACTTTTTAACGGCAACCGATTTTAACTTATTGTAACTAAGCCATTTTTCTATTGAACTTACAGGAACGGCTTTTTTATTTGTCTTAAATGAATATGGTGTTTTAGCATCTGCCTTTGTATTGTTTGTACCTTTAACACCTTTATTGACAAATCTAAAGTATTTGTCTTGTTCACTTCCTGGAGTGTAACCCAAACTTAAAAGGTAACCCGTTCCGAATTTAGTTACAATTCCTATTGCTGGTTCTGCTAACTTACCAGAACTTGTTATGTTCTCTTGGTCTAATATATTGATTAGAGCATCATTAAAGGCTTGTCCGTATAATGAAAGGGTTTCCTCTAATATAGGTAAATCTCCTTCTTTAACTACATTAAAGTTACCGCCTACGCTTTGTATAAAGTTATCCCTTAAGGCTTGTATTTGTGCTTTATCTATTCTCACGCTAATAAATATAAGGAAGGTCTAAAAATAACTAACCCCACCAAAATTGGCAGGGTTACTTTAGTTTCCTATGTTGCTCCTTATCGTAATCAGCCTTTGCCTTTAGGTAGGATAGCGTGTTTAAAAATTGTATGGTTGTTAGTTCATAGCTTTCGTCAACTGAGATATTTTCGTGGTCGGCAACAGATTTGGCGCAATATTGCCATCCAAAGTCTCGCATAAAATTTGAACCCCCCTTAGTGCCAACTCCGATGTCATTCCCTGACTCATCATTTCCTTGACCAAATAGTCCTTGGAAACTTCTATCCAATTTCTGTATACTTGATAAAAAAAAACAATGGATTGGTAAACGTGCATAAAATTTGCTCCTTGTAAGTCCTCGGCATATATGCTATGCTTTGCTGCATCGTACTTCTCATCTACCCATCTGCCATACCAGGTTTTGCGCTGAGGCATAACCATTGAGGCTGCTAACTTATGAATGTTACCTACTAAGTCCGTGCTAAATACTTTAGTTTCTATATATCTGGCTGCTTTAATTTGCTGCACATCATAGATAAACCTATATCGTTTGCCATTTACTTCGGTGTACTTAACAGGCTTACCTTCTATTTTATCGTCTAAGAAGCCTAAATTCGCCTTCATTTTATTAAACATCCCTACGCTAAGGCTATCGACTTGCGTGTCTGTAAGGTTATATAAAATGCCAACAAGCTTACTTTCTACATCAAGGTTAGTCCAATCCTTCTCAGGCTTAGTTACTATTGGGTAAATCTGTTGGTACTGCCATACTGTTAAATCGTTCCAAGTCATTGCTTATCTTTTTTATCTTGTTCTAATATCTTATTGCTTTGTTCTATCAAGCGAACCCATACTATTGATATAAGGGTTGCGAATAGTAAAGAGCATAAAATACCTACTATCAT
>Ga0315905_10008925_pt1 | contig 10152 bp, 6 predicted proteins | sample LakEriMetagenome_5_FD_203522 | JGI IMG/M metagenome (GOLD analysis project Ga0315905, IMG submission 203522) | Freshwater fungal communities from buoy surface, Lake Erie, Ohio, United States - Buoy 4 MA121 | ecosystem: Environmental > Aquatic > Freshwater > Lake | place: USA: Lake Erie, Ohio... | reverse complement strand
AAGATTGCCCATGCCACCCTGACCGATGAGCGCCTCGACCTCCAGTTGAGGAAAGGCCCCGCGCACATCCTCCAGCGACGGGCTACCCGGTGCGGCGGCTGGCGTGGATTCCTCGGTACCGCGCAGAACACAGGCCGGACAGAATCCGCCGGGGGTATCAGCGGGAATGGCAGTGTGGCAGCCGGGTCAAATGTTCGCGGTCATAAAGGTAACTTACAAATCACGGCAGCGGGGTTACAGACTTTGTACAGAAATCCAGCACCGCCGCCAGCCCTCATCTCTGCGGCAGGGAGACAACGTAACCGAATTCCAGGCCGCAGCGCCGGGGCTCATTTTGTCTTGCCAGGTGCGGGAGTATTTCATTTTAATCCGCACATGATCAAAGCGCTTTTGATTCCAGCCCTTACCGCCGCTATTTGCCATGCCGGGCCGTCGCCAGTGGCGAAGGACGAACGTGTCACCACAGACGGACGCGGGCGAGTGGTGAGCCATGCGCTGCCGGTGGAGGAGAGGTTCCGTAATCCGTGGCCGGCGGAATGGGAGGAGCAGTTTGTGGAGCGCGTGAATGCCAGCCTGCGCGCCAGTGACATTCAGCCAGGCAAGTATGGCGGCACGTTTTTTGAGAACGAGAAGGCGAGCTATCCGCAGGCGTTCATCGGGTTTCTCAAAGGCCAGCGCGCGGAGGCCATGAAGTTTCTCCAGCAGGAGGACGATGCCGCATGGAGCAAAAAGTTGACGCTGGGCGTGGACTGGTTTCCATCGTTCACCATCCGCAGTCAGGTGCGGAAGTATTTCTTCTTCGGTCAGTATCTGGAACCCGCCTACCGGCAGAGGATGTTCGACTCCGCTAAGATCTGGACGGAGCGCGATCCCCTGCGGCGGCCTAACGAGTTCTGGATTCCACCGGACAAGCGCCAGTCTAAGGGCGAGGGCTGGACGCCGGAGTTTCACAACTCGTGGGTGGATGTTCGCTCCACGGACAATCTCCGCGCCATGCGCGAAGTTTCGGTCTATCTCATGGCCGAGGAGACGGGGAATGCGGAGACGGCGAAGATTTATAAGGAGCGCATCCGCGAGTATGTCACCGCGCTCTACACCACCGGCATGGGCGAATGGGACAGCGCGAACTATCTCAGCCACGCCCTCACGGCTTATTTGCCGCTCTACGATTTCGCGCGCGATCCGGAAGTGAAGCTGCTCGCCAAAGCCCAACTGGACTGGATCTGCACGGCCGCAGCGGTGAAATACTTCCGCAGCGCCTGCGCCGGGCCGAACATTCGTGACTATGGCAACATCGGCGCCCACGACGGCGCGGCGGGCGAGTTCTGGCATTACTTCGGTGGGTGGGACAAACCCGCGGAAAAGCCCTACCGTGACTTCGTGCACATCGCCACCAGCGCCTATCGTCCGCCCGCTGCCGTGGTGGAACTGGCGCGCAAGAACTTCACCCGGCCCGTGGAAATGCTCGCCAGCAAGCCCAGCTACGACGGCTGGACGAAACCCGGCGGCGAACAGGAGCCCACGTATTTCGAAACGACATGGATCGGCCACCACTCGCAGCTCGGCACGCTGCCGGAGGGCCACCTCGATCCGCCGGGCATGAACCTGAACGGCTTCCGCCTGCTCGCGGAGAACAGCACGCGCGGCGCGGATACCATCATTCCGTTCACCTCGCTCGACTACAATCACAGCCACGCCAGCGCCACCTGCGGCGGCGACCGCATCGCCCAATACCGCAACACCGCCGTGTGGCTGAACGCGAAGGCCGGCACGAAGTTTTACTTCTTCCTGCCCAAGTCCGCGGAGGTCGTGACCGAAGGCGCGTGCACCTTCATGAAGCTTGAGAAAACATGGCTCGCACTGCACTGGATCAACGCCAGGCCTGCCGCGTCTGACGAAGCCGCTACCACCAGGGTTTGCAGCGGCAAGAAGCCATTCCCCGATGATCAAGTCTGGACCGCAGTGGGCGGCGACGACCCCTGCGGATTCGCCCTCGAAACCGGCGAGCCCGAAACCCATGGCGACTTCGTCGCCTTCCGCAAAGCCGTCGCCGAAAAGTCAAAACTCGACCTGACAAAACTCCACGACGGCGAAGCCCACCTCACCGCCGCCGACGGCACCCGCACCGGCCTGAAACTCACTCCCGCCGACCGCCCCATCGTCTTCCGCGACGGCAAAGAACACGACTGGAAATCCCACTGGCCCCTCTGGTCCGGCGACCACTCCCCCGTCACCCTCGGCTGGAAATCCGGCACCCTCCAGGTCACCGCCGGCGGGAAGACCTTCACCGGGACGCTGCGGGATGGGAAGTATGCGTTTGAGCATGGGGAGGGGAAATGAAAGGGACAGCAGCCACCGTTACCGAAACTGTCCTCCTTGCCCCCAAGGCGGGAAATACATTCCTTGCAGGCGCTCTGCCATTGAGACCTGCTTTCATTGCTGCACACTCGCCCCATGCTTAGGCCAGCCTTCAAGTGATGGATTGGCCCGAAGATCAACGATTGGCCTCTTGTTCCACTGATTATGCTGAAAATTACCGCGCTGTTTTTATTTAGCGTCAGCAGCTTCGCGGCTGCGCATGCACCGGACGGTTTGAGCTACACAGGGCGCACTGTGTGGGACGGCGTGAATGGAACTCTCACTTTTGCTTCGAGCGGCTCCATGCCCCAAGGCCAGGAGGAATACTTCTGGATCGTGCCACCTGAGGTGAAGAAGATCGTGATTGAAGCAAAAGTGACGGTGCGGGGAGGGTTCCGCATTCCGTCCCGCGAGCCCGGGAATCCGCTGCGCATTGAGGGGGCAGACCCTGAAACTTCCGTCATTTTCGGTACGGAGGACGAACATTGGACCACCACCCGCGGCATAGCAGACAACGCCAAATGGAAATATGGAGCCGTGAACGTTCTCGCCGATGCAACCGTCCATGTGTCCGGGATCACCTCGCTGAATCCCAGAGGCTACCATATCTCCGGCTACTCCCGCCACTCCGTCCTTCATGTCTCGCGCTGCAGACTGGTGGATTCCAGGCCCGGGCAGAACAACAACAGTGACGGGTTCCACGGGGCGGATGGTTCCACTATAGCAGACAGCTTTATCAGCACCGGCGATGACGCTATCAAGATTTACCACGACATCACCATCCGCAACGTGGTGATTGAGCACCACCGCAACGGGGCACCGGTTCAGTTCGGATGGGGCGGAGAATGCGGGCGGGCCACGGCCATGATCGAGAACCTGACCATCAAGGGCGTGAGTCCGGACAAGCACTACAACATGGCCCCCTTCACGTGGGAGGATGGCATCAGTGGCACGCGCGAGGTGACGGTACGCGGCCTGAAAATTGAGACGCAGGGGACTCTTTGGGATGAGTCCAGTAAATCGTGGATACCCATTGGCCTGTGCGAGCTAAAACCAGCAGCGTGCACGATGAATATGGCCATCACCGGGGCCAACATAGGCAACCTGGGCGCCGGCGTTCTGAATACCAGGGGGACTATCGTGGTGGGGGACAGAAAGCTGAGATGAATGCGGAAATCTGACGAACCCTTGCAGCCGCCGGGCGTTCAAAAGTCCCACCGCCGGGCCTTTGCGCCTGATTGTTCGAGTTCGATCCAGTCTAGTTCGGCGGGGGCGGCTGTGGTGCTGCGATCGGTTTTGGAGCGGGATCTGGACCACCTTGGTGATCCGCCGGCACTTCATCAGCGGCTCATGGCATGGGTGGAATCCTGTGCACTTGCCCACCATCTTGAAGCGGAAGAGGCAACGTACGTGTCCGCAGCCCCGGGGGCACTGGAGCATCAGCAGGTGATTGATGGATTGTGGCAGGTCGAAGGCCTCGAACTCCTGCTCTGGGCTTTAGGTAAGAGGGACCTCGCGCCGCTCACTGCACTCTCAGATGTGGATACTTCACTGGGCCTTGCTAGAGTGCTTCGGAAGAGCGTCATGACGGAACTCATTAGCCCTGGCCTGCGCCCCCTGGCTGAACTGGAACAGCAGCAAGCCGTCCAATTGGCGGTGCACTGGCGGTTGCGGGAGTATGGCCTGCGCCCGGGCAAGCTGGACTTCCCGGAATTTGTCGCCCGGGCTGCGTTCGGCCCTCTGAGCCTGACCGGAGTGCCGGTGGCCGAAAGCGATCTCGCTCTGGACGGGCACCCTCTGCACACAGCTCCGGAGCAGTTAACGTCCATCGCCACAAGTATGGCGCGCGAAAGACACCGCGCCATCAACTGGCTCATGTGGGGTGAGTCGTGGGTTCACACCGATATGGCAACGTGATCCCCTCTTGGGTTCCTCATTGCAGAACCCCCCCGCCTGATTGAGCATGCCGCGAATGACACGCCGCCGCCTCGTCTGCCTGCTTTTCCTGCCACAGCTCGCAGCCACGCGCGCTCCGGCTCTGGAGGAGGCGGAGGTAAGGCCGTTGCTGGAGGCGTATTGTTTCAAGTGCCACGGGGGCGGGAAGGAAAAGGGCGGCATCCATTTGGGGGACTTCCGGGATGCTGTGGATGTGTGGCGCGACCGGAGGACGTGGATGAGCGTCAGGGATGCGGTCCTTGCCGGGACCATGCCGCCGGAGGACGCGAAGGAATTACCGCAAGCAGAGCGGGCGGCGCTTTCCGGGTGGATCGGCCACACTCTCGACCACGTCGATATTGACCGACTGGCGCTGGATCCCGGATATGTGCCCCCTCGGCGGCTGAACCGGACGGAGTTCCGCTACACGGTGGACGATCTGTTTGGCATCGAATCCAGCGCCTACTCCAGGCTTCCTGCGGATCAGGTGTCGGAGGGCGGTTTTGACAATGAAGCGGCCATGTTGGCGACGCAGCCGCTGCTGGTGGAGAAGTATCTGCAGGCGGCGGACGTGATCATCGGCGAAGTCTGGAACGACCGCGCTGCCGTTGAACGCCTGATCTTTGAGGCCCCGCCGGCAGCGGCGCAGCCACAGGATTTTAAGGAACCGGAGGCTGCTAAGCGGGTGCTGGCGCGCTTTCTCTCACGGGCTTTCCGCCGCGAGCCGACAAACGATGAACTCGACCGCTACGGCGCGCTGTTTCAGCAGGCGCGCGCGCTGGGTGACGACTATCACACGGCGATGAAGCTGCCGGTGAAGACGGCCCTGGTGTCGCCGGCATTTCTGTTCCGTTCGGAACTGGCGCAGCCCGGCGGCGAGGCCCGGCGGATTTCCTCTCCAGAACTGGCGAGCCGGCTGTCTTATTTTCTCTGGTCGAGCATGCCGGACGAGCGGCTGTCTAAACTGGGAGCGGAGGGAAAGCTGGCGGATGCCGGGGTTCTCAACGCGGAGGTCACCCGCATGTTGCAGGATCCGCGCGCGCTGCGGATGAGCCGGCACTTTGGCGCTCAGTGGCTGCGGATCGACGGCCTCGGGCAAACGATCCGTCCTGACAAAGAGAAATTCCCACAGGCAGACGCGGAGCTGCTGGAGGCGATGAAGCAGGAGAGCGTGTTGTTTCTCTATTCGGTCTTCACCAATGACCTCCCGCTGCGCACCCTGCTGGACGCGGACTTCACCTACGCCAACCAGCGGCTGGCCGAGCACTACGGGATCCCCGGCATCACAGGCAGCGAGATGCGCCGGGTCGGGCTCGGGGATAGCGCACGGGACCGCGGCGGCGTGCTCACCCAGGCCAGCGTGCTGACGGTGACCTCATCGCCCCGGAGGTCGAGCCCCGTGTTTCGCGGCAAATGGATTCTCGACGTGGTGCTGGGACAACCTCCGCCACCTCCGCCGCCTGACATTCCCGCGCTAAAGGCCTCTGCGGAGAAGAATCCGGCCAGTCTGCGGGAAGCACTGACGGCTCACCGGGCCGATTCCGCCTGTGCCGGCTGCCACAACCGGATTGATCCGCTGGGCTTTGCGCTCGAGGCTTTTGATGCCACGGGAATGCTGCGCGATGGCCCCGTGGACAATGCGGGGCGGCTCCCGGATGGCAGTTCGTTTGCAGGACACGGCGGGCTGAAGGTGCTGCTACAGCATCAGAAAGAAGGTGAATTCATCCGGCATTTCGCGGGCCGGCTGCTGGTCTATGCCCTCGGCCGGGAATTGACCTTCAACGACGAACGCGCGCTGCAAATCATTCTGCAGGGCCTCGCCCGGAACGGCTATTCGGCGCAATCTCTTGTGCGGGAAATCGTCTCCAGCTATCCCTTCCAATACAGCAAACAACCCCAGGCCGGAAACCCATCGCGATGAAAAACTGGCGCCTATCGAGAAGAACCCTGCTGCGCGGCTCCGGAGCCTCGCTGGCCCTGCCGTTTCTGGAAGTGATGACCCCGCTCTCCGCGAAAGCGGCCGAGAGGCTTCGCCCGCCTGTCCGGCTGGGCTGCCTCTACCTTCCGAATGGCTGCCCGGAATCCGCATGGAACGCGGAGGCGGACGGCGACGGCAGGATCGTCTCCATGGCCGAAAACATGCGGCCCTTTGAACCCTTTAAGCAGGACCTGCAGCTCTTCACCGGGCTGGAGTCCGAACTGCGCGGCAGCCATCCCGCCGGCGGTGCCACCTGGCTGATCCGTCCTGCGCCGGAAGGCGATGCCATCAATGCCCGCAAGGGAGTCGGCGGGATCTCCATGGACCAGATCGCGGCCAAAGCCATCGGCAGCAGCACACCGCTTCCATCGCTTGAGCTGATCATGAAACCGGAGGGCAGTTTCTCCAGCGACATCCTGCGCAATAACATCTCGTGGAGTTCGCCCACCACGCCTGTACCAAGGGAAACCGAGCCGCTGGCGGTGTTCCGGCGCCTCACCGGAGAGGGCAGTACCGCCGGCGAAACAAGGGATGACCGCAAGACCGTGCTCGACGCTGTCATGGAAGACGCGAAGAGCCTGAGAGCCAAAGTCAGCAGCGCGGACCGCGACAAGCTCGATGAGTATTTCGAGTCGGTGCGGGAAGTGGAAAAGTGCCTCGCTCTTGCCCGGGAGGACTCCCACCAGCGGAAGCAGGAGATGCTCGCGAACGCTGCCGTCCCGCCCGCGGGCTGCCCGGACAACCACCAGGAATATATGCGCCTGATGTTCGACATGATGGTCCTCGCCTACTGGTCGGACTCGACACGGGTCGCGAGCTTCATGCTCGACCACGAGCAGAGTAACCGGTACTTCGATTTCATCCCCGGGGTGCGCGGCATGTGGCACGCACTCTCCCACTGGGGTGACGTTTCGGGCAAAACGGAAGACGACGATGGGAAAACCTCATGGACCTCACCGGAGGTCAAACGCCAGCAGTATCTGGGCGTCATTCATTACCATCACCAGCAGGTGGCCCGGTTTTTCGAGCGCCTGAAATCCATCAAAGAGGGCGACGGAACCCTGCTCGACAATTGCCTGATCCTCTACGGCTCTCCATTCGAGGACGGCAACAAGCACGCCTCCAAACGGGTGCCCGTCATGCTGGCCGGCAAGGCCGGCGGCAGGCTGAAACCCGGCCGGCAGTTGAGCTACCAGGGACAGCCGCGCGAAGGCATTTACATCAGCATACTCGACGCCCTCGGCGTCCGCGTGGAGAAGATAGGGAATACTGACAAGGCGCTGGCCATCAGTTGAGATTGTCCTCACGAGGCACGCACTCAAAACTCCCAGCGCCGTAGCTTTGCGCCGGGTTGTTCGAGTTCAATCCAGTCGAGTTCTGCGGGGGCGGGGAGGTAGAGACGGATGATGCCGGTTTTGTCTCCGGGAGCTGGGATGGGCGCGGCAATTTCGTCGAAGGCGCCGGCTTTCATGGCGAATTCGGAAGGCTTTGGAGCGTCTTTGGCGTCGGGCGCGGGGAGCCATGCGACTTTGCCGCTGCCGCCGTCGGATTTGAGGCGGAAGCGGAGTTTGGAACCGGCGGCGAGTTTTCCGGCGGCGAGTCCGAGGAATGGATCGCTGCCCGTGGCGGTGAGGTGCACGATGCCGTCTTTGACCACGGCGTCGCACTGGCGGGCTTTCCAGCCAAGCAGCGGGTCTTTGGTTTTGTCAGGAACTTTACCTGCGGACTTCGCCGCCGCGGATTTGTTGAAGTTAGGGTTCAGCTTGGGCACCACGGCTTCGGTGTCGGCGAGGTAGCGGGTGATGAGCGCGTTCAGTTCGGTGGCGAGTTCCGGCTTGGCCGCGGCGAGGTTCTTCGTTTCGCTGACATCGTCGCGGAGGTTGTAGAGCTCCAGCTTCTCCGTGCCGTCGGCGTTGTCGGCGTAAAAGCGGATGAGTTTCCAGTCGCCGCGGCGCACCCATGTGGCCGGGCGGAATCCATCGATGTCATTGCGTCCGCCGTGCGGGAAGTGGCAGAAGATGGTGTCGCGCGCGAAGGCTTCACCGCGCAGCGCGGGCGCGAAGCTGATGCCGTCGAAGGCGCGCTGTTGCGCTGTGGAAGTGTTCGCGAGTTCCAGCAGCGTGGGGAAGAAGTCGGTGCTCTGCACGATGGCTTCGCTGGTCGAGCCCGCGGCGATTTTCCCCGGCCACACCGCGAGGAGAGGGACGCGCGTGCCGCCTTCATAATTGCTCGCCTTGCCGCTGCGGAACGGCGCGTTGCTCGTCACCGGCACATCCGCCCATGCCTTGTTCTTCGAGGCTTCCTTCGGCACGTTGTGCCAGCTTCCGTTGTCGCCGGTGAAGAGGATGATGGTGTTGTCCACGACACCGTTTTTCTCCAGCGCTGCGGTGATGCGGCCCACGGCATCGTCGAGGCTGCGAATCATGGCCGCATACATCGCATTGCGCTGTGGCGCGTTCTTGTCCACGCGCGCGGCGGCCTCGGCGGTATAGTCCTCCTTCGCCATCCACGGGCTGTGCACGCTGAAGGCCCAGTAGTTCAGGAAGAACGGCCGGTCTTTGTTCGCGGTGATGAATTTCTCCGCCTCCTCCGCCATGCGGTCCTCAATATGGTCGCCGGGCTTGCCTTCGCCTTTCCAAAACTGCCACAGCGCGAAATAACCGTTAGGCCCGCCGGGCCCCGGACCGGGCGTGTGCGGCAGGTCGCTGTCGAACCCATGCTGTAGTGGCGAATACGGTTCGGCCCCAAGATGCCACTTGCCGAGGTGACCCGTGCGCCAGCCATTTTTGAGCAGGACTTCCGGCAGTGTTAGGTAATCGGTGTTCAACCGCGTCAGGCTTGACGCATTCAACACGCGCGCCGCGGGACCACCGGCGCTGAGCTTTTTTTCGAGGATCACTTTGGCCTCATGACAAACCGGTGCCGTGATGCCAAGGCGCGCCGGCGCGAGACCTGTCAGGATGCTGGCCCGCGTCGGCGAACACAGCGGACTCGCCGAATACGCCTGCGTGAACTTCATGCCGCGCTGCGCCAGCGCATCAATGTGAGGGGTGCGGTGAAACGTGCTGCCATAACACGCGAGGTCGCGCTGACCCAGATCGTCGGCGAGAATGATCACGATGTTCGGCCGCGGCTCTGCGGCATGTGTGAAGAGCGTGAGGGAAACCAGGAAGAACCATGCCATCAGGAATTTCATGCCGCACGTCTCGCTGCGCATCCGCCTGCAAAGCAAGCCACGCCTTCACGGGGCGGTTTCCTGTCGGACAAATTCCGGGTGTACACCCCGCAAAAATCCGCTATAGGTTCCTGGTAAGGCGGTTTCAAGTTCCAAGTGAAACGGGCCTCGGCTCCGTGCCCCAGTCACTTTCCCGGAAAAACACTGCCAGCAAGAGGCGGGAACAGTGTTTTTACGAAAAAATGACTGCTCACCCTAAGGGGTTACGCGTTCCACTTGTAATTTGAAATCACAACCGCACGCAGCACCTCCAAATCCGTATGCCGCCGCGGTGTTCCTTTTCCGCGTTTATTAAATCCGGGTAAATTGTTAGTATGCCGGAGGCGGTTACGTTAATTTTTTTACCCGCTGTTCGACGGCGGGGGCAGTTGGCAACTCAGCTTTTTCATAGGTGGCGTTAACTACTCGTATCCAATTGATTGGCAATTAGTTATAGAGGTGTCGTTTTCTAAAACACCCCCTGGTGAGGCGATTGATTAATTCGCTGCAAATATGTTACAAAGGATGTGCTAATGTGCCGCATGAGTAAAGGACCCGCCGGCGCAAAACCGGTCAGGCCATGGCGCTGCGCTGCCGCATTGTTTTGGAACGCGCCCAGGGAAAGACCAACACGGAAGCGACCCGTTGTCTGAAAGTGTGCCTGCCG
>Ga0315905_10008924_pt1 | contig 10152 bp, 7 predicted proteins | sample LakEriMetagenome_5_FD_203522 | JGI IMG/M metagenome (GOLD analysis project Ga0315905, IMG submission 203522) | Freshwater fungal communities from buoy surface, Lake Erie, Ohio, United States - Buoy 4 MA121 | ecosystem: Environmental > Aquatic > Freshwater > Lake | place: USA: Lake Erie, Ohio... | reverse complement strand
ATGATTAGTTATTGACTCTGCATTGAGAAAAAATGTAACCATGTTGTCACTTCAGGTAAATATTGATTTAAACAATTTAACTTGTCATGACATTTCCGCAGAACAATACCTAACCGTCTAGATCATTGACGCCCCGACTTATTTAAACTAACTCAAGCGTCCAGGCTCTGGACGCCCCCTACCCGTCCAGGGCAAGCCAGTATCAAATGCAACTAAACCTCAGTGAGCTAGAGAGAATTTAAGTAGTCTTATAAATTAAGTCTTCCCAATAGAGAGGATACCAATTACAGTTATCCCAAGCGACTAAATCAATAGGTCAATCCATGCGCAACAATGCTTTCCATTCCACCTACTTAAAGGACAAAGTGGGTCACGCCACGCTAACGCCCAACGCGCCCTGTGTTGCTGGTGAATTCGCTTCCTTCACACTGACCTACACAGCGGGCTATTTTGGAATTGATGACACAGGCAGCTTGAAAATTGTCCACCGTTTTGCCAGTGACATGGGCAAAATGCAATTCACTGACCCCAAGGGTTGGAACTACGTCACAGCAGAAGCGAGTAACGGCGCCTTGCTTGAATTGCGATATGACCAGAAAGGCAATATTAGGCCTTGGGACAAAACATTGCTGATTCGCGTGCAACTTGGATTTTTACGTGAAGGCGATCAGATTGTTATTCGCATAGGAGATCAGCGGCAGGGTTCACCTGGCATTCGAGTGCAAACATTCACTGAACCCACTTTTGAGTTCAAAGTATTGGTAGATGCTTTTGCAACATACAACTATGTAGAGTTGCCTAACCAACCCTCCGTTTCTATCGTCGCTGGGCCGGCAGTTTTGTACAAAGCACTGCTGCCAACTGAACGACTTATAGGCACCCAATTTAAACTCGGCTTTAAAGGGGAAGACCGTTGGGGTAATCCAGCCCATCAGGTAAAGGGGCGCTTTTTTCTGCATGCCTCATTACCCACAAAGGGTTTGCCTGAATTCATTGATTTAAGCGAAGGCCCTCGAGCCCACATCATTAACGGCCTTAGCACAGAGCAAACCGGTGAATTGATCATCACCATCTTAGACGCCAATGGCTTGACTCTTTGTCGCTCCAATCCATTGCGAATATCGTCAAGCTTGAGCTTGCAACCTTTCTGGGCAGATTTGCACGGTCAATCAGAAGAAACCATTGGTACCAATGGAGCAAAAGAACTCATTGAATTTGCCAAAGACATCGCCTTTTTAGACGTCATGAGCCACCAAGGCAATGACTTTCAAATCACCACGCCATTTTGGCAAGAACTCAACCGCTTAACCGCACAGTTCAACAAAAATGGGGAGTTCATCATTTTTCCAGGGTATGAATGGTCAGGCAATACAGGCCTTGGCGGAGACCGCAATGTGATGTTCATGAAAGAAGGAAGGCAAATCCATCGCTCACACCATGCTTTGGTTGAAGACATGTCTGACGTGGAAACCGACGCCAACAGTGCCGTTGATTTATTTAAAGCTCTAGAAAACGAAGACTGCGTCGTGTTTGCGCACATTGGTGGTCGCTATGCTGATATCGCAATTGCGCACGATAGCAAAATAGAACGATCGGTTGAGGTCCATTCTGATTGGGGTACTTTTGAGTGGTTACTGCAAGACGCTTTTGAACAAGGCTACCGTGTTGGCATTTTGGCCAACTCTGATGGACACAAAGGCAGACACGGTGCAAGTCACCCGGGCGCTTCGCTGTTTGGAGCCTATGGTGGCCTATCTTGCTTGCTTGCAAAAGACCTTTCCCGTGAATCTATTTTTGCAGCCCTTCGCAACAGACATCATTACGCTACAACAGGAGCGCGAGCTTACTTGTCAACCAAAGTCATCTTCAATCAACCGGCTTCACTGTACAACGACGACCCCAATATGGGCGGCACTGTTTGTGCACAAGTCGCAGAGGCGATGATGGGTGATATTTTGAGTTGCAAAGATGAAACAGTGACTTTTGAAATTGAAGTTTCCGCTGGTGCGCCCATTGAACGAATTGAAATACGCAACCGCACTAAGGTCATAGAAACATGGCGCCCCTATGGAGAGGCTGAGCTAGGTAGCCGTATTCGCATCATTTGGGAAGGCTCCGAATACCGCGGCCGCGGCCGACAAACAGTTTGGGATGGGCAAGCCAGTTTCAAAGGCAACGAGGTGCTTTCATTTACATCGATCAATATGTGGAATTTGGACAAACAAATTCACCAATCAGGGAAAAGTGAATTAACTTGGAAAGCTTTGACCACAGGCGGTTTCGGTGGCGCTGATATCGTACTCAAAGATCCAAAAGCAGGAGCAGTCCATCTGAAAACACCCCTGATTGATGCCTCTATCAACATCCAAGACATTGGCCTTGAGGACATTGTGCTTTCTACAGGTGGAGGCATTAAACGACAAGCCAGGGTATTTAGACTCCCTGATGAAAACAAAACACGCAGCGTAAAAATCAAACATGAGATCCAAAGAAATCGCATCACCGAAGATGCTTTGTATGTCTGCGTCACTCTTGAAGATGGGCATTTCATTTGGTCCAGCCCCATCTATTTGTTAAATGACTAACTTATTCAAACTAACTGACTATCTCACTATGCTTAAATTTTTACCCTCAACAGCGATTGCTTTTTTTGCTTTAACAATAAGCTTTGCAACAATAGCCCAAACCTATCCGGTGCGCCCCATAAAGTTTCTCGTTCCTTTAGCAGCAGGCAGTACCGCAGACATTCTTTCAAGAACCATTGGTGCAGAATTGGCACGCGAATTGGGTCAAGCTGTCGTGGTTGAAAACAAAGCCGGTGCTGGCGGAACAATTGCGATGGCAGAGTTAGCCAGATCAGCGCCAGACGGCTATACCATTGCCTTTGCATCGCAAGGTACCTTGGTTTTTAACTTGTCGCTTTATGCCAAGCCTGGCTATGACTCATTGAAAGATTTTGCACCTATTGCCTTGGCCGGTGGTGTCTCAAACATCATGGTTGTTCCTCCAAATAGCCCAATCAAATCCGCTGCTGACTTTGCAGCTGCTGCCAAAGCGAAACCTGGCATGACTTTTTCTTCAGGTGGCAGCGGAACCAGTCATCATTTGTCTGGTGTTTTATTTGGTCAAATGACACAAACGCAGCTCCAACACATTCCCTACAAAGGGGCTCCACAAGGCATATTGGCTGTCATGACGGGCGAGGTTGATGTAGGTTTTTTTAACACCCCCACGGTAATTAATCAAATCAAAGAAAATAAATTAAAAGGCATTGCCGTGACCAGCCTAGAGCGCTCGACCCTGCTGCCTCAATTGCCAACATTGGATGCCACCGGCGTAAAAGGCTACGAAGTCAACACATGGTTCGGATTTATTGCACCAGCGAGCACGCCACCTGAAATCATTGCAAAATTGCACGGCCTGATTGAAAAGATTTTCTTAATGCCGCAAGTGCGAGAAAAATTAATGTCTCAAGGCTTTGACATTGCACCTCCGCAGTCTTCTGCTGCCTTTATGCAAGTGATCAAAAATGATTTAGCCAAATGGCCGGCCATTATCAAGGCGTCTGGCGCAAAAGTGGATTGAAATTATGAAATTGACAATGAAGCAACGTCTCAATAATTGAGCGGTTCGAGTTCATGTCTCTGTGAAGTGAGTTCAGCAAACGCCTCTGGAGCTTATGCCATCTTCTTTGGCCTTCTTCTGGGATAAATTCGACTATGGTAGGAATATTTGTGTTCAACAACGTACGATTAATTGAAGAGATTTTTATTTTTGAATAAGTTGATGCATCAAAATTTTATTTTTTTGATACGCTTCAAGAAAAAATGGGTATTGTTCTTTGTATTTTTTATGTGCCGTGGCTGAGACTTTAATTTCAGTGTGCCCATTTAGCCATGTTTGTGGCATTGATTGATTGCGTTTGAAAACGCCTGCCGCCATACCTCCAAGATAAGCCGCTCCAATTGCAGCGCCTTGAGATACACGTGAAATTTGTTGATCCACTCCAGAAATATCCGACATGATCTGCGTCCATATTTTATTATTTGTACCTCCGCCAGAGGCAAATATTTTTTTAGGGAAAACACCATTTGCACCGAAGTTATCCAATAGATTGAGAAAACTATAACCAATGCCCTCCATCACAGCACGCAACATATGTGCACGCGTGTGATGCATGCGTAAGCCAAGAAAAATTCCGCTGGCATAGGGATCGAAAATCGGGCTACGCTCGCCTGCAAAATATGGCAAGCAAATTAACCCCTCACAACCTGGCGGGACTTTACTCGCCGACTCAAATGCTATCAGCGCATTACCTTCCGAATGAATTTCGCGTAGTACCCAGTCCAAAACAGAACCTGCATTTGAAGTTCCGGCAAGAACTGTAGGCTGTGAATTGTCCAGCAAAAAAGATGGCCATAGCGATGGCCTTGGGATAAATTGGTCAACACGCTGCAACATAAAAAGCGTGCTCCCATACATCAGTAAAAGATCCCCTTCTTCACGAACACCAGCACCAATTGCTTCAGCTGTAACATCTGCCGTGCCACATGCCACTGCAATACCAGCAGGGAGACCAGTCAGTCTCGCTGCTGAATCTGTTAGCAACCCAAGCGACTCCCCCGGCCAGCGTATCGCGGGGAGTTTAGATTTCTGTCCAATGAGTTGCGTAACCATGTCACTGTCCCAGGCAATTTTTTTTGGATCAAAGAATGGGTCAAAAGTTAACGCGGTGTGAGGATCGATTGCTTCGACGCCACACAGACGACCAGAAAGCAGTGCAACTGGGGTTAAAACTCGATCTGCTCTTTTCCATATGCTCGGCTCATGGTGCTTTACCCACATGATTTTTGGCCCCACACTTTGTGATGTGAGGGTTCGTCCAGTTTTTTGGATCAAAGCATCTTCACCGAAAGTCTGATTTAACTCAGCAATTTGTTCTGAGGCTCGACTGTCAATGCCGTAGAGAATGCCAGGACGCAACACTTCGTTCTTTTGATCGACTAATGAAAAACTCGCACCTATGCTACAGAGCCCGATTCCTTTAATTGATTTTGTTTTGACTTTTGGATTTTCTAGTAATAACTTAATTGCAGAGAGAGTCGATCCCCACCAATATTTCTCAACATCCATCTCAGCAAATCCAGGCTGAGGGTTAGTGATGACATTTAGTTTTTGTGCTTGACCGACAATACAGCCGTCGTGGGTAACTGCGACAGCCTTAGTTGAAGAGGAGCCGATATCAATACCAATAAAAATTGCAGGATCAATCAATCTTTTCTCAAAAGTGGTTGTCCCACACTGAAATATCAGGATCAGTGAGGACGTCTATCACATAGGGCCCTGATGATTTACGCGCATGTTTTAGCGCCTCCTGTAATTCGACCAAATTCTTAACCCTTACACCTTGACCACCCATTGCAATACATACTTTTGAGAACTCAATGTCTCCGAGGTCTACTCCGTTGTATCTTGGTCCATATTTATGCAGTTGTTCCTGCCGGATATTGCCGTACCCCATGTCGTTCATGACAATAATTGGCAACGCAACTTTGTGACGAACTGCAGTCTCCAATTCAGTCAAAGTCATACCCAAGCTACCATCGCCGGCCAGAACAACGACATCTCGATCTGGTTGCGATAGCTTTGCGCCAATTCCTGCAGGCAAAGCAAATCCCATATTTGAGAAGTTCACAGGTCGCATGTAATCCATACTATCGCGAATGGTTAACAAATGAGTCCAGATGCCACAGTTGCTGGCATCCACGCACCAAACAGTGTCATCTTTTCCGAAAGCATCCAGAGCGACAACTAGTTCCTGCGGTGCAACTGGTCCATTAACGGGTGAGGTAGTGGAAAGGGCCTTGCGATACCACTCACTTTTGCGCTGACCAAGTGTTTTGACCCAAGAAAGCCGTTCATTTTTCTGAGCACCAGGATCACCGGTAAGTGCATTAAGAACAGAAATAGAATCGCCAGTAATAGCAAGGTCTGCAATATATCGACGTCCAATTCGCGTTGGATCAATATCAATCTGGATAAGTTTTGGAAGCTTCAGCGACCAACGGGAAGTGCTAATGCCGTTCAAGCTATTGCCCACTGCAATGACCAAATCAGATTCGTCCAAAATTTGATTTGTAAGAATCGTCCCCACACGTGATCGGGCCCCAAATACAAAATCGTGCGTAGTTGGTACAACCCCAATGCCATTGAATGTAGTGATCACCGCTACGCCAAATCGCTCAGCAAATGCAAGCAGTGCGTTAGCGGCACCAGGCCCACGGACGCCGTTTCCAGCCCAAACAACTGGACGCTTTGATGCCTTAATAAGCTCAAGCGCCTGAACAATCACTGCTGGATCAGGAAGAATATTTTGTGGGTCAGGTACACGCACAGACCCTGGTCCAGAAAAAGAACATTCATCTTTTTCGAGCAGGTCACGAGCAAAATCTAAATGAACTGGACCAGGCTTACCTGAAAGACTGACTCTAAATGCTTCAGCAATTGCCGCAGAAATTTCTTCTGGATGACACACTTGATATGACCACTTTACGAGCGGCCTAAGGACCGCAACTGCGTCTGCATGCTGAGCATCCTCCCAACCCATGTCACGCATCGTGTTGTTTACAGTGATAGCTATCATTGGATTAGAGTCTCGCATCGCAGCTGCAAGCCCAGTTGCCAAGTTAGTCGCGCCTGGGCCGCAGGTAGCCAAGCACACACCAGGGCGCCGCCGCAATCTGCCCCAAGCAGCAGCAGCCGAAGCTGCACCGTACTCATGCCTTGTTGCGACAAACTTGATGCTGCTATCAATAAACGCATCGTTCAATGAAAGGGTATGTCCTCCAGGGATTCCGAAAACGCATTCAACACCTTGCGCCTCTAAAAATTTAATTACCTGATTTGCACAAAGATTGGAGTTACTCATTTTTTTCCTACTTAGTCATTGCTTGAATTGCATCATTTTTGATAAGAGACCAAATACGATTAATTTGTTCAGCATAAGCCGGCATTGTTCTTATCTCATTTCTAGGTCGATCGAAATCATTTTTAATATCTGCTTTTATTAAACCTGGGCGTGCGGACATCACAAGGATTCTGTCTGAGAGATAGACAGCCTCATCAATACTGTGCGTGATATAAATAACCGTCTTCTTTTGTTCTCCCACTGCCCAAACGTTTAACAAATCATCTTGCATTAATTGGCGCGTCTGTGCATCTAAGGCAGCCATGGGCTCGTCCATTAGTAACACCTGAGGATCTATAGCAAGTACTCTTGCCAAAGCACAGCGCTGTCGCATGCCTCCGGAAAGTTCATGAGGGTACCTTGTCTCAAACCCTACTAAACCCACCCGAAGAATTAACTGTTTTGCTTGGCTCTCCCTTTCTTCTTTACCCATTCCTTGAGCCTTCAATCCAAATGCAATATTTTCAAGGACTGACATCCATGGAAAAAGGGCATAGTCCTGAAAACAGACACCACGATCACGCCCTGGACCTGTGATTACTTTTCCATCAAGCAACGCCTCCCCTTGAGTTGGCTTAATTAAGCCAGCCAATATTCCCAAGAGGGTCGATTTGCCACATCCACTTGGCCCAACAACTGCAACAAACTCACCTGCCTCCACGGCTACATCAACCGGTCCAAGCGCTTCTATTCGTTCCCCGCTTCGCGCATTTAGAAACGTCATTGCCAAGTTTTTACATACAAGTTTCATTTACTTCTTCAATCTGAAATTAACAATCAGGAAGTTGGGATCCATGGAGAAATACGTCTCTGTACAATACGAAATACGCTGTCGATCATGTATGCAACACAACCCACAGTAATCATCCCGACGATGATGTAACGCAGTTCAAGCGAATACGAAAGGAAAATGAACATCATTTGTCCAATTCCACCAGATGCTCCACCACCAGATTTTGAACCTACAGTCATTTCGGCGGCAATAATTGCGGCCCATCCAGCGCCCATCCCCAAGCGACCACCTAGAACAATTGAAGGAAGTGCGCCAGGTAGCACAACATCACGAATCATCATATATTTTGTAGCCCCCAAAGTGAGAGCCGCATCCAGCAACCTTTTATCCAGAGATTGCAGGCCCGCTAATGTGTTAACAAAGACTGGGAAAAAAATGGCATAGCTGACAATGAAAATTGCTGCCCAGGTTCCAGTTCCGAACCATAAAATTGCCAGTGGAATCCAGGCGATGGGAGCTATTGGACGAAATGTCTCAATTAAAGGGTCAATCAGATATTCAGCAAGTCGTATATACCAAACGCATATTGCGATTGATATACCTAACGTAAACGCGATACAGAACCCGCTAGCAATTCTGGTGAGGCTTTCGAACAAGGAAGAAGGAAGTTCCCCGCTAACCGTTAACTCCCAGAAGCCCCTAGCAACACCTGATGGTGTTGGAGCAATGCCACTGGTTGAGCCTTCAAGTGGCGCCCAGGCCTGCCAAATTGCAAGAAGAACAATCGGTAAAAGAATCGGCTTTAACCATTGCCCCCATTTTTGAGAGGTTAAGACTGATCTGAGTTTATAAATCACGGCGACTCCATCCACCCCACCATGGGGTTGATTTGCGTGCGACAAAATTTAGCAACAGACTCATCAGATAACCGATCAATCCAATAGTAAAAACTCCGACGAGAACACGACTGCTCATCAGCATTGTTCGGTTCCATTCAATCATGTAACCAAGGCCAGATGGTGCCCCGATCAGTTCGGAAGCAATAACCCCCATCCACCCCACCCCCAATCCAAGGCGCAATCCGACAAATATCATTGGAAGTGCTGCAGGTAAAACAACCTCTTTCATAATCAGCCAGCGGGACGCACCCAGAGTCCGCGCAGCATTCAATAAATTAACGTCCGTCCTTCTTGCTGCATCGGCAGTGTTAAGTATGATGGGAAAAACAGCGCCGTAAAAAATAATGAAGTGCGGAAGTTCCTCTCCAATTCCTAGAACAAATAGCGCAAGGGGGATCCAAGCAATTCCAGAGATCGGCCTTAGAGCTTCAATCAGCGGTGTTGTATACGCTTCAAGTGATTTGGAAAGACCAAATAAAAGACCAAATGGAATTCCAACGAAACAAGCAATGGCAAAACCAACAATAAGTCGCCTTAAAGTACTAGCAGTATGAGATAACAGCTCACCAGACCTCATAACTTCAATCGCCTGCTGGCCAACAACTCCTGGACTTGGCAGAGTATTCGGCTTACCGACATAGGAAGCGGCAACATACCATAGCAGAATGAAGCACCCCAAAGAAAAAATGTAGCGCACCGTTACTCGCCCTACAATTGCGAGCCGGTACATGATTGGCGCCACTTTTACTTTCTCTGGAAGTTCTGATAATCCCACATGACTGGTCCTCGAATATCATCTGACTTGTTGGTAAAGGTTGGCGAGGATGGGTGGCGCTGCGAGCGCTCCCAAGCCTCTTTAGCAAGTGGTGCAATTGGGGTAATGTTGCGTACGACATCATCCCAAGTCAACTCATTTGGAAGAAGTTTTGCTTCTTTCATAAACCGTGAGTTTGCAACCAGACTGCGCAGATCACCTTCTGTCAGCCAAGCCCATGAGCGCTTAAAGAGCAAGTCGTCTTTTACGATGATGCTTCCTTGAGCCGGTGGTAATTTCCAATATTCCTTAGACATTTCAGATACATCGCCAGCGTTCATCTTGGAAATTTGCTGCGTCGCGCGATTCAGCGCCGTCAAAAATGCCACTACAACTTTGGGATGCTGCTTGACAAAGTCGCCACGACCGACCCACATCGTTCTGTGAAGGTAATAACCTTCAGGGAAAAAGTCAGAATTTTTGACAGATGGGACGGGAAAACCTGCGCCTTTTCCCAACGTACCATCATAGGCCGTACCAGTTTTCCCAAAGTTATCAACCAAGCCATCTAGGGTTTTTTGCTCCATACCCAATAAGAATGAAGGTGTGATGAGCGTAACTGCATCCAAACCCTTCGGCATCGAAGCAAGCATCGTGAAACTTGGAGACTGGATCATTGTGATCCCTTGCGCTGTGGGGTCTGCATTACCAAAATGCGCCTTAAGCATCATAGCTAGGAAGAAATGAGGATCACCACCAAGTAATGTGCCGATTCTCTTACCTTTAAGATCCTCTATCG
>Ga0315905_10008922_pt1 | contig 10154 bp, 6 predicted proteins | sample LakEriMetagenome_5_FD_203522 | JGI IMG/M metagenome (GOLD analysis project Ga0315905, IMG submission 203522) | Freshwater fungal communities from buoy surface, Lake Erie, Ohio, United States - Buoy 4 MA121 | ecosystem: Environmental > Aquatic > Freshwater > Lake | place: USA: Lake Erie, Ohio... | reverse complement strand
GCGGTCGATAACAACAGCTGGAGGATGCGTCTCTATTGCAGATATCCAATAATAAACCAAGAATATTTTTTTCAACGAGTCTCAAACACAAGCAAAAAATGGCAAAAATGAATGTAAATGAAACAGAGATAACCATCATCGAAGTGAACGAAAAAGATTATATCTCGATAACGGACATGGCCAATGCAAAAGAAAGTAAGGCACGAGCAGCTGACATCCTGAAAAACTGGATTCGCACTCGATACACGCTGGAATTTCTTGGTACATGGGAAAAAATTAATAATCCTTGTTTTAAAGTGGTCGAATTTGACCACTTTAAAACTCAGGCTGGTTTACCAAGCTTCACTATCAGCGCATCCGAGTGGATTGAAAAAACACATGCTATAGGTATGATCGTTAAAAAAGGGAAATATGGCGGAACCTATGCGCATAAAGACATTGCATTTGAGTTCGGATCAGCGATCAGTGTTGCGTTCAAGCTGTATTTAATCAAAGAATTTCAGCGTCTAAAAGAAGTGGAGCAACAGCAATTGGGTTGGACAGCCCAGCTTAAGCTGAAAATACGCACTTGGCAACACTCACTATTGAGGCCAAGCATGAAAATATTCTATCAAATCATCTAGTTTTCATAAACCAACAGAACTATCTTGACCAAGTAGCCTTCAACATTTTTTGCAAAAAAGAATCAAATCCTCTGACGCCGGCTACACGAAGGGGACAATTAAACGCAATGCGCTATTTTTTATATCGCTACTCTTTTTATTTGATTTTCAGTGGTTTTAGATTATAATTGCGCTATATAAGACGCGCATACAATAATGTTACCAGCAAGCGTAAAAGACGACACGACAACAACGAACAGACGACTAAAAACTGAAAAAAAGTAAACCATTTTGACAGGTGACCACAGACATACAGACCATATTGCAAACGGACAGCGAGTAAGCCGACACTCATTGCCGACCCTTCTGTATTTTTTATTTTCCCCACCGCACATTTTTTTTAATTCAATTTTAGCCCACCGCACAAGTGGCACATTTGGTTTTGCCCGACACACAAGCCCTACGCTTCGCAAAACCAAAAGAGCCACTTTTTGCCCACGCACCAATGACGACAATGCTACTTTAAAACTTAACTTAGCAGACTAAAAAAACTTTAAATATTAAGACCAAGTAATGGCGAAAAAAGCAAAAGAAAATATTGAAGAACCCTTAGAGAAAAAACTCTGGAAAGCGGCTGACAAGCTCCGTAAAAACATGGATGCAGCCGAATACAAGCATGTGGTATTGGGACTGATTTTCCTGAAATACATCTCTGATGCTTTTGAAGAACTTTATAACAAACTGAAAGAAGGCAAAGGCGACTATGAAGGAGCCGACCCCGAAGACAAAAATGAATATGTAGCCGAAAAAGTGTTTTATGTGCCACCTTCTGCCCGTTGGACATGGCTGCAAGGCAGAGCCAAATTGCCGACCATTGGCAAAGACATTGACGAAGCGATGGACGCCATTGAAAAAGACAATCCATCTTTGAAAGGTGTTTTGCCCAAAGTATATGCACAGGAAAAATTGGACAAAGGCAGTTTGGGCGGACTGGTTGACTTGGTGAGCACCGCCACTTTAGGCACGAAAGAAGCCCAAAGCAAAGATTTGTTGGGCAGGGTGTTTGAATACTTTTTAGGTGAGTTTGCTTTAGCCGAAGGAAAGAAAGGCGGACAGTTCTATACGCCTGAAAGTGTGGTGAAACTATTGGTGGAAATGCTTGAGCCCTATGAGGGCAGAGTATTTGACCCTTGTTGCGGAAGTGGTGGTATGTTTGTGCAGAGTGAGAAATTTATTAAGCACCACCAAGACTATTACAAAAAGAACAACGGCAAAAAACTTTCTTTAAACCCTGCCGACCATATTTCTATTTACGGACAAGAAAGCAACCAAACCACATGGCGACTGGCAAAAATGAACCTTGCCATTAGAGGTATTGACAGCAGCAATGTGAAATGGAACAACGAAGGCAGTTTTTTAAATGATGCCCACAAAGACCTGAAAGCCGATTTTATTATTGCTAACCCACCGTTTAACGATAGCGACTGGAGTGGTGAACTTTTGCAAAAAGATGCAAGGTGGGCTTATGGTGTGCCACCTTCAAGCAATGCAAACTTTGGCTGGATTCAACATTTCATTTTTCATCTAGCTCCGAGCGGGGTTGCAGGATTTGTATTGGCAAATACAAGCTTAAGCAGTAATAACGGTAGTGAAGGAGATATAAGAAAGAAATTAATAGAAGATAATTTAGTTGACTGCATTGTTGATTTACCTGCTCAATTATTTTTCAATACACAGATTCCTGCATGTTTATGGTTTCTTTCTAAAAAGAGAAATAAATCCAATTCGGATGTTTTATTTATTGATGGCAGAAATCTAGGTGTATTAATAAAAAGGAAACAGAAAGAGCTTTCAGAAATAAACATAGGCAGAATTTCTACGGCTTATAATTCATGGAAAAATAACAACGATTATGAAGATGAAATTGGCTTTTGTCGAAGTGTAGATTTGAAAGAAATTAAAGAAAACAGTTTTGTTCTTTCACCTGCTCGATATGTATCAACAGTAAAACAAGTAATTGATTTAGAAGTAACCCTACACGAGCCTTCTATTTCAAAGGAATTAAAGAACCTAAAAGAGAAACTAAATTCAAACCTTGATAAAATTCTGACCTCATGGGGTGATAATGACAAGGTAATTAATATTAACAACATTATTCAAGCTGAACAATCATCACGAGAATTATACACCTTAACTAGTAAGTTATATCAAAGTGCTATTAAAACATACTTTATTGATATTAATCTTAACACGAAGAACACTTTACCAAGTGGATGGTATTTCAAATCCTTTGGTGACTTATTTAAGGAAAGTAAAACTAATGTTGAATCATTAGGATATTGCCCAAAGGTTTATAGTGTAACGAATTTAGGGATTCAATTACGGGAAGGGAAATACACAAAGGAACTTTCAAAAAGCTCAGCAAAATATAAAATTGCAAATAGAGGCGACATGGTGTTTGGACTAAGTAGAGAAATTCCAAACCTTGATGTTTTTTCTGATTCAATAGGAGCATTTAGTCCAGCCTACATTATTTATACGCCAATTGATTATCGTATTGGTTTGTTAGTTGGTTGTATAATGAGATTAAAATTAATGGAACAAATTGATATTTTGAAAGGTGGAGCAAGAGAAGGAAAAACATTAGATAAGGAAAAACTGCAAACAAAATTATTTGCGATTCCTCATGAAGAGCAATTAAACAAACTTTGGAATATATAATGCAAGAAAAAGAACTACTCCGCAAACTTGGTGAAGAAACCATCTATTCTGCCAAAGGTCATTTTAAGGCATGTGACCTTAGAAGGCAGTTAGTAACCTATACTATTTGGGGCTGTGTAGTTCTTAATATCCTTGGCGTTTGGGGCATAAGCCCATCAATTGATAAGGCACTTGCATTAATTGGTTTGTTCGGCACAATTGCACTATTACTTTGGAATGAAGGCGAAGGCAAAAATTACAGAGCCAAGCATAAGGAAGCAGCCGAAAAGTATTTGGCAATGCACAAGGAAATCCGAAGCTGTTACTTTTTAAGTGATTGCGATAAATCCCAAGTTGAACAATTAAGTAAAACAGTAATTCAGTTTGACCAAAGCGAAAAGCCTGAAATTCCAAGCTACGCAAGAAAGTGGGCTAAAAAAGTAATTGAGAGCAAAGACCCCGAAACGGACAACTGGTTTTTAAAGAGTTAATACATGGCATCAATAAGTATCAATAACAAACTAATCACTTTTGCCCAGCAGCAACTTGTCTTGGGTTATACCAGCACTGAAAGAGAACGTATTACTGGCTCACTCACCCAACTTCAAAAGGTTTTAAATGACAAACTGTATAATGAAGCCAAAGAAGTAAAGGTTTTCGGCTCATATACCCGAAATACAATCCTGCCAAGAAATTACGATTCAAACTCAGACGTTGATGTGCTTGTAATTTTCAATACTGTCAATGGGAAGAAAACCCCTGGCACATACAGAAAAAACATAGTTGATGCTTTGGCAAAATCTTATCCTCTTTCGGTTGTAAAAAAAGATTTCCCAACGGTAAAACTTGAACTCAATCACATCATATTTGATGTAGTTCCTTGCTATACTGAAGAATTTTGGAGCAGTAAAACTTACTACATTCCAAATGCAAATGACAGTTGGAGAACAACGGTTCCTAACGACCTGAATGATGAACTTTCAAGAAAAAATCAAGCATACGGAAACAATATCGTAAGAAACGTAATCCGACTTTGCAAACATTGGAATTCCAGTGCAGGTCGTGTTTTCGATTCTTACGAAATGGAAAAATGGATTATACAAAGGCATTTTTATAGTGGCGACAATCTATATGACAAGTTTTTAAGTGTGATGAATGATTTAGCTGGAAGTCGTGCAGGTGTGAGACAAGCATTGGATTACATTCAAAAATATAAGGGTGATTATTGGAATCAACCAAATGAGTTGAAACAATTGGAATGGTTGCAAAAGCTTTTACCGGGATTAAAATAAATTAGATGAATATACCTACGAGACATTTATCAGTGAGAGTTCCATGGCATGATGCAGGTTGGAATGGAAAAGTATGCTGCAATCCACGAGAAAATGGGTCATGTATGTTTTTACCGAGAATTAATGAAAGTAAAAATCCTGATGAAGAAGAAGTAATTGCTGAAAGTTGGTTACATGAATTAGACCAAACACAATTGCCACCTTGTGTTGGTGAAAAGGTTCATTTTATGTCGTCACATAATATTTACAAAAAGGTCAGCCATCCTTACAGCAAAAATGATAATAATAGTGAGTTTTATGGACATTACAGGGAAACCACTTATTGCTATCCTGGCTTTAGTTTTTCTGTAATCCCGTATAATTGGATGTTGAAGAATGCTAAAGACAACAGTTCTGATAAAGCAGCTACTTTACAAATACCTTATGACCCTGAAAAAGAACCTGAGCTTAGTTTTGAAAATTCATGGGTTCAGCAAATTGATAATCAAAAGTCCTTATTAGATACTTTCATAGCCCCAATAAAACCTAATAGTTCATTGGTTTTTATTTACGCCAAAAACGTTCCATTTATTGATACAACTTCAAGGATTTTAATAGGTGTTGGACATATTTCAGAGATAGGAAAACTTACTGAATATGAATATGACGAAGCACTTCCAAAAAGTTTTCGTAGTACATTATGGGAAAGACCAGTTCTCCATACTATTAGAGATGATTTTCAAAACGGATTCTTATTACCATATCAAGAATTCTTTAAAGTTGCTGAAAAAGATGATTCTATTCACATACCTGATTACATAGCGTTTGCTCCCACTTTTGAAGAATTCTCTTTTGGTTCTGAATGGGTTACTAATGACACCGCAATTGAATCATTATTAATTTTACATGAGAAATTAAAAAGGTTTGAAGCACTTTTACCGAACAAAAATTATGAACATCAACTAAAATGGATTGATGCTGAGCTTTCAAGGCTATGGAAAATGAGAGGCCCATTCCCTGGACTTGGTGCTGTTTTAGCAGGTCTTAAAATATCCGAAGGAAACCTTATAGCATGGGAATTAGATAAATTAATTCGTGATGTGGAAAAGGAAGAAGTTGTAAAAAATCCATGGGACTTTGTAGAACAGATATTTCAAGGAAACACTTCCTTTTTATCAAATAAATTGAAAGTAAACATCAGCGATACACAGAAGGCTACATGGCAAAATTTGAATAAAGAAGAAAAGGAATTTCTTCAATTGCTTAGTAGAATGAATGTTGATAACGACCAAGTGAATTCTGTAATAAATTTAAAGACAAAAGTTCAAATAGAGTTCTTGAAAAACCCTTACTTGCTTTACGAATCAACACGATTAGACGTCACTAATTTTCCAGTTTCGATAATTGATAAAGCAATATTTGCCGATGCTAAGATTCTTGAAAATTTTCCATTACCAAGTCTTATAAATATAACAACCGCACTTGACCAAAAAAGAATACGTGCATATAGCATTCAATTACTAGAAGAAGAGGTAATTATTGGCAATACCTTGCTTACGGACAGTCAGTTAGTGACCAAACTTGACGAGCTTCCATTACAACCACTTTGTAACCCTTCAATAAGGAATCTGTTAGCTATAGAAGATTTTTTAAAAGAAGAAGTTGTCAGGCACATTCTGGATGAAGAAGATGAACTTTATTATTTTAAGCTGAAAAGATTTGACATAATAAAAGAAAAGATTAAAAACTTTGTTCAGAAAAGAATCAAGAGAAACATTGCACCTCCAATAAATCAAGATTGGCTTCAGCTTATTGAAAATAAATTTGGGAAAATCGATACATCAAAACCTACCTGGTATCAAGAAAGGGATAAAAAAGCACGACAAGAAAAAGCAAATGCACTTGATGTATTATCAAACAACAGGGTTTCGGTTTTAATTGGTCCTGCTGGAACTGGTAAAACAACGTTGTTGAATATATTATGTGAACAAACCTTTATAAGTTCAGGCACTATTCTGCGTCTTGCACCGACTGGAAAAGCAAGAGTAAACATGGGAAAAGACGCTAAAACATTAGCAACATTCCTTTACAATTTGGATAGGTATGACCCAGAAACTCAACAATATTATATGAATCCTGATGCTGAGCAGGTGAAATATGATACTGTTATCGTTGACGAATCATCAATGCTAACTGAAGAACAATTGGCTGCATTAATAGATAGCTTAACGGGAGTTGAAAGATTTATTCTAGTTGGTGATTACAGACAACTACCTCCAATTGGTGGAGGAAGACCTTTTGTAGATTGTATTGAATTTTTAAATAAAGAGAAGAAAGGAATAGCAGAATTGAAGTTGTTATTCCGTCAATTTTCAGAGGATAATTTACCCGATGAAGAAATTGAAAGACTTGATGTAAGGCTTAGTAAATGGTTTAGCGATGATGAGATTAAAAAACAAGAACTAGACATTTTCAAAGAGATTTCAGAGGATAATAAAAAAGAGTGGGATAATATCAAATTCATCGAATGGCATAATGTCAAACATCTTGAAGAAATTTTGATTGATGTTACAAATGATGAAATAAAGAGCCTTTTGAAATCGATTCCCGGCAAAGTTTTACGCAACGAGCAAGCGAATTTCGATTCATCTCTTGGTTCTAATTATTACATGGAAAAAAGCAACTGGTCAGGCTTTGGGATTGAATCAGCTAACGAAATTGAAAATTGGCAGATACTATCCCCAACTCGAACAGCAGGATACGGAACAAAAGTCTTAAACCAGCGAATTCAAAAAATATTTAGAGGTAAAACTAAAGAGAAAGCAATATTTCCTGGAAAGTTTCAAAAAAGAAAAATGAATAAGCCAGTAGGTGATGATAGTATTGTTTTCAGCGATAAAATAATTAACACAAAAAATACTAGATGGGATAAGCCTTGGAACAAAATCTATAATCCTAATAATATACCTGATGATGAATTGTTAAAATACATTGCAAATGGTGAAATTGGTATTCATATTGGCAAATATGGTGCATGGGATTATGATATGCCACGACCTCTTAATATTGTTTTTTCATCTCAACCTGAATATGCTTATGTATTCAAAGAGTCAGACTTTCAAGAAGATGGAGACATCCAAATGGAACTTGCCTATTCAATTACTGTTCACAAAGCTCAAGGCAGTGGATTTAAAGTTGTTCTATTTATTCTTCCAAATCCTTGCCCTGTTTTATCGAGGGAATTATTTTATACTGCCTTAACAAGACAAGAAGACAGAATTGTTATTCTACATCAAGGAAATTTAAATGATTATCGCAAGTTTACAACAGGTGAATATTCTGAAACTGGTAGACGTTTAACAGATTTGTTTAGTGAGCCTAATTTGAAAATCGTAAATAAAAAGTTCTATGATACCAAATATATTCAAGTATCAGAAAAGGGAGAATTTATGATTTCGAAATCAGAAGTCATTATAGCAGACAAACTGCACAATAATAATATTCAATATGCTTATGAAGCTGCCATAACTGACGATAGAGGAATAACAATCCATCCTGACTTTACAATTGAGGATAATGATACAGGAATAACTTATTACTGGGAACATTTAGGCATGTTAACTAAAGATGATTACCGAAGTAAATGGAAACGAAAACAGGAATGGTATGAAAGAAGTGATATTGTTGAATATACGAAAAATAGTGATGCAGATAAACAATTAATTCTAACCAGAGATAAACCCGATGGAGGAATTGACTCATCTGAAATAAAAGACATTATTGAAAAATTATTTAAATAGATTTTGAAACCCATCACAGAAAATATTATTGAACAATCAGCGATTGAAATTTTACAATCGCAGGGATGGGAATATGCGAATGGTAAAGAAATTTCTCCCGAAGGGCTTTTTTGTGAAAGAGAAAGTTTCAGTCAGATTGTTTTGCTCAATCGGCTGAGAACTGCTATTGCTACAATCAACCCAACCATTCCGTTGGATGCACAGGAAGCAGCCGTTCAAAAAGTATTGCGTATTGCTTCACCTGATTTGCTGCATAACAACGAAGAGTTTCACCGCCTCTTGGTAGAGAAAGTAAAAATCCCTTATCAGGAAAACGGTTACGAAAGAAGTCACGAAGTAGCATTGATTGACTTTGAACACGCTGCCAACAATCAATTTTTGGTGGTAAATCAATACACCATCATTGAAAACAATCAGAACAAACGCCCTGATGTATTGCTGTTTGTCAATGGTTTGCCTTTGGTTGTAGTTGAACTGAAAAATGCAGCCAGTGAAAATGCAGACATCAAAAGTGCTTATCAGCAAATTCAAACCTATAAAGCCATCATTCCGAGTTTGTTTACTTACAACGCTATCTGCATTTTATCAGACGGTTTGGAATGTAAAGCAGGAAGCGTTTCGGCTGATTTAAGTCGTTACATGACATGGAAAACGGCAGACGGCATTAAAGAAGCATCACGTTTCAAACCACAATTAGAAACCTTACTAAAAGGCATGTTGCAACCTGCAACTTTGTTAGACTTGGTTCGCAATTTTATTGTGTTTGAAAAATCGAAAAAAGAAGATGCAAAAACAGGCTTGATACAAATTCAGACCGTAAAGAAATTAGCGGCATATCATCAATTCTTTGCAGTCAACAAAGCCGTTCAATCAACTGTGAACGCTTCAAGCGAAAATGGGGACAAACGAGGTGGTGTGGTTTGGCACACACAAGGTTCAGGGAAAAGTTTGAGTATGGTTTTCTATTCAGGAAAACTTATTACATCTCCCGAAATGCGAAACCCGACCATTGTTGTCATCACCGACCGCAATGATTTGGACGACCAATTATTTGACACATTCGCTTCATCAGTCCAATTGCTTAGACAAGAACCCGTTCAGGCAGAAAACAGAGAGCATTTGAAAGAACTGCTGAAAGTGGCAAGCGGTGGGATTGTATTCACCACCATTCAGAAGTTTTTGCCTGAAAACAACAAATCGGTTTACGACCAACTTTCCGACCGTAAAAATGTAGTAGTAATTGCAGATGAAGCACATAGAACGCAATATGGTTTTGAAGCGAAATTGATTGATGAAAAAGACAAAGAGACCAAAGAAGTAATCGGAAAACGGATTGCTTACGGTTTTGCCAAATACATGCGTGATGCTTTGCCCAACGCAACCTACATTGGTTTTACAGGCACACCCATTGAAGGCACAGATGTAAACACACCTCAAGTTTTCGGAAACTACATTGACCGATACGACATAAAAGATGCCGTTGACGATGGAGCAACAGTGAAGATATTCTATGAAAGTCGTTTGGCTAAAGTCAACCTTGACGAAGAAGGCAGAAGATTGATTGAGGAATTTGACAAAGAACTCGAACAAGACGAAGAACTAACCGAAAAACAAAAAGCCAAAGCCAAGTGGACAAAGTTAGAAGCCATTGTTGGGCATCACGACAGAGTAAAGAATTTGGCAAAAGACATTGTAACACATTTTGAAAAACGCCAAACCGTTTTTGAAGGCAAAGCAATGATTGTAGCCATGAGCCGCAGAATTGCTGCCGATTTATACAA
>Ga0315905_10008920_pt1 | contig 10156 bp, 11 predicted proteins | sample LakEriMetagenome_5_FD_203522 | JGI IMG/M metagenome (GOLD analysis project Ga0315905, IMG submission 203522) | Freshwater fungal communities from buoy surface, Lake Erie, Ohio, United States - Buoy 4 MA121 | ecosystem: Environmental > Aquatic > Freshwater > Lake | place: USA: Lake Erie, Ohio... | reverse complement strand
GGTGGTGGAGGATGATCCCGCCGTGCGCCGGTTCGCGGTGGAAGTATTGCAAACCGAGGGCTACAACGTGCTGTCGGCTGTCAACGGCAAGGAGGGACTCAACATGGCTCGCACACATCAAGGCCCACCGATTGAGCTGGTAGTCACGGACGTGATCATGCCCCTGATTGGAGGTCGGGTGATGGTGGAGTGTCTGAAGATGACCTGCCCTGAAGTCAAAGTCCTCTTCACTTCCGGATACACCGACGATACGATTTCAACCCACGGCGTGCTTGAAGCAGATATGGATTTTCTTCCCAAGCCCCATAACTATGCCGCCCTGACCCGTAAAGTGCGCGAGATGCTGGATGCCTGAGATTTTCATGCCAACGCCACTTCCCTCGGCGTAGGATTTTCGGCTTCGTTGGGCAGCGCTTGAACCACAGGCGCGAGAGACTGTGAGCTGAGGGAAGGGCAGGGGAATCGTTCGTTGCATCCCTGTGCTGGTGTCAACCGAACGGCACTGCTCGTTGCGCAGCCGTTACCCTCACGCTGGCAGACCCAGCATTGGTGCACGTTGGATGTAGAACAGTCTCAAAGCCGTGAGTCGGCATCTGGATCGGCAGGAAGCCGAAAGTAGCTTGCCTCCGCCAATAGCTCACTGCTGCCCACCGATCATGCCGGGTATGATCAACCAGCCAGGACAGTGGGAGAAGACGCATGAATGCCTATGAGCTCTGGTTGGCCGCAGGCCGTCCTCCGGGACGCGAATGGGAGTTTTGGCTTCAGGCGGAACGAGATTTTCTGGATCGAGAGGCTGATGAAGAGCGCTCAGCCGATTGATGAGATGCAGAAGGGTTGCCTGCTCATTGGGGCGGCTGCCGACTCATGCCAAACTAAGGCTGTTAGAAATCCATATCACCACACCATGAAAACCCGACTGCTTCTCCTTCTATTGATCTCCGGTCTGCTGTCCTCATGCACGAGTTACGAATTCAAATCGGCGCAAACCGAGGGACACCCCTGTTACAGCACCTGGAATGGGTACCCACCCAACGCCTGAGGCTGTCACAACAGCCGTCAGGAGTCAGTTCCGACCAGTGTGAAGAATGCTGCCGGCACCCACTTCACACATCGCAAACTCACACGCTTATGATCATCCAACTCGACTGGTTCGGCTGCCATCCGCGCCTCAAATGGGAAACTCAAATCCATCAGACGCTAGAGCAGTTCGCAGCGCTCAAGCCGATCTCCCGCGCCTCAGTGCGCGTGGAGCAGCAATCCGAGCAAACACCGCGTTATCACCTCTCAATGATGCTGAGTATTCCTGGACCTGATGTGCTGGGGCGTAGCTCCGGGCACACCTTTTGAGGAGGCTCTGCTAAAACTGCGTACGAACCTGCGCAAAACACTCGCCACACGCCTCCTGAAAGCACGCCGCCTTACCGGCGCGGCGCGGGGTGTGAAGCCGGCGCATCGCGGCTGAATGCGAAATCACTTTTCACCATGTCCAAACCACTCAAATCTCATGATCTCCAACCATTTTTTTCACTGCTCGCATTCTCGTCATCGCTGGCATGACTCTGTCTGTGGGGCTGATACCGGGAAAAGAAACCGTCATTCCATCCAATAGGCTCCCCGCCTCCTCCCAAACGGTTCTTGTTGGTGATAGCAGAGGCGGGCGGGCGCTAAGCCGCGCCGAATTGCTGCCACTTGAAGCCGTCGCCGGGCGGGTGCAATCCATGATGTCGGAGATCGCGTTCACTTTCACCCGGGTTTGGCCGCATGGTGTTCGCGATGAGCAGGGTCGTATCGGCATCTTTCTCAGTAGCGAGCGGCCGTTGTTCAATGATCCAACGCCTGCCATTGTCCAGGCGAAGGAGGACTGGGTGGTCATCGGGCTGGTGGCTGCTGTGAAGTATGCGGAAGGCAGCCAGATCAGACACATTGCCTTTACCGACAGCCGAGGCGAGACCGGTGAGCGCTGGTACTACGATCTCAGTATGGCTGAGGCGCGGGAGATACATGGATTGATGATCCGTGGCGTTTTGCATCCTGAAAATGCCTACAGGGTGATTGAGGCCAGATGGCAAAAAGTGACTCCGCAGTAAAAATACACCATGAATTGAGGTGTCTAGGTTCAGTTTCACCCAAACGAACGAAGAACGAGATTATATGTATTGGACCGAAGTATTCAGCGGGCTAAGCCTGGGGGTTCTGTAGCCATCCGCCGCGAAACGGAGAACAGTCTTTTCAGGTTCACAGCGCACCCATGGAATTCACTCAAGCCATTCAGGCCAATCTTCTCAGCCCCACCGTTTGGTTCTTGGCCCTAGGAGTCTTCGCGGCGGTTTCGAAAAGCGATTTGAAATTTCCTGAGCCCCTCGACACGACGCTCACCCTCGACCTTCTCACCGCCATCGGCTTCAAAGGGGGCGTAGCCATTCACGAGGCTGGTCTTGGCGCTGTTTGGCCGCCAGCGCTCGCGGCTGTGGCGCTTGGGGGTCTGATTGCGTTGTGGACGTGCCCGGTGCTGCAAAAACTGGGCGGGTTCAACTTGGCTGGCGCAGGAGCCCTCGCGGCGCATTACGGCAGCGTCAGCGCGGCAATGTTCCTTGCGGCAACGAATTTTCTGAAGAGCATCCATCAGCCCTACGAGAGCTACGCATCGGCTTTTCTCGCGGTGATGGAGTCACCTGCGATCATCGTCGGCCTCATGCTGGGCAAAGGCGTTCTCGGGGGCGGGAGGTTCTCACTGGCCGACCCTGGGGTGCGGCATGCACGGCGAGATGCGGTTCTGGGTCGAAGAGTGCTGCTGCTGATCGGAGTTCTGAGCGGGCAAACTTCCATGAACTCGGTCGAAGGTTTTTTTGTGACACCATTTCAAGGTGTGCTGGCTTTGGTTCTCCTCGAAATGGGCATGCTCGCCGGGCGCAGACTGGGAGATTTGAAAAAACTCGGTGTACACCTGCTCGCTCACGGCCGACCTCGTCATCACGTTTCCCTTCAACTTCACTGTCGGAGTGCCGCTTTTCTTGAAATCGCCAAATGTGTCCAGCCATGAACCTGCATCCCATGAAACTAGTCACCATCATCTGCCAGACCATCCTTGAGGAGCGTGTGGTGGAACTCCTGCGTGAAGCGGGTGCTTACCTCCACACGGCCTTCAACGTGAGAGGTGGCGGTTACCAAGGAGGCCGCAGCGCCGACATCGTCGAGACGGGCAATGCGCCAATTGAGGTCATCGCGAAGCCTGAGGTGTCGGAGTCATTGCTTGCGAGGTTGCACGCCAAATGGTTTGCTAGCGATGCCAGGGTGGCCTACGAAAATGAGGTCCGCGTGCTTCGCCCCTCGCAATTTTTAGCATGATGACAAGTGACAACGAATCCTGATTATGAACCTGCTCGTAATTTTGTCCGTCTTGAACTGATGACTGATTCTCATTCCCCCGTTGTTAGCACCACAATACTGGCTCAACTCTCGGCAATCATCGGCACAGAGTTTGATCATGATCGGGCGAGAATCGCCGTCCAAAACGCGGTGCGGGCGGATGTGGAGCCCCTGAACCAGCTCGTCAGTGCGGCATCCGAACTCTACATCCATGTCTCCCCTGTGCGCATGCCGCTGGCTGAGGCGGTGTGGCAGGCCCACCATGATATGCCAGTGGTGATATGGTCAGCCAAGGACAAGCGTTGGGTCGTGGTGACTTTTGCTGGTTGGTTTAGCGTTCGAGTGACTGACGGGGATCATCCCAACCACCGACTCACCCTGCGGAGGAAAGAGCTTCTGAACCTGCTTGGCCTGCAAAGTGTGAACGACATGGTGGAGGCTGGAATCGTTCACCCGGAACGTCCGGCGCACGATATGAGCGTGCATGCGGCGGTGGCCCAAGAATCTAACGCGCATGGCCCTGAGCATGGCGGGGATCACAGTCATGGGTCACATGTCACTCCCCAACGACGATTTTTCCGCCTGCTGAAGGCCGAACGCGGAGACATCCTCACCTTGCTTATCTTTTCCGTGTTTGCCGGTTTGCTCTACTTGGCTGCGCCGCTCGCGGTGGATGCCGTAGTAAGCAATTTGGCCTTCGGCGGACAATCGCGGCCTTATGTGCAAGCCATCGTGATTCTCGCTTTCGCGCTTTTTGGTGCACTGGGACTTCAGGCAGTCGTGAACGGCTTTCAATACTACATCTCAGACATCATCCAGCGGCGCATCTTCGTTCGCACGGCTGCGGATCTGGCCTACCGGCTGCCGCGGGTGAAAGCAGAGGCACTTGATGATGTCCATGCACCGGAGTTGGTAAACCGCTTCCTTGATGTGGTCACAGCGCAAAAGAGCACCTCGCTTCTGTTGTTGGATGGTATCAATCTCGTCTTCGGCAGCTTGATCGGCATGCTGTTGCTCGCCCTTTACCATCCCGTGCTGCTGCTATTCGTAGCGGTGCTCCTGCTGCTCATCGTTTGCATCACATGGTTCCTCGGGCGCGGCGCTGTGGACACATCTATTGCCGAATCACGAATGAAATATGACGTGGTGAACTGGTTTGAGGAGATCGCTGCCTTTCCCTTCCTTTTCAAAGGCCCGGGTGGCTACCATCTGGCCTACGATCGTGCCAACCAGCTCGCCACCGAGTATTTGAGCCGCCGCTCCGGCCACTTCCGCATCGTCATGCGGCAGATTATCGGACTTCTAGTGCTGAGTGTGATCGCAAGTGCTGCACTACTCGTGCTAGGCGGCTGGCTCGTCGTGAGCCAGCAGATCACACTCGGGCAGCTCGTAGCCTCTGAGCTCATCATGGGCACCATTGTGGCCTCGATGGCGAAAATGGGCAAAAAACTCGAAGCTTGGTACGATGCCATAGCCGCAATGGATAAGCTCGGACATATTTTCGATCTCGAAATCGAGCGCGAGGACGGCGAGACCCCGCTGGTGCGCGGAGGCGGTGCTGCGGTGAATGCGTGTGACATTTCGTTCGGTTATCACGAGCCACTATTTACCAAGAAGAACTTCACCATCATGCCTGGCAGCCGGGTGGCTGTAGTCGGTCCGCATGGCTCGGGAGCAAGTTCGCTTCTCGACATCCTGTTCGGCCTCCGGCAGCCCACAGAAGGACACATCAGCATCGACGGCCTTGATTTGCGCAGTTGGTATCTGGAGGCGCTCCGAGAGAGCGTCATGCTGTTGCGCCGAAATGAGATCGTCGATGGCACGGTCATTGAAAACCTGCGTCTGGGCCGCGTCGATGTCGGTCTCGATGAAATCCGCGAGGCGCTGCAGCGTGTAGGTCTGCTCGATGTGCTCCTTCACCGTCCCGAGGGTCTCAATCTGCGCATGAAGGTGTCCGGTGCTCCCCTCAGTGGCAACCAACGCACACGTCTCCTCCTCGCCCGGGCTCTCGTCCAGCGTCCGCGGCTTCTCCTCATCGACGAACTTTTCGACAGTCTCGACGACGAATCCTTCAAGCTGCTCGAAACCGCCATCCTTGATCCCGCACTCCCCTGGACCGTCATTCTAGCCACTCGAGATCACGACGTCACGAAGCGCTGCGATCAGATCATCGAACTTGCACCTTGTCATTTGAACGACGGCACCGCCTCTCATTCCGAAACCCAACGCCTCCAAGCCCACTCATGAGTCAGGTCAATCTTTACGCTGCGCCATCACTGCCCGCGCTAAGCCTCGCTGGTAGTGCGAAGTTCACGCGGATATTCAGCCGGTTGCTGGTGGTTGCCTTCATCGCCTTTGTCATTGGCATCCTCTGGCTCCCCTGGAGGCAGTTTGTGTCGGGTGCGGGCCGCGTCATCGCCTTTAATCCTCTGGATCGTCGGATTAACATTGAAGCGCAGGTCGCAGGCCGCGTGAAGCACCTGCACGTTAACGAAGGGCAGCGTGTGAAAAAAGGTGAACTCATCGTCGAGATCCAGGACAACGACCCCAATCTAATCAACAACCTCAAGGCGCAACGTGAGGCGATCGAAAGCCGTCGCGACTTTGCCCTTGGCCGCGTCGAGTCACTCACCGCGCAGATCACGCAGCAGGAACTCGCCAAAGCACAGGCCATTGATGGGGCAGAGCAACGCGTCGCTGCCGCAAAAATCGGCGCTGAGACCTCGCAGTTGAATTACAATCGCACCAAGGACCTTTTTGAGAAGAAACTCGAATCTCAGCGCAATCTGGAACTCGCCACGCTCTCCCGTGATTCCACCATCGCCGAGTTGAGGTCAGCCGAGGCTGCATTGAAGCGCACCAGCAACGATTTTGATGCCACCATCGCCTCCACGCATGCTTCCAAAGGCACCGCATTGAGCGAGGTGGCCACGGCTGAGCGCGATCTCTCGGTCATCGACGTGCAGATCAATCAAAACCTCCGTCAGGTCGTTGAATCACCGCGCGATGGCATCGTCCTCAGCGTCGAAGCGACGGACGGCACCTATTTGCGCCCAGGCTCTCTCATCTGCGTTGTCATTCCCGAAACCGATAGCCGTTTTGTCGAGATCATGGTCGATGGAAACGACATGCCGCTCGTTCATCCGCGTAAAGACGATCAGCCTGGCAGCCCGGTGCGCCTCGCTTTTGAGGGCTGGCCCGCCGTGCAGATGATCGGCTGGCCGCAGCTCGCCATCGGCACTTTTGGCGGCGAAGTCGTCTTCGTCGATGCTACGGATGATGGCACTGGTAAATTCCGTGTCGTCGTTGGCCCTAGCAATGACAGCGTGGATCGTGGTGATGGCCAGGGTCTCGTCACTGTCGGCTGGCCCGACAAAGATCGCTGGCTCCGTCAGGGGGCGCGTGCCAACGGCTGGATCATGCTCAACGAAGTCCCGCTTTGGTTTGAACTTTGGCGTCAGATCAACGGCTTCCCGCCCGTCGTGAACGACCAGGACGGTAAACTCGACCCGACGAAGAAATGAAAACAGTCCGCATTTCTTGGTCCTCAGTGCTCGAAGGTCGCTTCGCGGCCTGTGTGATGTTGGTTTCATCATTCTGCATGCCTCATTCGTCATTGGCGGAAAATCCGCTCCTCCTTGGCGAAGTACTTGCTTCCGTGCAGTCGCAGTATCCGCCCTATCTCGCTGCGCTCATCGAACAAGACATCGCAAACGGTCGTGTCCGGCAGGCACAGGGCGCGTTTGATGTTAACTTGAATGCCGGTGGCTCGATGAACCTCGCGGGTTATTACGACGGCCGCACGGGCTACGCGATGATCGAACAGCCGCTGCCGTTTTGGGGCGGTAGCGTGTATAGTGGCTACCGTTTGAGCAGTGGCTTCCTGCCAAACTACAATAAAGACCGCACCGGCGTCGATGGCGAGGGCGTGCTCGGCTTTCGCATCCCGCTGCTGCGCGATGGCACCATCGACCGCCGCCGTGCCTCGCTCTGGCAGGCGCAGATCGACCAGGAACTCGCCGATCCGATCATCCTGCGCCAGTACCTCGACTTCATCCGTGCCGCGACCATCGGCTACTACACCTGGGTCGCCAGCGGACAGCGTCTCGCGCTTGCTGAAGAGCTCTCTCGTATCGCCAAAGATCGCGACAGCGCCATCGCCGAGCAGGTGAAGAAAGGTGCCAGTGCTCCCATTGTGCAGATCGACAACCAGCGCCTCGTCGTCAGCCGCGAAATCGCCACCGTGCAGGCCTTGAGGCGCTTCCAAGCCTCCGCCATTGAGCTTTCGCTCTTCTTCCGCACCCGCGAAAAAGCCGAGCCCATCATCTCCGATCGCCATCGCGTTCCGAAAGCCTTTCCGCCGCATCCGCGTCTCGATGAAAGCCAACTCACGGCAGATATCGCCAAAGCGGCAGTGTTTCGTCCCGAGATCCGCCGCATCGAGCTGCTCGTCCAGAAGGTCGAAATCGACCGCAAACTCGCCAAGAATCATCTGCTGCCAAATCTCGATCTCGGCGTCGAAGCTGGCCAGTTCTTGGGCGGCAATCGTCCGCGTGACATTGAGCGAAACGAGGTCGAGGCGAAAATGGAGTTCAAACTTCCTCTGCAACGCCGCGAAGCCCTCGGTCGCGTGGACATTGCCGAGGCTACCATCGTGCGGCTGAACAACGACAAGCGTTTCGCACGCGACCGCATCACCGCGGACGTGCGCGATGCCTACAGCGCCCTCATCGCCGCCTATGATGCACTCAAGATGACGCGTGTTAATGTTGAACTCGCTCACCAACTCGAAGCCGCCGAGAACGAGCGACTCAAACAAGGTGTGACGGATTTGCTCGCGCTTCAAATTCGTGAACAGGCCACTTTTGACGGCCAAGTCCTCGAAGTCGAAGCCCAGGCCGATTACTTCCGCGCCCAAGCCAACTACCGCGCCGCCATCGCCGCCGACGCACCGAGCAAGCTGACGAGGTAACCCAAAAGCTGCGCAGACGGCCTGGAAGTCTTTCTTGGCAGGCAGTCGACGGATCAGTGTGGCCCTGATCCTCTGCGCCACCGGCACGCTGACCGAGTTGGAGATGAAGCAGGTGTGGGAGAGGTCAAAAGCACTTCCTCACTCCACCACCTCGACCACGGCGGCGAGTTGATGTGGTTGAGCGCCCAGCTTCACGCGTGTGCCGTCGGTGCATTTGTTCACGAGGGTCGAAGCCATGTCGCGAACGGCTTTTTGCAGTCGTGGCTCGTCAGGATGTTGTTTGGCGAGGGCATGCAGCTCCGGCAGGGCCTCCACCGTGATGCCCATGGCATCAAACTCATCGAGCAAGGCGCGAATCGCCGGCAGCGCGACCGCATCGACCTCCGCTGAGCGACCGAGATCGGCCAGCGCACGCAAAATGATCACATGGTAAACCGTGCGTGCATTGTGCGCATCGAGCCAGCGACCGTTCTTGGCCTGACCAGGCGCGACACCGACACGAAACTTCTTCAACGCGGCCTCCTGCATGCCCGCTCGCGCCAGCAGCGACACGGAGAAGGCATTGTAGTTGAAGTTCGCGCAGCATTTCTCTTTCGCCGCCCATTCCGCCGCTCGGTGACCTGCTGCGAGATAGCTTTCATCCTTCAAAAGCTCACCCGCCCGCAGCAACGCCACGCCGCATAAGCCGGTGTCGAATTGCGAACCGCCAGCCGGATCAGGCGTGATGATCCAGCCGTCTTCAATCGCGATGGAACCGTTTTGGAGCTGTTTCTCCGTCATATCGCCAAAACGGATGTTTTTGCCTCGCAGGTCCGGAAATGGAAAATGGCCATGCAGCTGCTGAAGCCTCAAAAGCACGTTCGCAGAGCCTCGCAGCAGCTTATCAAGGTCCGCGACACGTTCCGGCGCATGCAGCGCCACATGCGGATGCATCGTCACACACGCGTCGAGCATGTAGGCATACACGCGGACCATTTGATCCGGCAAAAGCTCGCCCTTCATCAAGGTGCGCATCGCGCGGCCCTGCGTCTCCAGCGCGGCAAGGAAGAGTTTCACCACCTCCGCACGGCTCAGTTTCAGTTCGGAAGGCTTCTGCCCCATGCGCCGACCATCCGGCACACCGGCTTGATCACCGAGAATGCTTTCCATCGCCCGCGTGATCTCCAGCACCGCCTTCGCATCGCCCAAAGCCATCGCCGCAGCCAGTTTCGGCCCCTCAGCCTTCAACGCGGCTTCCATCGCCGCGGTGGGATGAAACAACCGCTGCCCGGCCATCGACCAGCCCCCCGGATCAATGCCCACCGTCTTCTCCGTCTCGCGCAGTTGCTCCTCCGCCTCCGCTGGAAGCCCTGCTTTGAACTCACGCGCCAGTTTCTCCACCCGCTGCACCAGTTCCCGATCATTTCGCTCCCGCGCAATCTGCCGCGCCATCCGCAAGCGAGCCTCCGCCTCCTCTGGTGTGAGCGCCGCCGCGGTAAAGACGAGCATGAGAAACAAGCAGACGAGAGGAGATACCGACATGACCTTGAGTGTGGATTGGCGCGTGTTTGTATGACAAGAAGATCAATGATCAGGTGGCGTGCGAGCGATTATTTGCTCAGGCTTGGCCGCATCTCAGCCATTTGCTGAGTGAGATGACGGGAGTCCAGTCGTTCTGAATCAGCCCATATGATCCGACTCCTCCTCTGCCTTCTTTCCTTCACTCAACTCTCGTTTGGCGCGGCCTATCAGCCGGAATGGGCCGCCATCGCGCCGAAGCGTGTCATTTCTCATGCAGGCGGCGATGGCGCGGAGCTGGTGAAGGCAGTGGAGGCC
>Ga0315905_10008919_pt1 | contig 10156 bp, 5 predicted proteins | sample LakEriMetagenome_5_FD_203522 | JGI IMG/M metagenome (GOLD analysis project Ga0315905, IMG submission 203522) | Freshwater fungal communities from buoy surface, Lake Erie, Ohio, United States - Buoy 4 MA121 | ecosystem: Environmental > Aquatic > Freshwater > Lake | place: USA: Lake Erie, Ohio... | reverse complement strand
TTTGTAATTGTCATTTGAATTAACTTTCAGTAAATAAGAACCACTTGCTAATTCACTTACGTTAAATTTAGAGTTAAACCCATTAGGATTAAAAGTTCTCACTTTATTACCGGCTAAGCTATACACTTCAATACTTGAAATTGACATAGTTGATTCAATTTGAATATAGTCATTTGCTGGATTTGGCATAATGTTCACTTTCATTGAATTTTCAACTAGTGAACTTGTAGGACATGCATCACAACTTGCAAAACAAACTGCTGGTAAAGTCGCATCAGCCGACACCACGTAATAGCGATTAAAGAAACCATCTGCTATTGTATCTACACAAGACTCACCTCCAAAAAAGAATTCTTGATCATTCCATCCGTCAATTGTAAATTTGTATTGAATTGGACCTGCAGTAAGAGGTAATGTAACTTCCCAAATTGAACCAGAAGTATTTGTCATCGGATTACAGTTACCACACCAGTTGTTAAAGCTTCCATTTAAGAAAACTCCTGTTGCGATAGGGTCAGTGTAATCAGACATATCTACTTTAAAAGTAATATTTGGATCTGCTACAACTACTTGCTGCGTTTTCTCGTAAATGAATCTCCACCAACCTGGACCAAAATTGATATCGGCGATCATTGTGTTATCATTATTTGCAAAAGTGATTTGGTAGGTTATTGAGGCTGGAGCATTAGCAGGTGAAGTTAATTCCCCACCATTATATACTTTAGCCAAGCCTATATGACCACCTAATCCATTTATTGTTAATTCTCCCGCAGTATAGGTGAAATTGAAAGGACCAACACCATTGTGTGGAGCAACTGGAGTTCCACATGCCGCAGGATCAGTTCCTTGCCATGCTTCTAACCAAGTACTACCATCCATATAATGAGTCATTATTCCATTGGCATCAAACTTAATAGAATCGTCAAACAAGCATGCTCGTGTGATGATATCAGCCGCACCAATTGACCACCATGAACCATCGCCCAATGCAGGACCAACAGCTAAAGATCCAGCACTTTCTTTAAGTTTCCATGTACCAACTAACTGAGTAGCATTACTTGGGCAAGGAGTACAACTATTAAAGCAAACTGCCGGTAGTACTACATCTCCTGTAATTTGAAGATATCTGTTATAAAAATTATCTCCTGTATTAGGATCAATACATGCGTCATTTGGGGTAAAGTTTTCTTGAGCATTCCAACCATCAATCGTAAATTTATATTCAATATTACCTGCCGGAATCGGTAAGGTTACTTGCCATACACCATTCCCCATATCTGTCAGCGGATTACAACTACCACACCAACCGTTAAACGAACCATTAACAAAAACACCTGTAGCGATAGTTCCAGTATAGTTACTCATATTTACTCGGAATGTAACATTTGGATCCGGTAAAGTCACAGCATTAGTTCTTTGGTAAACAAATTTCCACCAACCGCCTCCAATACTAATTTCTAAAGTTAGCGTGTTGTTGTTATTTGAAAAAGTAGAAATGTAGGTAATACTAGAGGCTGCATTTGCAGGGTTGTTAATCTCACCACCGTTAATAACCTTAGCTAATCCCATGTGTGCACCTATCCCGTTTAAAGTTAGCTCGCCTGTTGACGAGTTGTAAGAATATGTATAAGGAGCATTTGTAGTTCCGTCATGTGGTGCAACTGGAGTACTACATCCGTCTCCAGTAGCGCCTTGCCATCCTTCAACCCATGTGCTACCATCCATGTAGTGAGTTAAAGCACCATTAGGACCAAAGGTGAGAGAGTCGTCAAATAAACAGGATCTTACTGAAACATCACCCGCTGAATTTGACCACCAAGAGTAATCACCTTGAGCTGGACCAACAGCCAAAGATCCTGCGGCAGGAGCTAAACGCCACGTGCCTTCAAGTTGCGCAAAAAGATTCATTGCCATGAATACCATTGCTGAGAATAAATAGAATTTTTTCATAGTAAATTAATTTTTAGTAAATATAGTAATTTTTACAATAAGTACAAAAATCAATTTATTTTTTTTACATTTTGAATGAATATTCTCCTTTATTTAGTAGTTCGTTATAACGAGAAAAATCAAATGAGAAAAGTTTAGCCGGACGATGTTTGACATTGGTCTGTTTTTCATCATGTGAAATTAGCGGCATGTGCTTGATTTTTTTTCGAAAATTCGCTTTATTTAACTCAGAATCAAAGGCGTATTCATACAATTGTTGTAACTCATGGAGTGTAAATTTCTCTGGTAATAAATCAAAGCAGAGGGGTTCGTTTTTGAGTTTATTTTTTAGATTATCAAATGTTGATACTAATATTTGATTGTGATCAAAAGCTAACTGTTCTATTTCATTTACAGGCATCCATTTTACTTCATTGGCCCAAGAAGAAGCAACGGCCTTAACTTCATCCATTTTGGTTAAAGCAAAATAAGCACATGTTATAACTCTACCTTGCGGATGCCTCTTTGGTTTTCCGAAAGTTTGAGATTGATGTAATGTTATTCCATCAAGGTTCGTTAAATCATGCAAAATCCTTTTGCCGGCATCATCAAGGTCTTCATCTGGATATACTAAATCTCCTGGTATGGCCCATTCGCCAATAAATGGTTCCATATTTCTTTTAATCAACAAAAGGTTGATTTGACCATTTTGAAATCCGAAGATAAGACAGTCTAATGAGAAGGAGTATGAGAAAAATTTATCAAATTCAATTTTATATGTCATTACTTCAAGGGGTGAATTTTCTTTATATTCACCAAAATTATTGAAAAACGCGCACATAATCGACATACATTGTTTGTGGAAAAATTGTGGTAGCATCAGGATTTCCTGGCCAATTACCTCCAACTGCAACATTCATGATAAGAAAGAAGTTTTCTTGAAACTCGCTCAACTCTGCTGGGGTAACATCTAAAGTATTGTATACCACATCATCTAGCATCCATGTTATAGAATTTTGATTCCACACAATAGAAAATACATGAAATTCATCTGCAAATTTCCCACTTGGAAGACTCTTGCTATTACCGAATTGAGCATGAGCTCCGGCATTACTCCAATGTGCGGTTCCATAAACAGTTCTATCTCTGTCTCCTGCTCCTCCAATTAGTTCCATGATATCAATTTCTCCACATGCGGGCCATGAAACCGTTGAAATATTATCACCTAGCATCCATATTGCCGGCCAAATTCCTTGTCCATAAGGTACAGCTGCTCTGACATCAACTCTTCCATATTTCCATGATTTTAATCCTTGCGTTTTAATACGAGTGGAGGTGTAATCTTGCGCATTGAAAGTCTCTGATTTTGCTGTGATTTGCAGCAATCCATTTGAAACTTGCACATTATCATTGGTGTAATATTGAAGTTCATTATTTCCCCACCCACCATTTCCAGTACCAATATCGTATGTCCAATCTGATGACAATGATGTCCCTTCAAATTCATCATTCCATACGAGATTTAGTCCTGGATAGGTTAGGGGAGTAGTATATCCTATTGTCGGCGCTCCAGATGATGCCGAATCTACAAAAATTATGACTTGATCCGTTTTTTCAATGTAGTCATTTTGTGTAGTGTGAGCCTTTGTCTTTATCGTATAAGTACCACTTTGACTGAATGTATAACTTGCCGTACCCTGCTGAGACTCAATTCGAGTAGAATCGCCGTTTTCAAAAAAAGTGAACGAATAAAAATTAGCATTTTGTGCAGTAGCCTGAACAGAAGCGTTTCCTGAAGTATGACTTATTGTAGTTTGTAAATTGGTAGGCAAGACAACATTTGGAGTTGTATCTTTTTTCTTACAAGCGCTTAATCCTATAAAAAATATTCCAAGTGCCCCGATTAAAAAAATAGTTGTTTTCATAATTATTCTGCTGAAAGTTTTAAGTACCACATCAGTCCTCCCGCATGGTGTTTGTATTGTAAACTCATTGTTGAGTCTGTAATGTCCAATATTCTATATTCGTTAACACCCGTGTAAAAACCCATAAATGAATTTGTAGAAAGTGAAATTGATGTTTGATCTCCTTCTGTTAGCAACCAAGAACCTTGTAATTGATCGGTGTAAGGAGCTGTAAAATCACCTAAGTTTTGGAATGACCCCGGAAATTGTGCGGCTAAAGAATTGTGTATATATACATCACCATTATTTACCATGTCAAACTTAAATCCATTCAGGTAAAAAATATAGCGATCATCATACATTCCACACCCTGGTTTTTCATTTGCACCAGCAGACCACCATTCAGGTATTGAACCTAAGGGGCTTTCTGGATCTGGTCCAACTCCCATGTGAGCAGATGATACTGAGTCAACATGCCAAACTTTGTATCCTGGTCCGGACGCTCCACCAGTTAATTTTGTATAGTAAGGATTGTTCAATAAACTCAAATCATCTTGTGCAATAACGATTTGTTGTGTTGAACTTTTACTTCCTCCTTTATTGAAAACAGTTAATTTTACAGTATATGTTCCAGCATAAGGGTAAGAAGCTACTACATTATTTCCTTGCTTTGTTATGCCGTTACCAAAATCCCACATACACAAAATGTCCTGATTGGCCGCAACAAGTGTTATTACATTGGCATTTGTATCCGAAGCCATATACGTAAAACTGGCATCTTGATCTGATGGTGGATTTCCTAATTGTGGATTTTTATGACATGAAGCCAAAATAACCAATCCAACTAAAAATAATAGAACTCTCATAATTTTCTTGTTTTAATATCCTGAATTTTGCGGCCAATTACCTCCAGCCAAATCTATCTCAACCTGCGGAATAGGAAAAAGTTCATGCTTTCCTACAACAAATCCATCGATATATTGTGCTGCTTGTCCAGTCCTAACTAGATCAAAGAAACGATGTCCTTCTCCTGATAATTCGAACCGGCGCTCCTTGTAAATATCATTTAATGATTGTACGGGAATACCTGGTACTCCAGCTCTGACTCTCACTTGATTTACCAGCTGTTGTGCTACTGAATTGTTCCCTAAATGGAAATGTGCTTCAGCCGCCATCAATAAAATATCTGCATACCGAATGACACGATAATTAACTGGACTTGTTAAATCATTATCAGGTAATCCAATTTCACCTTGTCGCTTAATGTATTTATTGTTGTAATATCCAGTATGACCTCCTGCTCCAATTGCATACGTAATCGCGGTTGGATCTGGTTGCGCGGCAATAAATGCTTCAATATCTAAAATTGTATGTCCTCTTCTTGGATCAATTGGTGAAAAGGCATTATACAATTCTTGCGTAGGTAAATTGTAACTATTTCCATCGCCATAAACTGGTCCATTATACTGTCTGATTCCTTGAAAACCTGGCGCTGCATTTCCTTCCAAACAGATCAAACATCCATAACCACCTCCTTCAAGGCCTGTATATTGAACATCAAATACTGTTTCAGAATTATTCTCATTCGATACACTAAAAAGATCACCATAATTTGAAATTAAACTATAAAGTCCACTATTTCGTATCTCATCTAAAATTGTAGCGGCTTCAGTATATTTATTCTGGTATAAATACGCTTTCCCTAATAATGCTTGCGCTGCACCTTTTGTTGCTCGACCTTTTTGAGTAGCTACAGGATTTAGAATGCTAATTGCAAATGTTAAATCTTCTTCAATTTGAGCGTAAACATCAGCTTTTGGAGCTCTTGGTAATTGTTGAGCCTCTTCAATTCCCAACCGTTCATCTATTATTAAAGGTATATCGCCGAAAAATTTAACTAACTCAAAATAATAGTAAGCTCTAAGAAAACGAGCCTCAGCAAGGATATGCTGCTTTTCTGGAAAATCAATATTGTCCTTGTTTTCCATGATGTAATTCACACGAGTAATTCCCGTGTAATTCCAACGCATGATATTTCTCAATTCATTATTAACTCCTCCATGGGTCATGTTGTCAATTTGGTGAAGACCTTGCGAATCATTTACACTCTCTCCTCCTGCAATTGAATTATCAGAAGCAATTTCGCCAATCCAAAGTGACATAAAACTTCCTTGTAACATATCGTATGCACCGGTTAATGCCCGATCAAAATCATCAGGCGTTTGGAAATAGTTCTCCGCATCTTGTGCATAAGGAGGATCAACGCTGAGGTATTTTTTGCAACTTGCAATTATTAGTGCAATAACGCTGAAAAGAAGTATAACTTTATTTTTTTTCATAATTAAAATGCTATTTGAATTCCACCCATTATCGTTTTTGCCTGCGGATACATTCCAAAATCTACCCCTGCACTAAGAGCATTTGCAGAACCTAAGTCAGGATCATATCCAAGGTATTTTGTTAACGTAAATAAATTATTCGCCGCCATATAAATTCTCAACGATTCCACTTTTGCCTTTTTAAGCCAAATTTTTGGTATCGTGTAACCGATTTGAATGTTTTTCAAACGAATAAATGAACCATCTTCCACGTAATAGGATGAAAAAACATTGTTTCTGGTTTCTCCAGTGGTTAATCTTGGATTGGTAAATGAAGATTCAGGTCCAACCCAACGATCTATGACATAACTCAATTGATTTGCGTAAGGTTGTTGACGTTCATAATTTCGGATGATTTCATTTCCAATAGCTGAAAAAATATTCGTTGAAAAATCAAACCCATAAAACTTAACATTTAGGTTAAATCCCCATGTAAAATCAGGAATAGGCGAACCTAAATAAGTTTTATCTGAATCATCCCCAAAGCTAATTTTTCCATCACCATTCTGATCTACAAAAATTAAATCACCAGGTTGAGCTCCTTCTTGAACTACGCTTGATGCATCAATTTCATCTTGTGTTTGATATACTCCGGCTGTTTTAAAGCCAAAGAAATAACCGATAGCGTATCCCTGTTGAAAACGTGTTGCAACATCTCCCCCTACACTAAAGGCCGCTCCTGGAATGTAATCAACTCCTTCGGGAACGCTTGTTACTTTGTTAAGAATTCGAGAAAAATTCAATCCCACATTGGTTGATACTTTCTTTTTTAAATCTGACTGATAAGATAGTTCCAATTCAATTCCTTTGTTGGAAACATCACCAGCATTAATAATTGGCGGATATCCACCCGGACCGTAAGAGCCCAAAATTGCAGTAACCTCCGGTTGAAATAATAAATCACGTGTGTTTTTTATGAAATAATTGGTTGTTACATTTAATTTATCCCACATCGTTAAGTCCATTCCAAGATTTAATTGACTCGTTGTTTCCCATTTTAAATCAGGATTTGACGGTCGACCAATTGCCACTCCTTGAGTCAAAACATCATCAAATACATACACTCCCTCTCCGTTTAATAAGGCGCGGTAGGAGAAATTAGGAATCTGGTCATTTCCTGAGACTCCATAGCTTGCTCTGAATTTCCAGTAGTTAATCCATTTAATCTTGTAAAAAGATTCATCTGACAAAAGCCAAGCTGCTGAAACTGTTGGAAAGAAACCATAGCGGTTGTTTGGACCAAATTTACTCGAACCATCTCTTCTAATAATTGCTGAAATTAAGTACTTGTTTTTGTAGGAATACTCTCCACGCATGAAGGCAGAAACCAAGCGCTCAGTAAATTCCCATGAATAAACTGTATTCAGCAAGCCACCAGCAGCCATGTTAGCTGAGATGTCCGCATAATCAACCGAGTTGTTTGGAATATTAAATCCAGTGCCGCCAAGAGCCTCTCCTCGTCTTTGAAAAACAGAGACACCAAATGTACCTTTTACTCGGTGATTGGAATCTAAATATTGATCATAATTCACAAAGCTCTCAAATGTTTGGTCCACATAACCCGCGCGTTCTTCACTTACAGAGGCTCCACGTTCAAGAAATACATCAGGAGCAATTTCAACTAAAGGTGATTCCAAATCTGCGTTCAAGGCCGTATTGGCATATTTACCTGGGCCGTACCAAACAAGTGGTGAAAATGTTTTGCTTTTTACCTGAGCATAATTGTAATTGTAGCGATTGGTAAAACTCCAATTCTCGTTGAATTCATAGATTAGTTCTTCCTTGCCAACAAATTTATCGGCAAAATTCCAATTGTACTGATTTTCAATTTGAGCTATCGGATTGATGATGTCGCTTACTTCATCTAAATAGGAATAACTTCCATCTGGATTTTTAATAGGTTCATTCGGGAATGCATTGATGGTATTGTATAATACAGAACCGATTCCATTTTCAGGTAAGGTATTGCGGTAATCGTTTGAATACAAGAAAACAGAATTGAGTTTTAATTTTTTACTGAGATCAGTACTCAAATTCAATCGCGCATTGTATCGAGAAAAGTGAGATTTTGGACCTCCGACAATTCCGTCTTGCGTTAAATACCCAACTCCAAGTGAGTATTTCGTATTTCCTGAACCTCCTGTTATACTCAAATTATGGCTTTGCACTGGCGCTTTTCGAAAAACGGAATCTTGCCAATTCGTTCCAATTCCAAGAGCTGTATTGTTAAAAGGCATTGTTTGTCCACCGAATGCAAACATTTCATTTTTAATGACCGCATATTCGGTGGCATTTAATAAATCAAGTTTACGACTAGTTGACTGAATTCCGTAATAACTGCTAAATTCCACTCTTGGTTTTGCATTTAATCTTCCTTGCTTGGTTTCAACGAGAATTACCCCATTCGCGGCACGAACACCGTAAATCCCAGCAGTTGCATCTTTTAAAATATTAATAGACTTGATATCAGCAGGATTGAGTGCATTTAAGCCTTCTGAATCGTAAACAACGCCATCCACTAAAATTAATGGGTCATTATCACCAAATGTTGAAAGACCTCGAATTCGGATACTGGAAGCACCACCAGGCGAACCTGAGTTAGTAGAAATATTCACCCCAGACACTTGACCCTGAAGCGCTTGATCCATTCTTGAAAGATTCATTTTTTCGACGTCTTCACCGCCCACTTTTGATGTGGCACCTGTGAGTTCTTTCTTTGTAGCCGAACCATATCCCACAACTACCACTTCATCCAAGGAAACCGAAGAAACTAGTGTGATATTGATTGTCGTTTTATTTTCAATCGTAATTTCCTGAGATTCATATCCAATAAATGAATATTTCAGTACAACATTGTTTGAATCAGGAACAGAGATTAAGTATTCACCGAGATCATTTGATTTGGTTCCTTTATTCGTTCCTTTAATAACAACTGAGACAAATGGAAGTCCCTCTCCCTTTTCGTCTTTGATAACACCCGTGATTTTACGTTGACTAAAAACAGTAGATGTTAGTAGTAGAAATAGTAAGCAAAAAAACTGCTTCATAAAAAATATTTTCTGTAAAAATAATTAATTATTTTACAAAGTACAATAAGTCACATTTTTTTTGTTCGATTTGGTGAATCGTTTTAAATAATGATTTTGTTTTATGATCAAACAATCTTCTTTTTAATCATAACAAAATTAAATGCTGATCATTGAAAAATACTTTCTATTTTTTTATAATTTTTCTCGAAATAGGACAGTGTACTACTTTCAAATAATAGGTTCCTGGAGCTAAATTTGACAAGATTAATTGTGTTTTATTAGAATCAATTTGTCCATTCATTACAACTCTTCCTAAAAAATCTTGAAGTTTGAATTCTTTTCCGATAAGATTCTCTGAAACTTCGATTGTAGTATTTTCATTGGTTGGATTTGGATAGATATCAAGAATATCTCCTGATAATTCTGCCACCGATGATAAATTCACATTTACACAATCTGAGGTGTCTGATCCACATTCATTTGTGACAATTACAGCTAAACCACCTGAATAACTTGATGAGTTGAATGTTGATGACGTAAAGCCGGAAATTGGTAGATAACCAGGACATCGAACCCATTGATAAGAAGTATTTGGATAAGAATCAGTTGAAATAGAGTTGTTCAACACAATTACCTGAGGATTTTGAGGTGCATTTATTAAGCTAATGAGAACTTGATCACTAATTGAAGGGCAAACACCAGAAGCATCATTTCCTGTCAAGGTTAATACAATTGAACCTGAATTCATGTCCTCGTTACTAGGAGTATAGGTTGTGTTCAAGTTTGTTTCACTTGCAAATGTTCCCGTTCCTGAAGACGTCCAGTTTGCGGTTGCTGAGCCATTTATTGTTCCACTTAAATTTACAGGAATATTTGAACAAGTAGATTGATCATTACCGGCTTCAACAGTTGGTGA